>Ga0163162_10003027_pt1 | contig 16062 bp, 16 predicted proteins | sample S55metaG_FD_115310 | JGI IMG/M metagenome (GOLD analysis project Ga0163162, IMG submission 115310) | Switchgrass rhizosphere microbial communities from Kellogg Biological Station, Michigan, USA - S5-5 metaG | ecosystem: Host-associated > Plants > Roots > Rhizosphere > Soil | place: USA...
ATGATGACCTCTTCCGACAGATCCGGGGAATCCTCCATGAACACCACCGCGGTCATCACCTTGGTGATGCTGGCGCTCGACTGCTGGTTGGTTGAATTCGATTCCCAGAGCACATGACCCGTAGCTGAGTCATAGATAATTGCGGCCTCGGCACGGACATCAGGAACCAGGGCTCCCGACTCGTCGAGCCTGAAGCGCGGCTCCTGGGCCTCCCGGAGCAATCGGGCCTGCGTCGCAGCCCTGCTGCGGTACCGGCTGGCCGCTGCCGGCGTCGCCGTCGACGTCGCCTTCGCCGTCGCCGTCGACGTTCGTGAAACCGTCGTTTTCCGGGTAATTGTCTTCTTGGAACTAGACTTTTTCGCGGTTGACTGGGTCACCGTGCTCGACTGGGCGGACGCTGTGTCGGCAGACAGGCCAAGGCAAATGAATGCCGCCAGGACGCACCAAGCGCGAGAGGTCTTCGGGAATCGGGGGAAAATCACAGGCAACCCTTTAGATAACAGCCGGTTACAAAGTGTATCGGCATTCTAACAAACATCCTGCAGTGTGCAAGAGGGTTGTGCATGGCGGATGACGAAACCAAGAAAGGTGCCACCCTAGATGAGCCTGACCGAATCGGAGTACACGGCCCTCCGTCACACCATCGCCAGCCGCGGGACCGCCCGAATGACCCTCCTGCCGGTGACCGTTATCGGTTGGGCGATCGTCGCAGGAACACTGACCGTGATCGCTGGCACTCCTGCAGCGTCGCTGTTTTCGCTGATGGTCCTGGCCGGTGGCTTCGAAGCGATTCACGCGATGCACGTCGGTGTCGAACGGATCGGGCGTTATCTCCAGGTTTTCTACGAAGGCGATTCGAACGGCCCAATGTGGGAGACAACGGCGATGTCACTTGGCCCCGCGTTGCCGGGAGGCGGCATCGATCCTCTCTTCACGATGATTTTCGCGTTCGCCACCTTGTTGAATCTCCTTCCGGCGATGGTGCCCTCACCGACTTGGGTCGAACTGTTCGTGATTGGCGTGACGCACGCGGCGTTTCTGGTGAGGCTGGTACGGGCCCGCGGAGCGGCGACACGTCAGCGCGCCGTGGATCTCGAGAGTTATCGAGCAGTGAAATTACGGATGTCCAACGGGAAGGAGTGACTATCGCGCCAACGCCACGGCCAGCAGCGTCACAAGTTGCGTGCCCCTCCATGATTCGGTTGTATCGAACGATTCTCGCGGAGAGTGCGCGTCCAGTCCAACACCACCGCCGCCAATCGCAATCGACGAAATGCCAACGCTCATGGGGAGATTCGCGTCGGTGGATCGCTCGTCGAGCCTGACCGGCAAACCGAGGGCTCGCAATGTGGCCATCGCCGTTTCGACCGCCGGTGATGCCGGATCTGTGCGTCCGGCCGGTCGATTGCCTACGAGATCGATTGCGACGGTGAGCGCGTCGTGACTTTTGCGACGACGGTTTTCCTCGTCGAGAGCTGCGCGCACTGACGCCTGGAATCCGGCATCGAGTTGCTTCAGCGCGGCCTCGTCAGCCGAACGCAAGTCCACCTCCATCCACGCTTCGCTCGCGATCGAATTGACAGACGTGCCCCCGCCGATTCTCCCGACGGAATATGTCGTGCGAGGGTTGACGGGGACTTCCAGACGGGAAAGGCGTGCGATGGCCAGCCCCACGGCGTTCACCGGGTCCGCACGACCAAAATTGTCGTAACTGTGTCCGCCGGGGCCGCGAAAGGTCACGCGGTACCGGCGGCTGCCGATGCCCACGTTGGTGATGCCGTAGCCGCCGCCGTCGACGGACACGAAGCGCTCGCTTTGCTCGCGCGGTCTGTTCGCGTAGAGCGCCTTTACGCCACGGAGGTCGCCAAGGCCTTCTTCACCAACCGTGCCGACAAAGGTGATCGGCCCTTCCGTTTGAACTTTGGCCGCTTCCAGTGCTCGGGCCACTGCGAGCACGACCGCAAGACCGCGACAATCGTCCGCGATGCCTGGCCCTCGCAGCCAATTCTTGTCACGTGTGACAGTAACTGGTACGTCGGCGGGGAACACTGTATCCAGATGTGCACTGAGAACGAGGCGGGGTCCCCGCGTTCGTCCCGCCCGCTCGCCAAGCACGTTGCCGGCATTGTCCACGCGGACATGTGTCAAGCCCGCTGCGCGCATCGAATCTGCGTAGGCCGCGGCACGCTTCGCCTCGCCGAAAGGAGGCGCTGGAATCTCGCAGAGTCGAATCTGATCGCGAACAGTGTCCGCTTCCGCACCGCGGGCGAAATCGAGCGCCCGCCGGACGGAAGGTTCGGCGGCCAACGCCGCAACTCCCATCTGCGCCGTCGCGGTGGTCGCGCCATGCACGACAACCAAGGCGCCGACGAGGCCCAAAAGAGAACGAACCGCCGAGGTCATGCGTGAGGAGAAGCCTACCACCGCCGGTCCAATGCTTTGGAACCGGATCCAACTTGCGTGCGTTTGGAACACTCCTGCCCTCAAATAGCACACGTTGCTCGCGATGTGTCGTGGCGCTCACAGTTCGATCTCCGCGGATATCTCGTTGAATCACGACGTGCCGGCATGTGTGAGTCGGACTCGCAGCGCGGCACATGAATTGCTAAAGACTTGAGCGGGGGACAGAACAATGAGTCTGGTAAGGCTCCTTGGGTTTCGGACACTGACCTGCGGATGCGTCGTGGGTCGGTATCGTGAGCTGGCGACGAGTCGCGAAGTGTCGTACGTCGAAGAGAAGGGTGGAAGCTGCGACGTCCACGTGCACCGCCGAAATCACACGATTCCCGAGCGCATCGCACCATCGCTGTCGTCTGTCGCTTCGCTCCGCGCCTCCTGACGCGCGACCCCGCTTCGCTGCTGACGCACCACGGATACAATCTCCGTGGTGTCGCAAATCCCAAAACCTCACACGCGCCTGACATCGAACAGCGCGACTTTTGACTTCTATCACGGCGACTGCATTGAGATTCTGGATCGTCTCCCTCCAGGGTCGATCGACGCGATCGTCACGTCGCCGCCGTACAACCTGGGCATCCGCTATCGCAGCTACGACGACACGATACCGCGCGGCCAGTACCTGAAGTGGACTGGCGAATGGGTCAGCCGCGCCGCTCGCGTCATGGCCGCTGACGGATCGCTCTTTCTGAACGTGGGGGCCAAGCCGACCGACCCATGGACAGCGATCGATATCGCGCAGGCCACCCGTCCGTACCTGCAACTGCAAAACACCATTCATTGGATCAAATCGATCGCCATCGAGAAATCGCTGGCGGGAACCAACAGCAAACTTGCCGATGACATCGCCGTCGGTCACTACAAACCCATCAACAGCCGCAGATTCCTGCACGACTGCCACGAGTTCGTATTTCACTTCACCGCTGGTGGTCAGACACCCATCGACCGACTGTCAATTGGTGTGCGATATCAGGACCGGTCGAACATCGGACGATGGCAGGCGGCGGGATCGGGCGTGAGGTGTCGCGGCAACACGTGGTTCATCCCATACGAAACGATTCAGAGTCGCGACAAGGATCGGCCGCATCCGGCCACCTTCCCGCCAAAGCTCCCCGAGATGTGCCTGCGGATGAACGGCCTCGGACGGACTCGACTCGTCGCTGACCCTTTTCTGGGACTCGGTTCCACCGCCGTCGCGTGCGCCCAGCTCGGCCTCAGCTTCGTCGGCATCGAGATGGATGAAGGGTATCTGGACGAGGCGATTGAACGTACGCGAGCCGCGCTGAATCCTTCCCTCCCCTTCGCGCAGAGCGATCGCCGCAAGTAGATTTACGGACTCATGGACCTGCGGCAGCTGGAAATCATCCGCGCCATCGCTGAAACGGGCTCGTTCACGGCGGCCGGCGAAAAGCTGCACGTCTCGCAATCCGCGATCAGCCGCCAGATCCTCATCCTCGAAGACGAGCTCGGAGAGCCGGTCTTTCATCGCATCGGCCGCCGCATCCGCATCACGGCGGCAGGCGAATCACTCCTGCAGTTGAGCCATCGCGTCTTTCGCGACTTGCAGGACACGGTGTCGGCCATCAGCGATACTCGCGAAGCGTTGCGCGGATCGATCGGCCTGGTCGGTGGGATGACGGTCTGCCTCTACGTCTTCCCCCGCCTCCTGGCGGAAGTGCGACGAATCCATCCCAGCCTCGACATGCGCGTCACGGTTGGCAGCACCCAGCGATCGATCGAGATGCTTCGGACGGGCGGCGGCGATCTCGGATTGCTCACGCTGCCCATTGAAGCGTCCGACCTCGTGTCTGTCCCACTGCTTCAAGAAGAACTGCTGCTCGTGACCTACCCCAGCCACCCGCTGGCGGCGCAGAAGCAGATTGTCCCGGCCGATCTCGAGAAGCAACCTTTCGTGCTGTTCGAAACAGGATCCATCACTCGCCGCATCGTCGAGGAGTTTTTCGGACGCGAGCGGATTTCACCGCCCGTCATCATGGAAACCGAAAACGTGGAAATCATCAAAGCGATGGTCCGCAGCGGCCTCGGCATCAGCATCATCCCGTGGCAGGCGGCGGCGGCCGATGTCAGCACCCGTCAACTGTTCTGCAGCCGGATCGCCGGAGTGTCGCTCGAGCGGCAAACGGGATGGCTGTATCCGAAGATGGGCCGGCTGCCCCGTGCGGTGACTGAAGTGATGCGTGTGTTCGACACCATGCGACCACAGCTCGATTCGCTGGTGCGGCCGCCGAAGATGGCGTGAGTAGCGGCGAGTCTTCAGACTCGCCGTCAAACTCGCGAACGGATCAAGGCGGGTCGAAGACCCGCCTCTACAGGATTGTAACGACGGCGCTAGCGCTGATCGGCGGGCGGCAATGGCCGCAGCGTGTATTCGCCGCGCGACCACACGCTCAGGTTGGCTCTGGTCGTCTTGATCTCGACCTTCCGCCGCCGCTTGAGCGGATCGGGGTTCGACGAGTAGTACCCGAGCACGTAGTAGTCGCTGGTCTCGTTGTCGATCCGCTTCAGCGCCTTGTCGAAGTCGTTCTGGTTGACGACGGCGATGCCGCCTGTTTCCTCGGCGAGCACTCGCAGGCTGTCCTGCGTATCGCGAACGTACGCGTTCCATTCCTGCGTCGGCACCTCATCGTCCAGGTCCTGACCGGCAACCAGTCCGCGCGGGTCGATTGTGTACATCGTCGCGTTGGCGCGATTGGCCGCGCGTGTCAACTCGGCCAGCTCTCGAACGAGATCTGCTTCCGCGAGCATCTGCGAGCTCTGTTGATTGCGAACGAAGGGATCCGTCATGAGCTGATCGACAGCGGACTGGCCCGACCCCGTCCCGTCGCCGCTGCTGTCGGTGAGCCCCATGCGTCGCGCCTGCTCTTCAAGGCGTGACTGCTCGAATGGGTTGAAGTCGTATCCGCTGCTAATGTAGATGACGGCCTTGCGCCGATTCTGCAGCTTCTCCAGGTTCTTCATCAGATCGTACGCCGTCGAAAACGCGACGTGCGCGCGATGTCGCAACTCTGTCGGCCCCTGCGAGCTCTGCATGCCTTCGATGATTTCCTTGGCCTTCAGTCCACCGCCGGTGACTTTGGAAATCAGTGAATCGAGGACCTGACGGTCGTAGGTCAATTGTTCGGAGATCGACGAGTAACCGGTGGTCACGACGCCGAACATGTCGCCCTCGTGAATCAACAGCTTGAGCATCTTCTTGATCAGCTCGCGTGTGCGGGGCGTGCTCCGGAAGTCGAGGTGCAGATCGTCGATGAAGATGAGAAACACACGGCCGGCCGCGTCGTTGGTCGGCCGGTTCGTCGGCAGGATGATGCCTTCCTGTACCGGAGCGGGCGGTGGTGTCAGTTGGTTATAGACACGGCCACCGTGCGTCAGGACCAACGACACGAGCTCCTGCTTGACGCCGTCTTCGTAAATCTCGAATTCCTCGGGCTTGAGATCGGCCACGAACTGGTCATTTCGCTGGTCGCGAACGATCACATCGCTCGTGACGAGATCGACGCTCAAACGGAAGGTGGGTTGCCCACCCGGTGTCTGGGGCGCCTGTGCGGGTGGCGGGGCGGCTGGCGCGGGTGCAGGAGCCTGAGCCCTGACCACGGACGCTCGATTCCCCGTCGTCGCAATCACTGCGAACACGCCGACGATCAAGAACTTAGCGAGATTTCGCATACGCCAAAGTATACTCCGCCGCGCTTTATTTGACGACGCGGCTGAGTATTCGGCCGGTGTACTCTGTCACCAATGCGAATTGCACTGAGCGCCGACCACGCGGGCTTTGATCTGAAACAGCAGGTAGGCGCGCATCTGACGCGCAACGGCCACGAGGTCATCGATCTGGGAACACATTCGACCGCGCCTGTCGATTATCCCGACTCGGCTGAGGCGGTGGCTCAGGCGATGTTCGAGGGGCAGGCCGAACGCGGCATCATCGTCTGCGGCAGCGGGGCGGGCGTGTCGATTGCGGCCAACAAGTTTCCGAGCATACGAGCCGCCGTCTGTCACGACACCTACACCGCGCATCAGGCGGTCGAGCACGACGATATGAACGTGCTGTGTATCGGCGCGCGCGTCATCGGATCGGCGCTGGCGTGCGAAATCGTCGATGCCTTCCTCAACGCCCGCTTTTCGCGCGAAGAGCGTCACCAGCGTCGCCTCAATAAGATTCTCGCGATCGAAAACCGATTCGTCGTTCGCTCGTAGAGTCGACGCGAACCATGTCTGATGTGCGGAATCATCGAATCGACGACGACCTGGATCGGCTCGTCTCCGAGCTGCACCAGATTGCGCCTATTCGATCCGCGCCGATCACCAGCGACACACCAGAGCTCGCAGAGTGGCTTCGTCAGGTTCGCGACCAGGATGGGAGCGATCTGCTGCTGGTCGCCGGTCTGCCGCCACTCGCCCGCATCAAGGGGCAGGTCTCGCGACTTCGCGGAGAGCCGTTGAGCGGAGACGATATCGAAGCTGCGGTGTCACCGATTGTGCCGACGCGCTTGAAAGAGCGATATCGCGACGGTGAAGCCGTCGATCTCGCGTTCACCCTCAAAGGACTCGGCCGCTTTCGCATGAACCTGCATCGCGAGCGCGGGCATCAGGCGGCAGCGATTCGGGCGTTGCCGACGCGCGTGCCACGCCTGTCCGAATTGCACTTCTCACACGATGTCTCGCTGCTCGCGGAGCTGCCGCGCGGCCTGGTACTCGTCTGCGGGCCCACTGGCTCCGGTAAAACCACGACGCTCGCAGCGCTCATCGCGGAGATCAACACCAAGCATTCGCGGCACATCGTTACGGTGGAAGATCCGATCGAGTACGAGCACGGTCATGGCCGAAGCGTGATCGAACAGGTCGAGATCGGCATGGACTCGCCTGACTTTCCGACCGCCCTCCGGGCCGCCATGCGACAGGCTCCCGATGTCATCGTGGTCGGGGAGATGCGCGATCCAGAGACGATGCGGATTGCGCTCGCGGCGGCGGAAACGGGCCATCTCGTGCTGGCGACTGTCCATGCGACCGATGCGGCCGCCGCCGTCTCCCGTATCGCCGACGCATTCCCGGTGGAGCGACAGAACGCCGTGCGCCAGGAAATGGCCATGGCGCTCGCCGCCGTGCTCACGCAGTCGCTACTCCAGACGAAAACGCGAAGCCTGGTTCCCGTCGCGGAGCTGCTGCTGGTCAGCTATGGCGCCAGGCAGCACATTCGCAAGAATGCGCTCCAGCATTTGAACCAGGAGATCACGATTACGCGAAAAGCGGGCTCCTTCACCCTGGAGGAGTCGCTCGCCAAACTGGTGCTCGGTGGCGTGCTCGATCGAGCGGACGCGATGTTGCGGGCTGCTCACCCCGAGGAGCTCGAATCATTCCTCCGAGGCGTGATGGGGTCCGGCTAAAGCCGGACACTACATTCGTCTACGATCCGTTCTAGGTCTTCATCGATCGTCTTGCCGCTCGCGTCACGAGCGTCGTGGCAATGATTGTCGCCACGAGTCCAATCACGAGCAGCGAGTAGTACGCCGGACCGTGCGGTGGCGCCACGCCGGCCGCCAACTTGGCCACGTCACCGGCGACCTTTCCGTAATACACGTACATGACAATCGCCGGCAGCATGCCGACCGACGCTGCCAGGAACTGGCGATAGCGCACGCCGCTCAGCGCGAGCGCGTAGTTCAACAGCACGAACGGCACGACTGGCGAGAGCCGGAGCAGAAACATCACCCAGGTACCCTGACCGACAACGGCCGCACGCACTGCCGCCACCCGCGGATCGCGGTCCATCCAGCGCAAGAGCCTCGAGTGAGCCAGCGGCGAGGCAATCGCGAACACCGCCGATGACCCCAGCACAGCGCCCACGAAGACGAGCAGCGTTCCGCGCAAAAGGCCAAAGACGGCACCAGCCGCGACCGTCAGGAGAAATGCCGGAGCGAGTGTCACCGAAGCCAGGACGTAGGCCAGGATGAACAACACGGGTGCCCATGGCCCCAGTTCGGCCAGAGCGAGCACGACTCTTTCGATTACGTGGCTCAAGTCTCGGGTTGTGTCGGGCCAGCGGGTGAAGGGCGCGCGTCACCGGAACGACGACGTCCGCGGCGACGGCGTCGGGAGAACACGCGTGACAGCCGCTCGAGCGCTTCGGAAGCCTGCTGTAATCCCGCGGCAATCTGGTCCGCGTCCGTCCACGTCGCGGGGTTGAGGCGTTCGGTCAGCGCGTACAACGCTTCCTGTCGTGCAGGATCGGATGTCCGCTTCGGAATGCGTTCGCGAATGGTTGCGTACCAGCGGCCGAGAAACGCAATCTGATCGTCGGGGGTGGCGCCTTCGATGGCTGAAGGCACCGCTTGTGGTGCTGAAGCAGGGGCCGGTGCCACCGCAACTGAAGCGGTCGGTAACGCCGGCGCTTCGGGAGCGGCGGGAACAATGCTCTCCTCCTGCTTCGGCGGCTTTCGCCGCCGCGGCTCCGCCGACATCTCGATGTGCTGCTGGTGCTCGCGAACGTCTTTCCAGTCGAAGGCGATGTCCGGGTAGCGCGCTTCGATCTCGCGCCGGATTTCAGGTTCGAGCGCCTCGCGCCCTACTCGCACGCTGCCAGGTGATCGAAAGACGTACAGGATCCGCGATCGTTGCCGATGTCCCTCGCGATAGAGGTGCATCAAGTACGTGGTCTCGTATCCACGCTTGTCACGGATGACGCGCAAGAACGGCACAGCGCTCTACTTGCGCTTCTGAGGCCTGGACGAAGCGGACTGTCTCGCAGCCGGCCTCTTCGTCGCCCTGCGGCCTTCGGCCGTCTTCTTCTTCGCGGCGACGACGCGAGGTTTTGCCGCGCTGGTACCTGTCGCTCGCCGCGGCGGGCGGGCGGCAGCGGCCCGCGCGACCTTCGGCCGCGCGGGGGCGGCAACCGGAGCAGCGGCCGGCCTGGGCGGAACAGGCTCGCGAGGCCGCTCGGGACCCTGCGTGCGGGAAACCAGCGTGAAGCGGATCTGCTCGCCGATCGAGTGGTAGGCCCACATTTCGGCAGCCTGGATCTGGAGGTCCGAGCACAGACGGCGCGCGCTATCGACTCCAGCGGCCGGCACGTACAAGTGAAACGGCACTCGCAGCTTGGCAAACGTGGCCCACTGCGACATGGCCTCGAGATTGTTCAGCGATTCCGCAGTCTCAACCTCAACCACACCCAACAGCTTCTTGGTCCGTTCGCCAGACTGAAGCACAAGATCCGGGTACCAGGGAGACGTAGGAGGTCCCACCGGCGCCGTCTGCTCATTGCCGGGGTTGATCGCGACGTCGAATTTTCTCTTGTACTTTGCCTGAAGCAGGCGGATCACCCGATCGTGCTCGAGCTGCTCGCGCACAGGGCGCACGAGGATGGGGCTCAACAAAACCTCCGACGCGGGGTGTACACGCAACGGCCTTCGCCGCCGGAACGTGCAGGTACGGGAAGACCCAGGGGCCGGCTCATGCCGACAGAAGCGCCAGAATATAGCACGAAAGCCACAGCTGCCCAAACCATTAGGTCTCTCGCCCTGCTCGCGCAACTTGACGCATCTCACTTCGAGCACGACAATGAGCCAGTGTCGGCGAGCTCCCCCAACGCACGTGTCCTGATCGTGGACGACGACGTTAGCGTTACAGAACTATTTGCGCGGATGTTGCGTCTCGAGGGTTTCGAAGTGTGGGCCGCTCATTCCGCAGACGAGGGTCTCAGCCTCGCCCAGACGCATCGCCCGCATGCAATCATTCTCGATTTGCGGATGCCGCTGACGAGCGGCGTGCAGGTGCTCCGGTCGTTGCGAGCGATCCCGGGGATGCAGCACACGCCCGTAACCATCGTCACGGGGGACTACTATCTCGCCGAGTCGCAGACCAACGAGATTCAGTCCCTTGGCGCCGACGTCCGATTCAAGCCGCTCTGGCTCGATGAGCTCGTGACGCTGGCGCGTGACATGCTCCATACTCCGGTTCGAGACTGACACGCCTCAACACCAGGCACCCCGGAATCGATTCGTGACCCCTTCCCGCTTTTTGAAGGCTTGCCGCCGCGAGCACGTCGATGTCACGCCGGTCTGGTTCATGCGACAGGCGGGGCGGTACATGCAGGAGTACCGGACGCTGCGTTCGCAGTATTCGCTGCTCGAGATCTGTCGCACGCCCGACCTGGCTACTGAAGTCACCCTGCAACCGATTCGACGTCTCGAAGTCGACGCCGCCATCCTCTTTTCGGACCTTCTCCTGCCGCTGGCGCCGATGGGACTTCCCTTCGACTTCGTGAAAGGCGAAGGACCGCAGATCGAGCGTCCCATTGATGGTCCAGCTGATATCGAACGGCTCCGGGTGTTCGAGCCGCGACAGGCTCTCGGCTACGTCCTCGACGCGATACGGCAGATCCAGAAGGAACTGAATCAGCGTGTGCCGCTGATCGGGTTTGCAGGGGCGCCCTTCACGCTCGCCTCGTACGCGATCGAGGGTGGGCACTCCAACAACTTCGCGAAAACCAAATCACTCATGTACGGCCACCCTGAGGACTGGCACCGTCTCTGCGAGAAGCTGTCTCGCGTGGTGGCAGACTTCCTCGTCGCCCAGATCGACGCCGGCGTCGACGTCGTCCAGGTGTTCGATTCATGGGTGGGCGCGCTGGACGCAACCGACTACCGCGAATTCGCTCTGCCACACACGCGTGCGATCTTCGACGCGATCGGCACGCGCGTGCCGACGATCCACTTCGGCACCGGGACATCGACGATCCTTGAAGAGCTGCGCGATGCCGGGGGAGATGTGATCGGAGTGGATTGGCGCATTCCGATCGATGAGGCCTGGGAAAGGATCGGCACCACGCACGCGGTTCAAGGGAACCTCGACCCGACCCTCCTCCTGGGACCACCCGCACGGATGCTCCAGCAAACCGATGCCGTGCTGCGCCGCATCGGCGGACGCCCTGGCCACATCTTCAATCTCGGACATGGCATCCTTCCGTCGACACCGGTGGAACACGTGCAGATGCTTGCCCATTACGTCCACACCGCTTCGCGGCGGTTGCGCTGACCGCGGCGCCCGACATGACCGGCGGAGTCGCCAGCGACACGGTCTTCGACGTGGTAATCATTGGCGGAGGGATCGCCGGACTGGCCGCCGCCTTCGAACTGCGGGGACGCGGGCTCTCCGTCCGCGTGCTCGAGCGCGCCGCGCGTCCGGGTGGCGTGATCGTGACGGAACAATTCGACGGCTGGACAATCGACAGTGGTCCAGACTCGCTGCTGGTCCAGAAACCGGCCGCCGTCACGTTGTGCCGTGAGCTTGGGATCGCCGATCGCCTCGTTCCAACCCTCATGCCTCGAACAGCGTTCGTGCTGCGCGAGGGGCAGCTGCACGCGATCGCAGAAGGCTCGTTCCTGGGGTTTCCCATTACGTTCGGCGCGCTCGCACGCTCGCGCCTCTTCTCGCTCGCCGGCAAGGCCCGGATGGCTGGTGAGGTTCTGACACCGCGTCGAACCTCCGACGAGGACGAGTCGATCGCGGCTTTCGTCGGCCGGAGGTTCGGCCGCGAGGCGGTCGACTATCTTGCCGATCCGCTGCTGGCAGGCATTCATGCCGGCGATGTCGATCGGTTGTCCATTGGCGCGCTCTTTCCGCGTCTCGTCGATGCGGAACGTCGCTCGGGCAGCGTCATCCGGGCGCTTCGTGCGTTGCACGTCCGCCCTTCGCCACAAGGGGCGTTCGTGTCGCTGCCGGGCGGAACGGGTGAACTGGCCGACACACTCGCGCGCGCGCTTGCGCCTGGAACCGTAATCACGGACGCACGGGTTACGGGGCTGTCTCGGTCAGCGACATACGCGATCGATTCCACCGCAGGTCGCGTTCGCGCGAGAAGCATCGTGCTGGCTGTACCGGCCTACGTTACCGGGTCGTTGCTGCGCCCGATTGATTCGGCGCTGGCGGATTTGTGCGAGGCTGTTCCCTATGCCTCGACGGCGACCGTCGCCTTTGGATACCGCCGCGACCAGGTCTCGCATCCGTTGCGAGGAACAGGCTTCGTCGTTCCCCGCACCGAAGGTCTGGCGCTGCTGGCCGGCACGTGGGTCTCATCCAAGTGGCCGGGCCGCGCGCCGAACGGCCATGTGCTGTTGCGCGGATATCTCGGTGGCGGCCGCGACCCGCATCGGCTCGAAGCCGCGGATCAGGAGTTGCTGGACGCGGCGCAGAAGGAGCTGGCCGAGCTTCTCGGCATTTCCGGCGCTCCGCTATTCACGCGGCTGTATCGCTGGACACGCCAGAGTCCGCAGTACGAAGTCGGGCACCTACAGCGCGTCGCCGACATCGAACGTCGTCTGACCGCGCTGCCTGGGCTTTTTATAACCGGGAGCGGCTTCAGGGCCATCGGGATCCCTGACTGCATTAGTGATGGACGCGCCACGGCGATACGAGCCGCTGATTACGTGGCTTCGCATCGGACCGATCCGTTAACTCCCAACTCCCAACTTCCAACTCTCAACAGGCATGTACCGTAGAATTCGCAACCGCGTGACACCAGCCGGTCGTTGAAAGATGTCAATGCAGCCTGGGAATTGACTATTGGGAATTGGAGATCGGGAGTTGGGAGTTTGAAACCTGTCCATATCATCGGCGTTCCTCTCGACCTTGGCGCCGGACGTCGCGGCGTCGACATGGGCCCGTCCGCATTCCGGATTGCGGGTCTGAGCAGCCGGCTCGGAGAACTCGGACGGGTCGTCGTCGACCAGGGCGACGTGCCGGCACCGATTCAGGAGACACAGCACAAGGCCGACGAACGCAAGAAGTACATTCACGAGATCGCGCGCGTGTGCCGGACGCTGTACAAGGCAGTGACCGATTCGCTCGAGGCAGGCGCGTTACCTGTCGTGCTCGGCGGCGATCACAGCCTCGCGGCCGGCTCGGTCGCTGCGACTGCCAACTGGGTAACCGGCATCTCGTCCTATCCGATGGGGCTCATCTGGGTCGACGCGCACGGTGATATGAACACGCCAGAGACGACGACCAGCGGGAACGTGCATGGCATGCCGCTGGCGGCGCTGCTCGGTCAGGAGCCGGCCGAGCTCGCCGCGATCGGGTCGACGCCGTCAGTGCTTCCCGAGCACACCGTGCTCGTCGGGATTCGGAACCTCGACGAACGTGAGAAGGAGCGGATTCGCGCGGCGGGCGTACATGTGTTCACGATGAAAGACATCGATCGTCACGGCATCGCCGTCGTCGCCGAGCGCGCCATCGCGCTCGCATCGAAGGGCACCGGCGGAATCCATGTGTCGTTCGATATGGATGCCTGTGACCCGACGTTCGCCCCGGGCGTCGGCACGCCTGTGCGTGGTGGGCTCGATTACCGCGAGGCGCACATGGTGATGGAGCTCGTTGCCGATTCGCAGCAGCTCGTCGCGTTGGACCTGGTCGAGGTCAACCCGACGCTCGATCTGCGCAACGCCACGGCGGAATTCGGCGTGGAGCTTGCGCTGTCCGCGCTGGGGAAGCGAATTCTGTAGAGGAACCAGGCAGGTTTAAAGACGCGCCTCTACCTGCAGCGTAGCGGCGGGTCTTCAGACCCGCCGTGTCTATTTCGCAAGTAGCTTCTCCATCTCGTCCATCACCTCATTCATCCGCTTGATCGTCAGGTCGAGCGGTTCGTCGGTTGTCATGTCGACGCCGGCGTTCTTCAGCAGATCGATCGGGTACTTCGATCCACCTGCCGCGAGAAAGGTGAGGTAACGCTGCGTCGCGTCCTGGTCGCCTGCCAGCACCTTGGCAGACAGCGCCTCCGCAGCGGTGAACGAAGTGGCGTACTGAAAGACGTAAAAGTCGCGATAGAAGTGTGGAATGAAGCTCCACTCGTGGGCGATGTAGTCGTCGACGATCGCGACCTTCTGCTCATGGCCGTAATACTTGCGCGTGATATCCAGATACAACCTGGCGAGGGCGTCGCCGGTGATCGGCTCGCCGCGCTCCCCCATTTCGTGCATGCGCAACTCGAACTCGGCGAATTGAGTCTGGCGGAAGACGGTCGCCTTGATGCCTTCGAGGTAGTTGCCCAGCAACGACAGCCGCGTCGGCGTGTCCTTGATGCGCTTCAACATGTCGTCGATGAGGAGCGCTTCGTTGAAGGTCGACGCGACCTCCGCGACGAAGGTCGGGTACCCCGCCGTCGCATACGGCTGCGTCTTATTCGAGTAGTAGCTCTGCATCGTGTGACCGAGCTCGTGGGCCAACGTGCTGACATCGTTGTACTGTCCGAGATAGTTGAGGAGCATGTACGGATGCACGTCATAGGCGCCGCCGTTCGAATACGCGCCCGCGACCTTGCCTTCGGTCGGATACCAGTCGATCCAGCGCTCCTTGAAACCCTTGCGCAGCACGTCGGTGTAGTCCTTGCCGAGCGGCGCCATGGCGCCGATCACGTTCTCCTGCGCTTCCTCGGGCGTGTAGCGCAAATCCACCGACGCGACCAGCGGTGCGTAGAGATCGTAGTAATGCAGGTCGTCGGTCAGCCCCATCATCCGCTTGCGCAGTTTCAGGTAGCGATGAAACGTGGGTAGATGACGATTCACGCCGTCCACCAACCGCGTGTAGACGGTGACCGGAATGTTGGGGCCGTTCAGCGCCGCTTCCAGATTCGACGCATACTTTCGCGACCGCGAATAGAACAGCGCCTTCTGCACGTTGGAGTTCATCGTCATCCCCAGCGTGCGACCGAATGAACCCAGCGCGCTGAAGAACGCCGACATCGCTGCCTGTCTGTCGGTTCGGTTCGGCGAGGTGCGCAGCTCGCTGTATCCGGCCTGATCGACTTTGACGCTCTTTCCGTCGGCCAGCGTGATGGTGGGATAGGGGAAGTCGGCATTCGCCAGGATCGTGTAGATGTTGTTCGGGGACGCCGCCAGCGGCGCGGCATCGGCCAGGATCTTCTCTTCCGAATCCGATAGCGTGTGCGCCGCGCGGCGGATGACATCCCTGACGTAGAAGACGTGCGATGAGAGCCGCGGCTCCGTTGCCAGAGCCTTCTCGGTCGCGCCACTCCCCATCTTCACAATCTCGGGTTCGACGAACGACGCTTCGGCGCCGAACCTGGCGTACAGCTGCTGCATCTCCTGCTGCTTGCCCTGGGCGGTGGAGTCCCGTGTGTCTTCGTCCGAAAGCATGCTGGCGTAGACATAGAGCCGGGAGAGCTCCTTATCCAGCCGCGACACCATCTCCAGCGCGTCGGCCAGTGTGGCCGGCGAGGATGCGAGCTTGCCTCGGAACTCGCTGAGACGCGGGATTTCCGCCGTAATCTTCTCCTTCTGCTCCCGCCAGACCGCCTGGCTGGCATATATGTCCGTCAAGTTCCACTTGTAGGCGTCCGCGACCTTCGCGCGGTCTCTATCCTGCGTCGTCACCAATACCGTCATGCTGACTATCGCTCCTGCAACGATCCCGATCGTGCGCGTAGGGCCCATCTGCCTCAGGTTACCGGCAGCGCTACGCGCTAGACAATATGGAATGACCGGCCCGCTATCGTAACGTCGTAGTGCTATCGCACTCGACAAGGTGGTCTGCGCCACCGAAATCGCGGGTTAACACCTCGCGGCGCCAGAGCCG
>Ga0163162_10003030_pt1 | contig 16047 bp, 15 predicted proteins | sample S55metaG_FD_115310 | JGI IMG/M metagenome (GOLD analysis project Ga0163162, IMG submission 115310) | Switchgrass rhizosphere microbial communities from Kellogg Biological Station, Michigan, USA - S5-5 metaG | ecosystem: Host-associated > Plants > Roots > Rhizosphere > Soil | place: USA...
CATCGTCAGCCGGTCGAAGGGCTTGCCCAGTTCGATCGTCGCGCCCTGGTAATCGATCGTCGTGGTGCCCAGCACCTTTTGTGCGAGTTCGCGCAGAAGCTCCTCGGTCAGGTCCATCAGGTAGTTGTAGTCCTGATAGGCCTCGTAGAACTCGAGCATCGTGAACTCGGGATTGTGCCGCGTCGAGATGCCCTCGTTGCGGAAATTGCGGTTGATCTCGAACACGCGCTCGAGCCCGCCGACGACGAGCCGCTTCAGATACAGCTCCGGCGCGATGCGCAGGAACAGCTGCATATCCAGCGCGTTGTGGTGCGTGACGAACGGGCGCGCCGTGGCGCCGCCCGGGATCGGATGCATCATCGGCGTCTCGACTTCGAGATAGCCGCGGCGCACGAAGAACTCCCGCATGCCCTGCACGATCTGCGAACGCTTGACGAACACGTCGCGCGCCGCCGCGTTGGTGATGAGGTCGACATACCGCTGGCGGTAACGCTGTTCCTGGTCGGTCATGCCGTGGAACTTCTCCGGCAACGGGCGCAGCGCCTTGGCCAGCAGGCGGACCGAAGCAACCTTGACGGACAGTTCGCCGGTCTTGGTCTTGAATAGATGTCCCGTCGCCCCGACGATGTCGCCCAAGTCCCAGTGCTTGAAGTCGTCGAGTGCTTCCGCGCCAAGCGCGTCGAGCGTCACGTAGAGCTGGATGCGGCCGGACATATCCTGCACGGTCGCGAAACACGCCTTGCCCATCACACGCTTCAGCATCATGCGGCCGGCGACGGTGACCGTCTTCGCGAGGGACTCCAGCTCTTCGTTCGTCTTCGCGTCGTGCGCCGCGTGCAGGTCCGCTGCGAGCGTATCGCGCCGGAAGTCGTTCGGATAGGCCTGACCCTTCGCGCGCAGCGCGGCCAGCTTTCCCCTTCGCTCGGCAATGATCTGGTTCTCGTCGGCTGGCGCGGCATCCGGCGCGTTCTTGTTTTCGGACATCGTTTCTCCCCTCATTTCCCCTGCTACACGCCCTGCTTCAGGCTCGCCGCGATGAAATCGTCGAGATCGCCGTCGAGTATGGCTTGCGTGTTGCCGACTTCGTAATTGGTGCGCAGGTCCTTGATGCGCGACTGGTCGAGCACATAAGACCGGATCTGGTGGCCCCAACCGATGTCGGTCTTGGAGTCCTCGAGTTTCTGCTGTTCGGCCTGGCGCTTGCGCAATTCGTGTTCGTAGAGCTTGGACTTGAGCATGGCCATCGCCTCGGCCCGGTTGCGGTGCTGGGAGCGGTCGTTCTGGCATTGCACGACGATGTTCGTGGGCAAGTGCGTAATGCGCACCGCCGAATCCGTCTTGTTGACGTGCTGGCCGCCAGCGCCCGACGCGCGATAGGTGTCGATGCGCAGGTCGGCAGGATTGATGTCGACGACGATCGAATCGTCGACTTCCGGGTACACGAAGACGCTGGCGAACGACGTGTGCCGCCGCGCGTTGGAGTCGAACGGGCTCTTGCGCACGAGCCGGTGCACGCCTACCTCGGTGCGCAGGAAACCGTAGGCGTAATCGCCCTCGACCTTGATCGACGCGCTCTTGATGCCCGCGACTTCGCCATCGGACTCTTCCAGCACATCGGTGTGGTAGCCCTTGCGTTCGCAATAGCGCAGGTACATGCGCATCAGCATCGACGCCCAGTCCTGCGCCTCGGTGCCGCCGCTGCCCGCCTGGATGTCGATGAAGCAGTTGGCCGGGTCGAGCGGCTGGTTGAACATCCGCCGGAATTCGAGGTCGTCGACGACCTTGGCGATCTTCCCGACATCACCCTGGATGGAGCGAACGGTCGCGTCGTCGCCCTCGGCCCGTGCGAGGCCGAACAGCTCGGTGCTGTCGGACAGGTCCGAGGTCAGCTGTGTCAGCGAGTGAACAACGACCTCCAGCTGCTTCTTTTCCCGGCCCAGTTCCTGCGCGCGCGCCGGGTCGTCCCAGACCTTCGGGTCTTCCAGTTCCTTCGATACTGCCCCTAGCCGCTCCGCTTTGACGTCGAAGTCAAAGATACCTCCGCAGTTCACGCGTGCGCGTGGACAGGTCGGCCAGCGTGTTGGCTAAGGCGTTGAGCTGCTCGGCTTCCATGGCGAAATCCTTTGGCGAAACAGGGAATTATACGCGAGCCACCGGGGTCGGTCCTATCCCCAGCCCTGCGTCCGGACGAAATCGTAGGCCAGGGCCGATCCGCGCGCACGATATTTGCATGCCCCTGCTGAGGGCGCATGATGTCGCTGCCAAGCCAGGCAGGGAGATGCGTCGGCGCGGGCGTTTCTGCGGATCTGGGGAGAATAACGGATGAAATCTATGCTCAACGGCTTGGCCATTTTCGCGTTCGCGACGGCCGCCGCGGTCGCGCAAGCGGAAACAGGGGTGACCCCCACGACGATCGTCATCGGACAGTCAGCGGCCTTCTCGGGGCCGGCGCAGGCACTCGGCAACGAAATGCGCGCCGGAGCACAGGCCTACTTCCAGGCGGTCAACGCGGCCGGCGGCGTCAATGGCCGCAAGATCGAACTGCGCTCGCTCGACGACGGCTATGAGCCCGACCGTGCCGCAGCCAACACCAAGAAGCTGATCGACGAAGGCGTGTTCCTGCTGTTCGGCTATGTCGGCACGCCGACGTCCAACGCGGCGAAGCCGATTTTCACCGCCGCGAAGGTGCCGTTCGTGGGTCCGTTCACCGGGGCCGAATCGTTGCGCAATCCGATCAATCGCTACATATTCAACGTCCGTGCCAGCTATTTCGACGAGACCGAGAAGATCGTCAACCAGCTGGGCGGGCAGACGCTCGACCGCATCGCCGTGTTCTACCAGAACGACGACTACGGCAAGGCCGGCCTGGCAGGCGTGGAGCGCGCGATGCTGAAGCGCAACCTGAAGATCGTCGCGACCGGCACCGTGGAGCGCAACACCGTCGACGTCGCCGCCGCGGTGGCGACGATCGGCAAAGCCGACCCGCAGGCCGTAGTGATGATCTCGGCGTACAAGTCGGTGGCGGCGTTCATCAAGGCGATGCGCGCGGCCGGCTACAATCCGCAATTCATGAACGTATCGTTCGTCGGCAGCAAGGCGTTGGCGTCGGAAGCCGGTCCCGACGGCCGCGGCGTGGGCATTACGCAAGTCGTGCCGTTCCCGTGGAACGTGGCCACGCCGGTCGTCAAAGATTACCAGGCGCAGTACACGGCATCGACCAAGAAGGAAGATTACTCGTTCACCAGCCTCGAAGGATTCATTTCCGCAAAGGTGCTGGTAGAGGGCCTGCGCCGCACCGGACCGGATCTCACCCGCGAAAAATTCATCGCGGCGATGGAGAACATGCGCGACGTCGACGTCGGCGGCTACCTGATCACGTTCACACCAACCAGCCACAGTGGATCGCGCTTCGTCGAGCTCACGGTGATCGGCAAGGACGAGCGCTTCCTGCGCTGACGATGCATACACCGGCCGGCTTCACGCCGCTCCACGTCATGCCCGCGGCGATCGGGGCCGTGTCGCATGCATTCGCCTACCGCGACGGGAAGATACTCGTCGGCGGCACGGATGACGCGCCAAGTATTCCGTCACTCGCGACGCTGGACGCGGCCGGACTGGCCGGCACACCGCATTTCCTGGGACACCTGGGCGATGCCGCGTGCATCGCGGTGGCGCTGCCGGACAACGCACCGGAACCCGCGGGAATGCGCTACGTCGGCCTGCGTTCGCTGTTCCTGCGCGTACCCGAATCCCTGCTGGCCCTGGCCGCACGCGCGTTCCAGGTGGTGGAATGGGACCGCACGCATCGTTTCTGCGGCCGCTGCGGTACGCCGACGCGCAACAAGGCCGATGAACGCGCCAAGGAATGCCCCGCATGCGGACTCGTCGCCTACCCGCGCGTGTCGCCGGCGATGATGGCGCTGGTCACGCGTGGCCGCGAGCTGCTGCTGGCGCGGTCGCATCGCTTCGTGAACGGCGTCTACAGCGCGCTCGCGGGCTTTGTCGAACCCGGCGAGACCATCGAGGACTGCGTGCATCGCGAAGTGCGCGAGGAGGTCGGCGTCGAAGTCGATGGCATCACCTACTTCGCCAGCCAATCCTGGGCCTTCCCGCATTCGCTGATGATCGCGTATACCGCCGAATACGCGGGAGGCGAAATCCGCCTCGAGGACGCCGAGATCGCCGACGCGCGCTGGTTTGCGCTCGATGCGCTCCCGCCGTTGCCGCCCAACGTGTCGATTGCCCGGCGCCTCATCGACGCCACGGTGAACCGCCTGCGGAGTTGAGCCTGGCCCGGACCCCCGCCCTGGCGGCTGCTAGAATCCACGTTTGACCGCGCGGTCGCGCGACTCTCGTCCGGATCTCCCTTGCTGCGCATGCGTCCTGCTTCCCTTATGTTTGCCATCGTCGTGGCGTCGTGCTCGCAATGGGTGGCGGCGCAATCGCCCCCGCTGTCCGATCCGCGCGAGATGTCCGACGCAGCGCGGAAGGCCTACTCGAAGGGGCTGAAGGATGCGCGGAGCCTCATCGCCGAGAAAAATTACGACGGGGCCATCGCGATCCTCGATACGCTGTCCGCCGAGCGGCCGCGCGAACCACAGGCACGGTTCATGAAAGGCGTGGCCCTCGCGGACTCGGGCAAGACCGACGCCGCAATCAGCCTGTACCTGGGGCTGCTCGCCGACTTTCCGGAATTGCCCGAAGTTCGCAATAATCTCGCTGTCCTCTACGCGCAGAAGGGCAACTACGCCGGCGCGCGCGACGAGCTGGAAGCGGCTCTGCTGGCCGCGCCAGACTACACGATCGCCTACGAGAACCTGGGCGACGTGTATGCGCGGCTGGCTGGCGTCAATTACGAAAAGGCCATTGCGCGCGACGCGAAAAACAAGACCGCGCCACCGAAGCTGAACCTCGTGCGCGACGTGCTCGGGATGCGCTCCCCACCGCCCGTGTCGGCCACCGCGACCCCTGGCAAACCGGAGGCACCGGCACCGGCCCCAACACCAGCCCCAACACCGGCCGCGCCCGCCGCAACCGCGGATGCGCCCAAGTAGGCAGGCATTCAAAGCAATACAACTTCAGGAGGCAATCCATGTTGCATCGACTTTTTGTAGCTACCGCAGCCTTCGCCCTTGCCGCGACGACGGCCCTTGCTGCCAACCCGCAGGTCGAGCTCGACACGTCAGCGGGCGTGATCAAGATCGAGTTGTACCCTGACGCCGCGCCCAAGACCGTCGCCAACTTCGCCCAATACGTGAAGGACAAGTTCTACGACGGCACGCAGTTCCACCGTGTCATCGACGGCTTCATGATCCAGGGCGGCGGGTTCACGCCCGAATTTTCGCAGAAACCGACGCGTCCGCCGGTCCCCATCGAAGCCGAGTCGTCGAGCAAGGCAGGACTGCTGAACGTGCCGGGCACCGTATCGATGGCGCGCACCAGCGACCCAAACTCCGCGACGTCGCAGTTCTTCATCAACGTCAACGACAACAAGTCCCTCAACTATTCGCCGACCAATCCCGGCTACACCGTGTTCGGCAAGGTCGTCTCCGGCATGGATGTGGTGACCAAGATCGCCAAGTCCGCGACTGGAAGCGGCGGCCCGTTCCCGAAGGACGTCCCGGTCGAGAAAGTCATCATCAAGTCGGCCAAATTGATCATGCCCTGAGTCCCGGAGCCAGACCATGCCCGTAGTCCTGCACACCAACCACGGCGACATCACGCTGGAACTCGACGCCGAGAACGCGCCGGCTTCCACCGCCAACTTTCTGCAATACGTCCGCGACGGCCACTACGACAACACGCTGTTCCATCGCGTCATCCCCGGATTCATGATCCAGGGCGGCGGGATGGAGCCCGGGATGAAACAGAAGCCCACGCGCAAGCCGGTCGCCAACGAAGCCACTAACGGCGTGAAGAACAAGAACTACACGGTCGCGATGGCGCGCACCTCGGAACCGCATTCGGCCACGGCGCAATTCTTCATCAATGTCGCCGACAACGATTTCCTCGACTACACGGCGCCCAGCGCCAATGGCTGGGGCTATTGCGTGTTCGGCAAGGTCACCGGGGGACGCGACATCGTGGACAAGATCAAGGCGGTGCCGACGGCCACCAGCGGCTTTCACCAGAACGTGCCGCAGCAGGATGTCGTGATCCTCAAAGCCGAGGAAGTCGCCGGCTAAGGGCGATGGCGGAATCGGGGTCCCCGCGGCCGACGCTGTTCCTCTCGGACCTTCACCTGTCGCCCGACCGGCCCGCTGCGGTCGCGGCATTTCACGCGTTCGTGGACGGTCCAGCGCGCGCGGCTGCGGCGGTCTACATCCTGGGCGACCTCTTCGACTGGTGGATCGGCGACGACCAACTGCGCGAGCCGTTCATAGCGCCCATCGTGAAGTCGATGCGTACGCTGGCGGATTCCGGCGTTCCGCTGTTCGTGGCCCGCGGCAATCGCGATTTCATGCTTGGCGGAGCATTCGAAGATGCGTCGGGTGCGACTTTGCTGCCCGAGCAGGTGCGCCTCGAACTTCATGGCGTGCCGACGCTCATTTCCCACGGCGACGAACTGTGCACCGACGATGCCGAATACCAGGCCTATCGCGCACGCGTGCGCACGCCGGAGGCGATGCGCCGGCTGCTGCGTCTCCCCTATTTCGTGCGTCGGCTGATGGCCGCCTGGCTGCGCCGCAAGAGCAGCAGCGACAAGTCACTGAAGCCCGAATACATCATGGACGTGAATGCCGGGGCCGTCGCGGACGCGTTTCGGCGGCATGATGCGCAGCGCATGATCCATGGCCACACGCACCGGCCCGACCGGCATCGTCACGATGTCGACGGCGCTTCGCGCGAACGCTGGGTGATGGCGGACTGGCACGACAGTGGCCACTACCTCGAGGTCGACGCGCACGGCGTTCACGAACGCGAGATCGCAGGATGACCCCGGAACTCTTCACCTCGGCCTGGTTTTCCGCGCTGGGGGCGATCATCCTCATCGACCTCGTGCTGGCCGGCGACAACGCCCTCGTCATCGGCCTGGCCGCGCGCAACGTGCCTCCGGAAATGCAGCGCAAAGTCGTGCTGTGGGGCACCTTTGGCGCCATCGCGATTCGTGCGTTGCTCACCGCGGTCGTCGTCTACCTGCTCAAGATTCCGGGCTTCCTCGTCATCGGCGGCATCGCGCTGATCTATATCGGCTGGAGGTTGACGCAGGACAACTCCGGCAGCCACGAAATCGCGCCGGCCAATTCGGTTCGCGGAGCGGTGCGGACGATCATCGTGGCTGACGCGGTGATGGGCGTCGACAACGTACTGGCCGTCGGTGGCGCTGCGCAAGGATCGATGCTGCTCGTCCTGGTCGGACTCGCCGTGTCCGTTCCCATTGTGGTCTGGGGATCGACGCTGGTGTTGCGCTGGGTCGAGCGCTTTCCCGCCATCATCTGGCTCGGCGCAGGAGTGCTGGGCTGGACCGCGGTAAAGATGATCGTGACCGAACCGCTGCTGGCGCCGTGGCTTTCCGCGAATCCGTCGATGCGTCCAATACTGCAGATCGTCATTGTGGGCGGACTGGTTGCCGTTCCGCTCTGGCGATCGCTATTGCCTCATCACCGCGCGTTCATCGTCCTACCGTTTGTCGCGGTACCCTGGATCGTGGCCTTCGGCTGGGTCGAGCAGCGCTACGGCATGCATTTCGATCTCGTCGAGGTATGGCACTGGGACGACGACCTCATCGACCTCGTGCGCTGGGCGGGCTGGATTCCGCCGGCCCTGTGGCTGCGTCGTCGCGTGCTCGCTCGCTTTGCGGCCGGCGCTCCGCCTGACGACAGACCCGACTAGCAACCACGCAGGTCGCCGATCAGTCCAACGCCTGCCGGAAGTCGGCGATGAGGTCGTCGCCGTCCTCGATGCCGACCGAGATGCGGATCAGCGAATCCGCGATCCCCATTGCGGCCCTGCGCTCGGCACCCATCTCGTAGAAGATCGTGTGCGCCACGGGAATCGCGAGGGTGCGGTTGTCGCCCAGGTTCGACGACAGGACGACGACCTTCAGGCGATTGAGGAAGTCGAACGGGTCGATGCCTCCGGTCAATTCGAACGACAGCAGGCCGCCGTAGGCGCGGAACAATTCGCCGGCAAGTTCATGTTGCGGATGCTCGACGAGCCCCGGATAGTGGACGGCGTGCACCTGCGGCTGGTCCTGAAGCCACTCGGCCAGCGCCAGTGCGTTGGCGCAGATCCGCTCCATGCGCAAGGCGAGCGTTTCCGCACCGACCGCAATGTGATGCGCCTGTTCCGCCGCCAATGTGCCACCCCAATCGCGGAGCCCTTTCTTGCGCAACTGCTGCAGACCCCACATCGGAGGAGGCTGCGTCTTGTAGACGTCCGCGATATTCGGAAACGTCGTCCAGTCGAAAAGCCCAGTGTCGGTGACGCTGCCCGCGAGCGCGTTGCCGTGACCTCCGATGTATTTGGTCAGCGCGTTGACGATGAAGCCCGCGCCGACATTCTTCGGCTGGAACAGCCACGGTGACGTCATCGTGTTGTCGACGATGTAGAGGATGCCGCGCGCGCGGCAGAGATCGCCGATTTTCTTCAGGTCCGCCACCTGCGTGCGCGGATTGGCGACCGTCTCGACGAACACGACGCGCGTGGCGGGCGTCAGTGCCGTCTCGACATGGCGCACGTCAGTCGCATCGACGAACGTCACCGGGTGCCCGTGCGCTTCCAGCGTGAGCAGCGCGCTGGTGGTGTTGCCGAACACGAACTGGCTGGCCACGATATGGTCGTCGCGCTTCAGCAGCGCGAGAAAGATCGCGCCGATGGCGGCCATGCCGGTGGCGAACGTTATAGTCCCGACACCGCCTTCCATCGCATTGACCTTGGCTTCCAGCGCCGTCGACGTCGGGTTGCCCTGGCGGCCATAGGCGTAGCCCTTGGACCGCCCCTGGAATACGGCCGCGAGTTCTCGCGAATCCTTGTAACCGTAAGCCACCGAGAGATGCAGTGGCTTGTGCAATGCGCCGTGCTCGATCGCGTCGTCGCGGTCGGAATGCAGGATTGCGGTCGTGAAACCGCGTTTGGGCTTGTCGTTGCTCATTGCGTCACCTTCGAGCCCTTGGCCATTTGACCCGGGCAAAACAAAAAACCCGTCAGGCGGGCCGCCGAACGGGTTTTGTGTGCCCCGCCAAGTATCTCTTGGCTGAGGCTAACCTCGCTTTAGCGGAATTTATTATGCGCCCGCAAGCTGAAGCTTCAAATCGGCGCAGTTGGAAGTCTACATTTGCAGCACCTTGACGTCAATTCCCCGGGAGGCATCGACGCAGTGTCTAAAGCCTGTGCGCCAGGCCGGGCTCGCAGCCGGTGAAAAGCTCGACCGGATAGCGCTGTGCGATGGATGGGTTCCATCCGTTCGCGGCTACCTTGCGCATCGTGCAGACGGGAACGTTCGGGCCGACGGCGTCGTCGAACGTCACCTCCTTGCCCAAGCTGAAGCCGTTGCCAACCATCACGCTATAGGAACCCGCGACCGGATCCCACGTTCCGGCTCCGGAGGCAAAGCCGTCGCCCCGCGCCTGGAGTTGCACATATGCTTGAGGATTGCCGCTCTCGCCCAGCCACACGTTGGTCTGGAACCTGATCCGGGACGGGGGGTTGACATCGTCGGTAGGCAAGTCGCGTGGCAGATTCCATTCCGAACCGGCCAACGCTTGCGTGTTGGCGATCGGATCGCCTGCGGCCAGTGGGGCACAGAACGCAACGCCTTCCGGAACCCAGCCCGATTGCGTGAGCAGCTTCTGCGTTGCGTCGTGCACAGTGTAGGCGTGGTTGGGCGCACCCCCTTGGCCGCCGTTGAACAGACGCTGCACCGCCACGTTGCCGGCGCCGCAGGTGCCAGAAGCGTCTGGCAGCCGCGCGTAGAACGCCACACCTTCATAGACCCAGTCGGACGACGTCTTCAGTTGTTCGCACTCGCTGGACGAAGCGGTAAAAAAGTGCGTCGCCTTGCCGGCATACGCTGACGTGTAGAAACGGCACACCGGCACCAGGCCGGGGGACGCCGCGTCGTCGACGCGGAAGCGTTGCCCGGTGCGAAGCCAACCGCCCACCGTTCCGGAGTCGAGAGCATCGATCTCCAGTGGGTTGGCTGTGACGAAAAGGTGATCAATCCCGGAATGGTAGTACTCGACGGCCCGGACGACGTCCGCGCTGGCCTGTTGCGAAAATGCGCCGGTGAGAACAGTGGAGGCCGCGAAAAGCGCCACGGTAAGCATTCGTTTCGTTAGCATGGTTCTCTCCTCATTCGCCATGCCTCGCAAGTCTTGTCCGTTTGCTTCGTGGGGCGCTCTCCTGCTACCACTCACGAGGCCACTGCAAACGCCCCGGATGCATTGCATCACTGCGCGCTCGCGCCGGCAACGCGATTAGTCGTCCAACTTTTACGTGCGCCGCCTGCACGCCGGAGGCGCGATGGCAGACTAGCGGTGGAATCGAGCTGTGAACGCGGGTGCGCGACGACGGCAAAGACGCTCTGGCCGAAGCATCGCAATGCGACTTGCAGAAACTCTCGTGAAACGGCGTCGTCTCGTTCGCGCCCTGAGGCAAGATTGTCTCAAGGCGCGAAGTGGCACGGAATTTCCGTCATGGGGTCAATCGATACGCGACTCCGGGTTCACATCCTGACGCGAGTGTCGGTTGAAATGAATGCAACCCCGGACCAACACGACCAAAATTCTGTCTTAGCACCGTTGCGCAGACGGGCGTGCTCGTAACCTGGGCGTTGTCGAATGTCCAGGCGACCCAGATGCCATCAAAATTGTCGAGGCTAAGTACAACGTACTCGCCGGAGAGAGGGTCCCATGCTGCCACCCCGTCCCAGAATCCGTCACCCGGACCAAACGGGCGGCGGTCATTGGGCTGGTGGTAGATTGCCTCGGGCGGCTTGGGGAACCCCCAGGACGCAATCATTTCGGTGGCCAATTCGACGTACCCAGTCACTGCCGGCGCAGGATCGAAGCGGGTTTCCAACAGCCAGGTATAGGTGTCCGTGAATTGCCACCTCGATCCGGCCAGTAGCTGCGTCATCGCCGCCGGATCACCGACCGCCAACGGTACGCAGTACGCCACCCCTTCGGAGATCCAACCGGCAGCCACCAGCGTGTCGCGCTTGGCGGGCTCCGCCGTATACGCGTGGTTGGGTGCGCTACCTTGGCCACCGTTGTAGAGCCGGTGAATGGCCGCGGTACCCGCGCCGCAGCTGCCTTGTCCGTCCGGCAAACGCGCATAGAACGCAATGCCCTCGTATAGCCAGTCCGGCCACGACTTCAGCAGATCGCATTCCGCTGCCGACGCAGTAAAGAAGTGCGTCGGCTTGTCCGCAAACGCCGCTGTGTGAAACCTGCATACCGGCGCCAGGTCGGCCGCCGGAGCATCGTCTACGCGGTAGCGCTGGCCGGTACGCAACCAACCCTTGACGGCGCCGCCGTCGAGCGCGGCAATTTCCGCCGGGCTCGCCGTGACGAAGTAGTGATCGAACTGCGGATGGAAGTACTCGACCGCCTTGACGGTTGCTGCCGAGACAGGCGACGCGACGGTCGCCATCATCGCGAAAAGTGCCGCGACTATCGCTCCTGCTGCGGTGGGTTTCATCATGCCCTCCCCGACGCGATTGCAAGGTTCGGGCAGCCGGACACGGATTCGGGTGGGCCCGAGTTATGGCCGATCCGGAACGGCGCTCACATCTCGGCCACAGTGCATTACCTCACAAGCGCTTGCTCGCCCGCAATGCGAATATTCCGCAGGCGCAATGCCCGCCTAACCGGCCTGCTTTTCCTCTTCCAGCAGATCGGCGTCGGCCTGCCCGCGCTGCTCGTCGCGTTCGACGGCCAACTGCGACAGGTAGTCGGCGGTGATGTCGCCGGTGATGTACTTGCCGTCGAAGCACGAGGCCTCGAAATTCCTGAGCGCAGGATTGGCTGCGCGCACCGCCCGTTTCAGCGCCTCGAGGTCCTGGTACACCAGAAGGTCCGCGCCGATTTCGCGCGCGATCTCGGCATCGGTGCGGCCGGTGGCGACGAGTTCGCTCTGGTTCGGCATGTCGATGCCGTAGACGTTCGGAAACCGCACCGGGGGACTCGCCGACGCAAAGTAGACCTTTTTCGCTCCAGCTTCGCGCGCCATCATCACGATCTCGCGCGATGTGGTGCCGCGCACGATGGAGTCGTCCACCAGCAGCACCACCTTGTCCTTGAACTCGATCCCGACGGGATTCAACTTCTGGCGTACGCTCTTCTTGCGCATCGCCTGGCCGGGCATGATGAACGTGCGGCCGATGTAGCGGTTCTTGACGAAGCCTTCGCGGTACTTGATGCCCAGCTGGTTGGCAAGTTCCAGCGCCGACGGCCGGCTCGAATCGGGGATCGGGATCACCACGTCGATGTCCTGCGCCTCCGGCATGCCGCGGATCTTCTTGGCGAGCTCGCCGCCCATGTTGAGGCGGGTTTCGTACACCGACGTGCCGTCGATCACCGAGTCCGGCCTCGCCAGGTAGACGAATTCGAAGATGCACGGATTGAGCGTCGGATTCTCCGCGCACTGGCGCGAATGAAACACGCCCGCGTTGTCGACGAAGATCGCCTCGCCGGGGGCCACGTCCCGCAGCACATGAAAGCCCAGCGGCTCGATCGCCACCGATTCCGATGCGGCGATGTACTCGGTGCCGCCCATCGCCTCGTTCTTCCCGACGATGAGCGGACGGATGCCGAAGGGATCGCGGAACGCCAGCATGCCGTAGCCCGCGATCATCGCCACCACGGCGTACGCACCCTTGCAGCGCTTGTGCACGCCGGCGACGGCGCGAAAAATCGCGTCGGGATCCAGCCGATGATGCTGCGCCGCGCGCTCGAGTTCGAGCGCCAGCACATTGAGCAGCACCTCGCTGTCCGAATTGGTATTGACGTGGCGAAAGTCCAGCTGGAAGAGTTCGCGCTTCAGTTCCTCGCTGTTGGTCAGGTTGCCGTTGTGACCCAGCGTCACGCCGAACGGTGAATTCACGTAGAACGGCTGGGACTCGAGGTCCGAGAACGCCGAGCCGGCGGTCGGATAGCGACAGTGCCCGATTCCCGAAAAACCAATCAGGTCGCGCATGTTGCGCGTGCGGAACACGTTCTGCACCAGGCCCGGTCCCTTGTACATGTGGAATATCGGGCCCTCGCTCGTGACGATGCCTGCTGCGTCCTGACCGCGATGCTGCAGCAGCAGCAGGCTGTCGTACAGCATCTGGTTCACGGCGGTATGAGCGACGACGCCGACGATTCCGCACATGGAAGGTTCTAAGCCTTTCGTTCCGCCGGTGCCACCGGCGCCGCGCGACCCGCGCGGGAGTAATCGAGACGCCCGGCCCACTCCGGCGGCAGCCACGGCTTCAACCCCAGCGCGGCCACCGTTAGCGGCGGGACAAGGGCGGCATTCTGCCACCAATCCAGGCGCGGCAGGGTGGTAAGTCCGGCAACCAGAACGAATGCCATTACCAGGACCACTCCGCGCGCGGCGCCGAATACGGCACCCAGGAAGCGGTCGACGAAGCCCAGCCCGGCCTTGTGGATGACGCTCGCGAGGGGCCACGCGACCAGCGCGCCAAGCAACAGGCAGCCGATGAGAACGATGCAGAACGCAAGCAAGTAGCGGAACACGGGATTGCCGCCGAATTCGGGCAGCATCCCGCCAAGCAGGGGCGTCAATGCGACTGCGGCGACGAACCCAAGCACCCACGCGACCAGCGCGATCAGTTCCCGCGTCACGCCACGGAAGAACGCAAACAGCATCGACAGCCCAACCACCGCGACGAGTATCCAGTCGAAAGTGCTCATCGTGCGATAGTCTCCTACTTCGCCGCCGCGACGATGCCGCTGTAACCCTCGCTCTTCAGTTTGTCGCGAACGTCGATGGCCGACTCGCGCGAGGGATAAGGGCCGACGCGCACGCGCCACAGCGTTCCCTTGCTCGTCGTCAGCGGTTCCGTGTACGCGGGGTAGTCCGCCCTTTTCAGCTTGTTGGCCAGCGCGTTGGCGCCTTTGTCGTCGGCAAATGCGGCGAGCTGCACCGAAAAGCCTTCCATCGCCGCCGCCTTCGCAGTGTCGACCGGTGCCGGCAACGCGGCACTTCCCGACGTCGCGGGAGGCGCGGCGGGCATCGCCGGCGGGCCCGCGCTCGGCGCGGCGGGAGACGTGGTTCCCGAAGGCTTGGACGGCCCGCCCAGCATCTTTTGTTCCGCCGTCGCGATGGAACTCTTCGGTGGCGGCAGGTTGGAGACGCCCGCTTTCGGGTCGGGTGCTGCATCCTGCGCGGGGGAAGCGTCCGCCTTGGACGGCGCCTTCACCGGTTCGCTGTTTGCGCCAGGCGCGGCCGTGCTGGTCTTGGCGCTCTTGTCCGACAGGCGATTGACGAATTTGTCGTTGTCCTGCTGCGGGATCTTCACCGACACGTCTTCGCCGAGGGGCTTGGGATCGCTTTCCAGCAGCATGGGCACGACCACTGCGGCGGCGAGCGCGAGGACGACAGCGCCGATGAGGCGGCGCCGCGCGCGGCGCCGCAACTCGTCGACATTGATATCGGGGGCTTCGGCCATGGAGATATTCCGTGGATTCGTCAGCGTTTCGTTGCCGCGAGCGCCGCGGCGACCGTGAGGAACGAGCCGAAAACCACGATTCTATCAGCCTCGCCCGCATTCTCCCGCGCCGCGACATACGCAGAGGCGATATCGGGAAAGACGCGTACGGCACTCGCGTCGACGCCGGACCCCAACAGCAATTCACGCAGCGCGGCGGCGACAGCCCCGCGGGGGCCGGGAAGCGATGCCACGAACCATCGGTCGACACGGGGATGCATCGCGGCTACGACACCGGCGATATCCTTGTCTGCGAACATTCCGAACACGGCCGTCGTGCTGGCGGAATAGCCCATTGCCCCGAGTTCATCCGCCAGCACACCGGCGGCATGCGGATTGTGGGCGACGTCGAGCACGACCGCCGGACGGCCGGGCAATACCTGGAAGCGCCCCGGCAGATCCACGGTCAGCAGGCCTTCGCGCAATGCACCGCCACGCACCGGCAGCGCGTCCCGCAACAGATCGATCACGGCGAACACCGTCGCGGCATTGTTCAGCTGGTAGGCGCCGCGCAGCGCGGGGAATGGCAACCCGAAACGTTCTCCTCCCGGGCCCCAATACTTCCATTGCGTGCCTTCGTTCACAAACCCATAGTCGCGCCCGATGCGCAGGAGCCTGGCTCCAATCTCCTCGGCGCGGGCGACGACGCTTGCCGGGGGATGCGCATCGGCGCAAACCGCCGCGCGCCCGGGGCGAAATATGCCCGCCTTTTCGCGCCCGATGGCCTCGCGCGTCGAGCCCAGGTATTCCGTGTGATCAATGGCGACACTCGTCAGCACCGCTACCGTTGCGTCAACGACGTTCACCGCGTCGAGCCGCCCGCCCAAACCCACCTCAAGCACCAACGCGTCGAGTTCGGCGTGTGCGAACAGCCAAAATGCAGCGAGCGTCCCGAATTCGAAATAGGTGAGTAGCGTCGGTGCACCGCCGTCACCCGGTGTGGCCACGCGCGCGTCCTCGACGGCATTGAAGGCGGCCAGCAACTCGGTGTCGGCGGCCTCGCGACCCCGGATGTGCACGCGTTCGTTGTAGCGCGTGAGATGCGGCGACGTATACAGCCCGGACGCATAGCCTGCGCAGCGCAGAACGGCATCGAGCATCGCACACGTCGATCCCTTGCCATTCGTCCCGGCAACGGTGACGACAGGACAGCTGATGCGCGCATCCAGATGGGCAGCCACCGCCCGCACGCGATCGAGACCCATCGCGATGGCCTTCGGGTGCAGCGTTTCGAGGTACGCGAGCCAGGCGTCGAGAGTGGCCGGGCGGCTCATGAGGTCACGCGCGAACTCGCGCACCCGAAGGAATCGGGTCGCGATTCAGTTCGTCGGCGCGGGCTGGCGCGTGAGTAGCGCCAGCAGGCCGGCGAGTTCGTCGCGCAACTGGCG
>Ga0163162_10003031_pt1 | contig 16046 bp, 15 predicted proteins | sample S55metaG_FD_115310 | JGI IMG/M metagenome (GOLD analysis project Ga0163162, IMG submission 115310) | Switchgrass rhizosphere microbial communities from Kellogg Biological Station, Michigan, USA - S5-5 metaG | ecosystem: Host-associated > Plants > Roots > Rhizosphere > Soil | place: USA...
AGCGCTACGTCCTCTACGTGGGCAACTTCCTGCCCCACAAGAATTTGCCGCGCCTGCTGCGGGCCTGGTCCGCGCTGCCCGAGTCGCTGCGCCGCGTGCATCAGCTCGTGCTGGCCGGCGGCGATCGCGCGCGCCAGCCCGTGCTGGCGACCGAAGCCGCGTCGCTGGGCCTCGCCGCCGGCGTTGCGTTCCCCGGGCTGATCGACGACGCGGACCTGCCGGCGGTCTACGCGGGCGCCCTGGCCTTCGTGCTGCCGTCGCTCGAGGAAGGCTTCGGTCTCCCCGCGCTGGAGGCAATGGCCTGCGGCACGCCGGTGATCGTCTCCCGCCGGGGCGCGCTCCCCGAGGTGGTCGGGGATGCCGGTGTCCTGGTGGAGGCGAACAACGAGAGCGCGCTGACCATCGCGCTCGCGCGGATGCTCGGCGCGCCCGACGAGCGCGCGCGGCTGGCCGCGCGCGGCCTGGCCCGCGCGCGGGAGTTCACCGTCGAGCGCACCGCCGGGCGCGTCGTGGATCTTCTACAGGCGACGGCCGGCCTGAGGCCGGCGCTCTCCGGGAGGGCCGGCTGATGTGCGGCATCGCCGGGATCGTCGGCGCGCCCGCCCGCAGCGTGCTCGAGGCCATGCTGACGGCGCTCGACCACCGCGGTCCCGACGATCGCGGCCTCCACGTGAGCGACGGCGCCGGTCTCGGCATGACGCGCCTGGCGATCATCGATCTCGTCACCGGGCGGCAGCCGATGACGAGTGACGACGGCGCGGCGACGATCGTCTTCAACGGCGAGATCTACAACTTCCGTGCGGTGCGGGCCGACTTGCAGGCGCGCGGCCATCAGTTCCGGACCCAGAGCGATACCGAGGTCATCCTCCGGGCGTGGCAGGAGGACGGCGAGGCGTGCGTGGACCGCCTGCGCGGCATGTTCGCATTCGCGATCTGGGACGCCAAGCGGCAGGTGCTGTTTGTCGCGCGGGACCGCCTCGGCAAGAAGCCGCTCTACTACTGGCAGGATGGCGCGACGCTGGTCTTCGCCTCGGAGATCAAGGCACTGTTCTGCCATCCGGGCCCGCGGCGCGCGGTGGACTGGCCGGCGCTGCACCACTATCTGACCTGGGGCGCCACGCCGGCCACGCGCTCGGCCTTCGCCGGCATCGCCAAGCTGGCGCCCGGCCACACCGCGACCTTTTCCGCCGGTGTCCTCACCCCGCGCCGCTACTGGGCGCTGCCGGCGGGGACCCCCACGATGTTCGCGGGGCTGGACGCGCGTGAGCTGGCCGAGGCGGTGCGCGGGGAAGTGCGCGAGGCCGTGCGCCTGCGCCTGGAGAGCGACGTGCCGCTCGGCGCGTTCCTGTCCGGCGGTGTCGACTCGAGCGTGGTGGTGGCCTGCATGCGCGAGGTGACCAGCGGCCGCATCACGACCTTCAGCATCGGCTTCGGCGCCTCCGCCGCCTCCTACGACGAGCTGCCGTTCGCCCGGCAGGTGGCCGAGCGCTTCGGCACCGAGCACCACGAGGAGATTCTCGAGCCCAAGGCCGCCGAGCTGGCGCCCATCATCGTGCGCGCCTTCGACGAGCCGTTCGCCGACTCCTCCGCCATCCCGACCTTCGCGGTCGCGGCGGCCACCGCGCGCCACGTGAAGGTCGCGCTGTCCGGCATCGGCGGCGACGAGACCTTCGCCGGCTACCCGCGCTATCTCGGCCTGCGCGTCTCCGAGTGGTGGGCGCGCGTGCCGCGCCCGCTGCGGGTGCCGGCCGGCGCGCTGGCCGCGCGTGCGCTCGGCGAGTCGTACACCAGCCGCAACCTGCGCGACTGGCTGCTGCGCTTCACCGCCGGGGGCGAGCAGCCGCTGCCGGATCGCTATCTCACCTGGACGCGCTTCTTCGGTCCCGGCGATCTGACGACGCTGGCCACGCCGGCGCTGCGGGCGCGGCTCACCGCCGACGTGGAGGCCGACCGGCGAGCCGCCTGGGCCGGCCGCGGCCACGGCGACGCGATGGACGGCGCGTTCCGCATCGATCTGGCGACCTACCTGCCGGACGATCTGCTCGTGATGGCCGACCGCATGTCGATGGCGAGCTCGCTGGAGCTGCGGGCTCCGTTCTGCGATCACCGGCTGATCGAGGCGAGCCTGTCGATCCCGCCGTCGGTGAAGACGCGCGGTGGGCGCCTGAAGTCGCTGCTCAAGGCCGCCTACGCCGATGTGTTGCCGCGCGGCGTGCTGGAGCACCGCAAGCAAGGCTTCATGATCCCGCTGGCCCACTGGCTGCGCACGGATCTGCGCCCGCTCATGGACGAGCTGCTGTCGCCGGAGCGCGTGCGCGCCCGCGGCCTGTTCGAGCCCGCCGCGGTGGACGCGCTCAAGGCCGAGCACGTGGCCGGCCGGCGCGCGCACGCGGACCGTCTGTGGACGCTGATGATGGCCGAGCTGTGGCTGCGCGAGTACCTCGACCGGGGCTCGGCGTGGCGTCTGTCGTGAGGCCCCTGCGCATTCTCGCCATCGCCGACGTCTCCCCGCTCGCCGTCCCCGGCGGGGCGGAGCGCACGCTGTGGGAGCAGACGCGCCGGCTCGCCCGCCGCGGTCACGACGTGCGGGTGCTGTGCCGGGCGCCCAAGCCCGAGCCCGCCGCCCCCACCGTGCGCGACGGGGTCCGCATCGTGGAGTTCGCCTCGGCGCGCCGCTCGCCGGTCGACTTCCTGCGCAGCACGCTGGTCGGGGCGCGTCGCGCGGCGGCCCGCCTGCTCGCCGAGCAGGACGCCGATCTGATCAACGTGTACCAGCCGCTGTCCGGCTACGGGGTGCTCGCCTCGCCGATCGGCCGCCGGCTGCCGTCGCTCTACAGCTTCCTCTCGCCCGCGCCACTGGAGTATCGCTCGCGGCAGCGCATGACGGCGCATCACCGCGCGGGTGCGGCCGGCGCCGCCGGCGTGGCCGCGCTGTGGATGGCGGAGCGCGCGTGTCTGCGCCGGGCGACGCGCATTCACGTGATGAGCGATTTCTCCGTCTCGCTGCTGTGGCGGCTCTACCGCATTCCGGCCGAGCGGACCGTCAAGATCCCGGGCGGCGTGGACGTCGAGCGCTTTCACCCGGCCGCCGACCGGCGGCAGGTAAGGGCGGGGCTGGGACTGCCGCTCGACGGCCCGCTGCTGTTCACCGTGCGCAACCTCGAGGCGCGCATGGGGCTCGACACGCTCATTGCCGCCATGGTCGGGCTCGCGCGGACAGCCCCGGACGTGCGCTTGCTGATCGGGGGGGCGGGCTCGCACCGCGCCGCACTCGAGCGCCAGGTGGGCGAGCTGGGCCTGGAAAAGCACGTCACGTTTCTCGGCTTCGTCCCCGACGCCGATCTGCCGCGCTACTACCAGGCCGCCGACGTGTTCGTGCTGCCCACGCGTGAGCTGGAGGGCTTCGGGCTGGTGACCGCCGAGGCTCTGGCCTGCGGCACACCGGTGCTCGGCACTCCCGTGGGCGCCACACCCGAGCTACTCGAGCCGCTGGACCCCACGCTCGTGTTCCGCGACGCCACCGCCGAGGCGATGGAGGCCGACCTCACGGCGTTCCTCGACCGGCTCGCCCGTCACCCCGCGGCCGCCCTGGACCTGCGCGAGGCCTGTCGCCGCCAGGCCGAGTCGCGCTTCGGCTGGGAGCACGTGGTGGACGAGGTCGAGCGAGCGCTCGCCGCCGTGGTCGAGCGCCGTCCGCTGGCCGATTCGGGGCCGGCCGCCTGCGAGGCCTGCGGTGGTGCGCTGGTGCTCTCGCGGCTGCTCTACAACGGCCAGCGCTACCGTGTGTGCAAGCAGTGTGGCGCGCGCCGCGTGGCCGTCCTGCCCGCCGCCCCCGAAGTCCAGCGCGAGTACGAGCAGCGCTATCAGCGCCGCTTCCCGCCCGGGCAGATCGCGGGCTCGCGACGGGTCATGCTGGCCTCCGTCCTCGCGCGGATGCAGAGCCTGGCCTCGCCCGGCCGCCTGCTCGACGTCGGCTGTGGCGGCGGTCACCTGATGCTGGCCGCGCACGCCGGGGGCTGGCGAACGACCGGTACGGACCTGGCGCACCAGGCGTGCGCCACCGCCGCCACCGCCGGGCCGGTGGTGCAGGCCGACGCGCGCGCGCTGCCGTTTGCCAGCGCCACCTTCGATGCGCTCACGCTGGTGAACGTGCTGGACCACACGATCCATCCGCTGCGCGTGGCGCAGGAAGCCGCGCGCGTGCTCCGGCCCGGCGGGCTCCTGGTCGTGCGGATTCCCAACGCCGCCTTCCACGCGCCGTGGGCACCGCTGCTCGCCCACCTCGGCCCGCTGGTGCGCTGGCGCCGCTGGGATGCGTACCCGATCCTGCACCTCTTCGCGCTGTCGCCTCGCTCGGTGCGCCGCCTGGTGGAGCGCGCCGGCTTCGACGTGGTGACCCTGCGCAATTCCACCCTGGCCGCCGCCGCGCCTGACGCCGCCGCCACGCGGCGGGGGAGCGCCGGCCGCCGGATCTTGCGACAGATCACCGCGGCGGTCGCTGGCACCGCCGGCGCGGTGACGGGGGGCCGCTGGCTCGTGGGGCCGTCGATCGAGGTCTACGCGCGTCGGCGCGATGGAGGGCGTTCGTGATCGGCGTCGACCACGTCATCACACGGCTGACCATGGGCGGCTCGTCGGAGAACACCGTGCTGACGATCGCGGATCTCGAGCGCGCCGGCTACGCGTCGACCCTCGTCCTGGGGCCCGAGTCGGAGCCTCCGGTGGTCGACGACGCCCGGCGGCGCGGCTGTCGCATCGTCGAGGTGGCCACGCTCGGCCGTGAGGTGCATCCGCTGCGCGATCTGGCCTCGGTAGGCCAGCTCTGGCGCCGCTTCCGTCAGGCGCGCCCCGGCATCGTGCACACGCACACCTCGAAGGCGGGATTCGTGGGTCGTCTGGCCGCGCGGCTGGCCGGAGTGCCGGTGATCATCCATCAGCCGCACGGCCACATCTTCTACGGCTACTGGGGCGCGCGAAAGACCGCGCTGTTCGTGATGCTGGAGCGCGTGGCCGCGCGGTGGACGGACACCATCGTGACGCTCACGCCCACCGAGGTCGAAGAGCACCTCGCGCGCGGCATCGGCCGCCGCGCGCAGTTCGCGGTGGTTCCCAGTGGCGTGCCGACCGCCGCCCTGCGCGATGCCGCACCGGCGCGCGAGTCGGCGCGCGCCCGCCTCGGGCTGGGATCGGACGCGTTCGTGATCGCGGGGGTGGGGCGGCTCGTGCCGATCAAGGGCTTCGACCTGCTGGTGACCGCGCTGGCCGAGATCGCCCGCGGCGTGCCCGACGCCCACGTGCTGCTGATCGGTGATGGCGAGGAGCGCGTGGCCCTGGAGAGCCACGCCGCCGCGCTCGGGGTGGCCGATCGTCTGCACATCACGGGGGCCACGACCGAGGTCATGGACGCGCTGGCCGCCGCCGACGTGCTGGCCGCGCCCTCCCGCAACGAGGGGATGGGACGCGTGCTGGTGGAGGCCATGGTTCTGGGGCTGCCCGTCGTCGGCACGGCCGTGGGCGGCATCCCCGACGTGATCGTGGAAGAGTGTGGCCGGCTGGTGCCGCCCGACGACGCGCCCGCGCTGGCCGCCGCGCTGACCGAGCTCGGCATCGATCACCCGCTGCGCGCCAAGCTGGGGGCCGCGGCCCGGCCGCGGGCCGAGGCGTTCTCGACCGAGGTCGCCGCCGCGGCCATGCGCGCGATCTACGATCGGCTGGCGCGGGCCCGGGGATTGCAGTGACGCCCCGCGCCCTGGCGCTGGCCCTGCTCCTCACGCTGGCGGCCACTGCGCCCGGCGCGGCGCTGGAGCGGGTCCGAGGCGTCGTTCACGTCCACTCCGACATCACGACCGGTGATTTCTCGCTCGAAGGCCTGGTGGGCCTGGCCGATCGGCAGGGGATCGGCGCGCTCCTGCTCGCCGAGAACTACCGGCTCCGCGTCGAGTACGGCCTGCCCCCGTTCCGTGCCCTGACGCGCGTGACGCGTGAGGAACGCTCGCTCGACGGACGAGTCGAGCCGTACCTGGCGCGCGTGGCGGAGGCGCAGGCGCGCCTGCCGCACGTCCTGCTGATCCCCGGCGTGGAGGTCGTCCCGCACTATCACTGGACCGGCTCGCTGGCCGCGCTCGACCTCACGGTGCACGACACGCAGAAGAACCTGCTGGTCTACGGCGTGACCGACCCTCAGGCATTGCGCGCCCTGCCCGTCGTGGGCAACCCGGCCGCCGGCGTGTACGGCTGGCAGTCGCTCTTCGACGCGCTGCCGGTGCTGCTCCTGATTCCCGGCGCGGTGCTGCTGCGCCCGCGCCCGGTGCGGCAGCGGCTCGGCCGCGGCGCGGTGGTGGTCGTGCGCCGCCGCGCATGGCTGCCCGGCATCGTGCTGTGCGCGGTGGGGATCGTCGCGGCGATCCGCGGCTGGCCGTTCGCGAGCGATCGTCATCCCACCTGGCAGCCCGCCGGGCTGACGCCGTACCAGGAGCTGATCGACACGGTCGAACGGGCCGGCGGCGCCGCGGTCTGGTCGTTTCCCGAAGCCGTGGACCGCGGCGAGCAGAGCTTCGGGCCGGTGCGGGTCGGCTGGCTGACCGAGCCGTATCCCGACGATCTGCTGCGGACGTTCCGCTACAGCGCGTTCGGCGCGGTGTACGAGGACACGACGACCTTCGAGCAGCCTGGCGGCGGGTGGGATCGGCTGCTCGGGGAGTACGCGCGGGGCGAGCGCACGCGAGCGGCCTGGGCCCTGGCCGAGTCCGGCTTTCATGGGCTGAGCGCCGGCAAGCAGATCGGTCCGCTGCAGACGGTGTTTCTCGTGCGTGAGAAGTCGACGGCCGGCGTGCTCGAGGCGCTCCGTCAAGGACGGATGTACGCACTCCAGCGCACGCGCGAGCTCGGCCTCGACGTCGCGGAGTTCGGGGTCACCGCCGGCGCCGCCACCGCCGTCGTGGGCGAGACGCTGCGCGCGCCCGCCGGCACCCCGATCGAGCTGTCCATCACGGTGGAGGCCAGCGACGGCAAGAGCCACGACGTCCGGGTGGCGGTGATTGGCAACGGCCGGCTGCGCGCACTGGAGCGGGGCGCCACGCCGCTGCGCGTCGTGCATCGCGAGATGTCCGACGGCACCCCGCTCGTGCTCCGCGCCGAGGCGCGCGGCGCGCAGCAGCGGGTGCTGACCAACCCGATCTTCGTGCGCCCGTGACCACCGTGGCGATCCACCAGCCGCACTATCTGCCCTGGCTCGGCTATCTCGCCAAGTGGGCGGCCGCCGACGTCTTCGTGTTCCTCGACACCGTGCAGTACTCGAAGAACGGCTGGCAGAACCGCAATCGCATCAAGACCGCTACCGGCCCGCAGTGGCTCACCGTGCCGGTGCACGCCAAGCTCGGGATGGGTATCGACGAGGTGGCGGTGGCCAGCGCCCAGCCCTGGCCCGCCCGGCACCGCCGGGCCATCCAGCACGCCTACGCGGGCGCGCCGTACCTGGCGCGCCATCACGCCGAGCTCGATCGCTTCTATGCCCAGCCGTGGGCGCGACTGGCTCCGCTCGCGCTGGCGAGTGCCCAATGGCTCGCGCGGGCGATCGGCGTCACGCCGCCCGTGCGCCTGGCCTCGACGCTCGGCGCGCTGCCGGCCGAGCCCACCGAGCGCCTGATCGCCATCTGTCGCGCGGTGGGTGCGGACACTTATCTGGCCGGGCGCGACGGTGCGACGTACATGGATCTGACGCGCTTCGAGGCCGAGGGAATTCGAGTGCTCTATCAGTCGTACGCGCATCCTGTGTATGCCCAGCTGCACGGGGAATTCGCTCCGTTTCTCTCGGGGCTTGACCTATTATTGACCCACGGCGATGGGGCTCTCGCCGTCCTGCGCTCGGGCGACTCGTGGTCGCCGCAGCCGCTTCGGGACGCGGCCTCCGAGCCGGCTTAACCGAGCCTCGAGAAGGCGCTTTTCCGTATGAACGTCCTGGCCATCGGCGCGCACCCCGACGATATCGAGTACGGCTGCGGCGGCATGCTCACCAAGTACGCGCAGCGCGGGCACGACGTCTACCTGTGGGTGGCCTCCGACGGCTCCCTGGGCGGTGACGCGGAGGTGCGGCGCCGGGAGCAGCAAGACTCGGCGACGATCATCGGCGCGCGCGAGGTGTTCTGGGGCGAGTATCCGGACACCGAGATCCCGCTCAATCGCGAGCTGATCGTGCGGATCGAGTCGGTGATCAAGAAGATCAAGCCGCGCATGATCCTGGTGCACTACCCGGACGACACGCACCAGGACCACCGCAACCTGGCCCAGGGCACGCTCTCGGCCACGCGCTACGTGCCCAATTTTCTTTTTTACGAAGGCCCGACCGCGCAGAACTTCACGCCCAACTGCTTCACCGACGTCGAGAAGGTGCTCGACAAGAAGCTCGCCTGCCTGGAGGCGCATCGCTCCCAGGTGACCAAGACGAACATCGAGGATCTCACCATTCTCGAGCTGGCCGTGTCGTGCGCGAACTTCCGCGGTATCCAGGCCCGGGTGAAGTATGCGGAAGCCTTCCAGTCGGTCCGCCTCCTGCTGAACCTCTGATTTCTCAGCCTGCTCCGCCCGAGCCGCTCGGCACTGCGCCCGCCGCGCGCGCCCTCGGCCGGCTCAGCCTGGTCGGCGTGCTGTTCCTGCCCTATGTGCGCAGCTGGTTCGCCGCCGCCGGCCTCGACTGGGCGTACCTGGCGGCCCTGGCCTCGGCGGTCGCCTTCTTCGGCGTGCCGGTGCTGCGCCGGGTCGCCTTCGGCCTCGGGGTGCTCGACAATCCGTCGGCGCGCAAGATTCATCACTACGCGACCCCGCTCCTCGGGGGGGCCGCCGTCTACGCCGCGTTCGCCACCACCGTGCTCTTCAACTTCGATTTCTCCCGCGGTCTCAAGGGCGTGGCGCTGGGGGCGACGATTGTCGTGGTCCTCGGCCTGCTCGACGACGCCTTCGATCTGCCGGCGGTGGTGAAGCTGGCCGGGCAAGTGGCCGCGGCCGCCACGGCGATCGTCTACGGCGTGGTCCTGAACGTGGTGCCGTTCTGGATTCCCGGCGCGGCCTGGCTCAACGTGCTGCTGACGCTGCTATGGTTTCTCACCGTGACCAACGCGCTGCAGTTTCTCGACGGGATGGACGGCCTGGCCGCCGGCCTCGGCGTCATCGCCGGACTGTTCTTCAGCATCGCGGCGCTGCAGATGCACCAGTCCTACATCTTCATCCTGGCCGCCCCGCTGGTGGGTGCCTGTCTCGGTTTTCTTCCTTACAATCTGCGTCCCGGTGGCGCGCTGATCTTCCTCGGGGATTCCGGCGCCAGCTTCATCGGCTTCACCCTGGCCGGCTTGGCGGTCATGGGAGAATGGTCCGAAAGCAACCCGCTCGTCGCGCTGTTGACCCCGGTCCTGATCCTGGCCGTTCCGCTGTTCGACATCGCCTTCGTGGGGGTGGTCCGGGTGGTGACGGGCAAGGTGCACTCGCTGCAGGAGTGGCTGGCCTATGCGGCCAAAGACCACATCCATCATCGTTTCGAGGCGGTCGGGCTCAGCAAGACACAGAGCGTCTTTTTGATCTACTTCATCGCGGCTACCCTGGGTCTCTCGGCCATCCTGCTCAAGGAGGCCACGCCCCGCGAGGCGGCATTGGTGTTGCTACAAGTCGCCTGTGTGCTGGCGATCATCGCGGTCCTCGAGGGGGTCGGCCGCGGGCGTTCCCGTCCATGATCTCGCCGCGGCGGATGTGCTCGCCGCATCAGTGGCGACAGTGGATGGCGATGCTCGTCTCGCTCGACGAGTCACCGCGGCGGATGGCGCTAGCCCTGGCCATCGGCGTCTTCATCAGCTTCACGCCGTTCTGGGGCTTCCAGACACTGCTCGCCTTCCTGATCGCCACGGTGACCCGTCTGAATCTGGCCCTCACCATCGCCGGGACGTGGCTCAACTTGCCCTGGTTCGCGCCGTTCGTGTACGCGGGTGCGGTGTGGATCGGCGCGGCGTTGCTCCCCGATCTCTCGGGCCTCGCCGGGTGGTCCGTGTGGCTGCTGGTCGGCTCCACGATGCTCGGGCTCGCCGCCGCCGTGGTGACGTGGCTCGTCGCCTTCAGCGTGCTCCGCGCGCGTCGCCGGGCCCGCGGTGAACACCGTCATTTGGTGTGAGGGGCCCCGAAATGGCCCCCCACGCCCCCCACGCTGCGCGCCCCGGCGGAGCCGTGGCGCTTCGCGGGTGTGCAGTCAGATACGTGGGGGGCCCCGAAATGGCCCGCTCGTTTACATGGGGGCCTCGACCGGGCCCCCAAACCCCCGGCGCTCGTCACGCCCCGGGGAACCCGGGGCGCTCCTCGGTTCTGCGTGCCGGCGGGTCGCCGCTCCACCCGCCCCGCCGAATGAAATGAGCGGTCATGTGGGAGCACACTCACTGCGCTGCGCGGTCCGGCAGAGCCGTGGCACTCCGCGAGTGCAGTAGGCAGAGGGGTTCCAAGCTATGACCGGGACGCTGGCGGCGATGATTGGGCGACTCACCGCGCTGGAGGACGAAAGCGCGATGGTGGTGGCGCGGCTGCTGGTGGTCGCGCTCACGGTGGTGGTGCTGGTGATCGCCTACCGCGTGGTGGTTGGCCTCATCCGGCGGCTGCCGGCGTTGCGGCCGGGCGTGGAGGTGGTGCGGGTCCGCACGCTGTCGTCGCTGCTGGTCAGTGTGGCGCGCTGGACGCTCGGCTTCGTGATCGTCGTGCTGGCGCTGCGCGAGCTGGGCGTGGACGTGGGCGCCATCGTGGTCTCGGCCGGCGTGCTTGGTATTGGCATCGGGCTCGGCGCGCAGAGCTTGATCCGCGACGTCATCACCGGCGTGTTCCTGCTGTTCGAGGATCTGATCCACGTGGGCGACGTGATCCAGGTTGGTGCGGTGACGGGGACGGTGGAATCCACCGGGCTACGGGTGGCCACCGTGCGCCTGGACGACGGCGCCCTGCGCGTCATCCCCAACGGCCAGCTCACCGAATTCGCCAACTATAGTCTGGGCGGCGCCCGGGCGATCGTGGAGGTGCCGGTGGCCCGCGAGGTGCCGGTGGCCCGCGCGCTGGCCGTGCTGGCCGAGGTCGGTGCCGACTGGGCCGGCGAGGACCGCAGTTCGGTGGATCGGCCCGAGGCGCAAGGTATCATTGGGTGGAGCGGCGGTGACTCGCTGCTCCGTCTCACGGCGCCGGTCGCGCCGGAGCAGCGCCAGGCGACGGAGCATGACCTGCGGCGCCGCATCAAGGAAGCTTTCGACCGGCACCACTGGCCCCCGATCGGGGCTGCCGGATAGGAGTTGTCGATGAGCGTACGCAAGGCCGTCTTCCCCGCAGCCGGTCTCGGCACGCGGTTCCTTCCCGCCACCAAGGCGCAGCCCAAAGAGATGCTGCCCCTGGTGGACAAGCCCACGATCCAGTACGTGGTCGAGGAGGCGGTGGCCTCCGGCCTGTCCGAGATCATCATCGTCACCGGCCGCAACAAGCGCGCGATCGAGGATCACTTCGACGAGGCGTTCGAGCTCGAGTACTACCTGGAGCATCGCGGAAAGCTGGACGAGCTGGCCGAGATCAAGACCATCTCCTCGCTCGCGTCGGTATGCTACGTGCGCCAGAAAGAGCCGCTCGGCCTCGGCCACGCCATTCTGGTGGCCCGCTCGCTGGTGGGCGACGAGCCGTTCGGCGTTTTCCTGGGCGACGACATCATCGGCGGGGCCACCACGCCCTGCATGAAGCAGCTGCTCGACGTCTTCGACAAGTACGGCGGCCCGGTGATCGCCGTCGAGCGGGTGCCGCGCGAGCGCATTCACCAGTACGGCGTCATCGCCGGCCGCAACATCGGCGGCAACGTGTGGGAGATCTCCGATCTCGTCGAGAAGCCGAAGGCCGAGGAGGCGCCGTCCGACCTGGCCATCATCGGCCGCTACGTGCTGACGCCCGATCTCTTCGACATCCTGGCCGAGACCGCGGCCGACCGCCGGGGCGAGATCCAGCTGACCGACGGCCTGCGCACGCTGCGCACGCGCCGTCCGATGTACGCGGTGGAGTTCGAGGGCAAGCGCTACGACACCGGCGACAAGCTCGGCTTCCTCAAAGCCACCGTGGAGTTCGCCCTGGCCCGGCCGGACCTTGCCGACGCCTTCCGGACGTATCTCAAGGGCCTGCGGCTGTAGCCGGACGTCGAGCGGGCGTTGGCGTGGCGACTCTTCCAACGCCGATCACGGGGCGTGAAGCGATCTCCGATCCCCGGGAGCCGCTCACGGCGCTCGCCGAGTTCTATCGCGCCTTCAACGCGGGCGACCTCGCGCTGATGGCGCAGAACTGGGACAGCGCCGGCGACGTCGTCATGGACAACCCGCTGGGCGGGATCATGCGGGGCTGGCCGGCCATCCGCGAGGTGTACGTCCGCATCTTCGACGGACCCGCGCGGGTCAGCGTCGCCCTCCACGAGGCGACGCTGCAGCATCACGGTGAGGTGTTCGTGGCGATCGGGCGCGAGCGCGGCGAGCTGGTGCGCGGCGGCGAACGGTTCGACCTGGCGATCCGCACCAGTCGCGTGTACCGCTGGACCGACGGACGCTGGCGCCAGATCCATCACCACGGCTCGATGGACGACGCCGACCTGCTGGCCCGCTACCAGCGCTTCGTCGGCGGCCGCGCCGGCGGGGCGGCCGCGTGCGGCTGAGGCGCGCCGCCCCGCGCTCGCCTGATCGCGCTGGAGACTCAGGCCCCCGGCTGCTTCTTGACCGCGTCGACCATCGCGGCGTAACCGGCCCGGAGGATCGCGGTGTCCGACGAGTAGTTGATGATCGTCGCCCCCAGTCCGATCATCTCGCGCACGCCCTCCACGCTGTCGGTGATCATCGCCACGGCCTTGCTGTGCTTGCGGCACGCCTCGGCCAGGCGCTTGCGATACTCCGTCAGTACCTGACGCTGCGACGGCGTGCCGAGCACGCCGAGGTTCTGGGCGAGATCCGTCGGGCCGATCGTGAACGCGTGGATGCCGGGCACGGAGACGATCTCGTCCAGGCGGTCGAACGCCGCCTTCGTCTCCAGCATGGCGGTGACGTGCACACGGGCGTTGGCGGTGGCCATGTGCTCGGCGGGCGGCAGCGTGCGATAGCCGGTGTGCGGGCCGAATCCGTACATGCCGCGCTCGCCGAGCGGCGCGTAGTGCGCGCAGCTCGCGACCTCCCGGGCTTGCTCGGGCGTGTCGACCTGCGGGACGTGGAGGTTCCACACGCCGGCGTCGAGCAGGCGGGTGATCCACTCGCGATTGCCCTCGGGCGGCCGGACGACCATGGGAAAGTCGAGGGCCCGCGCCAGCACCGCCATGTCGGCCACGGTCTCCATCGAGAACGGCGAGTGCTCCATGTCCACGCGCACGAAGTCGAGGCCGGCTGCCTGCAGGAGCGTGAAGACGGCGGGCGTGCGGATCATCGTCACCCAGGTGCCGAGCTGGACCTCGCCGCGCTCGGAGCGCGCGCGATAGGCGTTGTCGTTCATCGCCTCCCTCCGACCTGCACGCCGGCGAGCTGCTCGAGGATCTTGATGACGGCCAGTCCGTCTTCCTTGTTGAGACCGGCCGCGCGCGCCATCTGGTAGAGCTGCTGGGTGACGTTGGCCAGTAGCAGCGGCACACCGAGCTGCTTGGCGAACGACGTCTCGAGCTCCTGATCCTTGTAGGTGATGTCCACGGTGCCGCCCGGGGTGAAGTCGCGGGCCAGGATCTTGGGCACGCCGTGCTCGAACGCGTAGCTGGCGCCGGTGCTGACGCGGACCACGTCGTAGATCTTCTGGGGATCGAGCCCGGCCTTCACGCCCAGCACCAGCGCCTCGGCCACCGCCACGCGGTTGACCTGGATCAGCATGTTGTTGACGAGCTTCATGGCCAGGCCGGAGCCCAGCGGGCCGACGTGGAACAGGTTGGTGCCCATGGCCTTGAAGAGATCGCCGCAGGCGTCGAACGTCGCGACGTCGCCGCCGGCGATGATCGACAGCTCGCCGGATTTCGCCCGCTCGGTGCCCCCGCTCACCGGCGCATCCAGCATCTGCACGCCGCGCTTGGCGAGCTCGGCGGCCAGCCGCTTGGCCGCGAACGGATCGATCGTGCTCATGCAGATCACGACGTGACCGGGCTTCACGCTCCGGATGATGCCCTGCTCGCCGGCGATGACCGACTCCGCCTGTGCGGTCGTCTCCACCATGCAGATGGTCCGCTCGACCCCGGCCGCGACGCGCTCGGGCGAATCCGCCACCTGTGCTCCCACCGCGCGCAGCGGCGTCAGCTTGGCGGGATCGATGTCGTGGGCGACCAGCGCGAAGCCGTTGCGGGCGAGGTTGAGGGCCATCGGGCCCCCCATGTTGCCCAGCCCGATGAATCCGACTGCTCCAGACATGGTGGTCTCCTCTCCTGACGGTTAGCCCGGGTCAGGCGCCGCTACGCTATCATGGGGGGCCTCGAAGGCGAGGGGGGAGACCGTCATGGCGATGTACTGGAAGGAGATCACCGTCAACTGGGGCGAGTCCGATCCGTTCGGTCTCGTCTACTACCCCCGGATCGTGGCGTGGTTCAACGACACCGAGCACGATCTGTTCCGCACCATCGGATATCCGATCGAGCAGATGATCAAGAACGACCGCACGACCTTCGTGATGGGCGAGATCCACTTCCGCTTCATCGGCCCGGCCGCCTACGGCGATCGCATCATCACGACCATCCACCTGGCCGAGATCGGCGAGCACACGCTGCACTGGAACTGCAAGGCCAAGAACGCGCTGACCGGCGCGCCGGTGGCCGAGGGGCGGGCCACGCGCGTCTATGCGCGGATCAACGAGGACGGCTCCCTCAAGGCCGCGCCAATCCCCGACGAGATGCGGGATGCGCTCCGCGAGCTCGGCGATCTGAAGCACCTGCGGCCCAACAGCGGCGCCAGCCGGCTGTCGGCCGAGAGCCACCTGCCGGGCTAGCCCCCTCGGATTTCCGGTCCCTGGGCGGTCGTGCCGTGACGTCCGGCACGCGGTACGCTTCAGCGTGCCCTACCGCATCGACATCACGCGCGGCGGCGACGCTGCGCTCGACCGCCTCGTCGAGCTCGGCGCCCTCGACGTCGAACGCTCGCCCGGCGGCGGCATCGCCGCCCTGATGCCCGACGGTGTCGCGCCGGAGCAAGTGGCACTCGCGCTCGGTGTCGCCGATCTCTCCATCTCCCCGGCCGTCGGCCGCGACGCGGGATCGGTCTGGACCCTGGGCCCGCGCTCAACTCGCATCGGGCGCCTGCGGATCGTTCCGGCTGAGGCCGACGCGGAGCCCGGCGTCCTGAGGTTGACCGACTCGGCGGCCTTCGGAACGGGACTGCACCCGACGACGGCGATGTGCCTCGAAGCGATCGAGGAGGCCCTCCAGCCCGCTGCTGCCGCCACGCTGCTCGACGTGGGGACCGGGTCGGGTGTGCTGGCACTGGCCGCGCTGCTGATGGGTGTGCCGCAAGCGCTCGGACTCGACACCGATGCCGAGGCGCTGCGCGCCGCCGCTGAGAACGCGCGGCTCAACGTGCTCGACGGGCGCTTGCAGCTGGTGCGCGGTGGACCCAACGCGGTCACCGGCACCTGGCCGCTGGTCGTGGCCAATCTGCTGGCGGCCTCGCTGGTCGAGCTGGCGCCAGTACTCGTGCGACGTGTCGGACATCACGGTCGTCTGGTGCTCTCGGGCATTCCGTCTTCGGTCGAACCGGATGTCGATCGGGCGTACCGGCGCCTGGGCATGCAACACGTGCGGGCGCTGTCACGCGCGGGCTGGAGCGCGCTCGTGCTGCAGGCGTCCTGGTGAAGCCGGTGCCTCGGCCTATTGCCCTCCAACCGACTGCAGCGCCGGCACGAAGCCCGGCTCGAACACACGGTCGGCCATCACCTGGCAGCGCTTCATCAGCCGGTGCTCGTCCGGGCCGTAGTCGGGGATGGCGTTGTGCAGCGTCCCGACGTGATCCCACACCAGCACGTCGCCCTCGGTCCAGCGGTGCGTGTACTGGAACTTCGGCTGGAGCTGG
>Ga0163162_10003032_pt1 | contig 16042 bp, 14 predicted proteins | sample S55metaG_FD_115310 | JGI IMG/M metagenome (GOLD analysis project Ga0163162, IMG submission 115310) | Switchgrass rhizosphere microbial communities from Kellogg Biological Station, Michigan, USA - S5-5 metaG | ecosystem: Host-associated > Plants > Roots > Rhizosphere > Soil | place: USA...
AGTATTTGGCGCTTTTATCAGTTACAAACGATCCGACGAAAAGTTTGCGCTGATGCTGGAAAAGGCGCTCGAACGCTTTACACCGCCGAAGGGCCTCAACCTGCCTCTAGGCCATCTCAATATCTTTCGTGACAGAGAAGATCTGACAGGGACGGAATATCACGCCTCGATCGAAAAATATCTTCACGAGTCCGCGAAGCTGATCCTCCTCTGTTCGCCGCAGGCAAGATCGAGTTCATACGTCAATGAAGAGATCCAGCGGTTCGCCCAGACGAAAGGCGCGTCCAACATCATCCCCATACTGCTCTCCGGAATTCCGAACAATGAAGCGGCAGCGGGCCAAGAGGCCGACATGGCGTTTCCCGCAGCGCTCTGCGCACTGGTCGAAACACCGCTGGCCACGGACTATCGTGGATTCGATCTCGCGAGAGACCGCGTCGAAAGCGGCCGGTTCGAGGGTTCATGGTACACGCTCCTCGCAAATATCTATGACGTCAGCCGAGGAGATCTGGAGCAGCGCGACAGAAAACGACAGGCCCGGCGCCGCCGGACTCAAACGGCGATTGCTGCGGCCGTGGGCGTCATGCTGCTGAGCTTGACAGTTTGGGCGATGATTTCCCGCCAGGAAGCCATATCGCGGCAGCTGGCAGCGAGTTCGGTGACTCAACTTTCGATCGACCCTGAGCAAAGTGTCCTCCTCGCCTCGGAGGCCCTTCAGACAAGAACCACATCGGAAGCGGAAGTTGCCTTGCGCAACGCGCTGCTGCATTCGCACGTGCGCAAGGTATTTCGCGGGCATACAGATTGGGTTAACGATTTCGCATTCAGTCCCAGCGGGCGGATGCTCGCCACTGCCAGTTCCGATCACACCGTTCGAATTTGGGACATCGCTGCGAGCAAGGAGACGACTGTGCTCCAGCATTCCGCTGAGGTTTCTTACGTGCGCTTCGCTCCGAAGGATGACACTAAGCTCTTGACGGTAAGTGGCGGCAAGACGCAGGTGTGGAACCTGGCCAGCGGTTCCGCGACATTCGAAGTAACCGGGAACGGAACTTTCTTTAGTCCGGACGGTACTCAGCTCATCACGATTGGTTCCGACGGCACAAAGGTTTGGGATGCAGCGACGGCCAAGCTCGTCTGGGAACAACGATCTCATCCGCCGGCTTGTGCCTCGTACAGCCCCGACGGCAAGACCATTCTCCTTTGCGTCGATGCCAGCGCGGAGTTATGGAAGATCGGATCGAAACAGCCTCTGCGGTATTTCGCGCACCAGAGCGGCGTCACCCATGCGGAATTCAATAAGGATGGGTCCCTAGTAGTCACGTCGGGCGAGGACCGGATGGCAAAAGTCTGGCAGGTTTCGGGAAACAAGAGCTGAACCTCAGAAAACTATCCGCGCAGCGTCATTTGGGCCGGATTCAGCCGCGAGACGGTTCCGTCTGTCCTGGCAGTCTCCGATAAAGGCGCCCGCGTCTGGACTTCAGAAAAGGAAATAGAACTTCGGGGGCACACCGATTGGGTTACAAGCGCCGACTTCAGTCCTGATGGCCGGTTCGCAGTAACGACAAGCCAGGATGGAAGCGCCCGGGTTTGGGATACGAAAACCGGTTTCGATGTTGCCGATCTTCTCGGACACACCGACTCGGTCCTTAAGGCGCAGTTCAGTCCCGACGGGAAATCGGTGGTCACCGTCAGCGCGGATCGGACGGTGCGGATCTGGGACATCACGGTCGGTGTGCAGTTGCTCGGTCATACCTCGTGGGTCACGAGCGCGGCATTCGATCCAGGTGGCCAACGCGTGGTCACTTCCGGCTGGGATGCCACCGCGCGGATCTGGAATGCTGAAACCGGTGAACTCCTGAGGGTCGATAAAGAAACGCAGAACTTGAACAGAGCGGCGTTCAGCCCCGACGGCAAGTTCATCGTCACAGTCGGAGTCTGGCCGGTCGGACACATCCGGAACAGTTCCACAGGCGAGTTCGAAGGTCTGCTGCCTGGACACGCAAGTGAGGTCTTCACCGCGGCGTACAGCCACGACGGAACGCGGATTGTAACTGCGGGCGGTGGGGACGGAATGGTGAAGGTCTGGAACTCGGCGACTCAAAAGGAAGAGCTCACGATCAGTCCCCACGGAAACTGGGTTACCAGCGCGATCTTCAGTCCCGACGATCGGTACATTCTCACAACAGGTGTCGATCAGAAGGCGCGCGTCTTCGAACTTGCGACAAAGGAAAGCGTTGTGTTCGAGGGACACACCGGCGTTGTATGGGGCGGAGCAATCAGCCCGAACGGTCTGTGGGCAGTCACAGCAAGCGGAGATATGACGGGCCGAATCTGGGAAACGCGAACTGGAAGAGAGGTCGCTGTGCTTCGCGGACATACGGCTCGTCTGACAGATGCCACATTCAGCCCCAACGGCCGTTTGGTCGTGACGGCAAGTGCCGACAAGACCGCCCGAGTGTGGGAAGCAGCGACCGGACGACTCGTTGTCGTGTTACAGGGCCACACGGATCTGGTTAGCAGCGCCAGTTTTTCTCCTGACAGCAAGAGAATATTGACCTCGAGCGACGATGGCACGGCCAGGATCGTCGAATGCAGTGTCTGTGAGTCGTCCGATAGAATGTTGCTCGACCTCGCAAAGACACGGGTGACAAGAGATCTCCCGCCGGAACAACAAAGCAGGCTAGCGCGATTCCTCCGGCGCTTCGGCGTGGCCTTGTAAAACGATGGCTCGCACCTGCTACCGAGCCGGTTCGAGCAACTCGATCGGGTTGCCGTCCGGATCTTCCAACTGGATTTGCCTGCCTCCAGGCCCCTCTTCCATCTGATTTCGAAAATGCAGACCGGCGCTCTTGAGAGCCTCAATCCGAGCAGGTAGATCCGTGACCCGAAGGATCACTCGGTTCCAGCCCCCAGGCTCTTGCTTTTGGCCATCTGGCATAGGCCTCGAGCCCGACGCGCCCGGACCGCTGAGAATTAATTTAAAGTCGCCGATGGAGACCTGGGCGAACGCCGGCGGATACTGCTGATCCAGCTTGAAACCCAGTTGTTGAGTGTAGAAGGCAATCGAACGGCCTACGTCTTTGACTTGATATCGGACGCCCCACAATCCCACGACGAGGTGCCTGCCTTCATTTCCAGATGCCCCCTGGGCGGCGGCATCTTTATCTTTCCCGGATTGGTTCATTCGGACCTCCTGGTCGTCCTTTGAAATATAGCCCGGCTTTATCTGGGCGAAGGGATTCACACCATCGCGGTCGCACTTAAACTTTCTTATGGCGTCCGCTCGAGCCATCCACCGGTAAAGCCGGCGCGCTTGAGTCCATTCACAATGTAGGAACATCTCCTCATCAGTTCACGCATCATCTCGGACCGGTAATTCTCGATCATCACGATGATAGGGCCTTGATTGATACCGAAGTGAAACCTGGAAACCCAAAAAGGAACACTTCCGGTTGTCTTGACAAAGGTAGGGTTGTACGTGGCTTTGAAGCCATAGGGATTGTCGATCCGGAGGTTCAATGAATTCATATATTCGATCGCAGGAAGAACGATGTCCGGTGCAAAGGGCAGAGAGGACACAACCGCCCAGGGCGCGAGTGTGCCGTCGTCAGGGCCGAACGGAACGCCTCGGGCGATGTAATCATGAAATCGTCTTTCGATTCCATCGATCACTCGCGACAGTTCTCCCGGCCCGTCACTCGCCGTGATTCCCCAGCAATGTTCTCGATACTTCTCAAAACGAAGCGGATTTGCGATTGCATATTGCCGCTGCACGTGAGTCGCCCGGCGGCTATTCTCGAAATAGTCGATGCCGTGACTGCGCATGAACGCATCCTGAACTTTTCGAAGATCCAGCCACACGTGCGAGAACTGATGAATAAACAGAGGACCGGCATAGAGGAATTCCAAGTCGTAAATGTTCTTCCACTGGAACGCATCCGTCCATGCGGAATAGCTTTCGGCCGGCAGAGGATGACTCGGAGACCCGAGACCCAGGACGTAAAGGATTAGAGCCTCGCTGTATCCCACCCACCGTGCCTTCAAAAATCCTGACTCCGGTTTCCAGCCGTTGGAAAGGGTGCGCTTTCTGCCGAGCGCCCACTTCCAATCGACTGCCTGATATAAAATGTCCGCCAGTTCGCGGACCTCGCGCTCATCGGGAACATTCTTGTCGAAATAGGCCGCTACTGTAAGGACACCCGCAAGCAACAGCGCTGTATCGATTGTTGAAACCTCACAGTTCCACACGCGTCTACCCGTCTTCATATCGAGGAAGTGATAGTAAAAGCCTTTGTAACCTGCAGCACGATTGCCCCGCGTACTGCCCGCGAAAAATCTAAGACAGTTGAGGGTGCGAGAAAGCGCCACGCTGCGTTTACAAAAGCCACGCTCGACCACAACTGGATATGACGTAAGGCAGAATCCCACTGCAGCGATGCTTGCCGGCCAACCCGCAGCAGTCTTGTCGGACACCAGGCCATTTTCCGGATTGATTTCATGGAGGAAGTATTCGAAGGACTCTTTTTGGAGCTCGTCCAGCGTACTTCCCAGACGTGCCCTTCTAGATGGCGATGACTTCCGGATTCTGCGATTGGTCATTAGGCACCTTTATCATCGCGCCGATAATCAGCTGCCTGCAACGCAGACACGACTCACCGAAAATCTCTTGCAAGACGGAAGCCCTTCTGAAGTTTCGCAGCACCGATGCAGTAACACGCACGTTGCCGTCGGAAGCGCTTGTTCAGCGGATGGATGGTTTTGAATGTTTATCGAAAAACTCAAAGACTCGTGGGGCACCGACGATGATGGCATCCCGATGTCCTCCGCCCGGTATCTCGTAATACTCGGAGGTCATCTTGAGCTCGCGCATTTTGTCGATCCATCGCCGCGTCTGCGCCACGTTGACCGACTGATCGGCGTCGCCATGAACGACAATCATGGGAATCTCGGTCGCGGATTCAAGGATGGATGGCGACAAACCGCCGGCAGCGGGCGCTGTTGCGGCAACGGCGGCCCACACATCGTGATACTTCGTACCTAAATAGAGCGCGCCCGCACCACCCATCGACTGGCCTAATAAATAGATGCGCTGGTCGTCGATGTTGAAATCCTTGCGTACCAGCTCCAGGACATTCATGACATCCTTCTCGCTCAGTTCAGCGAGATTGGGCGGTTGCGCATCCCGAGGAATACGGCTTTGAATTCCGTACCAGCCTTCGAGTGTGTATCCCATGGGGGCCGCAACAATGTAGCCGCGGTTTTGGGCCTCGTCGCTGACAAAGGCGAGCATCTGATCAGGCGCGACTCCAGCGCCGTGGAGGGCAACTACAAGGGGACTCTTGTTGCTCTTCTTGACCTTCGTCGATACGAACAGCGCGTATTCGATTTTTGTTTTGGTCTCTGGAAACACATAACTGCGTTTCTCAATGCGTTCAGCAGTGGCGCTTCTCGGTGCAGTACCACGGCGTTCGGCCCCTTCACCTGCTCCACGACGCTGGCCTTCCGCGCCACGGCGCGCCTGGCCGACGGCCGCCAGAGAGGCGGATGTCAGGAGGAAAAAACAAACCAATACTTTCGCTTGTCCGCGCATATTGAGCGAACGGTATGAGATTCAAGTGGCTTTGTCAAAGTAGGCGGGAGTGTGTAGCAGGAGTAGAAGCGCGCAACACGATCTGAAGCCACGCCAAAGTAAAGCGACTCTCCGGCGTGGCTCCGTACTTCTGTCTTAGATCCAGATAACTCCTAGACGTTGAGCCACCATAACACTTCCCTACTTACAGAATTTTCTGCTTTGGGCCTGCAGGCGTCCGTGGTGCAGCGCACTTGGCTAGAATGGGGCGCCATGTTACGGAAACCGAGCGCACAACGCAAAGCCTCCGATTTGACGTAAGCCTCATACCGACAATTACTTACAGTCTGTGGATATTTATGGCGAATCCTGTGGAAATTCGGTGCAAAACGCGGGACGAGCTAGTGCCTTCGCGGAAACCCGCGTCCCACGGGCAAAAGAGCACGCCGCCGCCCAAGGAGCCTGTTGAAGAATTGTGGATAAAGAACAACCTTTGAAATATCAAAAGCAAATCTAACTTTTTTTCACGGATGGCTGGAAGGTCGCGCGCCGCTGTTCTTTTGAGTACGGCTTACGGCAAATTCGATTTCCTATCACATTCCTGACACATCGCCTCATTAGGTTTCCTTGGCTGACCGTTACCAATCGTTTCATACAGAGGTCGGAGATGAACCAGCGCAGGGCACGTTGAGAACGGCAAAGACAGCGTCAGTGACCCTGCTCTCGGCGCTTAGGGAGCACTCCAAAGGAGTGAGAGGAGATATGCTCCTTCACGCCTCCGGCGTGGACCCGAGGTTTATAGGCCCGCATTCATCCGCTCGAGCCGGCGAGTGGCAAGCCTAGCGAGTATTGAGCAGATCAGCACCAGCGCGATCAATACGAGGGCGCCGGCCCAGGCCTGCCTGTGCCAATCTTCGTAGGGCCCAGTGGCATATGTGTACACTTGAACGGTCAGCGACGATATGGGCTGAGTAAGGCTCGTAGACCAGAAGCGATTGTTGAACGCTGTGAACAGAAGCGGAGCAGTTTCTCCCGCGATTCGTGCCAGCGCCAGAACAATGCCTGTGACAATCCCCGGAAGAGCGGCAGGCAGCACAACGGTGAACATGGCGCGTCCTTGGGTCGCTCCAAGCGCGAGAGCACCTTCCAGCATGGTAGAAGGCACCAGTCGTATCAGTTCTTCAGTGGTCCGCGTAATGATCGGAATCATCATGACACCGAGGGCGATCCCACCAGCGAGAGCGGTGAACTGTTTAAAGGGGCTGACGGCGATGGCATAGACGAATATGCCGACAACGATCGACGGGATGCCGTTGAGTGTGTCTGCCGCAAAACGAACAAGATTGGCTCGCCGTGAACCTGAGGATTGGGCGACGTAGATTCCGGCCATCACGCCGACGGGAATCGCAAGCAGTGCGCCGAGTCCACAAAGAATCAGCGTTCCGACAATTCCGTTAGCCATCCCTCCGCCCATTTCACCAACAGGCTTCGGAATCTGAGTGAAGAAATCGAGATTCAGAGCCGCGATTCCCTTCAAAACCACAAATGTGAGAATAAGGGCCAGCGGTATTAAGGTGATCACAACCGATACCACGCAAAGCACAGTCATGATGACGGAAGTGATGTGACGCCGGACGCGCCGAACTACCATCAGGCCGTCTCCAATGCTTCCTGTTTCGGAACGCTCGACGTCTTTCTGCTATATGTCATCTTCCAAATAAGCAGGCGCGACGCTGCATTCACGATTAGTGTCACGATGAAGAGCACGAGTCCAATCTCGATCAGCGCGCTGATATGAAGGTCGGTGCCGGCTTCCGTAAACTCGTTGGCAATGACGGCAGCCATAGTGTATTGCGGAGCAAACAGCGACCAGGACGCCTTCGGATTGTTCCCGATCACCATGGTCACAGCCATCGTTTCACCCAGTGCGCGCCCCAAACCCAGCATGATCGCCCCAATAATTCCCACTCGCGAATAATGCAGTGCAACCTTGGTGACCTCCCAACGTGTTGCCGCCAGTGCGAAAGCCGTCTCACGCTGCGCCAGCGGAACGGCTTTTAGAACCTCCCGCGCCACGGAAGAGGTGAAGGGAATCATCATGATTGCGAGAATCAATGCTGCGCAAAACATGTTCAGTCCCACAGGCGGACCTTTGAAGAGTTCGAGGGCGCGTATGGAATCAGGAAGCGAAACCTGGAGCGCGCGAACAGCCGGAACCAGAACGAAAATTCCCCACAGCCCATAGACGATGGAAGGTATCGCCGCGAGCAGTTCGGTCAAAAATACGACCGGACGCTCCAACCAATAAGGGCACAGCTCGGAAGTGAAAATCGCAACACCAAGACTGATCGGCGCGGAAATCAACAAAGCAAGGAAAGAAGAGTAAAGCGTTCCCCATATAAAGGGAAACGCTCCGAAGTTCTCGGCGACGGGATCCCAGATCTCGGTGCGCCAGAAATTCAATCCAAAAGAATCGATCGTGGATCGGGATTGAATCCAAAGCACGACGCCAATCGCGAACACCAGCGCGACCACAACCAGTGCGAACAAGCCCGTTCCGTTGTAGAAGAGGAAGTCGCTGATCCGAGCTTTCGAAATTTTCATAAGACAATCTTTACTGCAAGCGGATCTTCTTTAGCGCTTCCTGTTCCAGTTGAACAACCGGTTGAGGCAGCGGCGCGTATCCGAGAGTCTCGGCATCTTTCTGGGCATCCGTTAGCGCCCATTTCATGAAGTCCACGAAGACCTTCGCCATCGCCTTGTCCTTCGGGTTTTCGTAAAGGAGAATCCAGGTAAATGACGAAATGGGATAGCTGTCTTTGCCGGGAGCATTCGTAATAGAGACGCGAAAATCGGCCGGCATGGCCTTAACGGCGGAAGCAGCCGCCGCCGTCACCGATTTAGTACTGGCGCCGACAAACACGCCTTCCATGTTTTGCACGGGGCCGAACGCAATCTTGTTCTGCAAGGCATAGATGAGTTCCACGTATCCGATCGCGCCCGGCGTCTGCTTCACGAGACCGGAAACGCCTTCGTTTCCTTTTCCACCAACTCCCGTGGGCCAATTGACAGACGTTGCGACACCGACTTTACTTTTCCATTCGGGAGATACTTTGGAAAGAAAATCGACCCAGATATAGGTCGTACCGCTCCCGTCCGATCGATGCACGACAGTGATGTCCGTGTTCGGAAGCATCGCACCCGCGTTCACTTTCGCAATGGCAGGATCGTTCCACTTCGTGATCTTTCCCAGGAAGATGTCGGCCAGAAGAGGCCCGGTAAACTTCAACTCCACATTGCTTCCAATGTTGTACACGGGCACATCCGCACCCAAAACGGTCGGGAAGTGCAGCACCTTTCCCGGCGCAGCCTGCAGCTGCTCAGGAGTCATCGGACCGTCGGTAGCTCCAAAGAAGACCGTCTGTTTTTGAATCTGCTGAATGCCAAAACCGGAGCCCTGCGACTGGTAGTTGATTTCAACATTGGGGTGCAGTTTGTTGTAGTCACTGAACCACTTTGAATAGATCGGATAGGGAAAAGTCGCGCCCCCGCCGTTGATCTGGACTTTTTGACCGAACGCTACGGTACTCAGAACGACTACAAGGAGAGCACCGAGAATTGCCCGCCAAGCTCCAGAAGTTTTCGAATTCATGGTTTTTGTCTCCTTCACGATCAGTAATTCAGGTAGCCATGCAGTGCGTACCGCCGCTGCGTGGGCAGTGATGTTCCGGGGAATTTCACTATTTCTGCATCGAGCAGCAATGACGTGGCCACGTTACCCACGTGCGGGAACCAATAGGCGAAACCGACGATCCCCAGATCCTGCTTTGCATCAGGAACCGCCCTGTTCGGAACGTAGTGGTCGTAGCGAAGCAGGAGTTCCGGGCCATTTCCCTTCTCCTTGAAGATCGGGGTCGCCCATGCGGAATACCCGCGCCCTTTGAGTTCCGGTGCGGCATTGGACGTCTGGTCTTTCGCATCCATGTAATCGAAACCTGCAACAAGTTTTGGATGCTCGAAAAGAGCCTGGAAGACCAACCGCTCGCGAGCGTTATCCCGTACGTAGTGATCCCAGTCGTAAAATGCGGTCAAACGAATGCCGCGTAAGGATCCGGAGTTTGACGATGGAAGCGGGCGAACGGTGATTCGGGTCTGCCACGCCTTCTGATTGTTTACTTCGGACTGCGTATAACCTTCACCGTTATAAATGCCGGTGTGGATTTCCCCGTAGTTATTGGGAATATTCGTGTGAAATGACATACCGAAATCGGACGAAGTCAGGCGTCCGACGCGTTCTGTGAAAACCGTCCCTTGAAACCGGTAGCGATAAACTCCTTCTTCCCAGTCCACAAATGGTGTCTGATTCGCTCCGATACGAACCCACGTTTGCTTCCACTTTCCGGTCCAATCGTCGAGATTGAACTGTCCGTAGGCATACTTGATCCGGTAGACGAGATTGTTGTTGATGCTGGCGCCGGCTGAGGCTGCTCGCGTAACGTCCGGCGTTACACGGAAAGCGATGAGATGACTTATCTGACCGGTAAAGTTCAAATAGGCGCGCGTTACGTCGAAGGCATTGAACGGTACAGTGTTGCCGTTGGCGTCCGTAATCTTCGGCTTCTCTACGAACGTATAGTTGGGATACAGCGTGATTCCGACCCGAATTGAAGGTGTGTCATCGGGCGGTGTGAAACCTGCTGCTGGAGTCACCTGAGAGAACGCAGACTTTATTAGAACGATGCTGAAAAGTCCGGCAAACAAGAGAGCTTTGAAACACATCCATCGTATCGATATTGAACGCTGCAAAGAAACCTCCCGAGCCATCGATGCGGCCCTGCTACTCAATTTCAGATTCGCAAAATCGCTTCTGCCGGACCTGATGCCACGAACGTAGGCTCATGGTCACGGGCTTCACTAAATTGACAAACTTGTGAATAAACGATGAACGAGGGAAGTGTCAGGGGCAAGTGATAACCCCTGCGGCAACAGTTCACAATCAGTTCACAAACCGATCACATCATCCTGATGTAGTGTTGGCAGTTTCTGAAGACATCGAAGCTCATTCATAAATCTGGTCACATTCCTCCTGTTTAGTAAGGAGTGGGTTCTAATGAAGACAGAATTGCCCCCGCTTCAGTCCAAGAGTCCCGGAGCAAGCCGCGATTCTTCTCCGGTTATTTCCAGACAAACCAAGGTCGAAGTAAAGGACCTGACTTGCTACTACGGGTCGACGCCCGCCGTGAAGCGAGTGTCGCTGAGTATTCCTGAGCATGCTGTCACAGCACTGATCGGGCCTTCCGGGTGTGGAAAGTCGACCTTCCTGCGCACGATGAATCGTATGTATCACCTGGTGCGCAGCGCGCGCATTGAGGGTTCAATCAAGTTGGGCGGGATGGATATCCAGAAGGTCGAGCTAACCGAACTGCGGAGGCGGGTTGGAATGGTTTTTCAGAAGGCCAATCCCTTTCCGAAATCCATCTTTGACAACGTTGCGTATGGACTTCGCCTTCAGGGAGTGCGCGGAGCCCGTCTGGCTGAGCGGGTCGAACAAAGTCTCCAGCGCGCGGCGTTGTGGAACGAGGTGAAGGATCATCTTCAAAAATCTGCTTACGATTTGTCTGGAGGGCAACAACAGCGATTGAGCATTGCACGAGCTCTGGCTCTTTCACCGGAAGTTCTCCTCCTCGACGAACCGTGTTCTGCGCTTGATCCTATTTCAACCTCCCGCATCGAAGAGCTTTTGCACAAAGAAAAAGAGAGATGCACGATCGTGATTGTTACACACAACCTTCAGCAGGCAGCCCGCGCTTCGGACGTCACTGGATTTTTCCTTGCCGGTGAGCTTATTGAACTGGGCGAAACCAAAACCATGTTTTCAAATCCGTCTCGCAAGGAAACTGAAGACTATCTAACCGGACGTTTTGGTTAGAGAAAGGCTGACCGTGGAGCGCCATTTCGAGCAGAACCTTCGACACCTGGAAACCCGGTTTTTGGAAATGGGAGATCTTGTCTGCAAAGCCATTCACAGCTGCATTCACGGGCTCCGACACCTAGATGAAGCGGCGGCAATGAGCGTTGTCGATTCGATCGAGCCAGAGGTGGACTCCTTTCATCGCGAAATCGACGGACTCGGCATGGACTTATTGACGCTCCAACATCCCGTTGCCACCGATCTGCGTCTCGTCACAGCGATCATGAAGAGCAATAAGGATCTCGAACGCATGAGCGATCGTGCCGTCAATATCGCGCTGCGTGTGGTCTCTATTTTGTCCCGGCCTGCAGCCGGGCCGCTCATGGACATGACGAAAATGGGTGAAGCCGTTGAAGACATGGCGCGTGGCACGCTGGAAGCGTTCAAGCAACGGGATCATCTCCTTGCGATAGAAGTTTTGCGCCGGGATCGGGAAGTGGACCGCTGTCGCGATGCGGCGTTTCAGGATCTGCTTTTGGAAATGAAAGCAGATCCTGAAACGATCCATAACGGAGTGGATCTCATTCTCATAGCTCGCAATTACGAACGCATCGGGGATCACGCCACAAACATAGCAGAGAGCACGGTGTTCCTTGTGCTGGGCAAGGACATCGGTCAAATTGCCGAAGGAATCCGATAAGGGTCGACGATTTCTGCCGTCCGATTCGTCATCGCGAAGGTGCAGCAGTAACCAGCAAAGGGCGCCGAACCTTTAATTGAGCCCCGAGCCTCCAAACCATCCCCGATTGCGTGCCGAGACCCCGTGTTATACCTGCCGAAGTACATGTAAGGAGTAGGTCGGACTGTGAATAAATCCAAAACCGCCGCCGTGTGGCTCGGTTTGATCGTCGTTGCCGTGTTCCTCGTTTGGCACCAGTCGAGTCAGCGCAACGAAACCATGCCGTTGAGCCGTTTCACCGCCGACCTCGACAACCAGCATGTTGCCGCCGTCGAGGTTTATGGCTATGAAATCACTGTCACAGACATACAGGGAACGCGCTACACGACCAATGGCGTTCTGGATGCCTCCCTTCTGGAGAAACTTTCTGATCAGGCTGTGCCGGTGACTTATGGCAGTAGCGGACTGTTTTCGTGGATCGTCTTCCTGATACCCGTCGTACTCTTGCTCGCTTTCCTCGTCTATTTCGTTCGGAAGTCTCGCGCAAATGCCGGCAATATTCTGTCGCTGAGAAAGAGTCCACACCGGGAGATCTCCACCTCGGAAAGCCGAGTGACCTTCGCCGACGTCGGAGGTTGCGACGAAGCCAAAGAAACCCTGAAGGATGTGATCGACTTTCTCAAAGCGCCCCAACGATGGCAGCAGGCAGGTGTGAGGCTGCCGCGCGGCATCCTGCTGGAAGGTCCTCCGGGTTGCGGCAAGACACTCCTGGCGCGAGCCGTTGCAGGCGAAACTCACGCAAGGTTCTTCCTGATTTCGGGATCCGAATTCGTTGAGATGTTCGTGGGAGTCGGCGCGGCGCGAGTGCGTGACCTTTTCGAAACCGCGATCAAGAAAGCGCCTTCCGTGATTTTCATCGATGAGATTGACGCGTTGGGCCGTCGGCGAGGCTCCGGCATTGGGAGCTCTCATGATGAACGCGAGCAAACCCTCAATCAGCTGCTCGTGTGCCTTGATGGCTTCAAGCAAAATGATCAAGTTGTGGTTCTCGCGGCGACCAATCGCCCGGATGTGCTGGATCCCGCCCTTGTTCGGCCAGGACGCATTGACCGGCGCATCAGGGTACCCGAACTGAGTGAACCCGCCCGACTGGATGTACTCAGGATTCAAACGCGCGGCAAGCCACTCCATGGAGTCGATCTGGACGAGGTTGCACGGGTAACGGCCGGTTATAGCGGCGCGCAGCTGGAAAATCTCTGTAACGAAGCCGCACTCCTTGCTGTTCGCCGATCCAGGCACGATCCAGGCGGAGCAATCCGCATCACCCATGATGATTTTGGTCGAGCGATGCGCGGGGGAGCGGATCGTGATCAACGCTTCAACAAGCTCGACTCGCTGATGATCGAATCCGCAGCTCAGCTGGCGGAGCCTACAGGTAGAGCGCATGTTCGAATCTGCTTGTTGGATGGTTCTCCCGTTGAGGGTGATGTTGTCTGGGCAGACGCGACGTTTTTGAAGATTCGTCGCGGAGACGGAAAAGCGGACCTCATTGTCGCGAAGCGGCAGATTCAGCAACTCGAGGTGCTCGAGGGTACGGAGTCCACGAGTCTTGATGATCTGCAAATCGACAACTGGGCTATGAGGCCATCAACGACCGCCTGACCGAGCTTATGGATTCGAACTGGCTCATCGAACGATTCATCTTCTGGATCCCCCTGGTTCTCTCATTGACGGTTCACGAGTGGGCGCATGCCGCGAGCGCGAAATTGCTGGGCGACGATACGGCCGAACGTCTTGGGCGAATGACGCTGAATCCCCTCGAACATATCGATCCCGTCGGAACACTCATTCTGCCGCTGTTGGGTATTCCCTTCGGTTGGGCAAAGCCCGTGCCTGTAAATCCTTTGCGATTTCGCGCGGACGTGGGGATGGGGACGGGGTTGATGCTGACGGCCGCGGCGGGCCCCGCATCGAACTTGATCCTGGCTCTTTTGACTGCCGGTATTACCGGTGTCGGCTCTCGTATCCTTCCCGGTTCAATCCCAGAGGCCGCGCTGCCCATCATCGCGACATTCATTGTTCTAAATGTCCTCCTCGCCTTTTTCAATCTGCTGCCAATACCGCCACTGGACGGGAGTCGCGTCGTCGATTGCCTGATTCCGGATTCTTTTCGCCCGGCATGGGACGCCTTTGCGCAGTACAGTGCGTTTGCCCTGGTTGCCATAATTGTCTTGCCGCAGCTCAGCGGAATCGACTTGTTTGCGTGGCCACACGAGTGGGCCAGGCAGCTTGTAAGAATGGCGGCGGGGTAGTCGAGCCAGGGTACGCCGGGCTCGCACGATGCCATCCTTACACCGCTACGCCGTGACTTGTTTACAAGAGGGCGTGTCGATGGCATAGTGAAATGTTGCATGTTACGTGCAGGTTTACTTCTAATCCCATTGCTTTCCGTCTTCACGTTGTTCGCATCGGAACCATCGGTAGTGTCGTACCGGCAGACCGTAGGGCCGGCGGTTACGTGGGTGCCCAAAGAAACGGCACCACGGCGGGATTCTGCGGGAAGACTGATCGTGGTTGATTGGAACGTTCACGTCGGTAATGGCGACGTGCTCGAGCTAGTCGACAGCATCACCAATGACGAATTGCGCAACGGACATGGCCGTCCCGATTTCGTGTTGCTGTTGCAGGAAAGCGTTCGACAGAGTCCGCAGGTACCCGCCCCCACGGTATTTAAGGTGCCCGGCAGAATTGCTCGCCCGTCCGGTAATCCAGATGTTGAAGCGCTTGCGCACAAACTGGGATGGTGGCTGTACTATGCACCTTCGATGCGCAACGGCGACGGTGTCGGCCCGAAGGCCGAAGATCGAGGTAATGCAATCCTCAGCACCCTGCCTCTCCAATCCGTCCAATCGGTGGAATTGCCGTTCTTCGCGCAGCGGCGCGTTGCTCTGATTGCCACAGTAGTGGATAGCGACGCGCAACCGCGATTGCGCGTCGCGGTCACACATCTCGATACTCGGGCGCCATTGATGCAAGGCTGGATCTTCGGCGGGCCAGGCGCACGAAAGGACCAGGCGGCCCAACTCGTCGTCGCCCTCAAGCAATTGCAGAAAGACCGCCTGCCCCTGATTGTCGGCGGTGACTTGAATACTTACATTGGCGCCGGACCGGTCGTGGATACCATGGCGCAGATCGCGCCGCACGCCGACTGCGGGACGCAGCCTACACATACCTGGGGCATGCGCCTGGACCATTTATTTGCCGACGTCCCGACGAGTTGGTCCCATGAGTGCCGCCGCGGAGAAACGGCTTTCGGGTCGGATCACTATCCACTCGTGCTTTCGCTCAACATTCCCTGGTAGGCGTGTGTACCGGCTCTACGGTTCGTGTCCTTTATTGCTACGCGCCTTACCCTGAGCCGCTATTGCGGCACGGACCGCATTACGCGGAGAATCCACGGGTGGAATCTCCAGCACCGCGGTGTGCTGCTCTATTTGGTTGTCATCCAAATACGACCATGCGTAGCAATACCGCGCCTCCGGGTGGCCGTGCAGTGCAAATATCTCCACCTCGCCCTGCCAGCGGATTTTTCCCTCGAATTGTTCAGTAAGCGGAACCGTGGCAACATGCGTAGACGCCCACCCGTGCAGGCGCTCCACCGAATCCTTTAACCGAGCGACGTAGTCGTTCATCAGACGCGCTTTTGAATCAAACAGCCCCTAAAACGCGCGTTGCAGCGTGACGCCGAACGTTCGTGGATCGCCAGGCTGTCCCACATACAGACCGGAGTTACCCGGAGCTGCGGAAAGGAACTCGTAGTATTCCTTATCGAGAACGTTGCGTAACCAGGCAGAGATTGCCCATCCTTCATTCCATCTGA
>Ga0163162_10003035_pt1 | contig 16036 bp, 11 predicted proteins | sample S55metaG_FD_115310 | JGI IMG/M metagenome (GOLD analysis project Ga0163162, IMG submission 115310) | Switchgrass rhizosphere microbial communities from Kellogg Biological Station, Michigan, USA - S5-5 metaG | ecosystem: Host-associated > Plants > Roots > Rhizosphere > Soil | place: USA...
CACGTGCATCCGCACATGCTGCGCCACAGCTTTGCGTCGCACCTGCTGCAGTCGAGCGGCGACCTGCGTGCGGTGCAGGAGCTGCTCGGCCACACCAACATCACGACCACCCAGATCTACACCAAGCTCGACCACCAGCACCTGGCACGCGTGTACGACGCGGCACACCCGCGCGCCAAGCGCCGCTGACCGCGTATCGCGGTGCCTTCGCGGAGCGCTCGGACCGCGACGTCGCTGCACGCCTGGGCCTCGGTCACGGATCCGCAGCGAGCGCCTGATCGCGGCCGCATCCGGCGGTGACAATCGCTGGCATGAAGACGATTCGCCTGCGCGACGGCAAGGAGCGCTCGCTGCTGCGCCGCCACCCGTGGGTGTTCGAGGGCAGCGTCGACAAAGGCGGCGCCGACTCGGGCGAGACGGTGCGCGTGCAGGCCAGCGACGGCCGCTTCCTCGCGTGGGGCGCCTACAGCCCGCGCTCCTCGATCCGCGTGCGCGCCTGGAGCTTCGACGAAGGCGAGCGCATCGACAGCGCATTCTTCGAACGGCGTCTGGCCGCTGCGCTGGCGATGCGCGCGCGGCTCGGCATCGCCAGTGACGGGGTGCGCCTGGTGCACGGGGAGGCCGACGGGCTGCCCGGCCTGATCGTCGACCGTTATGGCGACCTGCTGAGCGTGCAGTACCTGGCCGCCGGCGTCGAGCGCTGGCGCGAAGCGATCGCCGACGCGCTGATGCGCGTCACCGGCGTGGCGCGCATCTACGAGCGCTCCGATTCGAGTGTGCGTGGGCTCGAAGGACTGGCCGCCCGCGTGGGCTGGCAGCGCGGCGACGGCGCCACCGAGGCGGTGATTCGCGAGCACGAGTGGACGCTCGGCCTCGATGTGGCGAGTGGCCACAAGACCGGCTTCTACCTCGACCAGCGCGACAACCGGCGCGCCTTTGCGCACTGGGTGCACCGGCTTGGCTGCGAGCGGGTGCTCAACTGCTACTGCTACACCGGCGGCTTCAGCGTCGCGGCTTTCGCCGGCGGCGCGCGCCAGGTGGTGTGCGTCGATTCGTCGGCTCCGGCGCTGCAGGGCGCGCAGGCCAACATGGCGCGCAACGGCTTTGCCGGGCGCGACGCGCAGTACGTCGACGCCGACGTCAATCAGACGCTGCGCGAGCGGCTGCACAGCGGCGAGCGATTCGACGCGATCGTGCTGGACCCGCCCAAGTTCGCGCCCACCGCGGCGCACGCTGAACGCGCCGCCCGCGCCTACAAGGACATCAACCGGCTGGCGCTGAAGCTGCTGGCGCCGGGCGGCGTGCTGTTCACGTTCTCGTGCTCCGGCGGCGTGGGCGCCGAACTGTTCCACAAGATCGTCGCTGGGGCCGGCATCGATGCGCAGGTGAATGCGGCGATCGTGCAACGCCTCGAGGCGGCGTGCGACCATCCGACGACCCTCGAATTTCCGGAGGGCGAGTACCTCAAGGGCCTCGTGCTGCTGAAGTCGGCGACGGCGCCTCCGGCTCAGCCGGACGAGGCGGCGTGAAGTCGATGCGCGGCTCGAACTTCAGGCGTCGCGTCGCGAAGTAGCTCTTCACGTTGCGCACATTGGCGTCTTCGGTGAACAGGCGCTGCACCAGCGCGTTGTAGTGGCTCATGTCGCGCACCCACACCACCAGCACGCAATCGGGCCCTGGGCTCACGCGATAGCACTGCTGAACGGCCGGGTCGGCGACCGCGCGCGCCTCGAAGGCGGCGAGTCGTTCGGCGCCCTGGTGGTCGAGCGTGACCTCGACGATGGCGGTCAGCCCGCCGTCGAACGCGGCTGGCGACAAGATGGCCGTCTGGCGCTCGATCACGCCGTGCTCGAGGAGACGCCGCACGCGGCGCAGCGCGGTGGCCGGTGACACGTGGGCGGCTTCGGCCAGGGCCTGGTTGGACCGCGACGCATCGTCCTGCAGCAATGCCAGCAGACGGTGGTCCACCTCATTCAAGGGGATTGGGTGATCCATTAATTCCAAGTTTGATGCTTTTGTGATGGATATGTACCATCAACCATATGGCTTGACTGATTATTCCATCGAACGGCGCCAATAGAAAGCCTATGCCAAACCGATGCGCCTAGCATTCGGGCACTTTCAACACCCAAGAGACAGCAGCCATGTGCGGAATCGTCGGCGCCGTCAGCGCCCGGGACATCGTTCCCATCCTCGTGCAAGGCCTGAAGCGCCTGGAATACCGCGGCTACGACTCCTGCGGCGTGGCGGTGCATCAGAAAGGCGAGTTGCGCCGCACGCGCAGCACGTCGCGGGTGGCCGAACTCGAAGCGCAAGTGACCAAGGAGCACGTCACCGGCGGCACCGGCATCGCGCACACGCGCTGGGCCACGCATGGCGCGCCGGCGGTCCACAACGCGCACCCGCACTTCTCGAGCGGCCGCATCGCGCTCGTGCACAACGGCATCATCGAGAACCACGACGAGCTGCGCGCCGAGTTGATCGCCAAGGGGTTCCAGTTCGAGAGCCAGACCGACACTGAAGTGGTCGCGCACCTGGTGAATCACCTGTACGACGGTGACTTGTTCGACGCGGTGCAGCGTGCCGCGCTGCGCCTGAAGGGCACCTTCGCGCTCGCGGTGTTCTGTCGCGACGAGCCGCACCGTGTGGTGGGCGCTCGCCAGGGCTCGCCGCTGGTGATGGGCGTCGGCAAGGGCGAGAACTTCCTCGCCTCCGACGCGATGGCGCTGGCCGGCGTGACCGACCAGATCGCCTATCTGGAGGAAGGCGACGTGGTCGATCTGCAGATGGGCAAGCACTGGATCGTGTCGCGCCAGGCCGATGGCAGCTACCAGCGCGTGCAACGCGAGGTGCGCACCGTCCACGCGCACTCCGGCGCCGCCGAACTGGGCCCGTACCGCCATTACATGCAGAAGGAGATCTTCGAACAGCCGCGCGCGATTGCCGACACGCTCGACGGCGTCGGCGGGCTCGACCCGTCGCTGTTCGGCGATGCCGCGTACAAGGTGTTCGACGGCGTCGACCGCGTGCTGATCCTCGCCTGCGGCACCAGCTACTACGCCGGCAGCACCGCGCGCGACTGGCTGGAGGCGATCGCCGGGCTGCCCACTGCGGTGGAAATCGCCAGCGAGTACCGCTACCGCGAAAGCGTGCCCGATGCGCGCACGCTGGTGGTCACCATCAGCCAGAGCGGCGAGACCGCCGACACGATCGCCGCGCTCAAGCACGCGCGCAGCCTGGGCATGCAGCGCACGCTGACCATCTGCAACGTCGCCACCAGCGCAATGGTGCGCGAATGCAAGCTCGCGTTCATCACGCGCGCCGGCGTCGAGATCGGCGTCGCGTCCACCAAGGCGTTCACGACGCAACTGGTCGCGCTGTTCCTGCTGACGCTGGTGCTCGCGAAGTTCCGCGGCAAGCTGTCGGAGAAGGGCGAGGCGGCCGCGCTGCGCAACCTGCGCCACCTGCCGTCGGCGGTGCAATCGGTGCTGGCGCTGGAGCCGCAGATCATCAGTTGGGCCGAAGCGTTCGTGCCGCGGCAGCACGCGCTGTTTCTCGGCCGCGGGCGCCACTACCCGATCGCGCTCGAAGGTGCGCTGAAGCTCAAGGAGATCAGCTACATCCACGCCGAGGCGTATCCGGCCGGTGAGCTCAAGCACGGCCCGCTCGCGCTGGTGGACGCCGAGATGCCGGTGGTCACCGTGGCGCCGGCCGACGACCTGATCGAGAAGCTGAAGAGCAACATGCAGGAGGTGCGCGCCCGTGGCGGCCAGCTCTACGTGTTTGCCGACGCCGACACGCGCATCGAGTCGAGCCCTGGCATCCACGTGATCCGGCTGCCCGAGCACTACGGCGCGCTGTCGCCGATCCTGCACGTGGTGCCGCTGCAGCTGCTGGCGTACCACACCGCCGTGGCGCGCGGCACCGACGTCGACAAGCCGCGAAACCTCGCCAAGAGCGTGACCGTCGAATAGCACGCTACCAGCCACGCTGGTGTTGAGTGCACAAAATAAAGTCCGTCACGGGGAAACATAGTCCGTCACGGCTTAGGCTGCGGCGGTCCTCGCAGCGGTTGTCAGGCGAGGTTGAAGTAGAACTTGCCTGACAGGTCCAAGTTCGCGCGACCAATATGTTGGCGAACCCATTCGAGCGTCTGTGGTCGTCGTAATAGAGTCCGTCGACTTGGATTGAAGTCCGTCGATACGTGTCGCTATCCGGAAGGCTTTGGCGTGGGCTAGGGGACGTATCCTTTGCAGGGTGTCGCGCGAACAATAGTTTGGCGACCCACCTAGATCTTTGGCGCAAGTGCTGCCCAGCGGCGATGTCACGCTGTTGGCCGGGAGCGTGAGCGTGGCCCCATGCCAGACAACAGCGATCGCACTGAGGATGAACTGAAGCTCGGCTTATCGATACGCCAGCGTCAGCTGTCAGGCGCGCGACTCATCAGCTGGTCCCGGCCAGTAGCGGACCATGAGCAGGCTGGTCGTTGTCCGCAGCAATTGCGTGCCGCGGGCGAGTTGTCCGTAGGTATTGCCGGGTGAGGTGTTGCCCGCAGCGACCCACCCCGGGGGCACAGAGCTTGCTGTCTCAGCGCCGCCCTGTGTTACGGGCCGTCATGGAGGTGCGCTATGGCCGCCTACTGTGTCCCTCGCGATCCGCTCGCTTGGTTCGTCGTTAAGGCTCGACGTGTCCTCTTGAGCGCTTGTGCTGTGGCGCTCGTCGCCTGTGGCGGCGGTTCGCCATCGGAAGTTCAGGAGCCTACGGGCACGTCTGCACTGCCCGGACGGCTGGCAACAAACGGGACCAGCGAAGCGGTCATCACCACGGTGTTGCCGCCAGAAGTGCGGCCCGGCAACCGCTTCGGGACGCAGGCGGTGCTGCGTGACAACGGCAATACCCTGATCGTTGCCGCACCAGGCGATCCGCTGAATCCAAACACCGGACAGTTCGATCCAATCGCGTCCGCCGGCCCGCCCTTTCGCAATTGGGGTTCGGTGCACATCCTCGCGCGCTTGCCCGGCCCTCCTTTTTGGCAACAGACGGCGCTACTGCGGCCGGCAGCGGGGCCGGACGACAATTTTGCGTCCGTGCTCGCGGTCAGTGGTGACGGCAATACCATCGCCGTGGGTGCGCGGTTCGACCGCAGCCGCGGAAGCGGCATCGGCAGCGACCCGCGCGACCATGAACCGGTCAACGGCGATAGCCGCTTCACTACCGGCGCGGTTTGGGTTTACGTCAAGCGGGACGGCATCTGGCAGCTGCAGGAGTTCATCAAGGCGGCGCAACCCGGCGAATCTGATCTGTTCGGCGCTTCGCTGGCCCTGAGCCACGATGGCAACTCGATGGCTGTCGGCGCACCCCTCGAAGGCAACCGCGACGACGGCGCCGTTCATCTGTTCCGGCGTGACGCGGCCGGTCGTTGGGCGTTGGCAGACCACATCAAGGCCTCCAATGCGGCCGCCGCAGGCTCCATCTTCGGCACCGCGGTGCAACTGTCAGCCGATGGCCGCATGCTCGCCGTGGGTGCGTCAGGCGATTCGAGCGCCGACTGCCGCATCAACGGAAACCAGCAGGACAACAGCCAGCCAGGGAATGGCGCTGTGTATGTGTTCGAGCGCACGCCGCAAGATCGTATGCAGCAGAGTGCCTACATCAAGGCGTGCGATCGCCCGGGCGTAAACGGATTCGGTCAGAACATGGCCATGAATCCAGCGGGGGACCTGCTGGTGGTGGGCGCGCCTGGTGATGACGCCGAACTTCTCAGCTGCGACAACGTGCCCGGTAGTCAATTGGTTGGGCGCGTGTATGTGATCGCGCGAAGCGGCGCCGGGTGGGTGCGCAGCGGCGCCCTCGGCGCCTCGAACCCAGCCCCTTTCGATGTCTTCGGATCCGACGTGAAGATGAGCGCCGACGGCTCGACGCTTGCGATTGGCGCGGCTGGCGCGGCCGGCGAGAACGGCGGCGGTACCGGCGTCGACCCGCCGCAGGATGATCACAGCGGATTTGTGGCCGGCGCTATTTACGTGTTCCGGCGCGGCGCCGACGGCACCTACACGCAGGCCCACTACGTCAAGCCGCCGCGCGTTGCGGTGGAAGGGTTCATTGCCATCGGCGATAGGTTTCTGAACGGGCTTGATCTCAGCGACGACGGCAGCGTGCTGGTGATCGGCACCGGCTCCAACTTCGCGGGGCCGCCGCCACCGAACGCACCCGATGTGCAGCAGGGCGCCGTGTTCGTGTACGACGGCCTCTTTTGAGGCGCCGAGGTCCGCTTTGGGTCGTCAGCGCCAGTTCACCTTGCTGAACAGCAGTCGTTCAAGCAGGCGGTTGGACTTGCCGACCTCCGTCGCCAATCTCAACGACTGCTGTGCCTTCAAACGCGCCAGTGGTTCCGCGGTCGGGCAAATGTCCGAACGTCCGGTAAGTGGCCGACACCTGCCGCACGAGGGTTCGGTTTGACGGACGGCAACCGCTGCATAGCGGTGATGAGCTCTGTTCGGCCGAACCGGGTAGTGAGACGCGAGCACCATTCCGCCTGCCACCAGTAAGCGGTGACGTATCGCGGTTGTGGTCCTCGCTGTTCAGTCTTGATAGCAGGCGACTTGCAGCACCCGCGCGGGATTGCCACTCTCAAGTGCTTCGCGTGGGGTCCGGCCGTCAAGGGCGCCTGCTGGGGTTTCAAGGAACCCGAGGATCGCCCAGCCGCTTGTGGTTCCAAGCGCGCGTGAAAGCTCTCTGACCCAAGGCCAAACCTCCGGTGCGAATTGCCAACAGGGCAGGCGCACACTTGCAGTGGTCCCTTTACGCCGATGCAGTAGCCCTTCGCAATCCAGCGGCGCATCTCCTGAGGTACGGCTCCGACAACTGTCGCAGCGTCTGCAACGGAGATCATGTCGTCCGCCGCCCAGCGCTCATGAACTTGTGGTCGGGAGCGCGCAAGCATCTGCTTGGTTAAGGCAGCGGGGAAATACCTTTTGCCCATGGCCAGCCTAGTATCCATTTGGCGCGTCACATCGTGCAAGGTAAACAAGGCTTCGTCCGGGTCTCGAATGTGTAGCGACCGAGACCTTGCTGAGAATCGGCAAATGCTGCTATCGGCCATAACCCGTCAAAGAGTCTCATCCTCCAAAGCGGCCGCACACTGGCACGACGGGCGGGTCCGTGAAAAGCTCGTCAAACCCAACTCTCAAATCGAGTGATGCGTGTGACCGCCCTGCTATGACCGGTCCGCTGAGACTCGATGCTGACGATTGGCCCCGTGTCGGGCGGCCGCGCTCGCATCTCAGACCGCCACTATTTCGTGCGTGTGCCTTTCGGCCTTCCAGCGGTACGCTTGCGCCCGCAGCGCGGGCGTGGGCACATTGTCGGGTCTTCGCACCATGACCATACGTACGCTTCTCCTTACCGACGTGGTGGACAGCACCCGTCTGGTCGAGCGCGTCGGCGACGCACGCGCTGCGGAGTTGTGGGCGGCGCATGACCGTCGATCGCGCGCACTTCTCGCTCAGCATCGTGGTCGCGAGATTGATCGCACCGACGGCTTTTTCCTGTTGTTCGAGGAACCGACGGATGCCGCCCGCTACGCGCTCGGGTATCACCAGGCTCTGGCAGAGCTCTCGTTCAGCGCTCGGGTTGGCTTCCACGTCGGCTCTGTCACTCTTCGCAAGAACTCGCCCGAGGACATCGCCCGTGGCGCAAAGCCCATTGAGATCGAGGGCCTGGCCAAGCCACTCGCGGCCCGCGTCATGGCCTTGGCCGGCGGCGGCCAGACGCTCATGAGTGGTGCTGCGCGGGATGCGTTAGCCGACACGATCCCCGAGGGTACGGCGATCGAGTGGCACGGCCACTACCGACTCAAAGGGATCGAGGAACCCATCGAGATCTTGGAACTGGGAGTGCGGGACTCCTCGCCGTTTTCCCCGCCTGCGGATACCGACAAAGCCTACCGCGTGGTGCGCGCGCACGGGGACATCTGGCGTCCCGTGCGCGAGGTCCGGCAAAACCTTCCCGCCGAGCGCGATGCGTTTGTCGGCAGGACCATAGAGCTGCGTTCGCTCGCTGCAAGGCTCGACGCCGGCATCCGGCTGCTCACGGTCCTGGGGCCTGGGGGGACCGGCAAGACTCGTCTTGTCCGCCGCTACGCTTGGTCCTGGCTCGGGGATTGGCCGGGTGGCGTCTACTTCTGTGATCTCTCCGAGGCTCGATCGCTCGATGGCATCTATTTTTCGGTCGCCTCCGCGCTCGAGGTCCCTCTCGGCAAGGATGACCCCGCGGTCCAACTTGGCCACGCCATAGCCGGGCGCGGCCGCTGTCTGGTAGTTGTCGACAACTTCGAGCAGGTCGTGCAGTACGCACCAGATACTCTCGGCCGTTGGCTCGACCAGGCGCGCGACGCCGCCTTTGTCGTCACCAGCCGCGAACGGCTCCATTTGGGGGGCGAAGCGATCTTTTCCGTCGAGCCGCTGCCCTTGACCAAGGACGCCGTCGACCTCTTCGTCGCTCGCGCCAGGTCACAGAAGCCGGACTTTGTCCTCGGTGAGAGCAACCGCGCCGCAGTAGCCGAGGTCGTGCGACTGCTCGATGGCCTGCCTCTCGCCATCGAGCTTGCGGCGGCGCGCGTGCGGTTGCTTTCGCCTGCGCAGATCGTCGAACGGATGCGCGACCGCTTTGGCCTGCTCGCGGGCGCCCGCGGCGCGGCGGCGCACCAGGCCACGCTAAGAGCCGCTATCGATTGGTCGTGGGACCTGCTCACGCAATGGGAGCAGGCCGCTTTCGCCCAGTGCTCGATTTTCGACGGTGGATTCACGCTCGAAGCTGCCGAAGGCGTTCTCGATCTTTGCGCCTGGCCGCAAGCGCCCGCCGCAATGGAAGTGGTGCACGCGCTCTCGGACAAGAGCCTGCTGCGCACCTGGATCCCGGCTACTCAGAGCCGCTACGACATTGAGGAGCCATACTTTGGGATGTACTTGAGCATCCACGAGTACGCAGCGGAAAAGCTCGCCGCCAGCGGGCACGAGGCCAAACTGGCAGCCGAGGAGCGTCACGGACGGTACTTCGCGCGCTTCGGTACGGAGGATGCGCTCGAGGCGCTGTCGCGGCAAGGGGGCGTCAAGCTGCGTCGCGTGCTCGCACTGGAACTCGACAATCTCGTTGCTGCGTGCCACAGGGCGGTGGGGCGCGCCAACGGCGAGTATGCGGTCGCCACGTATCAAGCGGTCTGGGCTGTGCTCGAGCTGCAAGGGCCAGGCGCGCTGGGGATCGATCTCGGCTCTCAGGTGCTCTCGTTAGACACATTCGATGCGCAGCGGGCCGCGGCGTTGCATGAGCTAGGCACGGCGCTACGCCGAGCGGGTCGCACCGAGGAGGCGGCGAGTCGACTCGAACAAGCACTGGGGCTTTCGCGCGCAAGCGGCGACCGACGTCGCGAAGCAGGCGTTCTCAGCACTCTGGGCAACCTGCGGCGCGATCAGGGGCGGATGGTCGACGCACGGGCGCTTCTTGAGACTGCAATCGCGATGGCGCGCGAGATCGGCAATCGCCGCTTCGAAGGCAATCTCATCGGCAATCTCGGCGTCCTTCACGCTGTGCAAGGGCGGCTGGACGAAGCGCGGGCGCATTTCGAGCAGGCCCTCGCCGTCCACCGCGAGGTGGGCAACCGTCGCTTTGAGGGGATCGACACCAGCAATCTCGGCAACGTGTACCAAGATCAAGGAAAGTTGGAGGAGGCCAGAGCGCACTACGAACAAGCCCTCATCATCCACCGCGAGGTCGGCAACCGCCGAGACGAGGGGATCGTCGTTGGGAATCTCGGCCTCCTATGCAGCGGCCTGGGTCGGATGAACGAGGCGTGCCAACTCTGTGAAGAAGCGCTCGCGATCGGCCGGGAAGTGGGAGATCGTCAAATGGAAGGCGCCTTCCTCGGTGGTCTGGCTGATGTGCTTCGCGACTTGGGCCGAATAGAGGAGTCAATGGTTCACTGCGAACAAGCCCTCGCCCTGCATCGGGCGGTGGGTAACCGCCGCGCCGAGGGCGTTGATCTCGGCCGCTTGAGTCAACTCCTGACTAAGCAGGGACGGTTCAGTGAAGGTCGCGAAGCTCTCAGAGCGGGCGAGGCACTGTTACGCGAGGTTGGCGACCGCTTGGCACTTGCCTTTCTCCTCTGCAAATCGGGGCACACCGAGCTTGCCGGCAATGACGTCGACGCCGCCCGAGCGGCGCTCGCCGCGGCGGAGGAGGTGGTGGAGGCGATGGGCGCCGGGCCTGATTCCGAGGCTGGCCGCGCGGTCGCCAAGCTTCGCAGCGCGCTCGCATGACCGTGGCAAGACCTCGATTTGGAAATCGCTTTGAACTTAGGCATTTGGGTCGCGACCGTCCGCTTGTTCAGAGCGCGACCGGCGGAGATGGGTCGCATGCGTGAGTTGAAAGCATGCGGATGCTGTCGCTCGTCAGTCGTCCGGTCAATTTGCCCAGGTCGGGCAGCTTTCGAGGTGGAGCAGTCATCCGCCTGTGCGGCGGATGACCGGCAGCTTTCAGTCGCGGCTGTCGCACACCCGAAGAAGCTGACCGGCAGCAACCAGTCTGGCCCGGTCAATCACTCGGACCGACGAAACGCACTCGGCGACACTCCCATCTGACGTCGAAACGCCGCAGCAAGGTGGCTCGAACTGCTAAACCCGACCCTCGTTGCGATCTGCTGTATTCGCAGCTTAGGACTGCTCACGAGGAGGGTGCGCGCCGCCGCGACCCGCTTCTGCATGACGTACGCGTGAGGTGGCATACCCACGGCCTGGTGGAATGCCCGCTCGAAGTGCCGCGGGCTCACCCCGACAAGCGCGGCCAGCTCCCGCAGCGCCACGGGTTGTGCGAGATGCTCCTCGATGTAGTCCATCACCAATCGACGGTGTCGCGATGTTAGACCGCCAAAAGTCCGCGGCGGCGGGCTAGCCAGTGACGAGTGCGCCTGAATGATGTGATGAACGACAAATTCGCAGGCGCTCTCGGCGTAGATCGAACCCGACGGCGAGTGATTGCTGGTTTCGAGCGCCAGCCGTGACAACACCGCCTCGATGACGGGATCGCGCGTGTTGAATCGCTGCAGGATCTCGACCTTGCGTGGGTCGACATCCCAATCGATTTCAATGCTTTCCGAGACCACGGCATCAGGGATGAAGAGTGCGAGTCCCCGGAATCGACCCGCGCGATCGCGTCCCTCCCAGGTACCCTCGAAGCGGGCCGGTAGCACGTTGACCGCACCGGGCCCGGTCCATTGCTCGATCGAGCGGCCGTAGGCCTGCTGGCGAAACCGGCAGGTTCCTGAAAAGAGCACTCCGACAACGTGATCGGTGCAGCTGAGCGTGGCGAGCGGCGGCGGCTCGATGACGTGAGCAGTGAACGAACCCCAGACCGCCGTCGTTTCGGGCGGGGTCGGGAGCGCGGCCGCGAATTGATCGGCGGACAGCGACGGCAGCCTACTCATGAACGTACACCCACCATGATCGCGACCACCCTATCACGTTTCGCGCATCGGCTTTCATGCGCCCGTTGATCGCGCTCCATCGCGTACGAATACTCCGCGAGACCGACCTTCATGATCCAAGGAGTGCGCAATGGCAAGGAAGTCCAGCGGAGCAGCAAACCTCAACCCGAACGAACTGACCATCGACAATTCAGCGCTCGTGCTGATCGATCACCAGCCTGCCGTCGCTTTGTGCGCGCCGTCGCTGCGCACGGATGTGCTGGTCAATAACGTGGCTGGCCTCGCCAGGTCGGCCAAACTGCTGCAGGTCCCAACGGTCCTCACGACCGTGGGCGCGCGCGGCAGCATCCTCGCTGATCCCATCTTCAAGGAGATCAGCGAGGTCTTTCCGCAGATCGTGCCAATCGATCGCACCTCGACGCACGCGTGGTCCCATCCCGACCTTCGCGGTGCGATCGAGGCGACCGGACGCAGAAAGCTGATCATGGCGGGCATCCTCACCGAGGTGTGCCTCGCCCAGTCGGTGCTCGCGGCGCTCAAGGAAGAATTCGACGTGTACTTCGTCAGCGACTGCTCGGCTGGCGGAACCCTGGAGGCGCACGAGGATGCCAAGCTCCGAATGAGCATGGCCGGCGCCAAGCCCATCAATTGGATTGCCGTCACGGCGGAATGGGCGCCTGACTACACGAGTCCTGAGAGAGCGGCTGTCGCAGAGGTCTGGCGGCAGCGCGGCGGCGCTCCGGCGATGCTGACCGACTTCACGATGGCGCAGATCGAGGCCGGGCTCGTCCGGGTCCCGGAGTCGCTGCGCCAATTTGCTGGCGAGCACGCAAAAAGTTGAGCAGACACGCGCACGAACGTGGCAACAGCGACGCTGCGAGGGGCCCTCCGCCGCCGCTACAACGCTTCCTTGACCTGCGACAGGAATGTCCTCGCCGCCGGCCCCGGCGGCGCGTCCTTCCGGTAAACCGCACGCATCGGCATTGCCGTCTCTCGCGCAAACCCCTCGATGCGAATCCTCACCAACGCACCGCTGGCGATGTCCGCCTCGACCATGTGCATGGGCATGTGCCCCCAGCCGAGCCCTGCCTTCAAGAACGAGTGCTTTGCGCCGAGGTCGGCGAGCCGCCACGTTGCTGCGGAGAGCGAGGTGAAAGCGCGGTGGGGACACTGGTCAGCGTGCGCCATGTCGGTGAGACAGCCGTGGGCCGCCGCATCGTTGCTCACGCTGGGGTGACGCGTGTGGAGAGTCGGCACATCGTTCGATGTACGCGCAGTTGATGGAAGCGAAGAGATTGCCGGCTTTCGGATCCAGACCAGCCATTGACTTCGTGAGGCCCTCGCTGACCCCTCTCGGTGAAAACCGTCGTACGAGGAGCCATGCCGAACGTCCGAGATCAGTCTTGAGCTGCCTTTGAGGTGTCCAAGAGCGGCTTCGAAGCAGCGCCGCGGTCCTCATCGCGTTGCTGCAAGGCTCGCGGGCCGTCTTCCGCACGCCGCCGCCGAACTCAGGCAGACGAAGACCGCGGCCCGCTCACCGGCGGCCAAGCCTTCGATACAGCCACCCACCTGCGCTGCTGACCAGCCCTGCGATACCCTGCGGGAACAGCCTGAGGAACACAATCAGAACAACGCCGAAGATCAGCGACGGGTACGGGGTGCGCAGCGCGCTAGCCGATGCGCCCACCACCAGGAAGATCGCCTGCAGCGCCACTGCGCCATACAACGCACCGGTCAGTGAGCCCAGCCCACCCACTGCGATGCCGATGAGCAGGCCGAAGGACAGGAACGGGTTGAACAGCCCGGGCGCCACGTACTTGAGCGACAGCGCCGACAGGCCGCCGGCCATGCCCACCAGCATCGCGCTCAGCCCGAACACTCCGGTCTTGTAGGCGACCGCGTGGACGCCCATCGACTTTGCTGCAATCGGGTGGTCACGGATGGCGATCACCGCGCGGCCGATGCGGCCGCTCATCAGGTTGACCATCAGTACGAAGCACATCGCCGTCAGCCCCAGCGCGAACAGGTAGATCCACTGGTCGAAGCTGAGCGACAGGCCGAAGGGCACCTCGGGCACGTCGATGCCCAGGCCCTGTGCGCCGCCGGTCAAGTGCTCCACGCCCTCCCACTTGCCAAGAGTGGGCACCACCACGCCAATCGCGAAGGTGGCCATCGCCAGGTGCACCGGCGCCAGCTTCAGTAGCGGCAGGCCGAACAGCGCTCCGACCACCAGGCACACCGCGCCGGCCAGCGGCAGCGCCAGCCAGTGTGGCACGCTGGCATACACCACCATCAGCGCGGTGGCGTACGCGCCGATGGCATAGAACGCCCCGTGACCCAGCGACACTTGGCCGTTGTAGCCCACCAGCAGGTTCATGCCGATCAGCGCCAGCGCGTAGATGACGATGTTGGTATAGCGGAACAGCTGGAAATCGGTGGCCACCATCGACACCGTGGCCAGCGCGGCTAGCACCAGCAGGAACAGTCCTGCGCGAACGACCTTCAACTGGGCGTGCCCTCCATCGCGGGACCGAACGCCGTCGATTTGACCATTGGGATCGCGGCCCCGTCGGGTGCAACAGACTACCCCGGGCGCAAGGAGTCGTTCGCGAACCTTACCCGTCAGACACCGCTGACGAAGTTACGGCGGTCGTTTCAGGCTACGGCCTTGGAACGACAGGTGATCGAGACTGCAGTCGTTCGGGCCAACGAGCGGGAATGACTGGACCCAGTCTGAGGCGGCCGTTCGGCCGATCAAACGCAAGGACCGCGCTAGATTGAATCCAGGCAAGTACGCTGTTCGGCCCCGAATCCAGAGCCAAGTCGGCGTCAGTCTTGTCTCTATTGCTCTTTCGATACTTAGTTGATTTTGCGGTGGTACGAGCTCGGGGGTTTTTGCAGCAGTTTCAGATCTTTGTGAGACCCGAACCGGTCAGCTTTCCCCCGTAGCCACTTCTGAACTTATTTCTTCTCTACCACACGCGGGTACCGATCGTAGGACTTGGATCAGCGGCCTACGCCTTTGCCTTTGCCTCCCGTGGCGACCACGCTGTCGCCCGTGGCCGCGAACGCGCGCGCGATGCCGGCGCCGATGCCGCTGGTGGCGCCGGTGATGAGCACGTTCGCTTCGTCATTGGACCCCTTGGCGCTTCGCGCCTTCCCCCGAGGGGGAGCCAACGCCTTCGGAGCGGCTGGGCGGCGTTCATCGCTGCATCATGGCTTGAACACGAAGCCCGGGGTGATGGCCACGTTGTTGGGGATCGGCGGCAGGTCCGAGAACAGCTCAGGCTTGTCGTTCATCACCTTGAGAATGTGCTTGGGCTCGATGTGCTTGTTGACGTCGAACGTGGACTTGAGGATGCCGAGGCGGTTCAAGCGATCCTGCGCCGCCCACAACGCGCGGTAGTTGTTGGCCGACAGCCGCCGGTCGTTCTGCTGGATGTTGAACTGCATCGCCGCCTCGGCCACCTCTGGCTTCAGCCCCGGAATCCAGCGCGTGGCCACCTGCGCGGCCTGCTTCGGATTGGCCCGCATCCACTTGTCGGCCTCGGACACGGCGGCGAGGAACTTCTCGATCGTCTCGCCGTTCTTCTCGACCCAGGCGCGCGTCGCCACGTTGAAGCCGAGGTAGGAGATCACGTCGCCGCCGCGCTGCACCACATAGGCGCCCGGCACGTCCTTGGTGGCGACGATAGGCCACGGATCCCAGCCCGAGAAGGCGTCGATGCCCTTGGACAGCAACGCCACCGTCATGTCGGGCGGCGGCGTGTTGACCAAGGTCACGTCCTCGGGCTTCAGGCCGGCCTTCTCGATCAGCGCCAGCGCGTACAAGTGATTGATGGTGCCGAACGACGCGGCGATCTTCTTGCCCTTCAAGGTCGCCAGGTTGGACTTGTCGATGCCCGAGCCTTCGCGAGCGATCAGTGCCATCGTCGCATCGGAGCCGAGCTTGGTGGCGCTGCCGCTGTAGTTGCCCAGCGCCACCAGGTCCATGCCGCGCAGCACGGCCCCGATCATCGGCACGCCCACCTGCACGATCTCGCTCTCGCCGGCCTGCAGCGCGTTGAGCGCGTCAACGCCGGTGGCGTAGGGTCGCGCGACGGTCACATCGAGCCCGTGCTTCTCGAAGAAACCACGTTCCAGCGCGATCGGCAGCCCGACCTGATCGATGCCGGTGACCATGCCCGCCTTCAGCTTCACCAGAGTCTGTGCCGAGGCAAGCAACGGTAACGCCAGCGCAGCCAGCGCCAGCAAGGATCCGAACATCTTCCAACGTTTCATCGCTGTCTCCTTCTGTGGTTCGTCACTCGGCAGGCAAAGGGTCCACGCGCCGCACCCAGTACGGCCGGGCCACCGCGTTCAGGTTGGCGACTTGCACGCCACGCAATTCGATCGATCGTTCCTGCGTGCCAGACACGCGGCCGTACGCTTGGAACGCCAGCACGTGAAAGCGCTCGGGCGTGCACGTTAGCGTGACCAGCACGTTGACCTGGCCGCGCTCGTTGGGCGCGAGGTTCGGCGCCACCTTGGTCGGCGCGATCAACGCCAACGCGAGTTTCC
>Ga0163162_10003037_pt1 | contig 16034 bp, 14 predicted proteins | sample S55metaG_FD_115310 | JGI IMG/M metagenome (GOLD analysis project Ga0163162, IMG submission 115310) | Switchgrass rhizosphere microbial communities from Kellogg Biological Station, Michigan, USA - S5-5 metaG | ecosystem: Host-associated > Plants > Roots > Rhizosphere > Soil | place: USA...
AAGCGGAACGCCAACTTTAATCTATCGGCATTGAAGAACTTGTAACGTGAATGCCACAGTCCTTTCTTACCAGATCTATTAACTTAATTTCATTATCGATCCAAAAGAAGGGTTTCCAAATTTGATACCCTTCATTTCTTTGATAGGACGACAGAGAAACATTATAATCATGTCCGGGAACAATTAATTTAATATTCTCATAAAATGTATCCGTATGAATAGGAGGGAAGAATTGTTTTTTTTTTCGCGGCCAGCACATAATATTCGTCTTTCTTTCGCAGCATATCGCTCAATGAAAGGAAAAAGGGAATACTTGATACACTATCCATTTTTATTAAAGAAGATTTCTTGCAGCATGTAAAATCCTCTCGATAGATTTGTCCTTTTATTTTAAAAATTAAAGAAACATCAACTATACCCTCTGGATCGAAGCAGGTGCAACTTGTCGGCTTATGTTTTATTTCGCATCCGCCACAACCTGACAGATAGACAAGAATAGTATCTGCACCCTGTTTTTGAAGTTTTTTAACTTGACGATTTAAGATTTTAGATATATTTTGACCTGCAACGGTAGTCACCGAAAACAGCAATAAGAAAATGGTAATGAAGAATCTATTTTTTGACATAGTAATAAACTTCTTTTGTTTCGCCTCACCAATTTTAACCATTTTTAAAAGATATCGGGCATCAGGAGCTATGATCAGCCGGCACATCAACGCCGTTCCCAATCTTTTTTGCTGTCCAGTCTTCGTCGGCGCCGGTCCAGAACGGGTCCGATTCCGGCAAACCCAACGGTAATAATATAGCGGAGGACAGATATAGGCTTCCCGTTGAAATATAACTTTCAGCTAAAGATGGTTGGTGGCCGTAAAGCCCGATCCGCAGCCAGCCTCTTTCATCAAACATGTTTTTAGCATTAGTTGTCTTTTCGATAACAGCCGTTAAGGCCGAGCGTATTTGTGCGGGGCTAAGTTGAGGAGGCAGCTGATGATTAACCGCCATATTTGACAAATGATGAAATGCACCCGTACGGTAAGTTATTGATCGGCCAATTGGCGGATAGCTTCCATCAGATGCTATTAAACGTTCGAGTATCTGTGCATACCGCGAATGATGTGCTAAAAACGCTGTTCTTACCGCTTCAAACGTGTTGTCTTTAACCGAAACAATCTTCAAAATATCATACAAAAAAGGATGGATAACAAAGCTGTTATAGTAATCCCAATGAAACTCGGCGCCATCACCGAACATGCCATCGCCCTTGTACCAATCCTGGTGCTTTTTTATTGCATGATTTATCCTGGTGATATCAAAGGGTTCATTAACAGTGATAAAAAATGCTTCTATCATCGCAGGAAACAACAGCCAATTAATTTCGGGTGGCTTTATCCTACGTGTTTTTAAAAGACAGGTTATTACATTTTTCTGTGTTTGTGTATCCAGGCCGCTCCATAATTTAGGGCAACGGATAAGTCCATATGCAAAGAACGAGGCATCAACGAGCGGCTGACCGCCTTCATCACCCCAATTCATATAATCTTTTGCAGCCGGATTTGTTGCATTTTCGATGCTTTTTAGGGCAAGCTTAAAGTATTTATCCTGCAATTGTTTTTCGGGCTTGTTTAACTGCTCTGCCTGCAGCCAGGGTGCAATACCAGACAGCAAGCGTCCAAAAGCCTCGAGGTGTGTATATTTTGCGCGATCGTTAACAAGCGCCTGTTCTTTTGCCTCAACCGGCATCTTTTCTTTAAGCTGGTTTACTGCCAGGGCATTTAGTACGGGCGCTGATAATTTTTCGAGATAGTTTAGCCATAAGGTTCGCGGTGGTAAGGCAGGCTTAATAGAAGTTGCAGAATTCGCAACAAGCGGAACAGAAAAAAGCGGAGCAATACCGAGCATTCCAGTATTTTGCAAAAACCTTCTTCTTTTCATGGTTATTTATCGGCTTTTAGAATTACCGGTTCAAATGCTTCCTCTTGATTATAATTAGTTACCAGCGCAATAATAAACACTGCCTTCCTTTGCCCCGCCGATTTTTACCAGTTTTTTGTTTTTTGAAATGTCGGCCAGGCTAAGCAGTTCCGGATTGGCAAGATTATCGAACCAAATAAGGTAAAACTGTTTATGCGTATAAAACTTTTGCGCGTCGGCTTTGAAGAATTTATGCGGGAGCAGTGTTGACGGCATCCCGGTAAATAAATATACCGCTTCATCGGCATCTGTATAAATCGGAACGCCCGGTTTAAAAATATTCTTGTGCTGCTTTAGATAAACCACAAATTCGGATTTGTTCCAATCGTCATCGGTATAACCCGGCACTCCGTAATCACGTTCGTCGTCATATCGCTGCAAATCAGTTCTCAGGGTCGAATACTCAAAAGCCAGCATCATCAGGACAGCAACGCCGGCCAATACATATTTCGTTTTCGACCTGATCAAATTCAACACATCGGGTACCCAACTGGTGCACGCAATTAATAAGGGGATAAACATGGGGGCCAGCAGGCGGTTGTTAATCGTTTCATACCTGGAAATGCTGGCGGATATCACAATAAAAAGGCCATATACAATGGCAAAAGCTATTACAATATTTTCGTAGCTGTTCATTTTACCCTTGTATGCCTTCCAAAGCAGAACGGCTATGAGCGAGACTAAAATAACTGATGCAATCAACACAGCGTACGAATCGGCGCTGCTGTTTAAACTGCCCCAGTCGCATATTACGGTGCCAAAATAATGGAGGTTTTTAACGAATGGCGTTATGGAAGGTTCCCGGGTACCTGTGGTTAAGCCGGTTGATAGCCTGTTTAATACCAGGTTGCTTACCAGTAATGAGATGGATATCGCGCCGAATGACAAGATGTGACCAATTTTTTTCTTTACCGGTAACTGATTGTCCAGTAATAAAAGCAGGCCACCTGCGCCTATTATGGTAACACCTGCATAACGCGTAATGCAGCTAATGGCCGTTATCGCACCAACAAACACAAGCGCTTTGATGGTATGCGTTTGCATATAACGCCAATAGGCCATAATAAAGATTAGTATCTCTAAAATAAACAACGTCTCCGACCATAAATAGCTGTATATCTCCAGTAAGCCGGGGCTTAAAATAATGGCAGTAAGGATCAGCCATTTATAGATGCGTGAATGCGCCACGAACTTCGACATGATCCATCCGCTGGTAAATATCACAGCCGCAAACAGAAACTCGTTTATAACAGGGCCGGCGGTTATAGGATCATTCCTAAAAATGAACTGGACTATCCCAAGGAAAAACGGATAAAAAACCGGGAAGAAAACCAGCGGCGTTTTGTTAAAGGTAAGCAATGAGCCATGCGCTTGTATATTGGTCGCCGTACTTGCATACATGATAGAATCAGGCGAAAGCCCAATGCCACTGTAAGCCGTGAACAGGTAAATCACATAAAAACCTACTATCGCAGCTATTAATGAATCAATGTTATTTAGATAGCGGGATAGGTTCATGGTGGTTTAGAAATGTTTAAAATGTTGTAATGGTTGTAGATGTTTTAATAGCTTAAAATTCTAGCAATGGTTTAAAGATATAGATGATAGTAAAAATAATCACGTTATAATTGTTTTAACTTCTACAACCATTACAACCTCTACAACCAATATCAATCAATCAAATGCAATACTTCACTTATAGGTTGATCGCTGTTCACTAAAATACCCTTAACGCCGGCGGCTGTACCTGCCTCAACATCCCGCTCACGGTCGCCAATAAAATAAGATTTAGCGGGGTCGATATTATGTTTTTCTATGGCTTGTAATAATAAACCTGGCTTTGGCTTGCGGCAATCGCAGTCGCCGGTAAAGTTGGGGTGGTGGGGGCAATAGAAAATATCGGTAAATTCTACCCCGTGCTGAGCGTACATTTCTTTTAGCAATTTATGCATGGCAGCCAGGTCCTCCTCGCTGTACCAGCCTTTCGCCAAGCCTCCCTGGTTGGTTGCAACAATCAGTAAATAGCCCTTGTCCTGCAGGGTTTTAAGCGTATCGTAATTATCAAGTAAATGGAAATCTTCTACGCGGCATACATAATCGCCCATTTCGCGATTCAGTACGCCGTCACGGTCCAGAAAAACGGCTTTATTCTTTTCAGGCATATTTTATTATTTCTGCAAAGGTAACAATTCTAAAAAAATCGGGTTCAACGATATTAAACAGGCTCGATTCAATTGTCGCTTCGAAACCAAACGTTCCTATGGAAGGTGAAAATGACTTTGGATATTTCTACCGATCATACGTCCCTCTGGGACGAGCGCTATCATAGTCGTCCCAGAGGGACGTATGGTCAGTAGCTAAGAAACCGACCGTAGTTAAGCGTTCAGTAGGAACGCCTGGTGGATGCGACATTTTGAATAAGCGCTTAATAGTGTGTTCATAACACAGCATCGGAGAAAAGAAAATGAGAACTAACCAAAAGCGCTATTAATTGCTTACAAAAGTATAAGGCATACTATTAAACGATCCGGAAGAGATGTTAGCTGAAAAAAATGACAGGAAATTGCCATTGCTGTCATAATTGGTCTGTTTGGCCGTAAATCTAAATGTACCGCTAATAACTTTCTTAACGGAATCCACAGCGGTTACTATTATTTGACCCGAACCGGGCGCCACCGTCCCTTGTTGCACAAATACATAGTTACCGGACGAGTTTTTTTGCTTATTGAAATAATTCATCATCACGTTGGATGTATTATTTACCGTATAAGTGCCTAACGGAAAACCGGGGGTGTTGCTGCCGCTATTCTGCGTAACCGAAACACTAACCTGCTTATTGAACTCCTGCCCCGAAAATGAAAACACTTTGGTTTTGGCAATTGAATTATAGGTAATAGAAGCATTTAAAGTATCAGGGGTCCAGGTGGTATCGTTGATGTCTGCGTATAATATACTGGTGGTTGTAGCTGTGGCGATAAATGTATCTTTCTTGCAATTTTGCAGTAGTAAAACCGCCAGGACCAATGTAGCAATAAGTGAAATTCTCTTCATATATAATTATTTACCAAAAGAACGACTTTTAGTTAATATTTATAGGACCAGCACTGCTTTTTTACATATTTTAACATTTGGGGAGTGAATAGTGAGTAGTGAGCGGTGAATGGTGAGTGGTTGGGCGTCAACATTAAATATGTTCTGGGACACTAACATCACGAATAGAATAAATAAGTTTTTTACTATTCACTGCTCACCACTCACCATTCACAGCCCTATTTAAAGTACGACATTGGAATAATTTTCCACATATCATGCGAAAGGTGGCCGGTAAGCAGTTCATAAATCAGGTACAAGGGCCAGAAAATGTAGCTGATTAAAAGCAATATAAGATTGTGATTGTAATACCAATTTACCATTAATGCATAAATACCCAGTACAAGATATAGGATACTTGAATCTCTGTTTTTCATTTTAAATGGCTTAATTTTAGTTATTTGGTTATTTGAAGTGGTTAAACTAGCATTTAATGTTAAAACTTCCAAATAATAAAGGCAAATGCCGGTTTCCTAAAACTTTGGTAACGTAATGTTAAGCTGCCCACAATGTGAAATATCAATTGAATGTTAACAACTAAATATTTATTTAATTACAACCGTTTGTTATGTTTGATTGTTAATCATAATTATATATCTTGCCTGCTTGTTATGGTTTATTAAGGTTAATAAATTATAACAGCAAACCAATTACAAAACAATTGCCCTAATAAAGGGTTAACTTAAAAAACAAAACAAAACTTATCATGGCAACAACAAATGGTATTACTGCTTATTCAGTAAAAACAAAAACAAAAAATGTACCAATGATCGATCCGGTTATTGATATTAAATCGGGCAGGTACATCGCAACAGGTAAAGACGCTGCCGGCAACAAAATGGCTGCAATTATGGGCAAATCAACTGCCGAAGAACATATAAAAAGCGGCGCGGCAAAAAAAGGTTCGGGCTGGTAGTTTAAGTCGATAGTCTTTGTTTTTAAATAGCAAGTTTAAAAGCAAAGACGATATGATTGACGCTGTAAAGTTGCTGAGAAGCTTCTTTCCCTGGCTTAAGTATATTTTGTAAGCATCAAGCTTAATATATACTTAAGCCAGGTTAATCCCTTTTCAAATTACTAGTTTCCCCAGTTTGTAATGTTATGTTTTCTATGGCATTGTATCCCGGCGCATTTTGCGTAAATGCGCAATGAAGCCATTTTTTAAACTAAGCCTTCTTCTCGTTCAATTATTTTTCGCAGCGCAGCTTTATGCACAGGAAAATAAGCCAGTCCCCATTAAAACAATCCCGTTAGACCCTAACAAGAAAAATGAAAGGGACACAACGATAACCAATAAAAAAGGCGTTGAACAAACCGATATTACTGAGGTATTAGGCCGGCTATTTAACGTTAACCCCAGTTCCACCGTCGACTCCGTAACAACCAGGCCATCTGTTTCATTAGCGCCGGCCATCGGTTACACGCTTATATCCCGGCTCGCATTAGTACTATCCGGCAATGTCGCTTTCCGAACCGGCCCGAAATCAAGGATATCAAGCGTAATTGCCAGTACCTCCTATACTCAAAATAAGCAATTTACACTGCCCGTACAAACTAACATCTGGAGTAAGGATAATAACTACAATTTTATCGGCAGCTACCGCTTTTATAAATACCCGCAAAGTACTTATGGGTTAGGAAGCGCCGCTGATATAAAAAATGAAGATCCGATGGATTATTCCTTCTTCGAGTTTTATGAGACAGCATTGCGACATATTGCGGGGAATTTTTATGCTGGCGCAGGATATATTTTTGATAATCATTGGCATATAGCTGATAGAGGTACGCTAAACGGCACGGTATCAGATTATAGTACGTACGGTAAAACAGCCTATGCCATTTCCTCAGGCTTTACGCTGAATGCACTGTTAGACTCGCGCGATAACGCCATTAACCCAATGAAAGGCGGCTATGCGGCTATACAGTACCGAAGTAATTACAAATTTTTGGGCAGCACCAGCGGCTGGCAGTCGTTGATAATTGATTTGCGGAAATATTACCGGTTTCCCGCAGGGTCGGATAACGTGATTGCTTTATGGAGCTACGATTGGCTCATATTGGACGGGCGGCCTTCATATCTTGATTTGCCGAGCACGCACTGGGATTTTAATTCCGCTACGGGTCGCGGTTATATACAAAGCCGGTTCAGAGGTGCACAAATGATATATGCCGAAGGGGAGTACAGGTTTAGAATTACGCAGAACGGCCTCTTAGGGGGCGTGGTTTTTCTAAACGGAGAGTCGTTTTCGGCAGCGCCGGGAACCAGGCTTCAAAGCATTCAACCCGGTTACGGGCCGGGTTTAAGAATAAAACTTAATAAGATATCAAATACCAATATAAAGATAGATTACGGTTTTGGTACGCAGGGTTCAAGGGGTTTGTTTATAGATGTAGGTGAGGCTTTTTAATCTCAATGGTATTTGTCCCTGAGCGCATTCATTGCCACTAATTAACGGCCATTTCCCGGTTATATTTGTTGCGGTAACCTATTGGCGACAACCCCGTTATTTTTTTAAACATGGTACGAAAGGCTTTGCTGTCGGAATACCCAACAGCGTACATTACCTCGTTAATATTTTCGCGGCTGGATTCGAGGCTCTTTTTTGCAGCTTCTATTTTTACGCGCTGTAAGTATTCAACGGGTGTATTTGATGTGGCTTTTTTGAACCGGCGCTCGAAATTACGACGGCTGATAGCAAACATTTCTGATAGCTGATCTACAGATATCTTGTTGCCTACATTATTCTCCATAAACAGCTGTGCCTTTTTTATAGGTTCATCTTCATGCTCCTTCTGCCCCACAAATATGGCAAACGGCGATTGGCTTTTGCGCTCAATTTCTATTTCCAGCACTTTGGAACAATATACAGCCATTTCGCGCCCGCAAAACTTTTCAACAAGGTATATCATCAGGTTAAGAAAAGTGTAAGCGCCGCCGCTGGAGTACATTCCCATTTCATCAGTAATTATTTTTTCGGGCTGTAACTTTACATCAGGAAAAGCCTGTCTGAATGCATCCGCAGCAATCCAGTGAGTGGAGCACTTCTTACCTTTCAATAATCCTGTCGAGGCAAACAAAAAAGCGCCCGTACACAAACTTGCAATTTCTGCCCCCTGTTTGTACTGCTCAAGTATCCACGGAATATAGGCCTGGTTAATTTTTAAGCTGGTGGGCATATCGCCCCGTATAGCCGGGATGATTACCAGGTCGGCTTTTTGCGCATCGTGTAGCAACACCTCGGGGCGTATGGCAAATAAGCCGTTATATAATGCGGTTTCGGTGCTTAGCCCCACCAGTTGTATTTTAAAAAAAGGTTTTTTGCCCCTGCTAACCAGGGTATTGTTTACCGTAGTTAGCACTTTGTAAGCGCCAATTACGCTGCTCAATATGCAGGGCCCTTGCGGTACCAGGATGGCCACGTGTTTCATAATTATTACCTTAATGGTTTTATTCAGAAAAAGCAAATTTATAATAACAAGTTGGCGCAATCAACCCCTAAGGTTGTCGTATTTACACGCGGCAATAAACGCCAGACGACGTTAAGTTTGAGAGCGATGCCGCGCGTGCTTTAGCTGGCGGACGCCCCGGTTTAGTCCTGCAAACAACTGCGTAAATGATGAAATTTTTATTACTGAATATACAATAGTTTAATATTCAACAGATAGCTTTAAAAACAATTAGAAACTAAAAATTAAAAAAATGGACAGTTCAGCAAACGCTTTAAACTGGTTTGAAATATCCGTAAGCGATATGGCCAGGGCAAAAAAATTCTATGAAGAAGTTTTTTCTATTTCAATGGAAGAAACCGAGATGATGGGAATGAAAATGGCATTTTTCCCCATTGACGCGATGAGCGGGAAAGTAGGCGGTGGCTTAGTTGAAGGCCCATACCACAAGCCAAGCACCGACGGTGCAAAAATATATTTAAATGCCAATCCGGATATGGATGCCATATTAGCCAAAATTCAAGGGGCAGGCGGACAAGTTACCATGCCTAAAACCCTTATTACCGACGATATTGGTTATATGGCATCATTTATTGACAGTGAAGGCAACGGAATGTCGCTGCACTCAAATAAGTAATTATTCTATTAAATCTACTCCTTATAGCTTCGTGCATAGCGATGGGTTTTTTCAAATCCATCGCTATATTTCAGCCTGCGTGTTACATTGACACCGCTTCATCGCCCCATAGCTTTCCGCATTCAAAACCTATAATCATATTTACGCTGGTGAAAATGAATTTTATATATTTGAACGAATTTGCTTAACTAGCTACACCTAAAAAAATCTTGTTTATATAACCGTAAAAAGGGGCCTGAATTACTTCATATCCTTTTTAATAAATGGAATTTTATATTTATTTTCCTGCATGAAATTTATTGCCCCCCTTTTAAGCATTTTCATTTCAGTGTTTTTTTTTTCGTGTAAAAAGGCTACGTTGTTCGAAAAAGTTTCTTCTTCACACTCGGGGGTGGATTTTAATAACAAGATTGTTGAAAATGATTCTATAAACCCACTCGACAAGCTTAATATTTATAATGGCGGCGGCGTAGGTATCGGCGATTTTAATAACGACGGCTTGCAGGACATTTATCTTGTAGGCAACGCCGTGCCCAATAAGTTATACCTCAATAAAGGCGACATGAAATTTGACGATGTCACTACTGAAGCCGGAGTAGGGGGTTTGGGCGGTTGGGGCAGGGGCGTAGCGGTTGTTGATATTAACAATGATGGCCTACAGGATATTTATGTTTGTTATACTTTATTGAATGATTCTGCAAAGCGGCGCAATTTGCTTTATATCAACCAGGGCCCTGATAAAAACGGCGTTCCTCATTTTAAAGAAATGGCAAAGGAATACGGCCTGGATATTAAGGTACACTCTACCATGGCGTCGTTTTTTGATTATGATAATGATGGTGACCTTGATATGTACCTAACAGTTAATGAGATACAACTACATGATAATCTCAGTGCATTCAGGCCTATCGCTACGGATGGTTCCAAACCAAGTACCGGCAGGCTTTACCGCAACGATTGGGATCCGATTCTAAAGCACCCCGTATTTCATGATGTTTCTAAACAGGCCGGGATAACTATTGAGGGTTATGGCCATGCGGCCGCTATTGTGGATATTAACCGCGACGGCTGGAAAGATATTTATGTTACCAACGATTTTTTGCCCAACAATATATTATATGTCAACAATCACGACGGCACGTTCACTGATAAATCTAAGGTATATTTTAAACACACCTCATTTAGTTCAATGGGACAGGATTTCGAAGACTTAAATAACGACGGCCTGGCAGATCTTTACGAACTTGACATGAATCCCGAAGATAATTACAGGAAGAAGATGTTCATGGGGCCAAATTTTTATCAGCTGTACCTAAACTTTGATCATTATAGCTATCAATATCAATTTAGCCATAATACCTTACAAATTAACCAGGGGCCAAGAGTGGGCCAGAACGACTCTATTGGTGACCCTATTTTCAGCGAAACAGCTTTTTTAAGCGATGTAGCGCAAACGGACTGGAGCTGGTGCCCGATGATAACTGATTTCGATAATGATGGCCTTCGGGATATCATAGTAACCAACGGATACCCCCGGGATGTTACCGACCACGATTTTACTACATATAGAGCCGAGGCCTTTAATGCCAGGGGGCCAAAAAACGAGCTATTGGATCAAATTCCAATAGTAAAAATTCCAAACTATGCTTACAAAAACAGTGGCCATCTTCAATTTGCCAATGTTACAAAAAGCTGGGGGCTGGATGTCCCGACATTTTCAAACGGCGCGGCTTATGCCGATCTTGACAATGACGGCGATATGGATTTGGTAATCAACAATATTAATGACGAAGCATTTATTTACAAAAACACAGAAAGAGAGAAAAATAAAAACGACAGCCATTATTTACAAATACAGTTTCAAGGGGATAAATTAAACCGTAGCGGGATAGGTGCCTGGGCTGATATTTACTACGACCATGGCAAACACCAGGTATATGAAAATTCTCCGTACAGGGGCTACCTGTCAACCATACAAAATATTGCTCATTTTGGCTTGGGAAAAGTTAATTTGTTGGATTCGGTAGTGATCAGGTGGCAAAACGGCAAAAAACAGATTCTGACAAAGATAAAAACCGACCAGGTTTTAAAAGTAAACATTGCTAATGCCAAACAGGCTTATACATTTAATACGCCAAAAACCGATAAGCAGTCTTTATTTCGCGAGGTAACGCATTCAGTTGGAGTTACATACCAACACAAGGAGACCGATTTTGTCGACTTCAATATACAAAAGCTTTTACCGCATAAACTATCACAATATACACCGGCCATAGCTGTAGGTGATGTCGACGGAAATGGCTATGATGATATGGTAGTTGGTGGTACTTCTGCCTATCCGGCGCAGTTATTGTTGCAGCAGGCGGACGGCAAATTTATTCAAAGAGACCTTTTGCCCGGGCATGCTAATGCCGGCGAACAATTTAAAGACGAAGGGCTATTGTTGTTTGACGCTGATGGAGATGGATCGCTGGATTTATATGTTGTTAGCGGTGGATATGCGGACCACCCTGGTTCGCCGAATTATCGCGACCGGATTTATATTAACGACGGAAAAGGAAACTTTAAAGAAGAGCCCGATGCATTGCCTAAAAATTTAACCAGTAAATTATGCGTGAAGGCCGCTGATTATAATAAGGATGGAAAACTGGACCTGTTTGTGTCCGGACGCGTTGAACCCTGGAGATATCCTAAACCTGTTTCAAGTATTATTTTAAGGAACGACAGTAAAAACGGGCATATTAAGTTCACTGATGTTACAGCCACAGTGGCTAAGGACCTTAACAATATAGGATTGATAAGTGATGCGTTATTTACCGATTTTGACAATGATGGTTGGCCCGACTTAATCCTGGCCGGTGAATGGATGCCCGTAACATTTTTAAAAAATGATCATGGGATATTTAAAAACGTCACGGCAAGCACCGGCCTGGGTAATAAATCGGGTTGGTGGAATTCAATAGCGGCCGGCGATTTCAGGCATACCGGCAGAACCGACTATATAGTTGGCAATTTGGGCCTAAATAGTTTTTATAAGGGAACAGATGAATACCCGGCTTATATTACCGCAAAAGATTTTGACAGGGATGGTAGTTATGATGCTTTTCCATCCCTTTTCCTGAAAGATCAGCAGGGTGAAAAGAAAGAGTTTCCGGCGCAGTCGCGCGATGACGCCATAAAGCAAATGCTATATATGCGCGTCAGATTCCTTAATTATAAATCGTATGCATTGTCGACAATGGACTCGGTTATTACGCCCGAAATGCGAAAAGGCGCATTGAGGCTAAAGGCCAATATGATGCAATCATGTTATTTAAGAAATGATGGCGGCGGAAAATTTACGATAATACCATTACCTGTTGAAGCGCAGATATCATTGTTGAATGGAATGGTGGTTGACGACTTTGACGGCGATGGAAACCTTGACGTAGCAATAAGCGGGAATGATTTCGGAACCGAGGTTACAGTTGGCAGGTATGATGCATTTAACGGCTTAATGCTAAAAGGTGATGGGAATGGTAATTTTAAACCATTAACCATCGAGCAAAGCGGAATTTACATCCCCGGCGATGGTAAAGCATTGGTGAAATTGCGTGGTGCAAAAGGTAATTACCTGCTTGCAGCCAGCCAGAACAGGGATGCGATGAAAGTATTTGAACTAAAAAGAACAGTGCACACGGTTAAATTACAGCCGTTGGATATGTTCGCCGTCATAAAATACAAAAATGGGAAGGTGGCAAAGCAGGAATTTTATAACGGAACGTCCTTCCTGTCGCAGTCGGGCAGGTTTTTTAATATTGATAAATCAATGGTATCTGTTAAAATAACAGATAGTTATGGTCATGTAAGAGATATTTCCCTAAATTTAAATTAATATTGTTTTTTATATGAGATACGTTAGAATATCGGCTGTTTTGTTGATCACCTTCCTGGTCGCCGGCTGTGTAAAACCGAAACCTAAATTGTTAAGTGATGCCGATGTGCTGCATCAAAACGAGGACCAGTTAACCCAGGTGATCATTTACGATGTATTTACCCCTCCGGTTGCTGCGCGTATTTATGGCTACACCTCGTTGGCTTCCTACGAAGCGATGCGCTATGCCGATCCAAAATATAATTCGATTGCAGCGCAGCTGAAAGATTTTGGCAAACCGCCTGAACCAAAAAAAGGTGAAAAATATAACTACGCTTTGGCAGCTACCAAGGCGTTGTTCACCGTAGCCCATGTTGTTACATTTTCAATCGATACGCTTAAAAAGTATGAAAATAAAGTTTTTGCGATGTATAAGGACAATCTCGATGATTCAACTTACGCACGCTCAATGGCTTTTGGCGAGAAGATTGGCAAGTATATATTAAAACGGGCCTCAAAAGACAACTATCCCCAAACCAGGGGCAAGCCAAAATATTTAGGCGTAGAAAGCCCGGCTAAATGGCGCCCTACACCTCCCGATTATATGGACGGTGTTGAATGGTGCTGGGGTACAATGAAAGTATTTGCCATAGACTCGTCAGGTCAATTTGCACCGCCGCCGCCGCCGCCATACAGCGAAGATAAAAACAGCCAGTATGTGAAGGAATATACCAACGTTTACAACACCAATAAAAATTTAACCAAAGAACAAAAACAAATAGCCTTGTTCTGGGACGATAACCCGTTTGTAGTTCAGCACAACGGGCACATGATGTTCGCCGATAAGAAAATTACGCCCGGCGGCCATTGGATAGGTATCACCACAATAGCCTGCAAAAAAACGCATGCCGATGCTGTAAAAACGGCCCAGGCCTACGCGCTCACTTCTATCGCGCTTTATGATGCATTTATTTGCTGCTGGGAAGTAAAATATAAATATAGTTACGCAAGGCCGGTTACCAATATTGATGAAAAGTTGGATCACGATTGGCTTCCGCTATTGCAAACACCGCCGTTCCCTGAATATACTGCGGGCCATTCAACAATAAGTGCAGCCTCCGCAACCGTGCTGACACACTTATTTGGTGATAACTTTGCTTTCCAGGATACCAGCGACCTGCATTATATTGGTATTCAGCGCCATTTCGATTCCTTTATACATGCATCTGACGAGACGGCGTTGAGCAGGTATTACGGTGGAATACATTACCTTAATAGTTCACTTGTTGGGGCCATTCAGGGCAAACAGATCGGCAATTTTATTTGGGGGAAATTAAAACTTACCAATTAATGATTTTCATATAATCAATAGCTAACCACTTATAAACAATCGCAATAAGCAAAGCCTTCCGGTAATCGGGGGGCTTTTGTGCTATATAGAATCAGTAAATCGCAATGGTTAAACCGGCCCAAACGCAGGGTTGAACACAGCTCCGCCGGTACAAGGCTTTACCTGGTGGTGATGTTTCTATCACAATTATTACACCCTGCAATTATTAAAAAATAGTAACTTGAGCTTTGCATATCCTGTACCAATTATAAGCTAAAAAAGATGCTGGCCATATGCAAACAACATCAGCATAAACGGTAAATGATCAATTCTTTTCCATATATAATTGCACTATTAGTGGCAGGCATCGCACTCATTGTATTACTGACCACCAAATATAAAGTTCCGGCTTTTTTCGCGTTGTTTTTTGCTTGTTTATTGGTTGGGTTAGGGATCGGTTTACCATTGGGCGACGTTATAACGACTATTAAAGAGGGCTTCGGCAACATATTAAAATCATTAGGTTTAATTATCGTACTGGGCACAGCTTTAGGCTTACTGCTCGAGTACACCGGCAGCACCACGGTGATGGCATCTTACCTGTTAAAAAAAATTGACGATAAACATGCGCCAATTGCCATGAGCATCACCGGGTTTATAGTTGGATTGCCCATATTTTGCGATTCCGGCTTTATTGTATTAAGCGGGCTAAACCGCTCTATTGCCCGGCGTACAGGCGTTCCAATCACGATAATGTCGGTGTCGCTGGCAACCGGTTTGTACGCGATCCATTGTCTTGTACCCCCGCATCCGGGGAGCGCGGCAGCCGCAGGAACCATTGGCGTTGATTTTGGTAAGCTTATATTAATTGGTATGCTGGTGGCCATACCGGCTATGATTGTGGGTAATGTATGGGCACGGTACGCGGGGAAAAATGCAACTGATGTTTTGGGCGAAGATATAATTGATGCAGACGCGACTAAACATTATCCGTCTATAATAAAAGCCAGCCTTCCCATTATTGTGCCTATAGTTTTAATTGCCCTCAAATCTTTTTTAACAAGCGGCAAATCCCCTATCCATGGTACGCTGTCTATATTACTTTCTTTGGGAGACCCGGTTATCGCTTTGCTGATTGGTGTATTACTCGCTTTTAATTGCAAGCAGGCATGGACAAAAGCCGAAATCAGTAAACTTTTACAGGAAGCGACGGAAAAAGCGGGCGGAATACTGGTGATAATTGGTATGGGCGGCGCATTTGGTGCTATTTTAACAGCCGCAAAACTCGGCGACCACCTGAGTCATTCCATGGCATTGGGAGGTGTGGGTATCTTTTTTCCCTTCCTGGTAACGTCGGTATTAAAAACGGCGCAAGGCTCATCAACGGTTGCCATCATTACAGCCGCGTCAATTGTACTGCCATTATTGCCTGCATTAGGATTGGATACCGAAAACGGAAAATTGCTTTGCGTACTCGCCATGGGTGGCGGATCGATGATGATATCGCATGCCAATGATGCTTATTTCTGGGTGATCGCAAAATTCTCAGGGCTCGAAATGAAAACTATGCTCAAAGTATATTCGGTAGCTACCATTTTTATGGGATTGACTACTATAATAATGGTCTATGTTCTATCGAAGCTATTATAGCTATACACTATATGCATATATTAATCGCCCCAAACGCCTTTAAAAACAGCCTGAAC
>Ga0163162_10003040_pt1 | contig 16029 bp, 12 predicted proteins | sample S55metaG_FD_115310 | JGI IMG/M metagenome (GOLD analysis project Ga0163162, IMG submission 115310) | Switchgrass rhizosphere microbial communities from Kellogg Biological Station, Michigan, USA - S5-5 metaG | ecosystem: Host-associated > Plants > Roots > Rhizosphere > Soil | place: USA...
TATACAGTCGGTCTTCCTTCAGGAGCTTCAGTGTTCCTCGAAAAAATGAACGTTGTGTATATTGGAGTAGAAAATCCGCTTACTATATCTGGTGGTAGTGTTGGTAGAGAAAAAGTTCACGTAACATTTAGCAGTCCCGGCGCATCACTCGTAAACTCGAATGGTGACCATTGGGTAATCAAACCAGTTCAACAAGGTGAAGCGGTTTTGAATGTAAATGCTAACGGAAAGAACTTTCCTTTCAAGCTCCGCGTAAAGAACCTTCCATTACCTGCCGGTTTTATCGGTGCAAAAAAGGGTGGGGCAATGCCTTCTGCTGAGTTCAAAGCCATTGGAGGTTTGATCGCAAGATTGGAAGACTCAGATTTCGAAGCTCCTTTCAAAGTGGTAAGTTATTCGATCGGCGCAATAGGTGGAGGTATCCCACAATATGTTCAGGCAAGCAATGACGGAAACAGATGGAGTGGTAGTGCTGCAGCAATCGTCGGGCGAGCTACTCCAGGAACAAATGTGTTCTTCGATAACATTAGAGTCGTAGGGCCAGACGGTAAGCCAAGAGAAATAGCGCCAATGGTGTTCAACTTGAAATAAAATATTTACGAATCCGCCACGTTATATGTGGCGGACTTGTTTATAAGACCAATTAAATGATAAAATTTTTTGCAATGAAATACCGTGTTATCAGATTTAGCTTGATTGTGATTGTAGCAGCAATGACCGCAGGGACATTGCATGCACAGGCACCTGCTGCAAGAAAGAAGACAAAAAGGACAACTCAGAAAAAAACAAATACCAATAAAAACAGTGCTAACAATGCAGTAGTGGTACCTGCAAAGGACACTACCGCTAAACCTGTAGTTGTATTGGAAGCAGATATCAAACTTGATACGGTACGTAAATCATTGCGTAATGATGCTTCAATTGAATTGAACCTCGTTAAGGATCGCACTCCGCTAGCCTATGAACACGTCCGTGAAGACGACGCGGTATATCGCCAGCGCGTTTGGAGAGAAGTCGATGTTCACGAAAAGATGAATCTTCCTTTCGTTTACAAGGCCTCTGAAGACAACGGAAATCAGCGTTTCATTAGCATTTTGCTGAACCTGATTAAGAATGGTGAAATCACTGCATTTGACGCCACCGTCGATGACAGGTTTACAACACCGATTACCTTCAAACAAATCGCTGAAGCGATGGTAGGAAAACCGAAAACGGTTTCGATTCCGGACTTTGTTCAGGACCCTGACGGTTCAAAAGGGATAATGAAGGATACTACAATCGTGCAGGATTTTAACCCTGATATGGTTGAAAGATATGAGATAAAGGAAGAGTGGGTTTTTGATAAAGAATCATCCCGCATGCATGTTCGTATCCTTGGTATCGCTCCTGAAAAAACGATTTACGAAGCTGATGGATCTGTGAGAGCATCTTTCCCAATCTTCTGGGTTTATTATCCAGATACACGACCAATGCTTGCAAAATACGAAGCATATAACGGAAAAAACTATGGCGCAAGAATGAGCTGGGAAGAGTTGTTTGAAACGCGCATGTTTTCCAGCAGAGTTATCAAGTCAACAATTGATAATCCGAGCGACCAATTTATAGCTGGCTATGTAAAAGACCCAATTCTTCAGTTACTTGAAGGCGATAATATCAAAGAGAAAATCTTTAACTACGAACAAGACCTTTGGTCTTATTAAATCATAAGTTTCTCGATACAAAAGGCATCGTATTTTTACGATGCCTTTTGTTTTTTTGTCAGTTGCCAAGCGATTTTTAAAGACTCGATATACGCTCGATATTTTTTTTAAAATACATCGGGCGACTATTGTTTAATAGAATTGTTTTACTACTTTTACAACGGTTTTTCATAGGATATTGGATTTTAAAAACGGGGCTGGATGTCTATTCGGGCCCCTTTTTCTTTTAATAAACTATAGGTGAAATCTCTTAATACAATTCCAATTTATTTCTCTTGTTCCTGTTCTTTTTGATTTTCAAAATATGTGCGAATAATTTTCGCCTTTGCATTCCCAATTACGGCGGCTAATTCATTTTCTGGTGTCTGCTTTATTTTATTTACTGATCGAAATGATTTGAGCAATAGGTCAGCGGTGTTTCTTCCAATTCCGCTTATCCCTTCCAATTGATTTTGAAATGTTCCCTTGCTTCTCTTCAGCCGATGAAAGTTGATTCCGAAACGGTGTACCTCATCTCGTATTCTTCTAATAAATTTTAAACTCTCACTGTCGTATGGTAGCTTCAATGACTCATTATCTTCTGCAAAAAATATTTCTTCCTCATTCTTTGCAAGCCCGATCAGCGTGAGCATGCCCGTTAAATTCAGTTCGTGGATACTTTCAAGCGCCGCGTGAAGCTGCCCCTTTCCACCGTCGATAATGACCAATTGAGGTAGCGATTGATCTTCGTCCAATAAGCGTTTATATCGCCTGTAAACAACCTCTTTCATCGTTGCAAAATCGTTGATGCCCTGAACAGTTTTGACGTTAAAATGCCTGTAATCCTTTTTGCTCTCTACCCCATTTCTAAAGCATACCATCGCAGACACTGGAAAGCTTCCATGAAAATTGGAATTGTCAAAACATTCGATATGAACAGGTAGTTCTGACAATTGCAGATCGTCCATTAAATGATATAGAACTTCTTTCCTGCTTTCTTCTGTCTTATCACCCAGGTGTAATGCTTTTTGACGTCGCAGTTCATCACGGAAATAGCTTACATTTTTTTGCGCAAGATTGATGAGCTCTTTTTTGCTGCCCGCCTTCGGAACCGTGATCTTTATCCCATCTTGCGGATATTTTATATCGAATGGCACAACGATCTCTGGCGCTTCACTGTTGAAAGTGTCTCTCAATTGTGCGACAACGAAGGTCAATATCTCTTCTTCCGATTCTTCTAAATGTGATTCAACTTCCGTCGTGTGTGTTTGGACAACTGTGCCGTTTTGCACCATCAAGTAGCTAACATATGCATGACCATCTTCACGCGAAATAGAAAATATGTCCGCATTTGAAATATTATTGACAATCACTGATCTTGCTTTATAACTTTCCAGATGCTCCATTTTTTTTCGGATGATCTCTGCTTTTTCAAATTCCATTTTTTCAACGGCGAGCTTCATCTCCTTTTTGAACTCTGCGATCACAGGACCAAGGTTGCCCTTTAAAATATTTCGAAGCCTGGAGAGGCCTTCTTTATAATCCTCCGCCGTTTGGAGCCCTTCACAAGGACCTTTACAATTTCCCAGATGATATTCGAGGCAAACCTTAAATTTCTTTTTACGAATATTCGTTTCCGTTAGATTAAGCTTACAAGTGCGCAATTGAATATTCGCTCTTACAAAATTAAGAAGCTCGCGAACCTTGGCGACTGATGTGAACGGTCCAAGATATTCAGAACCATCATCAATCTTACGTCGTGTCAGAAAAATTCGTGGGAAGGGTTCATTCTTGATGACAATATAGGGGTAACTCTTATCGTCCTTAAGGTTAATATTGAAGCGCGGCTGAAATTGCTTGATCAAGGAATTTTCCAACAGAAACGCATCCTGTTCGGAATTCACAATCGTAAATTCGATTGTTTGAATTCTCTGTACCAGTTCATGCGTTTTATATGTTGTGAACGTTTTTGTAAAATATGAACCGACACGTTTTCTCAGATTTTTTGCTTTTCCAACATACAGCAATCCTTTACCTCCGTCAAAATATTTATAAATGCCGGGTTCGTTCGGTATTGTATGCGCGATATGTTGAAATTCTTCCTGGGTCATCGTTAATCTTATTCACTATCGTCCCAAACTACTTTCAACCGATTGGTCACCTGTGGTTGGTTGGAAGGGCTGACAAGAGTGACAATTTCAAAACTTTTTTTTGATCGCCAATACATTTTTTTTGAAATCGCCGTGTCATTCTTTGTAATATTTTTTTCCATATAAATGCTCCGTACCTTGTCAAATCCCTGTGTTCTGTTTGCAAGCACGTCTACTCGTTGCAATTCTAACTTGTCATTTTTTGTAGAATAGGTAAATGTAAGGGCCTGCGTAGTTTGATCCATAAATGAACTTTCAGAAAACTCTTTTTCGAACTTGGAAGTATTGACCAGGTCTGATGGCAAGAACTCCTGCGCGAGGTGATCAAAGTCTCCGGGTTTCAAAAAACCGGAATCAGTTTTTCCGGCTTTGAATTCATATTTCATCAAACGCAATGGGAGAGAATCGACATAAGCTATTTCACCTTTGATATAATCTGCAACGGGAAAGAAGTCTTTGTTTGCCTGTTTTTCTTCAGGAACGGGTTGTTGGGTTTGCTCACGGTTTTTACAAGCGGATGAGAGGCACCAAATTGAAGCGATAAACAATAAATAGTTTTTCATAAATTGAAATTACGGATTTGGCGTTCTTCAAAAAAAGCAAGATCCAGCCTTAATTAAATGAAAGCAGTGCATTGATTAAACTAAAGCAGGCTGTTTTTTGGAACAATCGATCCGGTTTGCAAAGCAAAGGTAACCTATTAGCGGATTATTTTACTGACGCCAATCTTGATACCGTACTCCATCAAGTTCTCCTTAATTGGATACTTGTTGGTATAAGTTGAAAGAAGTTGATAGCGGAATTGCGGACCAATCTGCCAACGCAGCCCGCCAATTTGGTAAGATAAGAATGCTTCAAGCCCTCCGTTTATGTTCCATTTCCTGAAGAGTGAAGGCTCTTTGGTATAGTTGAGATAATCCGTCGTTAAAAGATATGAGTTTCTGTTCAGGAGGTATGTGGGTTGAATGGTTCCGGCAATATTAAATTGCAGTCTCCCGTTGCCGATAACTCGCATTTCAAGTCCGACCGGCACGGAAAGTTGATAGTATTTATTCTGCAAATCTTCCCTTGATTTGCCGCTGAAATTGCGAACGTTGGTATAGCCAGTAATTGAATCAGCGAGATACCCGTAGTAAGAATTCAATGCAATGGTTGCCAGTTCAGGATTTGCTGAAAATGCCTTGATGATATAACGACTGTAATTGAATTGCAAACCTGCTTTTAGAGTAAGATTGCGAGTCAGTCGGTATAATACGCTACCGCCTACTTCATAACCGAGGGCCGGTGTATGATCAACAAATTCATTTACATTTCCGAAGTGACTCAACGAGATTGGAACATTTTGAACAGTTGACCTGATATGACTGTAGTCTACTCCTGAAAGTTTTCTGTAATTAACGGTTGGGGAAACATACAATTGAATATTGACCCGGTGTTGTTTCACTGGAGTTAAATGTTGTGTTGCATAATCCTGCAACCAGGAAATTTGCTTTTTATCGGACTCGTTGTAAGTAGCAATTTTTTCTTTTCGGATATCTGTTGCCGTTATTTCCGTCGGAGTATTGTCAGCTTCATCCAGCGTGGAATTGATCTGCCCGGAAAATTTTTCAACCGAATTATTACTAATAACGTGTTTTAAATTCTCACTTGACGCAGTCGTTCCTGCCGGAATATTTATATAATTAAAGTCAGCAGACGGGGCGGGAATTTTGTTGTCCTGTTGATCCGGCGCCATATCAACCGTTGCAAAGGAATTTACATCCTTGCTATTATCGACAAGTGGTGAAAGGGCCTTATTGAAACTTTCCTTTTTAAATGGTTGAAAAGCAATTGTTGATTCGTCAGGATTTGCTTTCTGGATATTTTCAACAACAGGTTTTTTGTAAACGGCTACTCTCTTGGATGGACTGAGCAATTCTTTTCCGGCAATCATTAAAAAGCTCAATATCAAAACAGACATTCCCGCAATAAAACGTCTTCTCTTTGTATGGAGTGAATTATAAATTCCTTTCCATGCCTTTTCGGAAGGGTACATTTTATATTGATCCGTCTTTTGCCTTATCAGCTCTTCAAAATCGTCATCATTATAGAACGTTCTTTCCATCATTGTCAATCGTTTTGGGCTCTATATTCAAAGGATAAAAAAAGGTTTATTATCGTACAGCAGCCAGCCATTCTATCTTTTCTTTCGGCTTTTGGAGAATATTTTTTCTCACAAGTATATCTTCAAGCATTTGTTTAGCTCTGGTATATTGAGATCGACTTGTACTTTCTTCTATGTCCAACATCTCCGCTATTTCTTTATGTGAATATCCTTCGATCGCATACAGGTTTAACACCGTTCTGTAACCGATTGGCAGGATCCTGATGCAATCCACAATCTGTTTCGCCTGAACAATTGATGGAACGCTCTCTTCGCGCACCTGGACACTGCTAGCATGAAGAATATCTACACTCTCATTAAACCTCTTATTCTTTTTCAGATTATTGATGCACGTGTGTACAATAATCCTTCTTATCCAGCCTTCGAACGCCCCTTTGTTCTGGAAGGTGTGGATCTGCAGAAATACTTTGATAAAGCCTTCCTGCAACATATCTTCAGCATCTTCTCTGTTGTGGGCAAACCGATAGCATACAGCAAGCATTTTAGGACTGTACCGATTGTACAACTCCCGCTGGGCAGCAGCTTGATTTTTTAAACAGCCTTGTAAAATGGCGTCTTCGGTCATACTAACCTTCTTGCCCCGTAATTTAGACAATTTTTTCTAGTTAAAGCTGCTTGACCGATAAAAAACCGGGCAATTCAGGAGGGACGATTTTATAGGAGCATCATCTGATGAAATCCTTTGCAGGCTTGCATCAGGATTCGATGAGAATATTACCTGTCATCTCGGGGGGAATCTCGATTTGCATCATTTTTAGCATGGTTGGCGCAATATCACCCAGCTTGCCGGGCTTAATTTCACCTTTCCAGTTCTTATCAATGATGAAAAATGGAACAGGATTCAGCGAGTGTGCTGTGTTCGGCGTTCCGTCTTCGTTAATAAGGTAATCGGCATTTCCGTGATCCGCCGTCAGGAAAACAGCATAATCATTTTCTATTGCTGCGGTAACAACTTTCTCGACACACTGATCAACCGTTTCAACCGCCTTGATCGCCGCTTCCCAAACGCCGGTATGTCCAACCATATCCGCATTCGCAAAGTTCAAACAGATAAAATCGGCCGATTTATTTTTTATTTCTTTTACGATCGTATCGGTTACTTCAAGTGCACTCATTTCTGGTTTAAGATCGTACGTGGCTACTTTTGGTGAAGGGACCATAAGTCTTTTTTCACCTTCAAACTGTTTCTCTCGCCCACCACTGAAGAAAAAGGTTACGTGCGGATATTTTTCTGTTTCGGCTATGCGTATCTGTTTTAACCCATTTTTCTCTATGATTTCGCCGAGTGTGTTTACCAAATTATCATTCTCAAAAATCACATGTACATTCTCAAAATTGCTGTCATACTCCGTCATCGTCGTGTAATTAAGAGATAATTTTTTCATCCCAAAATCAGGAAAATCTTTTTGTGTAAGCACTTCTGTTATTTCCCGGCACCTGTCAGTTCGAAAATTGAAACATATAACGACATCATCATTCTTTATACTAGCAACTGCCTGACCATCCTTGCCAGTGATCACCGTCGGCCTGATAAATTCGTCAGTGATATTTTTTTCGTATGATTGCCTGACTGCACTGGCAGCATCTGTATTTTTTTCTCCGATTCCATTAACCATTGAATCGTAGGCAAGCTTCACACGTTCCCATCTTTTATCGCGGTCCATTGCATAGTAGCGCCCGCTGACAGTAGCGATTTGTCCAACTGATTTTTTCAAATGATCCTGCAGTTCATTGATAAATCCAAGTCCGCTTTTTGGATCGGTATCACGGCCATCCGTAAACGCATGAACGTATACATCATGTAAACTTTCATTCTTACAAATATCAGCGATCGCTTTTAGATGATTAATGTGAGAATGCACACCTCCATCACTCACTAATCCGATCAGGTGAAGCGGTTTTTTCTTTTCCCTGGCCACGTGAATCGCATTCAGCAGAACGGGATTTTTGGCAAACGATCCATCTCGGATGGCGACATTGATGCGCTGCAATTCCTGGTACACGATTCTGCCCGCACCTATATTCAAATGGCCGACTTCAGAATTTCCCATTTGTCCATCTGGTAAACCCACTACTTCACCACACGTTATCAGCGTCGTATTTGGGTACTTACCGTACAATGAGCTAACAAAAGGTGTCTTCGCATGTTGAATCGCATCCGAGGTTTTGACCTTGCCCAATGCCCAACCGTCCATGATTACCAATATCATTTTCTTATTTGCCATGATTAACAGCCGCTTTTGAGACTTTAAGAGAGCAAATTTAGTAGTATTACGTGGTTTGGTCGATTTTTCATTCCGACACGCATTTTGGCATATTTTTAGAGGTCTATGTACGACAATCATTTTCGCTATGAAAAGTATAGCTGGATTTGCGTTGGCGTTGCTTACGCTCTTCCTGGTTTCTTTCAAATCCTTATTCAGCATTGATGCTGTGGCTACCGCGATTCGCTCGGGGGATGTTGGCCAACTGGCGCCATACCTTGACTATCGTGTCGATATTGCGCTACCGGATAAGAGCGATACGTACAGTAAATCGCAGGCAGAAATGGTTATTCGCGATTTCTTCGCAACCAATGGGGTCCGTAATTTCCAAGTAAAACAGAAAGGTGAAAATGCAGAGTTTGTTTATTGTGTCGGCATTTTACAAACGTATAACGGCAACTATCGTACGACTCTTTTTTTCAAACAAAAAGGCGATAAACAATATCTGCAGGATTTAAGATTTCAACTTATACAATAAGCGATTGTTCCTAAAAAAACCAATTAGACTTACGGCTTTTGCCTTAGGTCTTTTTTTTTGTAACGACTTATTTACTCACCGTTGCGTATCATTTCCAATCAAACAAACAACAAAGTTTTTGACTAGTTTTGACGCATGCGTACTTTCGACGAGCAATTACAATTCCTGATCGAATCAGCGATGAGAGAAGACGTTGGCAATGGCGATCATTCCACCTTATCAAGTATTTCTTCTGAAGCAAAGGGCAAAGCTGTTTTGTTGGTTAAACAAGCCGGTATTCTGGCTGGTGTTGAAATTGCCGAAAAAATATTTATGTGGAAAGAGCCCGCATCGAAATTTGTTTTTTTAAAGAGAGATGGAGAACAAATGACGCCAGGTGAAAAAGCTTTCGAAGTCGAGGCCCACGTACATTCTATCCTCCAGTGCGAACGTCTCGTCTTGAATTGTATGCAACGCATGAGTGGTATTGCAACTTTGACAAGGCAATACGCCGATAAATTGAAAGGATATAAGACAAAAATCCTGGATACCCGCAAAACAACTCCCAACTTTCGTTTGCTTGAAAAAGAAGCAGTCAGAATCGGTGGTGGAATGAATAATCGTTTTGGATTGTACGACATGATTATGCTAAAAGACAATCATATCGATTATTGTGGTGGAATTGAGAAGGCGATTGAAAAGGCCTTTCAATATGTTCAGTCGGAAAAAAATGAATTGAAGATTGAAGTTGAAACCAGGAATTTGGAAGATGTAAAAAAAGTCATGGCGGTTGGAAAAGTAAATCGCATTATGTTGGATAATTTTACACCATCGCAAATCAAAGATGCACTAAAAATAATTGATGGACGATTTGAAACCGAAGCGAGCGGCGGAATCAACATGGAAAATTTAATTGCTTATGCTGAAACAGGAGTTGACTTCATCAGTATTGGTTCCCTTATCCACCAGGCAAAAAGCGTCGACCTAAGTCTCAAAGCCGTTATTAAATAAATTGTCATGTCCAAAAAAAAGGAACAGGAAAACAGGTTGGTATATAGCACAGATCCAAATTTTCGCCTGGATGAAAATGGGCAGCCTGAGCAAGACACAATTCCGCCGTTACAACAAAAATTAAAAGTCCGGATTGATAAAAAGCAGCGTGCCGGAAAATCAGTTACGTTGGTTGAGGGATTTGTCGGACGAAGGGAAGATGTTGAAGACCTTGGAAAAAAGTTAAAAACATATAGTGGAACCGGCGGAACAGTGAAAGAATACGTAATTATTATCCAGGGTGACCAACGGGAGAAAATAATCCAGTGGCTTCATAAAAATGGCTACACATCAAGTAAGAAAGTATAGTCACATCACTTGACCAGGTCCTGTGTGTTTGATTCATTCATAAAATACGACAACGCTCCGCTCGGACATTTTTTAACCTGTTCAACAATTTGCAAAGAATCGGATTGCGTTACGTCTATCCATGGCCTTCGTCTCACGTCGAACACTTGCGGTAGTCCCCGGACACAATTTGCAGAATGAATACAGAGATCCGGCTTCCAGATAACTGTGACTTCGCCGTTGGAATATTTGAAAGTTTTCTGAGACATGAGAGTGAGTTTGATGAATGTGAGAATGTGTGAATGTGAAAATGTGAAAATGTGAAAATGTGGAAATGTGGAAATGTGGAAATGAAGTCTTCAATGATATTTGCCAAATGACTTCAAATTATGCAGAACGATAAGATTATAGAATTTCACATTTTCACATTTCCACATTTTCATATTTACGTTCTATTGCCCCTGTGCCAGGCTGTATGCTCTCTTAGTTCCCCACATGTTTAACAATTCCGAAGAACAGATTTTAAAATCGCCACTCAGACTTACATATAAGCCGAGCACGTCTTGTTGGTTTAACGGGTAATTGTCGATGCTTTCGAACCTCACGTTATATTCATTAACCAAATTCGTATATACGGAACCGGTAGGCCATACCTGCGTACCACGATTACTGATATTAATCAAATTAAACTTAACTCCTGCATGACGTAAACATTTTTTGGCAATCACTTCCGGTTGTTCAGAACTTTCTATGAACATGTCAACCCCTACGATTTTTTCTTGTTCCATTTCTTTTGAAACCATCATCGCGTTGTGATCCAATCTGAATAATGTCGGCGTCACTGGCATGTTTGGTAAAACAGCTTTTGCTCCGTGTTCAGGTTTTTTTCCAAAATTACGAATGATTGCCTCAGCAAATTGCGTTGTATTCAAAGAAGGGATATTTTTGTCTCCAAAATCACCGGTGTGTTGGCCCTGCTCGAGAGTATACAACAATGCATTTTCAATCACCGCAGCGTTTTCCATCAATCCAAGATGTCTCAACATCGCAATGCCGCTTAAGAGCAGTGCTGTTGGATTGGCAATGTTTTTTCCTGCGATATCCGGGGCTGTTCCATGGACCGCCTCGAAGATTGAAATATGATCTCCGATGTTTGCAGAAGGAGCGAATCCGAGTCCTCCGACAAGCCCCGCACAGAGATCTGATACAATATCACCTTGTAAATTAGTCAACACGACAACGTCAAATGTGTCAGGTCTTGTTACTAATTTCATGCAAAGGTCATCGACTATCACATCGTCCGCTTTCAATTCAGGATATTCCTTCGCGACTTCATTAAAACACTCGAGAAATAATCCGTCGGTCAACTTCATGATATTCGCTTTGTGTCCGCACGTAATTCTCTTTGTACCTTTTTTCTTCGCCATTTCAAATGCATATTTTATCACCTGCAAACTTCCTGGTCGCGTAATAAAACGGCGGCTCAGCGCAACGTCGTGGGTTGGCATGTGTTCAATACCTCCATAAGTGTCTTCAATATTCTCACGGACGATAGTGATATCAATCGGAATTCCAGCTTTTGAAAAAACAGTTTCTACTCCATGCAACGTTTGAAACACCCGCTTGTTGGCATACGTGTTCCAGGTTTTACGCGCCGTCACGTTTACACTTTTTACACCTTTCCCCTTTGGCGTTTCCATCGGGCCCTTAAACAAAATGCTTAATGTTTCAATCGTTTTCTGAGCTTCGGGAGTCATTCCGTTAGAAAAGCCTTTGTCAAAGACCCATTTGCCCATATCCACAAATTCATATTCCAGCGGAACTTTGTTTGCGTTAAAAATGCTAATAACTGCTTCCATTATTTCCGGTCCGATTCCATCTCCTTTAGCAACTGCTATTTTCATGATGTGTGAATTTTTAATAGGGGGTTTGAACTGTGGTCGTTTCAGTACAAGTTTGCGCTAAATTAGTATAGAAACAGGATTGTAGCATTAAATTGCAAATAATCCTTTCACCAGCCGACGATTTTTGATTAATTTTATAAAAACGAGGTTTCGATGTCAAGTAAAATTTCAGAAGGTGTTGAAATAAATGTTGAAACTTTCTACCAGCCTGATTACAGTAATCCTGTTTCTGGTGAATATATGTTTGCTTATCGTATCACAATTGAAAACCATAACAGTTTTCCAGTTAAACTTCATCGACGTCACTGGCACATATTTGATAGTAACGGAAGCTATCGCGAAGTGGAAGGCGAAGGAGTGGTTGGTGTTCAACCGATTTTAAATCCGGGCGAACGGTACCAGTATGTGAGCGGCTGCAATCTAAGAACAGAAATGGGGAAGATGCATGGAACATACACGATGGAAAATCTAAATAGCAAAAAGAACTTCGAAGTAAATATCCCCGTTTTTGAAATGATCGTTCCATTTAAGATGAATTGATTTTACGAAAAAAAAATTTCCTGCCAGTTTCGAATTCTTTTTCTACACGAAAGATTTTATGCGCCGTTTGGTTCGGTTTCATTTGTGTTGGTAATCTGCTTGGCCAGCCTGGAACCGATAGCGCGACTTTTCTTTTACATAAATTCCAACAACAGATCGGCAAGGAATCATACGTTGTGAAGAGGAGCGATCGTTCAGTCACATATTCGATCGATTTTAGGTTTGTCGATCGAGGCATGGCGGTTCCATTGTCAGCCAGCATTCAATTGAGTTCGTCCGGCGAACCACAAAGTTTTGCTGTTAAAGGCCGCACGTCACGCTTTTCAATAATTGCAGATACTGTAACCGTTGAAGGGCAAAAAGCGTTTATCCATGAAGGTGACTCCGCATATACGAAGTCGTTATCTTCAATTTCTTTTCCAATTGCGGGCTTCTCGCCGGGAACCGTTCAGATGTTGTTAATTCAATATTGGAAAACGCATAATCATCCCCAATCAATAAGCACATTGCCTTCTGGTTCTGTCAGCATAAAGTTAGATGGACTGGACACATTCCGATTTGGTAAATCCCGATTGATCCTTGAACGATATGTTATCGGCGGATTAATTTGGGGCAATGAATTATTGTGGACCGACAAATCCGGAAATCTTTTTTGCCTTATAACAAACGATGCCGAAGGAGATAAACTTGAAATGATGCTGGAACCTTATGAGTCTTTGCTATCTGTATTTATCGATCAGGCAGCAAAGACAAGCATGCAGTTGTTTACTCGTTCTTCCAAGCAGTCCATCCTGTCGCCGACAATTATTGCGATCAAGAATGGTGATGTAGTTGACATCGTAAATAAGAAAAAGGTAAAGGATGTTGTTGTGATCATTCGCAATGGAACCATTGAATCCATTACGCCGACTGCACAAGCTAAAATTCCTGCCGGGGCACATGTCATTGATGCAAGCGGTAAAACGATATTACCCGGGTTGTGGGACATGCACGCACATTTTGAACAAGCAGAATGGGGGCCGGCATACCTGGCTGCAGGAGTAACTACGGTACGTGATTGCGGGAACGAATTCGTTTATATCAACGCTATTCAAAATGCAATTGACAATGGAAAAGGAGTCGGACCGCATATTATAAAAGCGGGCATTATTGATGGGAAAAGTAAAATGTCTCTCGGTATTGTCCAGGCAGATAATAAAAATGAAGCGATTGGTGCAGTGCAACGCTATAAGAAAAACGGGTTTGAACAAATCAAAGTGTATAGCTCAGTAAAACCAGAAGTTGTAAAGGCAATTTGTAACGAGGCACATCGCTTAGGGATGACCGTTACCGGTCATATTCCGGATGGGATGAATTTGATACAAGCCGTAGATTCAGGAATGGATATGGTGAATCACATTCAATATGTCACGCAAATTTTAAAAAAGCGTGCGTCGAATGGAGTGATTGATTTTTCAGATTCATCAAACATTGCCGCGCTGGAATTTATCAGGGATAATCATGTCATTGTTGATCCGACGTTGGGGGTTTATGAAATGATATTTAGATCTCTCGACGATAGCATCACGATTATCGAGCATCGTTTTAAACAACTACCGGGACCACTCCAATCGCAATTTGCTAATACGGGGATGCCTCCTACAGAGGCTGAGCGAATGAAAGGTGTGATGACCGGTTTAAAGGCGACAGTAAAAAGGATGCATGATCTTGGAGTGAACATCGTTGCCGGAACTGATATGGGAATTCCAGGATGGAGCGTTTGCAGGGAATTGGAATTATATGTGGAGTCTGGAATCACGCCGGCTGAAGCATTGCAGACAGCAACGATCATTCCGGCAATTGTGATGAAAAAAGACAGATTCTATGGATCTATCGAAGCAGGTAAGAAAGCCGACGTAATTATAGTTGACGGCGATCCGCTTCAAAATATTAGTGATTTAAGAAAATTGAATACAGTTATCAAAGATGGGAAAATCTACAATCCTGTTCAATTGCACCGAATGGTTGGATTTGATGTAAACTAATCATCCGAAGCAGTTGCCTTTACTACTACTTCATTTAACCTCTTCGTCAACGGGAAAAGCGCGATACCGGCTACCATAGCTGCGATCGCGGTAATAGAAAAAAAGACGGCCTTATTGTCAAACTTATCCCAGAAGCCAGTCATAATACCTGCAACTTTTCCTCCCAGCGATGTTGTAATGAACCATCCACCCATCATCAATGCGGTAAATCTTCTTGGCGCTACTTTAGAAACAAGTGATAATCCAACGGGACTCATGAAAAGTTCGCTAACCGTAAAGACTCCATAGCTCGCAAAAATCCAGGCAGAGGAAACCTTGTTATGATACAAGTTTGTCGAAAGGCCCGCAACTACCATTATAACGGAAGAAATACCCGCGATGATTGTTCCGTATGCAAACTTACTTGGTGTGGAAGGTTCCTTTCCTCTTGCCCTGAGCCATCCGAATAGGCCAACGATAACCGGTGTGAGCACAATAATCCAAAATGGATTGATGGATTGATAAATTTCAGTTGATACCAATTTGAGATCTTCTCCTTCAGCAGGCCATTTGTCCTTTGGCAAATTTTGAAGATAAGGATTAGTTCCAAGATGCGTAACGACATTTCCCTTTGAATCTGTTTGAGCTCTGAATTGTTCATCCAATACCGGAACATCTGTTGGTTTTGAGTTTACTAATTCGAGGAATCCAAATGGTTTTAAAACTTTTTCTGCAGCTGGAGGCACAGCGCGATTCGTGTATGTATTTGCCCAGATCGTAAGGGACGTCGCGTTTTGATTATATATCACCCAAAAAATAATTGCTACTCCAAATAAAATATACAAAGTGGCAATTCTTCTTCTGTCAAATCCCTGGCATCGATACCACACGGTGAAGTAAAATATAATTATCGGAACGCATGCAAACAGGAATGCGTCGTTCGAATCAGAGCCGGTAAGATTTCCTTTGATCATCCATCCAATGACCGCGGCAGCGATTGCCGGAATAAAAACATACAATGTGATTTTTGAGAAGGGCATATCTTCCTTTCGCGCGGGCTTTATAACGTCCGCATGCTTAATATGCTTTTGACCGAATGAGAACAAAATTAAAGACAGCACCATGCCGGCACCCGCAGCAAAAAAGGCATATCCCCATGTATAATTATTCCTGAGGTATGCTGCAACGAAATTGCAAATGAAAGCACCGATGTTAATCCCCATGTAGAATATATTATAGGCAACATCCTTTCTGGGTTTTAAATCTTCCCTGTTATAAATATTTCCAAGCAACGTACTAATATTCGGTTTAAAAAAACCGTTACCAACAATTACTGAACCCAATGCAACGTATAATAAAGAACCGCTGTTCGGAATTGCCATTAAAAAATAGCCGGCTGCCATCAATGAACCGCCGATATAAATGGCGCGACGATAGCCGATGTACCTGTCAGCAATTAGCCCGCCGATGAATGGCGTAAGATAGACCAGTGCAATGTATGATCCGACAATATCGGCTGCAACGCTGATA
>Ga0163162_10003041_pt1 | contig 16027 bp, 13 predicted proteins | sample S55metaG_FD_115310 | JGI IMG/M metagenome (GOLD analysis project Ga0163162, IMG submission 115310) | Switchgrass rhizosphere microbial communities from Kellogg Biological Station, Michigan, USA - S5-5 metaG | ecosystem: Host-associated > Plants > Roots > Rhizosphere > Soil | place: USA...
CTCGAAGGATCGCACGACGCGAAGATGCCACCGGCTTTGCCCTACATGCGCTGGACGATCTCGATGACTTCGCGAGGTCAGGCGAATGTCTACGCTGATCTCGGTTCTCTTCTTCGAAAGAGCGTGTCAATCGCCCATTGTGGGCAACCTGGGAGACAGCATGGCAACAGATGATGGCCAACTCGGCAATGGCTCACCGAATCGCGATCCGATCACCGGAGCGCCGGGCGCCCATCCGGTCGGTACCGGCTTGGGGGCGACGGGCGGCGCGCTGGCCGGCGCTGCCGCGGGCTCACTCGCTGGCCCGGTGGGGACGGTGGTCGGCCTGGTCGCCGGTGCGGTCGCGGGCGGCTTGGGCGGCAAGGCAGTGGCCGAAGGGGTGAATCCGACGGCTGAGGAAACGTACTGGCGCGAGAACTACACCAAGGAGCTCTACTACGATCGGAGCCGGCCTTGGGAGGACTACGGCCCGGCCTATGAGGCCGGCTGGACCGGGCGCAGTGTTCGTGGCTCCGACTTCGAGGCGGCAGAGCCGGAACTGGCCACCGAGTGGGAAAGCCGCCGAGGCGCTTCCCGGCTCGATTGGACTGACGCCCGCCCGGCCGCGGAAGCCGCGTGGAACCGCGCAGACGAGACCTACTATGCGACGCAGTCCAATGGGAGTGACATCGTGAGCCACGAGGATCTCTCCCACGCCGACGTCGTGGACGTACTGAACGATCTGCTCGAGAACGCGCGCGATGGCGAATACGGATTCCGCACCTGCGCCGAGCAGGTGGAGATGCCCGACGCCAAGCAACTCTTCGCCGGCCGCGCGCAGGGATGCCGTCAGGCCGGAATGGAACTGATGCAGTTGATCAAGGCGTACGGCGGCGAGCCGGCGTCGGGCGGTACCGCGGCCGGTGCCATGCATCGCGGGTGGGTGCAGGTCAAAGGATCCGTTGGCGCCGACAGCGAACTCTCCATTCTGGAATCGTGCGAACGCGGCGAGGACGCGGCGCTTGCCCGCTATCGCAAGGCGCTGCAGAAAAGCCTCCCTGCCGAAGTGCGTGCAGTCGTCCAAAAGCAGGCAGATGGCGCGCAGCGAAACCACGACCTCATTCGCGATCTGAGGAATGCCGCCCGCGAACGGACCTCCTAGCTCGCCACCACGTACCTGGACCCCTTCAAAGCTGCGCGGACAGCAGCGAGGCGAGGTGCTCCGGACATGGCGCGCTCGTGATGACAACCAATGCGCCGCTCGCGGCGCGCGAGGCGCATAATTTCCCATCCCCACCCTCCAGGGGCTCTGACATGGAAAAGCTCGATAAAGCGAAGGTCGTCTCCGTGCTCAACGGGCTGCTCGAAGCCGAGCTGGCCGGCGTGGTGCGCTACACCCACTACTCCTTCCTGGTGTTCGGATTCGGCCGGATTCCCATCGTCTCGTGGCTGCGCGAACAGGCCAACGAATCGCTGCTGCACGCGCAGCAGGTCGGCGAGTGGATCACCACGCTCGGCGAGTACCCCTCGCTCGCCATCGGGTCGCTGCTCGATTCGCACCAGCACGACATCGGCGCCATGCTGCGCGAATCGCTCGCCAACGAAGCGCGTGCGCTGGCCTTGTATCGCGAACTGCTGTCGCAGGTGGAAGGCCGCTCCGTGGCACTGGAGGAGTTCGCGCGCCAGATGATCCACGCCGAGGAGTTGCACGCTGCCGACGTCGACAAGATGCTGCGCAAGCCAGGCGATGTCGCAGCGTTCTCGGCGAAGCCGGTGCCGTGAGCCTTCGACTGTTGCACAGGATTCATGTGCCGTGGCGCGGCCGCAGCCACTGATCCTGGCTAGCGCGGTGTGCGGCCTGGGTTTCGGTTTTTTCCAAGTGCTCGCAAGGTCAAACGGTCGGGAGGATCATCACGAGCTTGCTGTTTGCCGATCAGGCCAACCCGAGCGCCTTGAGCCGGCGGTTAAGCGTGCGTTCGCTGACGCCCATCCTCTGAGCCATCTCGAACCTCGTGTATCGACCGTCCCGAAGCAGCCCTTTGAGTTCGACAACGTCCTTGCCGTCTGACCGCGGGGGAGTGCCAGCCATCCCTGGGTTTGCGGAACGGTCTCCTCCAGCGCTCACGAAGTCCGGCAGATGTTCGGCCCGCACGACGCCGTCGTCGGCAAAGAGGCTCGCCCGCTCCAACACGTTCCGCAACTCCCGGATGTTGCCGGGCCAGTCGTGCGATTGCAGGCGCGCCATCGCGACGGGCTCGACCGCGGATCCGATGCTTGGCAGAGCTGCCCCGTTGCAGGAAGGAGTCGACCAGCATCGGAATGTCGGCGGTGCGCTCGCGCAGGGGCGGCAGATAGATCGGAAACGCACTGATGCGGTAGTAGAGGTCCTGGCGGAATCGACCGTCGGCTACCATTTGCTGGAGCGGCTTGTGGGTGGCGGAGATCAGCCGGAAATTGGCCCTTTGGGTGCCCAGTCCAGCACTCAAGGACCCCAGCGCGACTGCGCTTGGCTTGACAATGCGCAAGGCCAAGGCCGCGACCCCAGCGCACAGTCGCCTTTGGCAAGGGGCCTGCCCGTCGTTTCATGAGTCCAAGCACACTGGGTGGTACGCGATGAAGATCAAGGTCCTGGGGTCTGGATGCAGCAAATGCCGCAGCACGGTCGGATTGATCGAACGGACCGCCGGCGCCGCAGGTGTCACGATCGAGATCGTCAAGGTCGAGAACCCCGCCGACATCAAGCAGCACGGCGTTGGTGCCACGCCTGCCGTCATCATCGACGGCAAGATCGTCCACAGCGGCGGCGTTCCTTCCCATGACAAGGTGCAAGAGTGGCTCAAGCCCGATCTCATGGGCTTTCTGAGTCACTCGACGCGGCACCTGTTTTTTACCGGCAAGGGCGGCGTCGGGAAGACGTCGCTGTCTACCGCCGCGGCCCTGAAGCTGGCGGACGCAGGCAAGAAGGTGCTGCTGGTAAGCACCGATGCGGCTTCGAACCTGGATGAGATGCTGGGGATCGAACTGCGCAACATACCCACGCCGGTGCCCGGTGCTCCCGGCCTGTCGGTCCTGAACATCGATCCCGACAATGCGGCCGAATCCTACCGGCTGCGAGTCCTGGCGCAGATGGGCGTCAGTGCCAGCGAGAGTGAGTTGTCCGCCGTGCGCGAGCAACTGTCGGGCGCTTGCACCACCGAGATCGCCACGTTCGACGAGTTCGCCTCCCTCCTGTCCGACGATGCCGAGCCATACGACCACATCGTCTTCGACACGGCGCCGACAGGGCACACGTTGCGCTTGCTCAGCCTGCCCAAGGCGTGGACTGGATTTCTGCAGGGCAACGACCGCGGAGCCTCGTGCTTGGGGCCGCATTCGGGATTGAAGATGCAGGAAGTCCGCTTCAAGGCCGCGCTCGACGCCTTGAGCGATGCGACGCGCACCACGGTGATCCTGGTGACACGGCCGGACAAGGGTGCCATCGCCGAGGCGGCTCGCACGTCGGAAGAGTTGCATCTGCTCGGCTTGAACAACCAGCGCGTCGCCATCAATGGCGTGTTCCACGCGAGCGAGTCCACGGACGCGGTGGCCTGCGCCATCGAGGCCTTGGGGCAGGAAGCGCTGGCCAACATGCCCCCGTCCTTGCGCGGGTTGCCCCAGGACGGTGTGCCGCTGCGAGCGTTCGACATGGTCGGCTTGCCCGCCTTGCGCGCGCTCCTCGGCGTCGGGGCCGCCCCGATCGGGCCCGACCCCGCGGCGCCCGTCGAACCGACAGACCATCTGCAGGGTTTGGACGCGCTGGCCGACGAGCTCGCCGCGGCAGGCCGAGGGCTGATCATGGTGATGGGCAAAGGTGGCGTCGGCAAGACGACGGTGGCCGCCGCCTTGGCCATCGGACTGATCCAGCGAGGCAAGACCGTGCATCTGAGCACCACCGACCCCGCCGCGCACCTTTCGGGAACGCTGGACGGCGAGGTACCGGGCTTGCGTGTGGACCGCATCGATCCGAAAGTGGAGACCCAACGCTATGTCGACAAGATCATGGCGGCCAGGTCGCCCGGCCTCGATGCGCAGGGGCAAGCCTTGCTCCTGGAAGACCTGCGCTCGCCGTGCACCGAGGAAGTGGCTGTGTTCCATGCCTTCTCGCGCATCGTCAGTGAAGGGCGCAGCGCGTTCGTGGTGCTGGACACCGCGCCCACGGGGCACTCCCTGCTGCTGATGGATGCCACGGGCGCCTACCACCGGCAGATGATGAAAGAGTTCGAGGGTCACGGGTCGGCACGCGTCGTCACCCCGTTGATGAGGTTGCAGGACGCGGCCTACACCAAGATCATTCTGGTGACACTGCCGGAAGTCACTCCGGTTTCGCAGGCCGCCGCGTTGCAGGAAGACCTCCGGCGCGCCGGCATCGAACCCTACGCCTGGGTGCTCAACAAGAGCGTTCTGGCGGCGGGCACCCACGACCCCTTGCTCGCGGCGCGACTGACGGGCGAGCGCAAGCAGATGGAACGCATGTCCGCCGGGCTCGCCAAGCGCATCTTCACCCTCGCCTGGCTGACTCGCCCACCCATCGGATTCGCCGAGCTGTCCAAGCTGGTCATCGAAAGATGGCGCACGCTGGCAGCCCACGCCTGAAGTCCTTCACTCGACCCATACCTGCGCCGCTACCCCGACATGCAGGAGCGTGCCGGCGGGTGTGTCGCGCAATTCGCTGGTCGCCTCCATCGCGCCGCTGCCCCCGTGCGCCACTGCGACCTCCTGCGACGCTGTTCACTATTGAACAGCAGTGCGTCAGCCGACGCTGGCGCGGCGAGCATGCCTTCACCGGTCAGCCGTCGCTCGCCGTTGGAGGAGTTTCCGCGATGACCTGCCTAGCCCCTGGACCGCTCTCTGGCCTCGCCAGCGAACAGACCGTCAAGTTGGATTGCTGCGCGCCAAGCCAGACAACGATCGCCCACCCCCGAGTGCCCGGCAAAGCACCGCTGCTTGAAGAAGACACCCGTTATCCAACCGCATTCATCGATGTCTGGCGCCTGCGCGATGGCACCCGGCTGACACTGCGCCCGGTGCTGCCGCAGGACGCTTCCTTGCTCGGCAAAATGGTGACGCAGTTGTCACCAGCTAGCCGCAACAACCGATTTCACGGGTCGATACAAGGTCTGTCGGAGGTCGAGCTCAAGTCGATGAGTCACATCGACTACGCCCGGACCATGGCGTTCGTCATCACACTGGAGGATGGAGGCCGCGGTGAGCAGGTGATCGCCGACGCGCGCTACGTGGTTGATGCGCACGCAGTCGACAGCGCGGAGTTCGCCGTGGTGGTCGACGACCGCTGGCAGCGCCACGGACTCGGCCGGCGCGCCGTTCAGGCGCTGACGATCGCGGCACGGCAAGCCGGCCTGCGCTGGCTTTATGGCGACATACGGGCGCGCAATGTGCCGATGCTCTCGCTGATGCGTCGTTGCAGTTTTTCGTGCACGCCAGACCGAGAGGACGACGACATCGTTCATGCCGAGACGTCGCTGGGTGGTTCGCCCTGGGCCGGCCCCGTGGCGTCCGGCGGCCAGCGCCCGCGGCGCTGGCTGCCGTGGCGTTCGACCGCCTCGATCGGTGCGTAGGTCACCGAAGCACGTCGCCATGTCGAGCAGAACCACTACACCGCGCCTGGCCTTGGTCCTAGGCAGCGGCGGCGTGCGCAGCCTGGCAGCGCTTGGCCTGATCGAGGTGCTGTGGCGCGAGGGCGTCGCGCCCGACCTCATCGTGGGGTGCAGTGCGGGCGCGATGTGCGGCGCGCTGATTGCACAGGGGCATCCTGCCGACAAGGCTCTCGAGATCGCCACATCGCTCTGGACCGCCGATCTCACTCGTCGCCGCCGGTGGCGTGCAATTCCGCAGATGCTGTGGCCGCGGGTGTGGGGATTCAATGCCGACTTCGCGCTGCGCGACGACAAATTGATTCTTGCGCGACTTGCGCAGGCGTTCGGCGATGTGCGGATCGAGGACCTGAGCCCGAAGTTGCGGGTGACTGCCACGGACGCGGCAACGGGCGCGACCGTCGTCATCGACAGCGGTCGAGTGGTCGACGCACTGCGAGGAAGTATCGCGATGCCCTTCCTGTTTGCGCCGCACAATGTCGGAGGGCAGCGGCTGATCGACGGCTTCGTATCCGACCCACTGCCGGTGAGCGCAGCACAAGACGCACGCGCCGTGATCGCTTTCGGATTCGATGCACCGATGCCCAGGCGTGTCGACGGCCCGTCCCGAATGCTGGCCCAGGTGACGTCGGCGATGACCAACAACCTCATGCACGCGCGCCTCGGAGCAGCGGAATCGAGCGGCATGGAGATGCTGCGCATCTTTCCGGCACTGAAGCGCCGTGTGGGCCTTTTTGACACCGAGGCCCTGCCTTATCTCGTCGAGGAGGGCCGGCGCGCGGCCGAGGCCGCGCTGCCCAAGCTGGCCGCTTTGTTGGCGCGTACAGGTGGGCAGTTCGAGCCAAGCTGTAGCAACGAATCAAGCCGCGAACCCAACCCGGCCGGGTCGGGCAGCAGTCGGCACCAGCATCGGCATCGTATCGACGACCAGGCGAGATCCTGGACGGACTTCTAGTGTGCAAGCCGCGCGGATGGCCTTGAAGCCAATAACCTGGGCATGCGTCACGCGCTTTGATCAACGCAGTGTGTGACAAAGCGCTGCAGGTTGGCTGAGAACCGCTTCCGGCGGTGATGAATCAGGTATAGGCGACGCGTCAGGCGCGGCAGCGTGGTTTCCAAGACCACGAGCCTGCCCAGGGTCAGAAGGTCTTGCACCGCGCACAGCGAAAGGCAGGCGAGACCCAGCCCTTCTGCCGCCGCTTGCTTGATGGCCTCCGTGCTGCCAGGGAGCATCTCGCCGTCGAGGTGGTGCAGATGCGACAGCAGTGCTTGCTCCGTTGCTTCGCGCGTGCCGGAGCCGGGTTCGCGCAGCAGCCATCGCGTCTGCCGCAGGGCCTTGAGCGGCACCCGTTGCCCCCCGTCTTGCACCAGGGGGTGCGTCGGCGCGCACACGATCACCAGATCGTCTTCCCGCCACGGCACCACGCGAACGTCCGCTTCGCGGCAGGCGCCTTCGATCAGCCCCAGATCCACCTCCAGCCGGGCCACGGACCCTGCCACGTCGCGCGTATTGCCGATCTGCACATCGACGCCCGCGGCAGGCCAGTCCTTCAGATAGCTGGCAACCAACTGCGGCAAGAGATAGTTGCCGATGGTGGTGCTGGCGCCGATTCGCAACCGGGTTGCCATCGCTTCCTGCCCAGCCGCCGCGCTGCCGAGGCCGAACTGGGCCTCGATGTCCTGCGCGCTGTCCAGCAGCGCCCTCGACTGCGGCAACAGGGATCGCCCGTTGTCGTTCAGAAGAAGACGCTTGCCGACGCGGTCGAACAATTGCGCGCCGAGCAGGTTTTCAAGTTCGTTCAGCGCGCCGCTGGTGGCGGATTGCGACAGCGCCAGACGCGCCCCCGCAGCGGTCGTGCTGCCGGCGTCGGCAATGGCCGTGAAGATGAGGAGCTGGCGCAAGGTCAATCGCATGGTTTTGAACTCTATACCTGTTTTACCGCTTGTTTATAGCTGAACTATCCGTTTGTCAGATATTTCCCGGGGCCTCAAAGTTCGTCTGCACCATCGAAATCAACGCACCGCAGAACCCATGTCCTCCGTCGCCGACCTCACCCTCCCCTCCCGGGCGTCTGCCGCAAACGCCGTCCTGCAACAGCGCCCCGGCGCCTGGACGCGCTGGCGCGGGATGGTTCCAGGCCTCGCATTGACGGGCGCGATCGCCTTCGCATCGGTCCATCTGGCGCAACTCGGCTGGCTGCAATCCAACGGCATCAGCGCACTGACACTGGCGATCGTGTTGGGCATGTTGGTCGGCAACACGGTGTATTCGCGGATCAGCACGGTTGCCGACGCCGGCGTGGCGCTGTCCAAGGCAAAGCTGCTGCGGCTCGGCATCATTCTTTACGGCCTGCGCCTCACCTTCCAGGACATCGGCAACGTGGGCTGGGCCGGCGTGGCGATCGACGCGGCGGTGATCTGCAGCACCTTCGGCCTGGCCTGCTTTCTGGGCACGCGGGTTTTTGGCCTCGACCGCAAGACGGCGATGCTGATCGGTACCGGCAGTTCGATCTGTGGCGCAGCCGCGGTGATGGCTGCCGAGCCAGTGTTGCGCGCGCGCGCCGAGCAGGTCATGGTGGCCGTTGCCACGGTCGTGGTCTTCGGCACGCTGGCAATGTTTCTCTACCCGGTCATGTACCACCTGAACGGGCAATACCACCTGATCACGATGTCGCCGAACGCCTACGGTGTGTTCGCGGGTTCGACCATCCACGAGGTGGCCCAGGTGGTCGCAGCCGGACGCGCGGTCGGCGAGGAGGCAGCGAACACGGCGGTGATCGCGAAGATGGTCCGCGTCATGATGCTGGCGCCATTCCTGATCATCCTGTCGGCCTGGTTGTCTCGCCCATCGCGTGAAGACGGCGCATCTGACCGCACCGAGCACCACGGCGATGCCAAGCAAGGCGGCGGCCTCGTCATCCCCTGGTTCGCGTTCGGCTTCGTTGCCGTGGCGGGATTGAATTCGTTCGCCGTCCTTCCGCCTGCAGTTGTCAGTCGAATCACCAGCATCGATGGCGCATTGCTCGCGATGGCCATGGCGGGTCTGGGTCTTTCCACCCACGTTTCGGCGGTCCGCAAGGCCGGCATCAAGCCGCTGGCATTGGCGGCCGTGCTGTTCGCCTGGTTGATCTTCGGCGGGCTCGCCATCAACACTGGCGTGACAGCTCTGCTGACCTGAGTGGCAGGGGCTGCGGCTCGAACACGTGACCGCAATCGATCGTTTTCCCGTGTCGCGTCGCGCAGGCTGCAACTGGTCCAACCCAGCGTGGCGATCAGCATTCGTCAACTTCCGGAAAGACGCGTCCCACATTGAGGATGCCACGGGGATCCAGCATCGACTTGATGGTTCGCATCAGATCCAGCTCTTCCCTGGAACGACTGAAGTGCAGGAAATCCTTCTTCACGACTCCGATGCCGTGCTCCGCCGAGATCGAACCGCCCGCGCGCCCGGTTGCGGCGTAGACCACCTTCTCGACTTCGTGCAGGCTCGTGGGTGAATCGTGCGGTCCCGAAAGCACGTGGAGGTTTCCGTCGCCGATGTGCCCGAAGAAAAGGTGCCGCTGATTCGGGAAGAGGCGCTCGAGTTCGGCGCCCACAGATTCGACGAAAGCGTCCATGGCAGGCATCGGGATGCCCACGTCGAATGCGGCGAAAGGCTTGAGCCGCCCCAGCAGCTCGCCGATGGATTCACGATAGGCCCACAGGCGCTTTGCATCGTCCATCGATTTCGCAACGATCACGTCGGCCACGACGCCTGATTCCAACGCAGCCTCCAGGTTCGCCTCCAAGGCCATTCGCTCGGCGTGCTCGTCCGTGCCGAGCGTCTCCAGCAGCACGTAGACCGGATGTGCATCATGAAAGGGCAACCGCAACCCGCAGGCTTCCGCCCCGGTCTCCAGGTAGTCGGCCCACATCACTTCGAAGGCCGACAGGCTCGGCAGCGAGCGTCGCAGGTCGCGAACGAGCCGCGTGGCCGCGTCGAACGACGGCAGTGCGCACAGTGCGGTCGTGGAGGCGGTTGGCAGCGGCGACAACTTCAGCACCAGCCGGGTGATGACCCCGAGCGTGCCTTCGGCGCCGATGAACAGATGCTTGAGATCGATGCCGGTGGTGTTCTTGGTGACGCGATTGAGCATGGAGAGCAGTCGGCCGTCAGGCAACGCCACTTCCAGACCCAGGACCAGTTCGCGCATGGTGCCAAAGCGGATCACGCGGTTGCCACCGGCGTTGGTGGCGGCGTTCCCGCCGACCTGGCAGGAGCCCCGTGCGCCCAGGTCGAGCGGAAAGTACCAGCCGGCGGCTTCCGCCTGGTTGGCCAGTTCTTCCAGGATGACGCCGGCCTGGACCAGCACGGTGCCGCCCACGCTGTCCAGATCCTCGATGGCATTGAGCCGGGCGAGCGACAGGACGATTTCCGAGGCCATCGGCGTCGCGCCGCCGGCCAGGCCGGTGAGGCCTCCCTGCACGACCAGGCGCTGGCCATGCTCCGAACAGATCTTCAGCACGGCCGCCACCTCGTTCGGCGTGCGCGGATACGCCACCAGCCACGGGGTGGTGCGTGGGGCCTCGCTCCAGTCGCCGGCGTGCGCCTGCGCCATCGCAGGATCTCGAACGATCTGGCCGGGCGCCAGCGCCGAATTCAGCGCGGCTTCAATGTGGTCCAGATTCGCAGTGCCACGAACGACGTCCAGCATGGTGTCTCCTTCAAGTCGATGCCGCCACGGGTGCGGCCGGGTAATCCGGAGACTGTAGGGACGCAACACCGGCGCGAGAAATACCGATTGGGCCGCACTGCCATGAGGGAAAGCTTATGTGAGCAGCCTGGCCTTGAGCGTGCCGTCGTTCACCATGGCCTTGACCAGATCGAGCAGCCCCTGGCGCACCGCTTCACCCGCTGGCGTCAGCGGATGGTCGACCAGGGAGACGATCGATTGCGTGCGCTCCATGGCCGGCTCGACGATGTCCCGCGCGGCCACCTCCTCCTGGTCGGCCAGTGGAAAGGCATTGCGTGGCATGACGGCAAAAGCCAGTCCTTCGCGGACCATGGCGCGCAAGAGCTCCGAGTTGTTCATTTCGTAGCGCACGTTGAGCACGCAGTTTTGCGCAAGAGCCGTCCGCTCCATCAGCTTTCGCATGTCGTGGTCACGGTCCGGCGCCACCAGTGGCCGGTCGCCGATGTCGCGAAACGCAATGGTGGCTGCGCGCCCCTTCAGGAGCTTGCGATGACCGAAGAGGCAGAAGCGCTCCTCGAAGACCGGGACAGCCTGCAGTCGGGTGAGCTCGAAGGCTGTGGGCAGCAGCGCCAGTTCCACCCGCCGCGCCTCCACCAGCGCCTGGGCCTCGCGCGACATGCCCGTGCTGAGCTGCAGCTGGACCTCCGGCACGCGCTTCTCCAGGAGCTTGAACAGTGGGATCGCAAGCAAAGGCGCCACCGAGCCCACGATGCAAAGGCTGACAACGCCGCGTGGCGAGTTGGAAGCATCGCGCACGTCATCGCGCAGGCGATCCATTTGGCGCAGGATGGCGGCGGCCCGATCCAGGAGCCGCTGCCCTTCGACGGTCAGTTGGACGCCACGCGCATGGCGTTTGAGCAGGGAGACGCCCAGTTCCTCTTCCATTGCCGCGAGATGGTGGCTCAGCGCGGGCTGGGCAATGTGCAGCGTGCTTGCGGCCGTCGTGATGCTGCCTGTGCGTGCGATCTCGACGAAGTACTTGAGCTGCCTGGGCGTCATGCGCACACTCTAGCCGAGTCGGGCGGCGACACGAGGGCCTGGACCGCCCGATCCGTCCTCAGAGCCGCGGTCGCCGATCCGGCCTCATAACCTGCGTCGACTGCGCTGCCCCAAGCTCTACCGCCGGCTCCTCAGGCTGCCTTGGCGGCCCGTGGCGGCGTCGATCTGTCCGAAGTTTCCTTCGGCACCGGGGTGGCCCCCCCAGCGCCCATCCGTGCTGCCGCCTGAACGCCGCCCAGGCGCTCGATCATGGCGCGCTGGTCGCTCTTGGCCAGGGCATCGACGGCCTCGGGATCACAGATGCGCCGCAATTCGGCTTCCATCTCCCGTAACACCGCGGCGTGGCGCGGGTCGCTGGCCAGATCGCACAGCTCTTCGGGGTCGGTGTCCAGGTCGAACAGCTCGGGGCGGAAACGCACGTAGTAGTGAAACTTCCAGCGGCCCTTGCGGACCATGAAGCCGGCGGTGTTGCTGCCCGCTGCGTGGTATTCGCTGAACCCGACGCGCTCCGGCTGGTCCGGAGCGGCCGCCAGCTCGTACAGCGAGTGGCCGGGGCGCTCGGCCATGTCGGGCGCCGGGTCGAGGCCAACGCCCTGCAGGATGGTCGGATAGAGGTCGAGCAGGTCCACCGGCGTCTGGCACACGCCCGACTCGACGCCAGGCCCCGCCACGATCATCGGCACACAGACGCTTTCCTGGTAAAGGGTGGATTTGCCCCATAGCCCCCGCGTCCCGAGGTTGTCGCCATGGTCCGAGGTGTAGACAACCGTCGTCGCGTCTTCGAGTCCTGCGTCGCGCAGCGCCTGCGTGATCTGGCCGACGTTGTGATCCAGAAAGCTGCACAGGCCGTAGTAGGCGGCGAAGGCCTCCAGGCGCTCCTGAGGGCTCTTGAACTGCTCCTCGTTCTTCATGAAGTCGGCATAGGCCTGCACCCACGGATGGCGCTCGTAGCCGTCGCTCGGGTGCAGCTTGGGCGTCGGCAAGCCCTCCAGCGGATAGAGCGAGAAGAATTCCTGCGGTGCAATCAGCGGGAAGTGCGGAGCAACGAGCCCGACGTACAGCACGAACGACTGGTCGACCCGTGTCCCTGCGTCGCGGATCCAGTCCACCGCGCGCGCCGTGACTTCGCGGTCGTAGTCGGTATAGGGAGAGTCGCCTGCTCCGACGCGCTCGCCGAGCATCCGCTTGTCCGAAGGGCTGGACACGTACGGATCTCGGATCGACGCCCACACCATGCCGTGCCCGCCGACCACGTGCATGGGAATGTGCTCCTTGTCGAAGCCTGCCGGGTCTTCCTCGGCACGGTAGTGCAGCTTGCCGATGCTCTCGACGCGACTGCCTTCGCGCTGCAGCACGTGCCCCCAGCCGCGCGGGTCGCCAACGTCGGGCATCGCGTTGTCCCAGTGGCGGGTCTGATGGACGCGCAGGCCGGTGGCGAAGGCGGCGCGGGCGGGCACGCAGATGGGGCTTGGCGTGTACGCGTTGGCGAAGCGCGTGCCGCGGGCCGCAAGGGCGTCCAGGTTCGGGGTCTTCGCGATGGGATGGCCAGCGCATCCCATGATGCGGGGATCATGTTCGTCCGACATGATCACGATGACGTTGCGACGGGGCATAGGTCCTCTTGCGTTCGATGTTGCAGTGGCAGGCTCAGTCTTCCGGCGTGTAGCCGGCCGCCTTCACGACGGCGCCCCAGCGCGCGTACTCCTCACGCAGTTGCTTGTCCAGCGCTTCGGGCGTCGACGCCTTGGGCAGGTATTCCTGCTTCTGCAGCATCGAAGCGACCTTCTCGGACTTCACCGCCTGGGTGATGCTTTGGTTCAGCCGTGCGATCACCGGCGCCGGCGTGCCGCTGTGGGCGAAAAAGGCGAAGGTCTCGGTCACGACCAGGTCGGGGTAGCCGAGCGACTTGAAAGTCGGCACACCCGGCAGTGCGGCCAGCGGTGCGTCATCGGAGATAGCCAGGATGCGGAGCTTGCCGCTGCGATGCATCGGCAGCAGATTCGGAAGCGTGGTGATGACGGCCGGCAGCGTGCCACCGATGGCATCGGTCACCGCGGCGGAGCCACCCTTGTAGGCCACGTGGGTCAGCGCAAGTTTGGCGTTCTTGGCCAGCAGCTGGCCGATGAAGTGCATGGCGGTGCCGGCGCCCGGCGTGCCGTAGGCGGCAAGCGCGTTGTCCTTGCGCGCCATGTCCAGGAACTCGCCCAGCGTCTTCGCAGGACTGTTGGCGCCCACCGCCAGTGCAAAGCTCATGGTGCAGGCAGTGCCCACGCCGGCAAACTGCTTGAGCGGGTGGTAGCGCAAGGACTTGAAGACGTGCGGGTAAAGGGTCAGGTTGCCCATCGGCGTCAGGAGCAGCGTCGTGCCGTCCGCAGGCGCGGCAACCAACGCTTCGGTGGCCAATCGGCCGGCCGCGCCGGCCTTGTTCTCGACGATCGTGATGTACCCGCTGTCGCGCATGCCTTCTCCCACGATGCGCGCCACGTTGTCCGCGGCACCACCTGCCGCATAGCCCACCAGGACACGCAGTGTCTGGTCCTGGGCCAGCGCGAAACCGGAATTCAGCGCGAGGGCCGAAACGCCCAGGCATCCGGCGAACTGCCGGCGGCTCATGTTCATGCTTGTCTCCTTGGGGGAATGTCGTGCCATCGAGGGGCGACCTGAGTATCGAGCGATGCCCGTTCCAGGAGAAATACCGTTTGAGCGCGAGAGCCATGCAGATTTCCTAATGGCTGCCTCATGGGCCGGCACATTCAGGCAGGAACAACCATTTAATGCACCGGATGCATCAATAGGACCAAATATTGCAATTCCCTTGGCCTGGGCTGCGTCGCACACTCGCTTCCCACAACTGCTGCCGTTTGGTGCAGCCAGTCAAGGAGACAAAGTGGACGTACAGCAAGATCAGTTGCAATCGTGGGTCGGACGCAGCGAGACGTTCGAGGACACCATCTACCCCACGCCCGTCGTCGCGCTGACCGCGACGCTGGACCATCCGGCCACACCAGCCGTCGGCGGTACCCCCCTCCCACCGCTCTGGCATTGGCTCTACTTCCTGCCGATGCATCGGCAGGGCGAGATCGGCGCCGACGGCCATGCCAAGCGCGGCGGCTTCCTGCCGCCGGTTCCCCTGCCGCGGCGCATGTGGGCCGGCAGCCAGTTCGAGTTCCGTTCCCCGATCCGCGTGGGCGACCGCGTGGCGCGCACCTCGACCATCGACGACGTCTCGATCAAGGAAGGCCGCACCGGCAAGCTCGTGTTCGTGAAGGTGCGCCATGAGGTGCGCTGCAACGAGGCCACCGACCCGGCGCTGGTCGAGTTCCACGACATCGTCTACCGGGAAGCGCAGGGCTCGAACGACGTCGCACCGCCGCCTCGAGCCGCGCCGGCCGACGCCGCCTGGCGCCGCGAAATCGTGCCCGACGACGTCCTGTTGTTCCGCTACTCGGCACTCACATTCAATGGCCACCGCATCCACTACGACCGCCAGTACGTGACGCAGGTCGAGGGCTACCCGGGGCTGATCGTGCATGGCCCGTTGATCGCGACGCTGCTGATGGACCTGTTGCGCCGCCAGTTGCCTGACGCAGAGGTGGCGAGCTTTCGCTTCAAGGCCGTACGGCCGACCTTCGACCTGAACGCATTCCACGTCAGCGGCCAACCGCAGGCCGACGGCAAGACGATTCGCCTCTGGGCCTCGGACCACGAGGGCTGGCTGACGATGGACGCCACCGCCGTGCTGCGCTGACCCACCCTACCCATTCACAGAGAAACAGACATGCAGCCACTCAAGGGCATCACCGTCGTCACGCTGGAGCACGCGATTGCCGCGCCCTTCGCCACCCGCCAACTCGCCGATCTCGGCGCCCGCGTCATCAAGATCGAACGCCCCGGCTCCGGCGACTTCGCCCGCGGGTACGACGAACGCGTCCGCGGCCTGGCGTCGCACTTCGTCTGGACCAATCGGTCCAAGGAAAGCCTCACGCTCGACGTGAAGCACCCCGCGGCCGCTCGGGTGCTCGAGCGACTGGTCATGGAGAAGGCCGACGTCGTGGTCCAGAACCTCGCGCCCGGCGCGGCAGCTCGCCTCGGCCTGGGATACGACAAACTCTCCGGCGCCAAGCCCGGCTTGATCGTTTGCGACATCTCCGGCTACGGCGACGACCCGAAGAATCCCGGCCCCTACCGCGACAAGAAGGCCTACGACCTTTTGATCCAGAGCGAGGCCGGCTTCGTCTCGGTCACCGGCACGGCGGACGAGCCCTGCAAGGCGGGCCCCTCGATCGCGGACATCGCTGCCGGCATGTACGCGTACAGCAACATCCTTGCGGCCTTGCTGCAGCGCGGCCAGACCGGCAAGGGGCAACGCATCGACATCTCGATGCTGGAATCGCTGGCCGAGTGGACCAGCTACCCGCTCTACTACGCATTCGAGGGAGCTGCGCCGCCGCCGCGCACCGGAGCCAGCCACGCGACGATCTACCCCTATGGCCCGTTCCCGGCCGGCGATGGCGCCACGGTGATGCTGGGACTGCAGAACGAGCGCGAATGGGTCAGCTTCTGCGACAAGGTGCTGCAGCAGCCCGAACTCGCCAAGGACCCGCGCTTCACGGCCAACTTCAAGCGGGTGGCCGAGCGGGTCGCGTTGCGCCAGATCATCGTGGA
>Ga0163162_10003042_pt1 | contig 16026 bp, 6 predicted proteins | sample S55metaG_FD_115310 | JGI IMG/M metagenome (GOLD analysis project Ga0163162, IMG submission 115310) | Switchgrass rhizosphere microbial communities from Kellogg Biological Station, Michigan, USA - S5-5 metaG | ecosystem: Host-associated > Plants > Roots > Rhizosphere > Soil | place: USA: Michigan...
GTATTACCACAAGTTCATTGTTAAACTACGGTACTGAGCTATACAGTTCATATGATGGCCCGAGCTACACCAACCAGGATGCTGCGTCATATTCAACTTTATATAATAACCAGGCTTCAGTTACTTATTCAAATACCAAGGCAAATGCCAATCTGAAACCTTATAACCGTGTATCTTATGAAGGTGGTATGGATATCAAATTCCTGAACAACCGTTTAGGATTAGATGTTACTTATTTTGACACGCAAAACGGTCCGCAGATTTATCAATTCCCGATTGCTCCGTCAACTACTTTCTCAGCTTATAACCAAAATGCGGTTACTACAAAGAGAGCTGGCTGGGAGTTGTCATTAACAGGTTCACCTATCCGTAACAAAGATGGATTTTCATGGGATGTGAATGTAAACTACTCTACATTTAAAGAAACCCTTTCAAAAATTGGTTATGGATCAGGTAACACAATTGCATTAGGTAGTGGAAACCACAACTATGCAGTTGGCGACAGGGTTGATGAAGTATTTGGTACTAAATTTTTAAGAGATGGTAACGGCAACATTGTTTATGATGCAACCGGTGTATTATTAAAAGCTTCGGGCTCAAACAGCCAGGTATACGGATCATTAGGTCACTTAAATCCTGATTTTACATTTGGTATCAACAACAGGTTCTCATACAAAAACTTCACCTTCAGCTTCCAGGTTGACGGCCGTATCGGTGGCAGGATCTACGATTATAACTTTTATGCAACCAGGCAGGGTGGTACCGATCTTTCAACCGTTCAGGGTGTAATTGGTGCAGCACGTTTAGCCGAGTGGAATTCAACTAAAGTTGGTACACAAGCTCCAACGCCTTCATTATTAGGTAACGAAAACGGTGCTGGTGTTAAAATTGTAAGCGGTACACCTAAATTTCAAAATGGTGTTATCTCTAACATAGGCGAGTTAACTTTTGCTCCTAATACAACGCCAATTACAGTTCAGAGTTATTTGAACGGTAGCGTTAAAAGCATTGATGAGCAATATATGATCAGCAGGTCATTTGCCAAATTGCGTGAGGTTACCATTGGTTACAATCTTCCTGCTAAATATTTAAAAGGAATGTTTATCAAAAATGCTTCAATATCATTGGTGGGCAGGAACCTGCTGTATTTTGCAGCACGTAAGGACTTTGATATCGATCAATACGCTTCTGGTTATAACTCAACCGATAACTCAACAGGTGGTGCTGCAGCAAACGGCGCACTGCAAAGCACAACCGCTCGCAGGTACGGGTTTAACCTCAACGTAACATTCTAAAATATTTTATAAAACATATTTATAAAGATGAAAGCATTAAAATTAATCACATTGGCGTTTGTTTTGACGATGTCAATAACAGGCTGCCAGAAGGGAAACCTTAACTCAAACCCGAATGCTGTTAATGCAAATTCGGTGATCCCGGTTTCGTTAATAGTAAACCACCTTACGGCTATATTGATCCGGTCGGAAGAGATGCCATTTGGCGATGTAAATAAATCAAACCAGTTCCAGGTTTCTAACTATGCAAAGTACTGGGGAACCAACGAAGATTCTTGGTCATACAGCGGGCATAGCTACGAAATATTGAAATATGCAGTACAATTAGAAGTACAGGCAAAATCGCAATTAGGTAATACCACTAACAAGTATTATGCGATGTCAAAATTCTTCCGCGCTTATTCGGCTATCTGGTTGGCGCAAAGGGTAGGTGATATCCCTATGACCCAGGCAGGTGATATCAATTTCCTTACACCGGCTTTTGACACCCAGCACGATGTTTACAAAAACTCTTTGAAGCTGTTGGACGATGCCAATACTATTTTAACGGCCGTTGGTTCTCCAGGTACAGTTTTTGACAGCGGCGATATTTTTGGATTAACCAACCTGCAATGGCAAAAAGTGATCAATAGCTACAGGTTACGCATATTGATAAGCTTAAGCAAGAGGGCCGACGATAATGCCGATTTGAATGTTAAGCAACAATTTGCTGCTATTGTTGGTAATGCTGCTACCTACCCGGTAATGACAAGCAACGCCGATAACCTTGTTTACAAATTTAATGCAACCAATTTGTATCCAATTTTCGCCAGCGGTAGCAACTCATATAACAACTTTATGAACGTTGGTAAAACCGTATTGGATATTACCACATCTACCAAAGATCCACGTACTTATTTAATGGCTACCCCGGTAACTACAACTAATGTTGCCGACTTTGCAAGCTACTTAGGTGCCGACCCGGGTACCTCACTGGCTACCTTACAAAATGAGGCAGCAACCGGTAAATATTCATTTTTTAATGCTAAGCGTTATTTAGGTGATGCCGCTGGTGCCACTGCCGAACCTTTCATCTTTATCGGTTACCCTGAAATGGCTTTCAATATAGCTGAAGGTATTAACCGTGGCTGGGCATCAGCCTTTACAGCAACTGACGCTAAAGCCTGGTATGATAAAGGTATCGCCGCGTCTTTCAGCAACTTTGGTATCAGCGTTACGGCAAATTCAACAATTAATATATCTGACGTAGGTGGTAAAACCCTTGGTACTGCAACTACAGATAATGCTACGTTTTTAGCTAATGTAAGCTATAACACAGGTTCAACAACTGCTGCTCTTGCTCAAATTTTACAACAAAAATATGTTGCATTTTTTATGAACTCGGGCTGGGAAGCATACTTTAACCATCGCCGTACCGGTTTACCGGCATTTAGCGAAGGTGGTACAGGTTTAGGTACTCCTGCTGGTAAATTACCGCGTCGTTGGTTGTATCCTTTAGACGAGATCAACTCAAACAACGATAACTATCAAAAAGCGATAGCCAGCCAGTTTGGTGGTGCTGAAGATGTATTTAAAGATACCTGGCTTACCAAATAATTTTAATCAACATAAAAAAACAGGATCCCGGTTTCGGGGTCCTGTTTTTCCATTTAAAAAGAATATGAAAAAACTACATTTATTACTGGCAAGCATTTGCTTTGCCGGAAGCGTTAACGCGCAAATTGCTGATAGCACTAAACGCAAAGTTGAACTACAGGGCGCAATAAACTTCAGGGACCTGGGTGGGTATACCACTAAGGACGGCCACCATGTAAAATGGGGGAAGGTTTACCGCAGTGCCGATATGAGCAAGCTTACAGACCAGGACCTTGCTGTATTAGCCGAACGTAAAATAGCCTATGATGTGGATTTGCGTGGCACACAGGAATCAAAACAGTCGCCAGATCGCATGAACCCGAATACCGATTATATTTTATGCCCTGCCGGAAGCGACAATGTGGGCAATATGCTTCAAAGCTTAAAAGGCCAAACACGCGGTGATTCAGTTATGGATGCATACTACAGTAATACTACTTTCCTTGCCGACAGGTACAAGCCATTTTTTGGTAAACTGTTAGCAATGCCTGAGGATAAAAGCCTGGTGTTTCATTGTACTGCGGGGAAAGACCGCACGGGTATAGGTGCCGCGCTGTTATTGTATAGTTTAGGTGTACCTTATGAAACCATTATGAAGGATTATGAAGCATCCAACTATTATCGCGCTGCCGAAAATGAAAAAATGGCTAAACAGATGGTTCAGTTTATGAAGATCAATGAGGGAGTTGCCAAAGATGTAGTTGCGGTTAAAAAGGAGTACCTTGATGCCACCTTCACTGCTATCAAAAAACAATATGGATCTATTGATAACTATCTTAAAACCCAGGTAGGTTTAACTGATAAAGATATTACAGCATTAAAAGCTAAGTTTCTGGACTAAGCGCTATCTGAGTAGTACTGTAAAAACTATAGGGGATAAACAAGTAAGGTTTAGTCTCTATAGTTTTTTTGTTTAGTGCCAATGCTATAGGGCTGTTAATCAAGCTCCTTTTCCAGGCGTAGCCGCTAACTTAAGAAGCTTATTGAACAGAAGTTTTTAGAAATCTCCTCTTGAGCGGGCGCGGGGGAATGAGTGGTAGCATGTGTGTGTATCTGCTACAAGCCTATCAAAGCAGAAACATACCCCTCCACAGCCCGTTATGGAGCTACTTAATGGGAGGAAAGGGTTTGAATTTGGATAAGTAAAGTCACTGAGTCAACGTGTTATTGTGTTTTTAATTCAGTATTTCTTAATTGGTTAATTAATTTCTTTTTGAATTGAGTTTAATGTGATTGATAGCTAATATATTTTATCTTGAAAGAAAATTTCTAAAAGGTTAAAATTAAAAGGCTTAAACTGAACAATTCGAACAATGCTGCCGTATAAAAGTCTACCTGATTATTGTTATGGCGGTAGCATTACTATTTATTACCCTGAATATAAATGGTCTTGCAAATAGAAGCTTTAACAACCTCATCATTTTATGGATTTGATTTTTAAGGTTTTGTAAAAGGTTCATGAATAGCCGTTTATTAGTATTACTATTCCTGTTATTGCCATTCAAAGCAAAAGCACAAAACTGTACTTTGAGTGTCAATCTTACAGCATCATCAACCACCATCTGTTCGGGCAGTTCGGTGGTGTTATCTGCTGCCGCTACCGCAGGTGCAGCTCCCTATACTTATTTGTGGAGTACCGGCGAAACCGGCCCTGCCATCAGCGTAAATAAATCAGGCACTTATACCGTAACTGTTACCGATAAAACAGCAGGATGCAAAGGCGTTGTAAAAAGTATAACCATTGCCGATGCCAATACACCGGCGGCACCAACAGCAAAAAGTGTAACTGTTTGCCAAAATAGCTCGGTAACACTTACTGCCACCGCACCAGGTGGCGATTATCAATGGTTTGACGCTCCGGTTGGCGGCAATTTTTTAGCAAGTTCAAATAGCTTTACCACACCACCGGTAACATCGTCAACTACTTATTATGTACAAACCACAATAGCAGGATGTGCAAGCCCGCGTACGGCCGTTGCTGTATATATAACCGGTAACCCGAATGTTACAGGTGCAGCCGTATGTTCTGGCGGGACGGCTACGTTAACTGCAAGTGGCGGCCAAAGTTACAACTGGTATGCTTCTGCTGCAGGAGGGACGGCTTTAGGGACGGGGCCATCATTTGTTACCCCGCCATTATCTAAAACCACTACTTATTATGTTGTTGCAGCAATTAATGGCTGTACCAGTATGCCTACTCCCGTTGTTGCTCAGGTTAACCCGCCGCCTGCCACCCCGGTAGTTTCCAATGTGAATATTTGTTCGGGCTCCGTGGCAAGTTTACATGCAGATGCAACAGCTGGCTATTTTCAATGGTTTGATGTGCCGACAGGAGGGACACCACTCATTTCGAGCCCCGATTATACTACGCCCGCACTAACTGCCAGCAAAACGTATTATGTGCAAACAGTACTTAATGATTGCGAAAGCCCGCGTGTTCCCGTAAAAGTATCTGTCAGTCCGATCCCTGCAGTACCTGAACCGCAAACAACAACCATTTGTTACGGTTCGGTAACTACATTAACTGCTACTGTAAATCCCACCGGTACGTATGCCTGGTATGATGCGCCAACAGGCGGACGGTTATTGAAATCGGGCTTAAAGTTTATTACGCCGGCGCTAACTAAAACAACCACCTATTACCTTGAAAACACTTCGGCAGCCGGTTGTACAAGTGATCGCGCGCAGGTAAAAGTAATTGTTAATTTACCTGTAGCTGCGCCCGTTGCGGCAGGGGCGGTGATCTGTTCCGGTTCGGTGGCTTCATTAACGGCATCATCAGTAAGTGGCAGTTATCAGTGGTATGATGCACCCACAGGTGGCAATCTTTTATCATCCCAGGCAGGGTATACAACACCGGCCTTAACAACAAGCAAAACCTATTATGTGCAAGCTGCTGTTGATGGCTGCACCAGTGCGAGGACAGCCGTGCCGGTAACTGTAATCCCCCCGGTAACGGCGCCGCAGGTACCTGCTACAACTGTTTGTTATAACGGATCGGCGGTGCTAACCGCTACAGGTAGCGGTGCAGGTTTCACATGGTATGATAGTGCTGTAGGTGGTAAGATTTTATCAGCAGGGCCAACCTATGTTACTCCTAATTTAACTGCACCTGCAACATATTATGTTGAAAACTCATCAAATGATTGTATTAGCGCACGTACAGCAGTTACCGTTAAGGTAAATCCGCAGCCATCGTCTCCAACAGCTTCTAATACATCCGTTTGTTCCGGTACATCAGCCAAACTCACGGCTACCGGTGATGGCGACATCCTGTGGTTTGCAACACCTACCTCGGGTAGCCCTTTATTTACAGGAAGTACATTCAACACGCCAATTATCTCCCAAAAAACAACTTATTACATACAAAGCAGGATTGGCGATTGCGTAAGCAGCCGTGTACCGGTAACAGTTTCAATTAATTCGGCCGATGAGACACAATTTGTTTATACATCAGGTACATTCAGCCCCCTTAGTCCTAATCCCAAACCAATAATCAATAATCCATCGGGCGGCACTTTCAGCTCCTCGCCGGCGGGTTTGGTATTTGTTGATGTTCATACAGGCGAAATTGATGTAAAGGCCAGCGTGCCGGGTAAATATATTATTACTATAACAGGCAATGGCCCATGTACGTCAACCTATAGTGCCGGAGTAGAGATTGTTGCCATATTCAATGCAAAGTTCACTTACGGAGGTCCGTTTTGCCAATACGGTACTAATCCTAAACCAATGTTTCCGCCCAATGCAAGTGCGGGTACTTTTTCGGCATCTCCTTCAGGCTTAACTTTTGCCAGTACGGCAACCGGCGAAATTAATTTAAGTAAAACAACTCCGGGTACCTACGAGGTTACCAATACTATTTATAACCCCGACGGGACAGTGGGAAGCACAGCCACCGCAAAAGTAACGATAGATCCGGGTGCAACGGTTACCGTCGGCCCAGACCAAGCTGTACAACCTGGCGAAATTGTTCAACTGGAAGGCACTATAAACGGTGTTAACGGCGGCAAATGGTCGGGAGGTTTGGGCAGATTTGCTGATTCTACAGATCCGAACACTACTTATGCCCCTGCTGCCGGCGAAAAACAGGTAACACTTACCCTAACCTCTAACGATCCTCCGGGGAATTGCGGGCCGGGCATTGGCAGGGTTGTTATTAACATCGGTTCTGTTTTATCGGCACCAAAAGCATCCGGTACATCTACCTGTATGGGCAGTATAGCTACAGTATCGGCTACAGGGCCTGGCGGCACCTACCGATGGTATAGCGCTGCCGAAAACGGAATATTGTTATCAACCGGGCCTAATTTTATTACGCCTGAGCTTACGCAAACAACAACGTATTATGTAAATACTACTGTAAACGATATTACCAGCAGTATGACTGCTGTAACGGTAACAGTTAATGAGCCGCCGCCGGCTCCGGTAGTTAGCAATGTGCCGGCCTGCGAAGGCAGCCACACAACTTTAACTGCTACCGGCTCAAAAGGTACTTATCAATGGTATGATGCACCTGTTGGGGGCACTTTATTATCTATTAATAACACCTATACAACACCTGCTTTGATTGCCAATACAAGCTATTACGTACAGGCTGTTGTTGATGGTTGTGTAAGCACACGCACTAAGGTTGATGTAACGGTTAATGCTTTGGCGGTTATCACCAGCGGTTCTGCCGACAACGTTTGCAGCGGAGTACCTCAAAACTATACGATTACAGCCGATCAACCCGGTACAACTTTTTTATGGTCTCGTGCTGCAGTTGAGGGAATTAACAATGCCGCGGTTAGCAATCAAACATCTGCCCAGATAACAGAAACGCTGGTCAGCACAAAGAGCGACCCTATTGATGTTACTTATTTAATTACGCCTGTATCTAACAATTGTCCGGGGGCACCATTTAGCTATGTAGTTACAGTATATCCATCACCGCAGGTTACAAGTGCGCCAACAGCAACGTTGTGTAATATGACTACTGGAAATTACGCTATTACATTCAGTATCCCGGGTGTAAGCTCCAGCTGGTCAAGGGATGCGGTTTCCGGTATCAGCAATCAGCCTGTATCGGGGCAAATGGCCGGCGTTATCCGTGAGGTCTTATTTAATACAACCAACGCGCCTGTTGATGTTACCTACACATATAATTATCAAACAAGTAACTGTTCGGGGGCTCCTTTTAAGTGGGTTGTAAAGGTTAATCCCTCGGTTAATGTTACCAGTAAAACATTGGGCGTGGCCTGCAGCGGGGAGCCGGTTGATTATACTATTACTTCCAATGTGCAGTCGGCAACATTTAGGTGGAGCAGGGCAGCTGTGGCGGGTATCAGTAATGCTGCCGTGAGTAATAAAACCGGCAATAAGATTGATGAAGTGCTGGTTAACAAAGGAACATATGCCATAAATGTGCTTTATGTGATCACTCCATCTGCTTTTGGCTGCGATGGTGTGCCTTTTGCCTATGTGGTAAAGGTTAACCCCGAGGTGCCGCTGCCTGATTTGAGGACAAATTCGCCTGTGTGCGTAAACAGCACTATCAAACTGAATGTGCCGACTACGCCAAATGCAGTTTATACCTGGACCGGGCCCAATGGATTTAAATCAGCATTACAAAATCCTGAAATTAAAAATGTGACTGCTGATATGACGGGTACTTATTCGGTGTATGTTACGGTTAATGGCTGCAGCAGCCCGGTAGTTTCTAAGGAGGTTGTGGTAAACAAATTACCAACTTCAGATGCGGGTGCAAATATATTAGCTTGTGTTACCGATCAGTACATTCAATTGGCAGGTCAGATAGGAGGAGGAACAAAAACTGGAGTATGGTCGAAAAAAGGCGCTAACCCCGGGCAGTTTTTACCTTCAAATAATGAATTGAACGCGAAATATGAGCCCACTGCCGAAGAGAAGGCTGCCGGTTCGGTTACTTTGATCCTGACGTCTACCAGTCCGGATGATTGCAACAATGCTACTTCCGAAATGACTATAACCTTCGGTAAAACGCCGGGTACAAATGCCGGTTCCGATCTGGAAGTTTGTGCCCGCCGCGATCCGATCAAACTGGATGGTAATATACTGATACCGGGCGGTGGTAAATGGACAAGCTCAGGTACGGGAACATTGCTCAATCCAGAGGACGCGCAGGGAGCAGTATACACTCCATCAGAAGATGATGTGAAAAATCGCTCGGTAAAACTTACGCTTACAGCAAATATGCCAGGGCAATGTTATACTGCCAGCGATGAGATGGTAATTAAATTTATACCGCCGCCAACGGTTAATGCCGGTGGTATAAGATATGTACTTAAAAATCATACCATCACCTTAACACCAACTGTAAGTGACGAAAACGTTCAATATCTGTGGCTGCCTGATGTAGGTTTGAGTAATAATAAAGTAAAAGAACCTGTAGTTACCGGCGATGCTGATATTGTTTACACCCTGTATGTTACAGATGTTAGGGGATGCGTTAACCAAAGCCAAACCATCATTAAGGTGTCACCGGATATTACGGTGCCCAACACCTTTACACCTAATGGCGATGGCTTTAATGATTTTTGGGAGGTAAAAGGATTAGTAGCCTATGAAAGCTCGACCGTAGATGTGTTCAACAGGTATGGCGAAAGGTTATATCACTCTATAGGTTATGGTGTACCCTGGGATGGCAATTTTAACGGGAGGCAATTACCGGCAGGCACGTATTTTTATATCATCGATTTGAAAACGGGTAAGCCGCCTTTGTCTGGTTCGGTGACTATCCTGAGATAGGTTATGCCGGAAGAAAAATCAGAAACTCTGCAACGTTTTTTCGCAAAAAGCGTCATATAGCTAAACACGCGATCATGAAAAAACTAATCTTCTCACTTATGGCCTCGTTACTTACGGTTTCGATTGCCTTTAATGCTTCTGCACAAACTGTAACCCGTAATGTTTCGGGTTATAATGGGATAGCCTGCGGCGGACCGTTTAACGTGTTCATTAAAATTGACGGAACAGAAAGCGTAAAGCTTGATGTAGATGCCAATATTGTTGACGATATTAAGACCGAAGTGGAAAACGGGATATTAAAAGTTGAATTTAAAAATCACTGGAAAAACCATCGCAATATTCAGCGCGCCAATATTTACATCTCAGCTAAAACTGTAGAGTACCTGGCCAACAGCGGTTCGGGTAATTCAACTGTCGACGGTACAATGACAGGCGAGCATGCTAAGATTGCCTTAAGCGGATCAGGTAATATCAAAGCTGCTGTTAAATCAGGTACGCTTGACCTGAAGATCAGCGGTTCCGGTTCAATTGATGTTAAAGGCAGCACCGGAATGGCTGATTGCCGTATTTCGGGTTCAGGGGAGATTAACGGCAGGTCATTAAAAACAGAAACTGTGGAAGCTTCAATTGCGGGTTCGGGTAGTATTAGTTTAATAGCCAGTAAAACAGTTTCGGCCCGTATTTCAGGCTCGGGTAGTGTGAATTACTCTGGTACCGCTACTACTTCTGATACGCATTACGCAGGATCGGGCAGGGTAAACAAGGTTGACTAATAAGCTGCAAAGCAAAAAAATGAAAGACTGCTTCATTTGAGGCAGTCTTTTTTTCTTGAAAAAGTGAATTGCAGCTAAGTCCGTAGCCAGGTGCTTTTTTATTTCATACACTCCCGTTGTATTTCAAACAAAAATTCGAACAGGTTAACTTCGGTTGGGATCTGAAGCTTTTTGCGCAGGCGGTACCGGCTGATCTCTACTCCGCGTACCGATATAGCCATTAATTGTGCTATTTCTTTGCTCGACAGGTTCATGATGAGGTAAGCACACAGTTTGAGTTCCTGCTGATTGATGGTCGGGTAGCGATCTTTGATCACGGTGAGGAAATCGGCATGTACTTTATTAAAATGCATGCTGAATTGTTCCCATTCCTCGTTTATCTTTTTTTCTTCGGTAAGCAGGCGAAGGAGTTTCTTGATCTCTACCGCCTCAACCATTTCTTTACCTGATTTATTCAGGCGCTGCAATTCTTCTTTTACTTTTAATAGGAACTCTTTCTTTTGCACCAGGTTCATTGCTGATGAAGCCAACTCCGAGTTCTTAAATTCTATCTCGCTTTCAAGCTTTTCGTTTTTAAGCTTTACGACCTCTTTTTCTGATCGTTCAAGCTCAATTTGGTGCTGATAGGCCATTTGGCGCTGTTCTTCTTCATTTTTTTGTTGCTGGGCAAGCAATCGTTTTTCGTTATTGCGGATGTGGCGTTTTTCCTGCAATTGGTAAAAATAATAGATCAGGTAAACAAATATCAGCAGGTAAACCAGGTAGGCCCAGATGGTTTGATACCAGGGAGGGTTTATAGTAAACGTATAGCTGGCCTCCGGCGAAATATTATCATGATGGTTGCGGGCCCTTACTTTAAAGGTATAATTGCCTGCTGATAGATTGGTGTAATCCTTCTCCGTTTTCTTCGACCATTCTGACCATTCGTTGTCAAAGCCAACCAAATAGTAACTGTACTCAACATTTGATTGCTCTTCAAATGTTGGGGTTGAATATTCAAAATGCAGTGAATTCCAGATATGGCTTAGCGACGGTATGGCGGCGGCAGGTTGCTTGTCATTGTCATTAACATTGCTGAAATAGCCTCCAAACAACAGGCTATCAATACCAGCAATAGCTTTAACCTTACGGATATAGGTTTTTAGCGGATGGATATTCTGTTTGTATTTGGCGTAATTGATATGATAGAAACCATTTTCACCGCCTACAAAAATGTTGTTTTCATTTACCGGGAATACATTCTCAAACCCGCTCAGGATCCTGCGGCTAAGTTCGGGGATATAAATGATTGATGGGGCAGGGGTTGAATAATCGGCTACACCGATGTTTTTTTCCTGAACGAACCAGATATTGCCTGCCTGGTCCTCTTTAAGGTAACGCAATGCCATATCACCAAAAACGCTTTTAAATAAAGCTGACTGATGAAAACGGTCGATTTTGCTATCGTATACATAAATGCCTTTCTGCGTAGCTATTACCACCCTGTTTTTGATGCGGAACACAAAATTATCCAGCGTTGAAGGCAAGCCGTCGGTCTGGGTGTAAACCCTTAATTTTGATGAGCCCGGCACAAGTTTATAAACACCCCGGTAAGGATGTGAAGTCCAGATATTATTGTTTCCGTCGATCTCCACAAAACGGGCCGACTCATTATAGCTGTTGTTTACACTACCTTTATTGACGAGGCCATTGCTTTTATCCTCAAATAATCTTACACCATTGTAATTACCGGCTGCTATATATTGTGCTGCCTTTAGTTTTATGGGGCGATAAAGCCAGTAGCCGGCGCTCTTATCTACCGGTTGCAATTTGCCGTCCTTGATCTGGTAAGCTCCGTCATCCACGCCAGCCAGTAATTTATTGTCGACCATAGATAGGTTCCAGGAGAGGCTTTGTGATAGTACCCTGAAATTATTAGGTGTATAACTCAGATCGGTATTATTGCCAGCAGGTAACTCGTAAATCCCGTTTGACAGGGCGAAGTATAGCTTATTGCCAAAAGTGGCTACCGAAAAGCCGCCCCCGTCTTTAAATACTGCGGGGTTGATATGTTTGACCGCATTATTATAGGCGATAAAATCAATGCCGTTATCAAGCCCGAGCCACACATTATGGTTGTTATCCATAAACATGCTGCGTACATTGCTGTTTTGCAGGCCCTCTTTTTTGGAGATATTTTCAATTACATTACCCTGTTTATTTACCTGGTAAACGCCATTAGCGTATGTGCCTATCAAAAAGCTGCCATCGCCAAGCACCACTACGCCCGAAAAATGCTCGTGATTATCAATGCCAAAACCATTGATATTGCAGCTTTTAAGCTGGTTCCCGTTTAATATGTAAACGCCATTTTTAGCCGTAGTAACAAGGCTCGAATCTTTATTAATGGTGGCAATTCCGGTGATGAAGAAGCCGGCAGGCAGGTCCTTCTTATCAATGAATTTTTGCCAGCTATTGTTTTTAAAAGTTACCAGGCCCCTTTGCTCATCATGAGCTATCAATTGCTTTTGATATATGCCCAGCGAAAGCCATGCAGAGTAGGGGGCATATGAGTTAATTTTACCATGATGATACCGGAAGATCTTGTTCCGCGACCGGAAGAAAACATCATCGTCATAACAGGCAATATCCCATATATCTGAAAACTGCCTGTCGGCCTTGGGCAGCAGCGTTTTGAGCGAAGTAAATTGGAGCAGTCCATTTTTGCCGGGCGAAAAGTAACCCATCTCATCCTGTCCGCCGGCATACAGCTTCTTATCTTTTCCAAACTCTATCGACCATACTATAGTTTTATTGGGCAGAGGATAAAGCTGCCAGTAAGCGCCGTCAAATACCAGCACACCCTCATTATTGGCAAAGTACATGCGGCCCTGAGCGTCCTGAATGATCTTCCAGTTTTGGGTGCCGGCATTGTATTGTTTTTTTTCATAATTAACCGTTTCCCGCTGGCCGATATAGGTCTGTGAATACGAGGATAGGTTACCCGCAAGCAGGATTATAAAAAAAACAATAAGTGAGCGCATATAGGTTTTGCAGGCGAAAGCCCAACATTTTATTAAATGTATCAAAGATGCTGCGAATATCAAGTATTACAATAAAAATTTCAACCTGTGTGGTAGTGATGTAGTCCGAAATTTCACTGTGGGTTAATCTGCCTATACATTTGGTGCCATAAACCTGATGCCCCGGCATTATTATTTAACCAAAAGTATAAACCTGTAAATGAGTTATTTAAACTTATGTACACCTCGCTTTGCATTTGTGCAGGCCTGCAATTGCTTTATGGCAACTGCACATGAGGTGCTTCCGCGATTTCCGCCCTGAAAAGGCGATCCAATTTCCAATGCACTGCCCCACGTAGTGTGTAATGAGTGCCTGCACGGGCTTTCATCCCTCCAAAAACCAAAATAGTATCAACCTAAAATTAAACTTTATGCAAAAAAAACTTACGTTTTGTATAGCCCTCGCACTGCTCTTCTGCTTTGTTGACAGGGCTTATTCACAAACCCTTCGTGTAACTGGTAAGGTTACCGAAAAGAAATCCGGCGATCCGCTGCCCGGGGCCACCGTTGCCATTAAAGGCACCACCAATGGTACGGTAACCGATATCAACGGAAAGTACGTGCTGCAAATACCACAGGGCGGTGCAACTTTAGTAGTATCCTTTATCGGTATGAATAAAATTGAGCAGCAGGTAAGCCAGGCCGGCGAAGTAAACTTCGCGCTGGAAGATAATGCCGCCAATACCCTCAACGAGGTTGTTGTAGTTGGATACGGTACCCAGAAAGTAACTAATATATCGGGCGCCTTATCTGTTGTTAAAGCCTCGGATATTAAAAAGCTTACCCCTTTACGCGCCGAAGAGGCTTTACAAGGTCAGGCTTCCGGCGTAACGGTTATTCAAAGCGGTTCGCCGGGTTCAAAACCTACGGTGCAGGTGCGTGGCATACCATCATTTTCAGGTAATGACCCAACCGTGATCGTGGACGGTTCGGTTCAAACATTGACCGATTTTAATGCAATTAACCCTTCGGATATCGAATCAATTAACGTACTGAAAGATGCAGCTACCACTGCCATATACGGTTTAAAGGGCGGTAACGGCGTTATCGTGGTTACAACCAAATCGGGCAGAAAAAACCAGAAAACCGAGATCTCCATCAACAGCAATTACGGTATCCAAAGTGTGCAGCGTAAAATAGGTGTATTGAACGCTACCGAGTACGGTGCTATTGTTAACGAAGGCAGCGTAACTTCTGGTGGACCGGTAATCTTCCCTGACCTTTCCATACTGGGTGTAGGCACCGACTGGCAGGATCAGATCTTCCATACCGCACCTATGCAAACGCATAACCTTTCGGCCAGCGGCGGCAGCGATAAAATGCAGTATTTCCTTTCTGCGGGATACCAGAGCCAGGGCGGTATAGTAGGTGGTTATGATAAATCGAGGTTTAACCGGGGAAACTTTACGGCTAACCTGTCTTTTGATCTTACCTCTAAAATCAAATTCCTTGTTAACGCTGCCGATGTGATCCTGACAGGTAAATCAGTACAGGAAAACTCCTTTAACAGTATTTTGGGCAGTGCCCTCAACTTTGATCCAACGGTACCTGTTTACAATAACGATCCTAATAGCGTTGGTAAATACGGTTATAGTAACCTGATCCTGTCAGAAGTGTTTAACCCGTTAACCAAGCTGGATAATACCTACAACAAAAACACAGGTAATAAGCTGTATGGTAAATTTGAATTGCAGTACGATGTAATTAAAGGCCTTAAACTGAACAGCAGGTTTGGCTACACCAAGTATGATGACAATTCTAAAAACTTTACCCCGCTGATTTTTTATGGTCCGCTTAACGTAAACAACACCATGAATGCCGATGGCAGCACGGTAACCGGTTCACACAGCAGTGTATCGCAAACTAAAAACAGCAATTTTAACTATACCTGGGAATCATTTGCCAATTATAACTTCAACATTCAAAAAGATCACCATTTTGAAACGGTTGTTGGTTTTTCAATGGCGAAAACCACAGGTAACGGCATGAATGCCACCCGGCAGGATGTACCTTTCAATTCATGGGAGTTTGCCGATTTTTCGGCCGCTACTGGCAATAACACTGCCGATAACCTAAATGCGCTAACAGGTTCATACTACCAGTATTTTAAACGTAACCTCTCTTATTTCGGTCGCGTTAATTATGATTACAAAGGCAAATATCTTGTATCATTCTCTGCCCGCCAGGATGGTTCATCTGCTTTTGGTAAGGACAATAAATTCGCCAACTTTTACGCCGGTTCATTGGGCTGGGTAGTAAGCGGCGAAGACTTTTTCAAAGTGCCTTTTATTGATTATTTAAAGATCCGCGGCAGCTATGGCTCAACCGGTAACGAAAACGTGAACCCGGTTTATGTTTCTATAGTAACCGGCGGTCCTGATTATGGCCCAACTGCCAATAGCAACGGTTATAACTTTGGAAACATCTTTTATCCGGGTTCAACCGTAGGGTCGGCAGCCAACAACAGTTTGGCCTGGGAAAAACAGCTGCAAA
>Ga0163162_10003044_pt1 | contig 16023 bp, 9 predicted proteins | sample S55metaG_FD_115310 | JGI IMG/M metagenome (GOLD analysis project Ga0163162, IMG submission 115310) | Switchgrass rhizosphere microbial communities from Kellogg Biological Station, Michigan, USA - S5-5 metaG | ecosystem: Host-associated > Plants > Roots > Rhizosphere > Soil | place: USA: Michigan...
TACGATTTAGGCGTTTGTTACGAAAATGGAATTGGTGTTGAAAAGGATGATGAAAAAGCTTTCGAACTTTATATACAGGCCAGTTTAAGAAATGACAAACAATCTTATTATGAAGTAGGAAGATGTTATTATTACGGAATTGGTATTCCTGAAGATAAAATTTTGGCAGATTATTGGTTAGAGAGAGCTGAAGAATTGGGAATAATTGAATAGATATCAATATTTTAATTTCAAAATAAAAAGACTCCACCTACAATAATTTGATAGTCTAGTAAAAAAGGAAGCCAGTGGCTTCCTTTTTTATTATGTCTTGATATTCTAATTGTTATTCAATGGAAACGAAAAACCAATGGCAGCTGCCTCCGAAAACTGATCTACAGATCTATGAATTTAATTTCTGTGCCATAATTACTGCCAATGTCAGTTGCTATTGGATAACCAATTGTTTTTGGATTAGTGATTTAAATTATTTATGCATAAATCTTTATCATAAAATTATTTCAAACTTCAATATTGCAACTATTCCGTGTAGCAAATAGTAGTTTTCCATAACAGTTCTATTACTATATATAATTACAGTTACATATTCGTTTTGCCATTCTACTTTATTAATCACAGCCCATCAACACAACTCAAATACGATATAGTAGTCAGTAAGTTTATGAATGGTATAGAGAACCACCATAAAAGAAATACACCTATATCATTAAGTAGCGACTTGGGACTGGCTGGTGCAGTACTGCAGATTATTGTTGCTTTAGTGGTGATTGTTGGGGCGGTACTACATTGAATTGGGGAAACGATTACAAAAGCAAAGGATGAACATTTCTGCCCATCCTTCTGCATGATATAATTTAAATCATTTAATGTTCAAATTGATAAAAATCACCACTTTTCCCTTTACATAATACAAAAATTTTGTCTGGTATACTATCTCGTAATGATATTTTAGTAGTTTGATTACAAAGTTCATTATCATATTGAAATACTAATTCACTATCCTTTACCTCTTTTGGTAAGGAATAGTTGCTCCCAACATGATAAAAACCTAAAAGTTCATTTTTTTGGTTATATAAATATATACTTGAATTTGCTTTTCTGGCATCCTCAAATACACCTGTATAATTTGTAGAATTAATAACTTTTAAAGTATCTCCTGTTTTTGTGATAGAAATCCCAATGAATTTAATATTAATCTCATCAATATCGTTCCCATTAATTTTAAAAACATACTCTTTACCAACCTGATTTTCACTAAGTACTAATTTTCTACTTTTTTCATAAAAATCATCATTTTCGGTCTTGCTATCTTTAATCTTGCTGGAGATTTGTGTACAACTTAACGCAATTAATGAAATAATAAATAATAACTGTATTTTCATTTTAATAATCATTTGGTGTTGCTTTTCTTGAATTGTTTACCATATTATTTACGCTCTGTCCATAACCAGCTACTCCACCGCCATTATATGACTTGACGGCACTGTTCCAGCCTTGAAAGGTAAATGTAGATGCTCCTGTGCTTTTATCATATGTTACACCACCTTTAAAACCTTTTGAAGCTAATATACTAATTCCTGCAGATATAGATGTAGCAACATCTGCGCCTCCTCCTTTTGTTAAACCATAATTAGTTTTTACTGAGGCCCAATCTCCTTTAACATTTGTCTGCATTACATCAGTAACCCCGGTTGTTCCAGCATGTGATTCCTGTATTGTCATCGCTTTTACGACAGTTGGGTCTAAATCGGGAATAGAACTTACTGCCTCTTTAGGTATTGAAGCTCCTCCATCTGTATAAAGCTTTTGATCGCCTGACCCTTTATTCATATTAAAAAGCTTTGTTGAAGCGGCTATCTGATAATCATTTTCTTGATATTTTGGAGTAGAAGTATTCTCTCCAGCTGCATTTGTTGGTATAACATTTGGCATAGGTGCTTCAACAAAATGTCCTGCGTTTCCTGTAGCTACATATGTCTTAAATTCGGTATCAGATTTTATTCTGTTAACTTCCTTACCGGCAGTATTAAAGTAAACAATATCTTCTGGGCCCATGCCATCAGGATCAATAAATCTTAATGGATTGTTGAAAGCATAGTTATATGGTGACCACCTTCTCATTTTTTCAGCAAGCGGGTCAATATTCATCCACCTACCAATTGCAGGGTCATAATTACGTGCCTGATAGTCGTACCAGCCCAGCCCCAGCTCATCCTGTAGCTCCTTGCCGTTGTACTTAATCTTTTCTCCTAAATTACTTGAAGAGACCACAAAGTTGTAACCTGTGTGTTGCATTCCAAAAGGATAGTAGTTACTCTCGCTAACTATTGTAGTGGCAATCTTGTCAATTATCAGTTTGCTAATATAAAAATATCTGTCTTCAGTATTATCACCATCCCCTTTTGAAATTCGTAAAGATAAAGTTGGATATTGACCTAAGGTAGTAAATTCTCCCATAAAAGTACCAGAAGTGCTTACGGGAATATTCATAAGCTGAACAAAATTGCTGCCTGACTCACTAACGGAGAATGTAAGGTCATCAGAAGTACCCTTGTCTATTGTGATACTGATCCTGTATTTTACTCCGGCAGGTATATTAGTTCCAATAATTTTCCCTGTACCGGAATATGCAGCTTTGTTTGTTATCCTTATTTGCGGAAGCCCATTGTAAGTAACATTTGTTACAACTCCGCCACTGTTTGTTGTTACAAAGCCCTGAGGCGCAGTTGTAGTATTTTCGTAAACTGGTGTCTTAGCTTCTTTGTAATTTAATCTAACATTTCCTAAATGGTCCTTATATTGATAAACATATGTAAAAGTACCATTGGATTCTTTAGTAACATATCCTTCAGGAGTTGAAAAATATTCTAATGCATTATCTTCATATACAAATCCATCTGCGTATCGGGTTGTAGTTACTACTGTTGTACCGTTAACAACGTTTGTAAATACTTTTTCGATTTTCTGACCCGTCGCATCATAAACGTATTTAAGCTTATGTGTACTATCCTGAACGATATCCAATGGAAGATTTAAGTGGTTATAGGTGATTTTTTCCGTAGCCAGATCACCTACACTTTTATTAAGGTCTATGGTCATGTTACCGTTAGCATCATACTCATAATCATTAGCCGATATGTTAACATCCTTAAAACCTGCAGCATTTGCTGAATTGTCTGTAACTTTTAGAATCTGATTTGAATTGGCCTTAGGCACATATACCAAATTGTCTATAATCCCATAATTAGCCCCTCCCTGAAAGCCATTCCTAACAAGGGAAGATATATTTCCATTCTTATCATAAGTTATAGGTCCTTCATTGAATTTATTTAAAACAGGTATTGAATTATTTAAACTCTCTGAGCTATATGAGTTAGTTAATCTGTTAATATCGTCATAGTCATAAGTATACGACCTTAAATAATTATCATTCGCCGATTTCCATTGCGTTGAAGCTGTATTACCGTTAAAATAACCATCATACACTATCTGAAATCCAAAAAGGTCATTATTCAACGTTGCCGGATCATTAATCTGTTTTAACCAGTTTCTAATATTGTATTTATAATCAATAGTCTGAAGGCCCGCATGTAAGGCATAATTTAAATTTCCGTAAACACCGCCAACCTTTTTCTGCATAAGATTGCCAAGTTCATCATAATCATTCCATACTATTACCTGTTTTGTACCAGGTGTATCACCTATAGACTGAGTTTGGTTTATCAGTCTGCCTGCAATATCATAGTTAAAATAATCCCATATAGTTAGCTTGGTTGTTGATGCGGTTTTATGCTGGGTTTTAGTCTCTATCACTTTATTGGTAAAATCTAACTTAGACTCTACACCCTTCCAGGAAGTTAGATAACCATTATAGCTCCATGCCCATATGGGCCTTAATTTCTTATCATATTTTGTAAAGCCTACTTCCCACAAATCATTATTTGGATCTAGATCATTATCTAAAACCCTTACCATGTTGCCGGTAGGGGTTCCATTTACATTAGCACTAAAAAGTTCCCCCTTATAGTTTGTAGTAGGCATTGCTGTTCCTGTTACAGTAGCATAATATGAGGTGTCGAAATTATAATCGTCATAATAGTTCACTGTAAGTATCTTTAAGTTACTACCAACATTAACAGTATTTGAATAATAAATTGTTTTCCCGCCTTGAGCAAACCCTGTAGTACTTCTAGTCTCATTTAACCAAATAGTTGACGCGTTAAAACTATCTTGGAGTGCAGTCCTTATATTATTATTTCTACACATTCCGGTCATTACCGGCCTATCTAATCTGTCATATTTAGTAAACAACCAGTTATCTTCGGTTCCTGTTTTTGCTCTCAGGTTGGCATCCTGTGTCATTACAGGCCTATCCAGTTTATCATACACAATATACGTCCAGCCGTTGTCTGGAATGTATTTCTCAACAACTCTGTTACGTTTATCGTAATGATAGATATACCATAGGTTTTGAGTAGTTTGATTTACTACATAATTGTTATAAGGTTGCCAGCTCGCGTAAAAAACAAGGTTTTGAACAGCACCTGATCCTGTTATGAACAATTTGTTATCTTTAATACTTATGAGATAATTGTATCCGGAACCACTTACTGTACCTAAATCCATATTTGGATATGTCTTAGTAGTAGATAAGGAGAATAGTGATCCGGGGGTTAAAGCAACAGCAGTAGACGAAGTTACATTTATTGATACGGTTAGTGTGTCATCATCTTCAAAAGTTACAGCTACGCCACCTTGCGCTCCATAAGTATTGGCTGTATATGTATTGAGTATTTGATTATTTGGTAAACTAGCAATATCTGAGTTATATTTACTTTCAACTGAGGGATCAGCTGTGCATATATGTGTCCATGGATAATTTTTTAAATACAATGAATTATTAACATCGCTAGAAAGACTTGTAATTAATGAAGGGACGTTACCTGAACCTGAAACTACAATATTATTATTATTTATAGAGAAAACATAACTATATCCGGCTCCATTTATACTTCCAATTACGCCATTCGGGAATGTGCCTAAACCTGTCAGACTGGCAATTACTCCGGTTCTATATGGTTTTGGGGTAGATGTCAATATATTGACGTTCAAGGTAATCTTGCCACTTTCAAGTACAGAAATTCCAAAACCACCTCTTGTCCCATAAGTGCTATAAAAATCAGCATTAAGCAGATTTTCATTAGCATAACTTTGAACTTTACCCGTAAATTCAGCAGTTATAGCAGCTGTTACGTTAACTAATTTTGTCCAATCGTAATTATATGATCCTGCATGTCTTCCTAACGATGTACTGGTTGCTTTATCAGAGGCAAGCGGTGGAATAACATAAGTAAGGTTAGAAAATTTATCATATACATAATATGTATCCATAGGATCATCAAGGGTGCCTTTTTTAACATATGTACGTTTTAATATTATCCTACCTTCTTTGTCTTTAAACTCTTCGGTAGTCTTGCTTTTTCCTTCTTCAGGAGACCAGTTTTCATCTTTAATAATTGTTTTGTAGAGTAAATTGGCAGGGAAATAACCCAAGAACACAAGCTCAGTGAGTTCAGTATTTCCGGAAGTAAAGGTGACTCCAAACTTTTTTACCTCATTTTCCTTATTGATTTGATAATCAAATTTAATGGTATTATCATTGTCATCAGTTGTGCTACCTTTCCAAAGCGTTCCGGGTGCCGCCTTCTTATGTATCTTGTTTAAAGGAGAATTTTCATAAAAACTTTCGCTATATGCATTTGAAGTAGTCTCGTATTTAGTTCCCGAATATAAGGCCTGAATTTTAGTTAACGGTGTTGCATCATAGGCAAGGTTTGTTATAGCCGACTCATAAGGCAAATACTGTTTTGGCTGACGGTTATAAGCATCATATTCTATATGTTGTATTATGCTTTTATCGTTACCCGAGGCCTTTGCTGTAACTTGTTGAATAGGTCGCCCAAGTCCATCGTAATAAGTTACATTTGAAATTGTATCATTTGCTGTTATTGCTGAGACTGATTCTTTATTATAAGTTTTGTTTTTTGTATAATTTTTAGAGGGAGATTGTGAAAAAGCGCCCATAGATAGTATCAATAAGATACCCGTGAAAATATTTTTCATAATTGCGATGCTTTTAATTTTGAGTTGTAAAACGGTATGAGTTCTCATTTATAATATTCCCTTCATGATCTTTAACACGTATAACCCTTCCGTCGCCATCGTATTCATAAGTTATTCTCCTGCCTTGTGGATTAGTTATGCTCGTTATTCCAATAAGCGGATCGTATGTATAGGTAGTTATTAAGGCTGTAGGATAAGTTATGCGTAGCTGATCTAAGGCATCTCTTAATTGAATCTCTTTACAGGTCGATGTGAAACAAGTCACGAAATTATCAGTGTCGGCGTTTGATTTGGTTTCGAGATCGATAAGAACAGAACTTGGTATTGTTGCTAAATCTATGTTTTCGATTTTAGCGATAGGGACGCTTTTATTATATCCCCATATCACCACAGTTCGGTTCATATTTAGATCTTGAGGAATGCCCGACTGTAATTTTTCATCGTAAACAAGAATAATGTTTCCTTTTGTATCATAATTGTAATTCATTCTTTCTTCAGTGGAGTTGTTTGCTTTACTTTTTAAAAAAGATTTAGGTTTAAATAAATTAGCTATGATATTACTGTAATTATACTGTGTCGTTTCAATTACTTCTGTATTTCTATCTTGAACTACTTTTAATGGAGAGGCAAGTACATTTTTTGAGACCATTGATAAGGAAACTGCATCTGAGGGAAAGTCATAAGGATAGTACAAAGTAGTAGAAATGATGTCTTCATCATCACTATTTTCCCTTCTAATATTTTTTAGCTGCCTATGACTATCATACCCAATAATTTTTGTGTTTTCGATTGCTGATCCATCAAAATACTCCGAAGTTTTAGTAGTCGCTACGCCGGTTGAAAAGTCCGACTCTTTGTAGGTTACAAGATTATAAATTGAAGAAACTGCGTAATTATTTTGTAAATAATTTTGTGTGTTAGTATAATTGTCACCTCTTAACAAATAACCTATTTTTAAGCTTTTTGGATAATTTGTATTATTGGAGACCATGTTAACATCATTAAAACTGAAATTTAAATATGAGGTCTTTTCTCTGGTAAGCTCTTCGTGGATAAATTGTTCATCACCACCCTTATAGATTGATTTTTGAATAACCCGGCCAATTGTATTGTCATTTCCAGCAGGTTTAAAAGGATAAGAACTTTGAAGAAGATGAGTAGGGTCAAATATTGTTTGCTTAAAGCCGTTGGTATATCTCTGCTTTATGGAACCATACTTTCCGCCGCCAATATTGGGATCTCCCATATACTGATAAGTAAAACTGCCTTGTGATCCCGAAGATGAGCACCCATCACAAGCAAGTTTAATTGGAGTGAAAACTACCTCTTTATTAACATATTCTTTTACAGACGTATAGTATACAGGAATTCCTCGTTTTAGCATTGCATTGAATGGTCTTGAGGAGTATTCTTCAAAATTATCATACTTAGGTATAGTTATTATGACGGTGGGGTCAAATGGAGGATAATTAGTGTCTGCATATCTTTTTTCATCAAGTAGTAAATGTTTGTATTTTACAACATTTACTAGTTGGGAATACTCTTTAGCGGTAGACAGTCCATTTTCATCATTATAGTCGTACATTCTGGTTATTGGAGTCCCATTTATAGGATAATCAATAATTTTTGATACCCGCAGACCACCAACCTCTTTGTTTACTTTTGGTGTTGTAACTATATCGGGTCTGTAATAGTCTAAAACGAAATTACAGGTTCCGAAATAATTATTACGAGTCGTATAAAAGTTAAATTTATATGTACCGGCAGCGAGAATGAATCTACCGCCGCTGTTCTGACTATATGTACAAGTAGACTGATTACAATCATCATTGAAAAGTTCAGATAATTTAATGCACGTTTTAGGAAGGGCTACACCGGTTTGACTCCTAAGGTGTGGAATGTTCTGGTAATAATTTATAAAATCACTATTACATCCACCGACCGTTTCAATTGAGACCTCCATATCACTTTGTGGCGTTACACTGATACTATGACTAAGTGTCGCTACAACATCTGTGTCAAAAGTTTTAGTGAATGTCCACTCTTTATAAGTACTTTGAGCAGATGGGTAATCAGTCTGAAAATCAATATTTATTTTACTGTTTAACTTTACATTGTCTGTTTTAAGAGCATCTTCAGCAATTGTATTTAATTCATAGTAAATCTCGTTATACCCCCCTGTTGGATATTTAATAGATCTCAATGCGCCAGATGCCGTTGTGCCATATGAAGGATTTCTATTGGCAGTGTAAGCACTATTTGGGATATTAAGTGCATATGAATTATTTGCACCATTTACATAACCCCAATAGTCCTGATTCCATGGGAATTGGATCGTTGAATTCGCAAATCCAGTAGAAATTCCTCCATAGTATGAAAATTCGTAGTAGAATTTACCATTACGGGTTATTTTAGCTAATGTATTTCTTACTCCTGAATAGGTAAATGCATAATTGTTTATTATTTTGCCATTTTGATCTTTAATGACAACAGCACTATAAACGTCCTGTGAGTTACTTGTAGATGTTGTAAAGTTAATAGTGAAGTTCTCAGAAACTATCGACGTTAGAAGTTTTCTTTCAACTTGATCCTTAGCGCTACTGTAAGTATATTTGGCTTCAGGTAGCTCATAAATATTTTGCGGTACATTACCCGGCCCTGCTGTTTTTTTTAATACCGAACCACTTGCGTAATAACTATAATTGTCAATTAAATCATCTTGATAATTATATATAATCTGTGAGCCCCTATTTGTTGTAATTTTTGAAAGCTGCCAACTAGTTACATATTTTTGAAAATTATCATCAAATATGGAGTCACTACCTATTAACCTCTTTGTGTATTCTCTCAGGTTAAAGTAGTAAATATTGCCATTTGTGTCAGTTAGTGTGAAGCTAACAATATCATTTTGATTCGCGTTGATTTCCAACTTGTAATCATGTTGCGTAAGAAAAGCCGGTTTGCCATCTAAGCCAATTTTAAATGATAAATTTATCCCGTTTACTGACAGGTGGTATATATCAGCTTCACTATCATAATGACCGCTTAGTAATTCTGTAGCTTGTTGATAGGTCATATTCCCGGTGTTAAAATATGGTCCTATAATAAATTGCTGTCCGCCGTAATAACCTCTTGGATGTTCATCAGGAAGACCTCTGACTTCACGGCTAATAACACCTCCTGTTGACATCTGCCATCCTAATCCAACAATTGATGGCACCTCTTCTAGTCTGAAACCACTATAATTGTACATTAAGTTAACTGGAATTTCAAAGTCGCCAATTTTACCACTAAATAATTCTACGGTTTGATCTAATTGACCATAGAAAAGATTAACAGGGGTATTTCCATAGCTAACCATTCTTGCAGCTTCTGGCGATACTGGAAAAGAGATCAAATCCGGACTTAGTGACTGTTGTCCGTAAGTTGTAATGGTTAAAAAGAGTACTAAAAACTTTATTTTCATTTCTGCGGGGGATAATTTACTTGTAGTTAATTGCTTATAAAAATTATGCAAATATATAGTATAGATCTAAATAGTTTAGGAAAAAATATCGTTAAGATTTACTTAAACCCAAAATTTCATTTTGAATTAGGTAAAAGTAAAATGCAAAAAATGATGAACATTCCTGATCATCATTTTTTATTATTAACTATTAAATCTACGCTGTAGATTCTTTGCGATTAATTTCAGGAGTCTAAACAACACTATCTTCGTTCTTTCCATAGTAATAATAATTATTGTCCTAAAAATAATATCTACGATTAAAGCATAAATAACTGACAATCATATATATATATGATTTTAATATCAAAACAAATAAAGATTAATTGAGTTTTGACTGATAAAATTGATAAGGAGGGCAACAATAACTAATATAAGCTGCCCTATTAAGTTTGAATCTTTTTATTTTTGAGTATGCTATCTGAAAGTACTGATGAGACCTAGGGGGTGACACAGATTGGAACTCTGAAATTAAATGCCTGTGAAAGAGATTGAAGAAGCAGGCGATTATAAAACCCCACGAAGTTGCCACAAAGGTTAATAACAATACAGCAATTAAGATTCTTAAAGTTCGAATTATCACACATAGATTGGAACCAAAAAAATAAGGTGCTAATTTGCACCCTATTATAAGTCTTTGATTATTCTTTGCCATGTATTTGCCACAATCCTACACATTGGACATATTTTTATAGTTCGATTCTTGTTACGGCTTAATATATCATATAATATTTGAGCCCCTAATGAAATTAATTCCAACTATTTAGTGGAAGATTTAGAGCGTTTGGCATCCGCTGTTTCTTAATATTTCTTTAATGTGGTAGTTGTATTATAAGGAGTTTTTATTTACCACATACAGCACATCTTAAGGAATCTGTTGGACCCAGACTATTTCGTATTTTTCTGGTAAGGTCTTCTCTTTGTGTATATGAACTGGCTCTATATTCATTTAAAAAGATTTGCAACTCTGCTCTTTCCAAATCTGTTAGCTTAGCTAATTCTAATTTTAATTTATCAGTTTTTTGGCTCATTTTATTCGAAGGTTAAGTTAATATTTACCGCATACGGGGCAGTTGGTTTTATTCATATCGTAAGGAATTGTATCACACCCAACGCACTTTCTTTGGAATTCTCGAAGTGACCAACGCATTCCTTTAATTTTCATTTTTTCACCTACATCATGTTTTAAGTCTTGCATTGATCTAGATCTATCTCGCTCAATGAGAATTGAAAAACGAGATAATATTTCATCATAGTTGCTAGGTGGTCTCGAACCAAGTTCATTAAAATCTTGATAAAGTGAACTATGCTCTCTAGCTGACTCAATTGAATAAGCTAACTCTTCGTCCCATTTATAAATTAATGCCAGTGCAGAAAAAATTAGCTGTAATAATAATATACCGCCGCCGATAATTAGTAGTAGTTTTGTAGTTTCTGTCCCGTATGTCATAACATATCCTCCAATGAAGAGAGGAACTACTAAACCGGCATAATTTATTATTTGTAATCTCTTCTCATATATTTTAGCACGGCAAGTATATAGATATGAATACCCAAAAGCATGGAATTTTTTTTCGTGACATTGTAGTCGTATAGCATTAATTCTCTGCTCTTTTGTTTCCATTATTCTTTTCTAACTTTAATTACCTTGTTAAAACACATAATAGTAAGTAAATTTCAACTAATCGCAGAACTCTATAAAATTTTAATTACTATTTTATGTATTAAATATAATAAAAACCATTACTACATGTCCAGTTTATATTCAGATGCCTCTTTATAAGCAGTATGTAATATAGAATTTTCCATCGCCTGAATAACAGGCGGTTTGATAACTTCAGTATCTGGATCTTTTTTATATATTGAAAAATACATTTTTTTCTTAACATCAAGTTCTATTGCCTCATAGGTCGGGTCTTTCAAAAATTCCCAGTAGTGTTTATACCAGTTGTGTGCTTTTCCCTTTGCCCTTTTAACATATCTGTCTGTTATTCCAAAAATCGAATCCCACGATTCAATTTCTTCTTCTCTATTATCGGCAGTGAGGTATGAAAAACTAAACCTATAATCTTTTTCACTATCTAATTTTGCATTAATGTTGATTCCACTGTGAGAAGAGTCGTAGTAGAAAAAAATTTTCTTCCCTGCATTGTCTAAAACATTTTTATCCTCCTTATAATCTGAATTACAGTCAACACAAATAGGGGCTAGATTTTTAAAATTAACTGATGAAAAGGGATAAATGGTATATGGTAAAAGATGATCGTAATCTTCCTTTTTTTCCTCTTTGGAGTTCTGCGGTATTAGCCCACATATTGGACATTTAAAAATTTCATTTTCATCAGATTTGAATAATTTAAAATGTTCCTGCATACTACCGTAGAGTATACTACAATGATTTCCGTATAAAACTTGTTTATATAAATCTGAAAATAATTTTTTAATATCTACAACATCAGTTATCTCCTTATCAATGTCATCTATCTTTAAAGGGTTGAGTTTTCGTTTGCAGATAAGCTCTATATCGTTACTTTCTCTAATGCGTTTACAGAAATCGGACCTTTTATACTGTTGCCATTCTTTTATGACTTCATAGATACCTTTCAATGGAGCCTCAAGTATTTTACGGTGATGGCAAACTATATTATTATAAAAGTCCGCTTCAAAAAACGTATGTGAATAGTCCGAAGTTTCAAATTCAATACGATTAAAGAATGCAATTAAGTTGTCATTCAAAAAATGATGCGGTGTTTCGATATATTTGTAAGGTAGTAGCATTCTATCGAGTATTTTTTAGTTCTTCTTCCTTTAACAATAAATCTCTAAAGAGAAAGACTTTTTCTGGAGAATCACCTAATAATCTGGCATCTTCTTTAGCTCTTTGGATATCTTTAATTGTCTTAAAATCTCGATTTTTAATTTTATTGAGTTCTGATAGTGAATAGTCAGATATACTTTCTTCTTTTTTAAATATTTCTTCTAAAACAATATTAACTGAAGTTCCAAAAGTATTAAACTTCATATCTTTCGCATTTATCGGTTTTTCGTCCTTTTTAAATACAACAACTTTGTCCGGAAAACAATCAGATATTATAAAGGGAGAATGTGATGTGATTAAAATATCTCTTATTAAGTTATTACTTTCTCCTCGCTCTAAACAATCTTTTAAAATGCTTATGAATTTTGAACGCCAATCAGGATTAAAGTGTGTTTCAGGTTCATCTAATAATAGTAAAGCGGTCTTGTCTTTAAGCATCAAACAGATGCCCATACTATGTAAAAATTGATGTTCTCCATCGGATAAGTTTTTAATTAATACTGGCTCTTCTTCCCCCTTTTTCTTTACCAAAAAATTATTAAAATAAAAGACTAAATCCTTTCCTTCCGGCTTTGGCATTTTTTCGGAAACATACATGCTATCAGTCGTGTATATCTCATTTTTTATGTTCTTATTTATTGAATGAAGATTTAGTTCAAGTAAGGTTTGTAAATTTTGAAATAAATCATAAGCTGATGTAAAATTGCCTTGAAAAGCTTTTCTTGTTTCTCTATTTACATAATAATCCAAAATCAATTCATTGTCTGAAGTAATAAAAGAAGAAGTAGCGCATCTTTTGAGTTTATCTATTATTGAGTTCTTATTCTTCTCTTTCAACTGCGATAACAACTCTTTTGATTTCACATTTGAGCTTTCTTCATTTTTAATAATAAAATCTTTTACAACCAATCTAAAACTATGAAGTTTATCGATTTTCAATATTTCTTTTATGGGATAAAGTAAATCAAGTTTTTCATCATCAAACTCTTTTTGCATTAAAAAATTTGCCAGCAATACGGCTTGACTCATTCCATAATCAATATAAACAAGACTTGTTAAAGGTTTTTTTTCGTACTTTTCATCACTAATGAGCGACTGTATGTAGTTGTCTAAATGAATTAATCTCGTTTTTAGAAAAGGTAGACTTAATATCTCATTTTCGCCAGAAGAGTATCCAATCACTATTTCCGGAAGATATTGCTTTGCAACAGCATTAGATTTGTTTATTCCCTCTCTTATTGGTATTGTACCAACTCTGATTATCTCATTATTAGGGGTTGTACGATAAAACTCTACAGGTTTATTTTCAGGTTTAATGATTTTTATAGGAATCATTAGATCCTCAATATTTTTATAAAGTAAGTATTCCAATTCAAATGAAAACGGGATTTGACTTTTTTCAAACGAATTTTTAAAATCGCCAGGAAGGTATTTTGAAAATGAACATTCTAAATAAAAGAAAATTAAGGATAATGCTTCAAGCACATTGGACTTTCCACTACCATTAAGACCTGCAAAACAATATGGATGAAACTGATTAAGTTTTTCATTGGTAAGCGAATTTTTCTCCCTAAAAATTAATTCAAAATCTTTAGGTAAGCTTCTAAATTTAGAGTTAAGTTTAAATCGTACCAGTTTCATTTATTATCTAGTTTATGTTCTCTATTGGTCTTAATATTAATCTTATTTTGAGAATAAATTTGTATAATTCCTTTATTAAACTTTGAAGTTTCTGTTTCTAATCTATTTTTTACTTCTGTTCTTTCTAAAATTTTAAACAATAAATCTTTTGAAGCATTATATAGGGTTAAAGACTCAAAATCAGAAGCTTTAATATCTTGGATTATTATTTCAACTTCTAATTCATCATTCATTATTTCATCAATCTCATCAGGTTTGATTTTATTTTGATTAATTGAATTATATAAAAGTGATTGATAATGTTCTTTTAATAAAAACAAATCATCATATAATTTTCTAATCAACTCATTAGTTTTATAGATTAATTTCTCGAACTTTAATTGTTGTTCTTTATCAGTGTCAATTATATGTAAATTTTCTAACGCACTTTTAGATATTAATTGTTTTAATGCATTATTGGATAGATCTCTAATTAAAAATTTAGAGAAATTTAGTAAATAATAAAAATAGAAATTATTGCGAGTTGGTACGAATGCATTTATTTGTTGATTAAAAGCTAATCTTTCTTTAGTTAAACAGATATCCCCTATTCTTTCTTTACTACCAGTAATTGAAATTATTAAAATCGAATTTTTGTCTACAATTCTTGCGTTTTCAGCCCCAATTTCCGTTAATTTTTCTTCTGAACTCGTGTTGTAAACTTCTCTTTTTAAAATATTGTTGCTTTTAACCCAATCAATTCCTATATTATTTTGAGAATAGAAATTACTATTGCCCCTTGGAGGAGTATTTCCCGTAATTATCTTTCCAAAATCTTTTAACTTTTTCTTTTTCCATTTTTTTGAATTTGTTACCGGATCTCCAAAAAACTCAAAAAAGATAGACTTTATATATTCATTTACTAGATTAATAGTTATCTCTCTTTTTTCAATTAAACTTTCAATAATGTTTAATTTATAAATTATTTCCTCTTGGCTCTCTTTTGATGGTAAGCTAAATGTATAATCTTCTAATATTCCTTTTGTTAAGTGTTTTAAGCCAACACCGTGCATTTTGTAGCTTAATTCTTCTAATGCCAATTGAATAACATATCTGAAATAATCCTTAGAAATTTTATCTGAAATAAATTCAACTTTAAAAATATGCTGATTGAGATAAGCATCATCTTTTTTCCATTCGTAAACCCCCAGCGATGCAGACCATGATATTAGAATATCTCCTTTTTTAACAATATATTTTTTGTCAACGTTTTTAGCGGTTTTATTATAGATTGCTAAAGGATTATTTAAATTTTGTATGCGTATAATATTCATACCAGAGTTTTCCCTGTCTGTTGGCTTAAATGGATGGCCATTAATTAGCTTTACAACATCTTTTATTTTTACTTTTTTATTCTCCACTTTCTTTCAATTCAGATAATCCTCTAAAAATTTCTTCTTCTAAAACAAACAATTCTTCAAGAATATATTTAGGCAGTCTATATTCTTCAGCTTCGTATTCAAAATCTTTATACTTATTAAAGTTTAATTCATATTTACTTTTTTGAATTTCAGCAAAAGGAATTGTAAAATGCTGTAACTTTCTATTTTTCTGTTCTTCTTTAAATCTATTTGTCCATTTTTTTATGGTTTCTGGAATTGGATTCTCTTTTAGTTTTTTTCTATTGGTATCTAAAGTATATCCATCTGATTTCATTTCATAAAACCAAACATCAATTTCTTGCGGTGTTTCGCTTTCATATTTTTTCTTTTCAAAAATTAATATTGAAGTTTTTACACCTGTATACGGTTGAAAAACACCACTTGGCAACGAAATTACACCTTGAAGTTCACAATCATGCATTAAAATTTTACGAGTTGTGACATGGGCAAAAGATGTGTTGAACAGAAGCCCTTCAGGAACTACTACACAAGCCTTTCCACCTTCTTCAAGCATA
>Ga0163162_10003045_pt1 | contig 16018 bp, 15 predicted proteins | sample S55metaG_FD_115310 | JGI IMG/M metagenome (GOLD analysis project Ga0163162, IMG submission 115310) | Switchgrass rhizosphere microbial communities from Kellogg Biological Station, Michigan, USA - S5-5 metaG | ecosystem: Host-associated > Plants > Roots > Rhizosphere > Soil | place: USA...
ACCTTGTCCGGATTATTTTCGAACTATTTTATGCATGATTTGAAAAAACTAGCTATGTGGATGTCGCCTTAAGTCATTGACTATTTTCAAATTTAAATAAGATCGTTGTTCTGAACTGTAAATGTTGTTACACTGGTATTATTTGTCTCATAATGACACTACGTTCAGAAATTAACAATCTATTACTTATAGGTTTTTATACACCTGAGGTACAAGCGGAGTATAGTTTTGAAAAAAAAAGCACCAAAAAAAGAAAAAGAAAAACACTGTTTTCTTAGGATGTGAAGATCGTGGAAGCGGATTATAATTTTCTAAGATAATCGATACTGTATTGATAAACAACTTTTAGAGTTGTTAATATAGGGCTGTAATTTTAGCAAAAATTCAGGACTTGCCCGGACAATTTTCGAATACCTTTATAGAGGATTTGTCAATATTGGCGCGGCTTTCGGCGTGATGACTTTTAGGATTTAAGATGATTTATGGTGTGTTAAGAAGTATAAGAAAAGGGAACTTCTTGTTTTAATTCTCGCACCATTGGTGCGAGAATTATTTATTACAAATGATTGATTGTTTTTGATAACGAATTTTAATTTACGACAAATAGGTAGAGGTCAAATTAATTATTATTTTTTGCCCATGTAATTTTTGCTCACGAGAAAGCTGTGCCAGCCGTGAATTAATGAATTGCGGCACTCCAGGTTATTGTCCGTAAAAGAAGATGAGCTTTTCAGGGAATATAATATAAGGGCATTTGCAGTGCATCCGGGTCCAATTCCAACATCCGACCTTTTTGCGGGCTCTATGGCAGGATATGCTCCGGGTTATAAGGTAGCGCTGATGAAATTTCTGGCCAGCAACCTTCGCACCTTCTGGGGTACAGAATTATTGAATTTTGTCCGTAAGCCTAAAAATGTCGGGGATATCTACAAGACGGTTGAACAAGGGGGAGCAACAACAGCCTGGGCTGCTTTAAGCCCCGACCTGAAAGGCAGAGGCGGGCTGTATCTGGAAGACTGCAACATTGCTACGGTGGTACCAAACGACAGCAAAGCCCCTTTTGGCGTAAGGCAGTGGGCAATTGATAAAAATCTGGCTGAGAGGCTATGGGATAAATGCGAGCAAATGACAGGCGTACATTCTGAAGAAAAATAAATTTACTTTCCCTTACCTAACACCTTAAATCTTATTACACCAGTGGATTGAGCGTCGCATTATCTGCATCCTGAAACTTTATAATCAGAAGAGCCTGTTATGCCACGGCCAGGCCACGGGTTACGATGCAGGTAATCGCTACCCAAACATTAAGGGCAGTCTAATAGACTGCCTCTAAATCAGCTTCGCCCCTAAATCTGGATGATATTGCGTGATCCTCAAACGGAACAGCGCCTTCAAAAGTCTTATCATTCGTAAGAGCAAACAAAAAGCCCCTCTCTATTCAAAGAAGCCCGCTTTGTACTTTCCTTATCTAGCCAAAAAAAAGAGATAAAGACTTAAAGCGACGACAGATAGTAATCTTCTACAGATCCACGCTTGGTTTCACAATGTTACAAAAAGGGATTACAGCTGCAGTCTCCTTAAGTGTTAAAATGAAATAAAGACGGCTGCTATATCTGTGTTATTAGAAGCAGTAAAATATACAGAAAACCCTAAAGTAATTAAAGCAGCGAACATGTAATTAATAGGCCCTTTAAACAAAGTATATTCGGTCGTTTAAACAAAGTTAAACAATCTTTTGCTGCCTAAATTTGCTTAAAAAAATTGATAAATGTATAGCGAAAATAAATATTTTAAGACAAAAAAAATGATAGACAAAAAAAAAGTTGCCATAATTATCGGTGGCAGTACCGGAATCGGAAAAAGTACAGCATTACAGATTGCAGGACAAGGTATTGGAGTTATCTTAACGTACAATAGTAATAAAGAAAAGGCAGAACTGATAGTAGATGATATTGAAAATGCAGGAGGTAAGGCCGTTGCGTTACATCTCAATGCCGAAAAAAGCGAAACTTTTGATGCATTTAAAGATAGTATCGAACAATCACTAAAAGATAAATGGCAACGCAATACATTTAACTATCTGGTCAATAATGCGGGATTTGGTGAAGCAGCTTCTTTTGAAAACACTACAGAGGAATTATTCGACAAAAATGTTGCCGTCATGCTGAAAGCACCCTTTTTTATTACGCAGAAACTATTGTCCTTAATGGAAGACAGGGGCGTCATTATCAATACAACCAGTACAGCAGCTTTGGCCACAGGGATTGCTGGGGGTAATTCGGTATACGGCGCGGTAAAAGCAGCATTAGCTGTGCTTACCAAATATATGGCGCAGGAATTCAGCAATCGCGGCATAAGGGCAAATTCTGTTGCGCCTGGTCCAACGAAAACAAATTTTGCCGATTCAGGCTTTGAAAAGTTTCCAGAGTTTATAGAATTGGTTGCTAAAAAAACCGCCCTGGGGCGTGTTGGTGAAGCTGACGATTTAAGCAAAGTCATTACTTCCCTTCTATCAGATGATTTTGGATGGGTAACCGGACAGGACATAGAAGTTTCCGGAGGGTTCAACTTAGGGGTAACTTTCTAAGTGGGGTTCTTCAAACAAGGCCAAGGTAACGTCCTTGGCTTTGTTTTCGTACATTAGCTACTGTTTATACTATTTCAATGCCTGATTAGCCTAAGCAGTATAACAATCTTAAATGCTCATAAGATAAACTTTGTATTTTAACCGGCGGCTGAGCAAATTATCAATGATAACAGTAATGAATGGAATTTAAAACTCAATATATAACTCCTGATATTAAACTGTCTTTATATGAAGACAAGTTGTATAAAACTGAAATAGCGTTTAAAAATCATATGTTGATTTGGTTTATTTCAGGGGAAACAAAAATTATTCAGGCAGATCGTAGTTACCTGTTTAAATCTGGCGACATATTTCTAATTCCAAGAAATCAATTGGCCTCCATAATCAATTACCCAAAAGACGGACGCCCGCACAAAACAGTAGTAATGCATTTAACTATTGATAAGCTTAAAGAATTTTACGCAAATTTGAACGTCAAGCGAAAGGGAACAGCAATTCAAAAAATACGCAGTTTCAAAAATCATCCGTTACTGGAAAGCTGCCTTACCTCGCTCATCCCTTACTTTGAAATGGAAGGCACATTTCCTGAAAATATTGCATCATTAAAAATAACCGAAGCAATCTCTATCCTCCGGGCCATCAATGAAGATATTGACGATATATTAGCCAACTTTAAAGAACCTGATAAAATTGATTTAGCCACTTTTATGGAGAAGAATTTTATGTTCAATATGCCTTTAGAAAAATTTAGCTATTTGACAGGTCGTAGCCTGACTACTTTTAAACGGGACTTTCGCAAAAAATTTAACATGACCCCGCAAAGATGGCTAACGCGAAAGCGCCTGGAGCTGGCACATTACCGGCTTGTAAAAGACAGAAAAAAACCTATAGATGTATATTATGAAGTGGGTTTTGAGAATTTATCTCACTTTTCATATGCTTTTAAAAAGCATTTTGGTTATGCACCGACGGCATTTACAAAGGGCAGAATTTAATAATAAATAATATATACTTCACATTATATCAAAAAAATATATTTCAGGCATTTAACTAGAAATATTTGAAAGCAAATGAAAAGCCTAAAACGGTTATTGAAGCAATGGGAGAATGGGGAAAAGCCTATAGAAAGAACCTGCCAAATAAATAGGCACAAAAGGCCTTCTGTCATAAATTTTTGTCTTTGCGCATCATGCTGAGGAAAGCGGCCGTGATACCTAAATAACTGGCGATTTGCTTTTGATCGATACGAAGCTCGTGGCCGGAATGGTGCTTCCTAAATTAAATTGCCAATATTATATTTGACTACAATAAACCTGTTTCCGCTACAACCGATTAGCTGATCTTTCGGACTTTTACTTTACAATATAACTAGTAAAAATGAAAGTCACAATTACAGGTTCATTGGGACACACTGGCAAGCCGTTAACACAGCAATTAGTCCGCCAGGGGCATACTTTACATTAATAAGCAGTGACACCGAAAAAAAGAAAAAGATCGAATGCTTTGTTTTTTCGACATCTCCTCACCCATGATTGTAAACTGCTTTCATCTTTTGTGAAGACATATAGTATATTAGTTATGGTATAGAAACGGCAGCTATATGAATTTTTCATCCTGCACCAAAGGGAGCTCGACTGTAAATTCCGCTCCATCTTTTTTACCTACTCCTACTATTGTACCATTGTGCCTCTCTACAATCTTTTTGCATAAGGCAAGTCCGAGCCCGGTCCCTTCATACTTATCTTTGGAATGCAGCCGCTCAAAGGCATTAAATATCTTTTCTGCGTATTTGGGTTCAATGCCTATTCCGTTATCTTCAATGGTCACTCTTAAGATATCCCTATCATTCTTTACCGCTACAGTTGAGGAAATCGTTACCCTTGGCGGCACTTCAGCTTTTGAAAATTTCAGTGCATTATTAATCAGGTTATAAAAAAGCCGCTGCAATAATATTGGGGCACCTTGAATTTCAGAAAGTGGGTCTTCTATAAAAATGGCCTTTTTTTCATCGATTAGCAATTCAAGATCTTTTTTAATCCCCTGAATTATGCTGTTAAGGTCCACCTTTTCAATAGGAAATCCCCTTGCATTTGTACCGGAATAGGTTAAAATTCCATCAATCAATGACATCATCCTGCTACTAGCAGTCTCAATCTTCCCGATGTACTCGTCGCGTTTCTCTATATCGGTTGTAGCTTTTAGCATGCGGTTGAATATTTTAATCTTACGAACAGGCTCTTTAAGGTCATGGCTGACAATGTGTGAGAACTGTACCAGGTCATCATTGGAACGCTGAAGCTGTGCAGTACGTTGCTCAACGAGTTCTGCAAGCTGTTCCTCAGATCTTTTTTGTAATGTGATATCCTGTGCTATTCCAACCAGTACGACCGGTTGTCCCAGTTCATTTTTTATTATCCTGCCGTTGATCCGTAACCACCTGATGCTCTTATCCCGGTGAATTATCCTGATCTCATATGAAACCCTTCCATCGGTGCCGACATTTTGTAATGCAGTTTCCCGAATATGCAGGTCTTCTGGATGCAGCCTGGAAATTATTCTTTCCTTAGTAACAGGCTCATCGTCAATGTCCCAAATCTTCCTGAAATTTCCCGATATCTTTACCTCGTCGTTAAACAGGTTAATCTCGTAGGTGCCCATTTCAGCAGAATGTATTGCCAAACGTAGTTTTTCTTCGGCTTCAACAGTATCCTGTCGCGCAAGATTAAGGTCTGTTACATCGGCACCTGTATTCATTACACCATACACGGCCCCCTTTAAATCACGCATAGGGGTAAATGCATAATTGAAATAATGTACTGTAGGTTTTCCGTCCATTATCAGGTTAACGCGGCTATTCTTTACTTCATAGGGGTTACCGGTATCAAATACTTCCAGCAGCTTTTCGAAAATCCCCTGACCCTTTAGTTCAGGAAGCAATTCAAAATAGGATCTCCCAATAACATCATTACCTTTACCATAGGTCTTGATCATAGCTTTATTAGCTAATACAATTTTCATTTCCTTTCCAGTGTATAGGCCGATAGGAAATGGAGCATTCTCCACTACGTTTTTAAGTTGGAGTTCAATATTTTGTAAGGTGATTTCCATAGCTATAAAGGTACCCCCCATTGTTGAGGGAATATTAGTACATTATACAGTTTATGTTATAACTTAAAAACATTAACACATAAAATCTTAACAATCGTTTAAGTATACGATCTATAAAAAGATTTTTATTTTTAACTGCTAGCGTTTCGATATCCTGTTGCCTGTAATCTGGCGCTGCATAGTGCTTCTAAACCTATTGATATCTTCTGAGCGCTTACTGGCATGTTTGGTCTTGCAGCTTTCGACACGCTTTCGCCACCGCTTATAGCTACTGAATTTCAGCCTAGACTTCATAAATTTTCGCACCTGCTCTTCAACAAGACCGAACTGGATGGTGATCGCCTCGAAGGGAGTGCGGTCTTCCCATGCCATTTCTATGATGCGGTCAGTCTGGTCTTGCGTAAACTCTGTTTTTTTCATATAGAGATCATTTAGCAATCTTATTGATCATGCCATTAAATATAAAATAGTGGAAGGGCAGTACGGCATACCAATACAGCCTGCCTGCCAGCCCAAGTGGCCGAAATGTGGCGGTCTGGAAAACGTTGTCACCCTTGACGCGAAATTCCAGCCATGCTTCACCGGGCAATTTCATCTCAGCGTATAGCAGCAGCCTTTTTTCTTTGGGATCAGCATAGATCACCCTCCAGAAATCCAGTGATTCGCCAACATTTAGAGAGGTTGCATTCCTGCGCCCCCTTTTGAGCCCTACACCGCCAAAAAGCTTGTCCAGGAATCCCCGAAAGCTCCAAAGCCAGTTGCCGTAATACCAACCGGAAGATCCACCAATGGCAAAAATGCGCTGTGCCGCCCTGTCAGAATCCTTCGTCAGTCTTTTCTTTTTATCGGTAAAAACCCCAAATTCAGGCACCTGTATCAGCTTTGAAAGGTTCTTGCCCGGCTGTAGGCTTCCCATGGCATCCTTCCAGCTGGAGAGTACCATATTCTGCTCTATCTTGTCAAAAGCAATATGTATGGCCTCCCGGTACAGCAGTAGGGTAATTCCCAACTGTTCCGCAAGGCTATTGGGACGGGCTACAACGTCAATTTTCATGCTGTCAACGAGATTCGCTGCCAGGGAATAGGAGGTTGAGGTTACAAAATAAAGCCAGTAGGAAGACAGGCGCGGGGTCATGACAGGCACAGTAAAAATGCGGCGCTTCAGGCCTCTCTCATCCGCAAATTTAAGCAGCATTTCTTTGTAGGTCAGAATGTCCGACCCGTAAATATCGAAATGTTTTCCAAAAGTAAATTCTTTTAGCAGCACTCCAGAGAGGAACTGTATCACATTACGAATGGCAATAGGTTGGCATTTGGTATGCAGCCACTTTGGTGCTATCATCACAGGCAGCTTTTCCACCAGGTCGCGAATAATCTCAAATGATGCGCTGCCCGATCCCACGATAATACCTGCCCTGAGCGCGGTAAGGGGCTTGGCTGAAGATGCAAGTATAGCTTCCACATTTTTTCGGGATGCTAAGTGTGTTGACAACTCTTTTTCGTTTACTATTCCCGTAAGATATATAATTTGTTTTGCTGTTGTCTTATAAATGGCATCAACAAAGTTACGCGCCGAGCGCTCTTCCAGTTCGCCGAATTTACCGCCCGAGCTCATCGAGTGCACCAGGTAATAGGCTACGTCGATATCTTCAGGGAATCTAAGGCTGGAGGCCTCCAGAAGGTCTGCTTCCATAACGCTGACCTGTTTCCCGTAAGCATATCTTGCGGTGTCAAAGCGTGAGGCATCCCTGACCAGGCAAACTACTTCATGCCCGTTCTCTAAAAGCACAGGCAGCAAGCGCTGCGCAATATAACCTGTTGCCCCTGTAAGCAGTATTTTCATGGTTATTTTATTATAGTTCCCAAGCCACCGTTAAGGCCAAATACCTGTCCGGTAACCCATTTTGAGTTCTTAAGCAAATAATAAGCAAATGATGCTATCTCGTCCGGATTGCCTATAGCCTTAAGCGGGTGCCTTTGTATATTACCTTCCATCCTTGCCTCGCTATTCAACAAAGAGGCTGCCAACGGTGTATTTGTTAAGGAAGGGGCTATAGCGTTGACCCTGATGCCAGGCGAAAGTTCTGCAGCAAGGGAGCGGGTAAGCCCCTCAAGAGCCCCTTTAGCCATTGCGATGCTGCTATGAAAAGGAAGTCCCGCCTGAACCGCAACACTGCTAAAGAGCAGGATGGATGCATCAGCACTGTCTTTTATATTGGATAGGTATTTTTGTATAAACAGGAAGGCTGACCTTGTATTTAGCATATAATCCTTATCGAGTTCAGCCCCCGTAAGACGTGCGATAGGCTTGAGTGTTATACTACCGGGACAATAGATCAGCGCATCTGCTTTTTCAATTATATCGGGAAGCTTCCCTTCTGAAGAAAAGTCAAAAGCGATATGACTGTACTTTAAATGGCTTATAAGCTCGCCGGCGTTTCTGCTTAGCGCATACACCTTGTCTCCATTCTCCAGTATCTTTTTTGCCAGGGCAAGGCCAATACCGGAGCTTGCACCTGCAATTATGTATGTTTTATCCATGTTATTATTTTTTATTCCATTCACCATGAGTGTACATTTACTTTCCAAAATACATCCTGAAATACTTTACAGGCACCCAAAGAAAGCCGAAACATTCTCCCTGGTGCTTGCCTGTATGTTTGTGGTGTTGCTTATGTGCCCGCCTTATAGCCAGGAGATACGGGTTCTTAGTATTCCTGAGCAATGGTATTCTTTGGTGTATGAAGATATCGTGTACAAAAAAATAGGCCATACCATACAGGCTTATGCCCAGCCCTATAAAGAATACGTAATTATAATGCAGCATTGCCCCACGGTACATAAGCAGAATAGCGGGAACTGCGAATATGATAAAAAAATAATCATTGCGTTCTAAAGCTCCGGGAGTGCTGTGGTCGTGATGGTCCCTGTGAAGGTGCCACATAAAGCCATGCATTACATATTTATGGATTACCCAGGTTAGGGCTTCCATAGTAAAAATTACTATAATTGGTATTAAAAAGTTCATTGCTGCTGAGTTTTACTATTGTGCTGCCGCAGTTAATCAGTACTGCTTTTGCTTTTTACGATCCTACAAGTCCATCTATAATCTTTTTGAGCGGCTCCGAAGTAAGGCTTTCCCTGTTGGCCATTAGAAGTTTTTTATCTTCTTCAATATTGCTGCTGTATCCCAATATCCGCGGTGCATTGCTTTGGACGGAAAGCCTTATCAGCCGTATTTCGATATTGTCAGGATCCTGCGAAACCGCCTTTTCTATATCTGTTTTTCCCTGATTGAAGGTTTCCAGCTTTCCTATTGGGTTAAAAATATGCTTAGCCCATATTGCCTTAAAGGCACCGCGATAGGCCAGGCATACCGGGTCCCGGCTACCATTAAGTTCAGTGATCATCTCTTTGCACAGTTTTTTATCTGTGGGGGCAAGCAGGTAACTATTTCTTATGGCTTCGAGTTCTAAGGGAGCAGGCGTATTAAAGGTAAACGCTCCTACAATTACTAACACTAATGCTTTCATACGTTTGCTATTTTATATTGCAGATAGCTGGTCATCATCAGGGATAACTTCTGTGCATTTGGGATACGTATACGTGATTCTAATATCTGGTGAGCAGGGGTCTGCCTGATTTTCCTGAAAAGCGACAGGTAATATTTATAAGCCAGATAGACCCCGAAACGCGAAGAGGAAGGGAGTTTTTTAATACCTATAAGTGCCTGCTCGAATTCCTCATTTATTTCTTTCTCAATACCTGATTTTATAACCGGATTGAACTCCTGCAGGTTAAGGTTCGGGAAATAGGTACGACCAAGTATCGTATAGTCGTCCTTAATATCCCGCAGGAAGTTCACTTTTTGGAAGGCTGACCCCAGCTTCATCGCGAAAGGCTCCAGCTGCCTGTAGGCCTCAGCATTCCCTTCTACAAAAACCGTTAGGCACATAAGGCCTACGACTTCTGCTGAGCCTAGTATATATTCTTTGTAAAGGTCCTGTGTATACGACACAGGGTCAAGGTCCATTTCCATACTTTGGAGAAAACGCTCAATAAGTTCCCTGCTGATAGCATATTTATGTACTGTTTCCTGAAAGGAATTAAGTATAGGATTTAGTGAAATGCGCTCATCAAGCGCTTCAATGGTCTGGAGCCTGAAGCGCCTGAGCAATTCTTTTTTATCGTAGCCGTGAAAGCTGTCCACGATCTCATCTGCCAATCTTACATAGCCGTAAATTGCGTAAATCGCGGGCCTGAGTTCGGCGCCAAGGGATTTTATCCCAAGTGAAAAACTGGTGGAATACTTTTGGGTGGTAGCCCTGCTTACCTGATAGGATAATTCATCAAACCGCTTTTTCATACGAGGGTATATTTTTGTTGATCTCTTTTGCCACTATTTTGCCTGAAATAATCGAAGGTGGTACACCGGGACCAGGTACCGTAAGCTGGCCTGTATAGTATAGATTTTTGAGTTTTTTATTCTTTATTGATGGTTTTAATACGGCAGTCTGCCCCAAAGTATTGGCCAGGCCATAGGCATTGCCTTTAAAGGAATTATAATCTGTAATAAATTCACTCCCGCAATAGCTTCGCTTGTAATCAATCTTTGAAAGCAAATCGGAGGCACCGGTAATAGCCTCAATGCGCTGCAGCATACCCGGCAGGTACTGTTCACGTGTTGCCTCACTGTCTTCCATACCAATAGCCAAAGGCATCAGAAGGAATACATTCTCGTGGCCGTGAGGTGCCACTGTGGCATCAGTCTTTGATGGACAGCAGGCATAAAACAATGGTTTTTCAGGCCATTTTGCGTCTTTGTAGATATTATCAATGTGCTCATCAAAGTCGTTCTCAAAGAACAGGGTATGATGTTTTAGATTGGGAATCTTTTCAGTAAACCCCAGGTAAAAGATAAGGCAGGAAGGGGCAAAGGTCTTATTCTCCCAATAGGACTGGGAATAATTCCGGTATTGCTTTTCCAGCAGTGTTTCGCTATGGTGATAATCAGAAGAGGCCACAACCGCATCGAACGCAATAGTGTTTCCATTTACTTTAATAGCGTTAACCTTATTATTGTCAACTATAATCTGCTCAACAGCATTATCAAAATGAAAATGGACACCCTGACCCAGGGCAATATCTTCCATAGCCTTTACCAGCTCATAAAAACCGCCCATAGGATAGAAGGTACCAAGGCCGTATCCCCCATAATTCATAAGGCTGTACAGGGCTGGGATATCTTTTGGAGGTGCTCCCAGGAATATTACAGGGAATTCCATCAACGCTATAAGCATTGGGTGTGAAAAAAACTTTTTTACATACGAACGGTAATCGGTGAGCAGGTCTAATTTCAATGCACCTTTAGCTGTCTTAATAGAGAGGAACTCAAGCCAGGAAAGGCAGGGCTTTGTGACAAAATCGGTCATCCCGATCTCGTATTTGGCCTTTGCAGCTGCCATAAAGCGATCCAGCTGTGTTGCTGCTCCAGGCTCTATGCGCTCAAAGAGCTGTCTCATATCTTGATAATTATCAGGCAGTGAAAGCCTTCCGTTATGAAATATCATATCGAATTGGGGGTCAAGCCGCACCAACTCATAAAAATCCGAGGCTTTCGCGTCAAAGTCCTTAAAAAAGCCATCAATAATATCGGGCATCCAGTACCAGCTCGGACCCATATCAAAAGTGTAACCGTTGGCAGTAGTGAACTGGCGTACGCGCCCGCCTGCCTGGCTGTTTTTTTCATAAACATGCACATCAGCACCCGCTTTTGAAAGATAGGATGCTGCCGATAACCCGGAGATGCCCGAGCCGATTATTGCAATTTTTTTAGGCATAATTAATTATCAGAGAATAAAATGTTGCTGCTCACTTCAGACAATAGTTCCGACGTTGCAATATTGCTGTTGAAAATAGGGTTGTGGAAATCTTCCAGCTTGTTAAGGATGCGTATCAGCTCGAACTTCTCAGATAAAGTAAGTGGCCCCGAAACTATATTCGTGGCCATACGGATCTTTGGCATTTGCAATTCCAATGCTGCGAGCCCTTTGTCCGTTATGCTGAGCTCTTTGCTTCTTTTGTCTTTTGAGGAAGCTACCTGCTCTATCCACCCTCGCCCCATCAGCCTGGTTATGATCTGCATGCCTGTGGGCTTGTCCTGCACGTTTCGCCTTATGAGCTCCATTTTTGTCATTGTCCCATGGGCCCTGAGGTTAATGAGGTAAACAAAATCCTCCTGTGTTGAAAATTCCGAATCGCAGATTGCAGCCCTGGAGTAGTTCTTAGCATACCTGTTCATATGTACAAGTAATGTACTTATTGCTCCCTCGGCACTGCGCCCGTTTTCTTTGCCGTCCCAGCGTGGTTCATTTGCTCTTTGGGCAACGGGTAAATTTTCTGCTACCCATGCCATAAAACCTTCCTTAGAAGGTGGGGTTAGGCTGCCCAACGCGGCTGCATTTATATAATCCTGCGTGAGGTCAATTATTTCCTTGAGAAGGCTAAAATTCATCTTTATAAATATTAGTATGTAAATATACTTTAAATTTATAAAATAGTTTATTTGTGTACTATTTTTTTAATTAAATTTTGAGTATTTGAATCTGAGGTAATTGTCAAAAGATCGATATTAACTAATTTAAGGCTTGATAACTATTGACTATTTTAATTTGAAATTCCTCTAAAGCTTATGATTTATTTTTTAAGTTTATAGGCATGTTATAAGTAACAGTGAAAAAGATTTACAGAGCGCGCTTACAAACCTGATAAAGATTTTATCTTTGGAGTGGGAAAGATATTATGACAATTTTTCATTACAGTGGTATGAAAAATTGTCATTTTTTAGGTCTGGCATAATTTTCGTTTTTTCTATTGTACCTCTCTAAGGTGGTATGAATTTCAAAAATTTAATGTCTAACAATTTTAAAGTAAAACAGTTATGAATCTTATTAAAAGAAACGCAGAGCGAGTTCCCGGCTTCCAACGTTTGTTTTTTGACGACATCTTTGGCCGCGAGCTTTTCAATTGGGAAAACAACAATTTTTCAAACACAAGCACGACACTGCCGTCGGTCAATATCAAGGAAACTGCAGAAAATTACGAAGTTGAAGTAGCCGCTCCAGGTATGGCGAAAAATGATTTTCAAATTACCCTTGATGGTAATTTGTTAACTATATCTTCCAGCAAGGAACACAATGAAACGAGCAGGGAAGAATTCTTCACCCGCAGGGAATTTAGCTACCAGTCCTTCCAAAGGAGTTTTGAATTGCCCAAAAATGTAGTAGATGAGGAGCATATTACAGCACGCTACGAAAATGGGTTGTTGCATTTGTCGATCCCTAAAAAAGAAGAGGCCAAGCAAAAACCTCCGAGGATGATCGAAATTTCATAACAATCCTTTGTAATCACATTTTTGGAAAGCTGTCTTTAAGACAGCTTTCTGTTTAATTCTAATTTTTAGCTATGTCATCGCAATTATTTTCGGGGCTGGCTGTGCTATCTTTTAATATTTTATTATTAATCTTACTTTTAAGAAGGTTAAAGCAGCCCTATTTTATCGCCTATATCGGAGCCGGGATACTACTTGGCCCTCAGGCTTTCAATATTATCAGTGAGCCGGATGTAATTTCACAACTTGGAGAAATTGGAATAGTGCTGTTGATGTTTTCAATTGGAAATGAAATCGATTTGCACAATTTCACACAAAACTTTTATAAACCATTACTGATGACGGTTGTTCAGCTGCTTTTAGGTTTTATCTCAATGTACATTCTTGGACGGCACGCCGATTGGAATATAAGCATCATCGTACTGACGTCCTTTATTATAAGCCTTAGCAGTTCTGCCATCGTTTTTCAGTACCTGATAAGGACAGGGGAAGTTAAGAGCCAGCTGGGAATTATTACCTGCGGCATATTGCTTGTGCAGGATATACTTGTGGTTCCCATGATTTTGACGCTTAACTTTTTGTCGGGCAGTAACGCTTCTCTTTTGGAAATAATAAAAGTATGTGTGGGTGGTGCATTTATCCTCCTGCTCCTTAGGGCAACGTTACGAAAGAGGCTTTTCAGGATCCCGATGAGAAGGGAAATTATTGCCGATCATGACCTACAGGTTTTTATCGGCTTCTGTATCTGTTTCGGAATGGCGTGGTTCAGTGACTGGTTTGGTCTTTCACCAGCCTTCGGCGCATTTGCGGCAGGTATAATAATCGGTCAGGATAAAGCAACCCGATGGTTAGGCAAGTCGATCATTCCTTTCAGGGTGTTCTTTATGGCCATTTTTTTCCTTGCTATCGGCCTGCAGCTTGATCTGGATTTTTTTATTAAAAATGCCCGTACAATAGTTTTGCTTACGATAACCGTATTACTACTAAACAGCTTAATTAACACGATACTATTTAAACTGATGGGAAACAGCTGGAGGGACAGTTTATACGGGGGTGCGCTCTTATCACAGATTGGGGAATTCAGCTTTGTCCTGGTGACGCTTGCAGCTTCTCTGAATATTGTTGGAAACTATACCTATCAAATAACACTTGCGGTAATAACGTTAACAATGCTGCTTACAACGATATGGCTTACTATAATACAGCAGCTGATTTATCGCTTACCGGTGAGCAGGCAAATAAACGGATTGAAAGATAAGTAATAGACTTAAGGCTAACAAATACAGGCTTAAATTTTTAAAACAAATGAGAAATGGAAAATCTATTTTATATTACTTTCAGCATTAAAACGATTACCGGCATTGATTCCTACGCCACATATAATCTTGGTGATAACGAAGAAAAGGCGATGGCAGTATTTAAGCTATTAAAAGGCTCCCCAGAATTATCGAGCCAATCAGTGCTGACCATGGACTTTACGGTAATGAATGATGGAATACCCCTACCCATAAAAATGTTGGAATGTACTTTCGATGATATAATGTATAATACGAGAATCATCACACGCGAGATATTCAAAAACTTAAACCTTGAAGAAAGTTAATTATCCGGCATTAACACTAAGTATGATTTGTGAAAAAGCAGAAGTCCATTGAGAAGTTTGTACTAATATAGGTCTAATTTGTTTAGTGCTGAAGGCTACTATCCAAAGGTTATAAAAAAACGGGAGCAACTATTCCTTCGGTTGTTAGCTGGCAGGAGGAATATTAAAAATCTTTTTAAAGTAGTAACGGGTTTTAACAAAATGGATCATTTTATCTAATTAAAGTAGTGACCTTACTGGTATTAATTTTAAAGTATAAAACGGCATGAGAATTTTGAAAATATACGTACAACAAATTATTTTTAGAGACCTGTAGTAGTTAGAATAGAATCGCTTTATAGCGATATGGACTTTTTAGAAACCCAAGCTTTTAATGTATTAATGTAATTCTGATATAATTTCCTCAACTTTTTGCTGATAGGTCTTTGTAAAAAATTCATGATAATACCAGTAGTCTAATTTTTCTACGATTTGCGGTAAATAGGTAAATGATCTATTCGTAACATTATCATGCATAATTTCTGTTGCCTTGTTTGTATCACCTAATAATTTTGCAACAACAATTTCACCCGCACGGACAAAATGTTCGTAAAGACATATCTTCCACTGGTCATACCCTTGGGCGGACATCTTGTCTTTAATCGGTTCAAAAAGTCTTTCTGAAGCCGTGATGCCCTTGTCATCTATTTTATCAATTGCAGGATTTACAAACGAATGCCCAAACTCGTGTATGCATAGTGTCCTCAGGGAAATATTATTTGCAAAGCCCAAATTTAAGGTGACGATATTATTTACCTCACCGGGTCTATTAAAACCTCCAAAAACATTTCCTACTATATCATCGCTGCCCACGGCGAAACCCTGGCTGAATGGCATTGTAAGGCTGGGGTACAAATTGTAGTTTTCTATACGTTTTCCATAAAAGTGTTCCATTTCTGTTATGAAATTTTCTTTTGGAAGGTTTTCTTTTACCTCTGATATCATTGTATCGTAATACACTTTATACTTATTTAAAAATTGATCAAATTTAATTTCAATGTAAAAGTCATTCATTGCTTTTACAAAGGTTTCTGCATTATCTATTGTCCCAAAGTGATGTACAAATTTATTATTGCTGTCGATTAAAGCATTAGGAAAACTGTCAATGCTCAAAACAAAATTAGAATAGTGCAGGTAAAAATCTTTCTCAAAATATGAACGTATAATTGATAAATTCTTTGATTTTAAATATGGTATAAACTCATTGGCTATTTTAATATTTAATGCATATAAATCCTTAACGTTAACCTGTTTCCCATCCATATCAACAGTCTGGTTTTCAGGGATGGAA
>Ga0163162_10003046_pt1 | contig 16013 bp, 16 predicted proteins | sample S55metaG_FD_115310 | JGI IMG/M metagenome (GOLD analysis project Ga0163162, IMG submission 115310) | Switchgrass rhizosphere microbial communities from Kellogg Biological Station, Michigan, USA - S5-5 metaG | ecosystem: Host-associated > Plants > Roots > Rhizosphere > Soil | place: USA...
AAACACCATTTCGAAAAAGTAAGAGAAATGGGAACGATGCTGGTCCGAATACCCGTCCACCCGGTTGCATGGCGGGACCGGACCCCTGTTAAATATTTGCAGTTGCTCGATTCGGCGGTAGAATGGTGCACTGATCTGGGGATGTATGTTATAATCGACTGGCATTCCATAGGGAACCTGAAAATGGAATTGTTCCAGGACCCAATGTATAATACGACTCAAAAGGAAACCTACGAGTTCTGGCAGACCATCGCAAAACATTTCAGCGGGAACAATACGGTTGCTTTTTATGAGCTATTCAACGAGCCCACGACGTATCGGGGGCAGTTGGGAAATATCAGTTGGAGTGAATGGAAGAAGATGATGGAAGATGTTATCCATTTGATCAGGGCTTATAATACGGATGCAATTCCGTTAGTGGCTGGTTTCGACTGGGCTTATGATCTTACTCCTCTGCGTGAAGAACCCATTAATGCAGAAAATATTGGCTATGTCACCCATCCTTATCCCTTCAAAAGACAAGAGCCCTGGCAACCAAAATGGGAAGAAGATTTTGGCTTTGCTTCAAATGATTATCCCATCATCGCTACTGAGATCGGTTTTGACTTGCGAGGCAATAATACCATTGGTCCCAACCATTACGGTTACCAGGTCACAAAATATCTGGAAAGCAAAGGTATTAGCTGGACGGCATGGGTATTTGATCCTGAATGGTGGCCGCAACTGTTTAGATCATGGAATACGTATGAATTGACGCCCGCAGGAGAATTTTTTAAACAGGCCATGCAGGCAAAAAAATAGCATCCGTATTGGACAGTGATATTTGTGTGCTTTTGCTAAGGCCTTCTTTCGTGAACCGATGCATCGTAACTTTGCAGGTTAAAGCATAAGTAATGAAAGAAGTTTATATCGTTTCGGCTGTCCGAACCCCAATAGGAAGTTTTGGAGGAACGTTAAAAGATATACCTGCCACAAAACTGGGAGCTCTGGCCATCAGATCAGCTATTGAAAAAGCGGGCATTCAACCGGACCAGGTTGAGGAAGTGTTAATGGGTTGTGTTTTGCAGGCTAACCTGGGACAGGCACCGGCGCGACAAGCGGCTAAATATGCGGGTCTGCCCGACAAGGTTATTTGCACAACGGTCAATAAAGTTTGCGCAAGCGGGATGAAAGCGATTGCCCAGGCGACGCAGAGCATTGTGCTTGGAGATGCTGATATTGTAGTAGCGGGCGGAATGGAAAACATGAGTTCAGTTCCGTTTTATGTTGAAAATCTTCGCTGGGGAAATAAATACGGTGATACGAAATTGATCGATGGTCTCGCGAAAGATGGCTTAACAGATTGCTATCACGGATATGCAATGGGTTGTGCGGCTGATCTTACAGCAACAGAACACAAGATAACTCGTGAAGAGCAGGATGCATTTGCCATCGAAAGTTACTCGCGTAGTCAAAATGCATGGAACAGTGGAAAGTTTAAGGATGAAGTAGTAGCTGTTGAAGTTCCTTCTAGAAAAGAAACGATAAAATTCGAGAAGGACGAAGATCCCTGGAATGTAAAATTTGACAAGATACCGGGATTAAAACCGGCATTCGGTAAAGATGGAACCGTGACCGCTGCTAACGCCAGTACGATGAATGATGGCGCCGCGGCCCTTGTTTTGATGAGTAAAGAGAAAGCTGATGAGCTAAAAATAAAACCGCTGGCAAAAATCATTTCGTATGCAGATGCTGAACAAGCTCCTGAAAAATTTACGACCACTCCAAGCCTCGCCGTACCAAAGGCTGTAAAGAAAGCGGGACTGAAGATGAGCAATATTGATTACTATGAATTAAATGAAGCATTCAGCGTGGTAGGCGTTGCAAATATCAAATTAATGAATCTTGACCCGGCTAAAGTGAATGTAAATGGCGGGGCCGTCTCGCTTGGCCATCCATTGGGAGCGAGTGGAGCGAGAATTATTATCTCACTGATCAATGTGCTCAAACAAAATAAGGGCAAGTATGGTGCAGCGGGTATTTGTAACGGTGGAGGTGGAGCAAGTGCGATGGTGATAGAGAATTTATAATTTGGTATACTTTACTTTTTTGAAACAAAGAACTTCAGAGGGCACTGAAGCTCTGTGTTCTCGAACCTATTTTGAACTCAGATCAGCACGGAGATAGAGCAATTCATTCCAACGTCTGTCGATGTATTTTGCGTAATCTGCCAGATAAACCTCCCAGGCGCCTGTTCCATAGGCTACATTGTATCTTTCTGCCATTGATTTTCTATAGCCATCTGCTAGCTCTTTCAAGCCATCTTTTAGCCTCGTAACCGTTACTATTTGTGGATCGCCGGAAACCGAGGCGGTATAAACGGCAACATTCTCATTTCCATCCGTCCATACCTTTTTCAATTTCTTTACAAGATCAATGGCACCATTGATCATTCCTGGTTTTGGATACATGTGATTAATGATAATTTTGTCTGAAAAGTTCGCAATGGCAACCGTACTGAGAGAATCCACATAGACAGAATACGATTGCTGATTCCTATCTGAAAGATAAACCGCAACATTTTTATTCCAGTCATTTGTATGAGCTTCTCCAAGATTACCTCGATCGTTAAAGGATTCCCAGCTCAGTGGCCCTTCGCTTACATGATAACCGCCGGCATCTGGTCCTGATTGAATTTCATACACCCGCCATTTCCAGTCCCCCGTGTGATACTTCTGAGCATGTGCAGTTAATGCCTTTTCAAATTCTGAAACCTTGTCCGCTTTGGGAAAAACGCGCGTTGAGTTAACAACATTTTTTGCCTGGCCCATTCCCAATACAGGAATAAGCAAAATCAGAATAAACAATTTTCTCATTTGTGGTTTTTTTAATGATTAAATTAAGTGAAAGCTTAAATAGAGGGGACAATCCGAAAAGATATGTAAAATAAACTACAATGAGGAAAGATTATTTATCAGCGCTTGTTATCTCAAGATATTAAAGACAGCACTCAGCATTTTTACTTGCTCATCAAGATTTCCCTTTTGCGTCTCGATGTTTATATACACTAAATTTTTTTTACCATAGTAAATACTGAGTGAACCATCATCAGTCGCCTTCATGCTATTCTGCAAAACAGCATTAAAACCCTGCTTTTTTATCCCTTTGAACATTTCATTGTTATTTACAATAAAGAAATTGTCCGGATCACGTTTAGGATTTTTGTACCATTTTAAAACATCTTTTGAATAACTACCCGGCTTGTAACTGTTGATTGAGTAATTGCCGTTTTGGTTATTATGAACAGCGATCAGCGTGACAACAGATTTAGGGATCCTTTGAACAACAAACTTAGCAAATGCTTTCACTGAACTTATGGCCGCAGGGGTAACTGTTTTATTCAGGTAATGCAAGTTCTGAGAACGACCCTTTGCTGTAAAAATGCGATTGGGATCAAATTGAAATTTTTTTCCGCCTTTTTTGAAACTAACCATTCGTTTTCCATTGTTCTGAAGTTCAATCAGTAATCCGCCTGTTCGTGACAAAATTTTTTTTGCCGCTTCTGCGGACGAAATTTCATCATCATGCAAATGAATTATTACAAGACGGTTTCTGCTTCCATATTGACTCAGTAGAATTTTAGTCGAGTCTTTACCCCAAGCAAAATAATAACTTGTGATTACAGGAGTGAATAATGAAGAATCGTTTTGGGAAAAGCAAAAAATGGAAATCCATGAACAAATAAGCAGCAATATGATCTTTTGCATCGCAACGAAAAATATACAAGTATTTTTATTTCCTCAAAATCCTTTCAAATCCCTGTTTTACTTGGCCAAAGCAAGTAGGCTTTTAATCATGATTCTGTCTCCAGTTCATTCTTCATCTTGGTCATCACATCTTTTTCAATCATCTTTTGAGCGAGGATGATCATATTCTTAAATGCCTTAGCATGAGAGATGCCATGACCGATGACCACCGGCTTCGCAACACCCAGCACAGGTGTACCGCCATAGTTTTCAAAATTGAAACGGTCGAAATATTCGTGTTCAAGATTCTGCCTTTCGCTGATCTCGTAAAGCGATTCGGCAAGTTTCAGGATCACATTTCCCGTAAACCCCTCGCAAACGATCACGTCAGCTGAATCAAGCAAAACATCGCGGCCTTCAATGTTGCCAATAAAATGAATGTGCTTATTTTCCTTTAGCAGAGGATAAGTTGCCTGTGTCAAAATATTTCCTTTACCTTCCTCTTCTCCTACATTTAATAATGCGACGCGTGGTTGCTCGATACCTAAGATTTGCTGCACATATACGGAGCCCATTACAGCAAACTGATTCAATTGTTCGGGTTTACAATCCGCGTTTAACCCCACATCCAGAATCAACCCGGTCTTCCCGTTTTCTTTTGGAATAACGCTTGAAATGGTTGGCCTTAAAACTCCGTCGATAGCCTTTATGCTAAACAATGCGCCGACCAACATAGCCCCGGTATTCCCGGCACTAATGAATGCATCAATCTTTTCGGAGGCTAATAAATGGAACCCAATGGCAATTGAAGAACGTTGTTTCTCTTTCAATGCCCTTGTAGGATGTTCATGCATATCGATCACCTGCTCAGCGTGGATCACTGTAACATTTGTTGTGGGAACGTGTAATTCGTTTAAAAGAGCATTTACTTGTGTTTCATCGCCAAGCAGTGTAAGATGAGCAGGACTATTTTGTTCAGACAGATAATGCAATAAACCTTTTACCGGTTCCAGGGGCGCAAAATCGCCACCCATCATATCTAAACCAATATTCATTAATAAATCCCTCCCGAACGAACCTTTGAACAAAAGCAAAATTCCAAATCCCAATTATGCTTATCAATGGAATTTGGAACTCGTTACTTCTAATTTTTTGACGTTATTTTTTTTCAACAGTTTTGTCTGCTACCAGTCTGCCTTTGTAGTACAGCTTTCCCTCACTCCAGTGAGCACGATGACGTACATGTGTTTCACCCGTCGTACCGTCAGTACTCAATGTAGCAGCCTTTGCTTTGTAGTGCGTCCTGCGCTTAGCACTTCTCTGTTGACTGTGTCTGCGTTTCGGATTTGGCATATCTTATTTTTTTTGTCAATTGTCAGCTGTCAATCGTAAATATTGCCATTGACAATCCACCATTTACGTTTCGCTATTTAATTTTCAAGATCTTTAAACTTCTCCAGCCCTTTCCATATCGGGTTTTCTTTTTTCTCCGCTTCCTGTTCCATCTTCTTTAGCATATCCTTTGCTTCTTTGTTGCAATACGGGCCATCCATGTTTTCATAACTACAGGTCTTATGCATCGGTATACTGAGATTTATAAACTCGTAGATCCAGTTTTCAACACTTATATGACTTTCATTACGGCTTATATAATATACATCGGGATCGTCTTCCTGTTCGTTCATTAACTCCGATTCCTCCACCATTTTTACAATGATGTTGAACTCGTCCCATAGCTCAATAGGCAGATCATTATTGCATCGGTCACAAGTAACCTCTATGGAACCTCCCAATTCAAACTTCAGTAGCATAAAGCCATTCTTTTTGTCAAGAACCAGCTTTACATGAGCATTGCAATTCCGGAAATCCTGGTGTTGAAATTCATCAAAGAACTTGTCCCTGATTTCATAGTTGAACTCATGAATCCCGGGTTTTAGCCCCACAAACGCTATCTCGTATTCCCTTCTGTGGCTCATCATTCCGCTTTTTTGTCCAAAAACTCAGTTCCCTGAGGACTAATTCGGAGGGGGGCAAAGGTACGGGATAAATTCTAAAAATTAAGCCTGTTTTTGGATTAATTTAACCCTTTCAATTAATTTAATGGCCTGATTTTGAAGATAACCAAATTTTAAATCCTTGAGGCAGTTTTTAGGCTCCGTTCTTAATAAATTAATGAAGGTCTGGACGTGGGTGCTGCTCATTTTGCTCGCCGTTTTGATAAAATTCTCCTCCTATTATTCCGGTTTTATTGAACACTATTATTCTAACGGAATCTACCCCGTCATTTCGAAGGTTCAGCGGATTTTTCTTGGCTGGATACCCTTTAGCGTGGGAGACCTTTTATATGGGTTTTTTCTCGTCGTTCTCATTGTCAAAACCTGGCAACTATTAAGGGCGTTATTTAAAAGAAAATTCAGCCGACAATATCTTGTCGCAGGACTAAAACAGATCATCTTCTTTATTCTTTCGGTGTATGTATTCTTCTATTTGCTTTGGGGATTAAATTATAGCAGGAAAGGCATTGCCCGGCAGTTGGATCTGAGAATGACCAGTTATACTTTAGGCCAATTAGATACCCTTACAAACGTCCTTGAGGACCGATTGAACTATTATGCTTCACTAGTTAAAGCGGCTCAACGAGATTCGTTTTACAAAAAGAGGAACCTTTTTCATGAAAGTTATGAAGCCTATAAACTGGCCAATCAGCAATACTCTTTTTTAAACTACCGGCCAAGGTCTATCAAGCCCTCGTTGTATAGTTATGCAGGAAATGTTTTGGGATTCGAAGGATACTATAACCCTTTCTCCGGTGAGGGGCAGGTAAATACCACCGTTCCCGTTTTTGAGCAACCCTTTGTGGCTTGCCATGAGATCGGTCACCAGGTTGGATATGCAAAAGAAAATGAGGCAAACTTTGCCGGGTTCCTGGCTTGCCGGTTGCATCCTTCACCGGTATTTCGCTATTCCGTTTATTTTGATATGTACAATTATGCTATCAACGAGTTGTATAGAAACGATTCATCCCGGGCAAGAAAATATATTGATTCATTGCATCCCCAGGTAAAAAAGGACTATGAAGAACTAAGAAAGTTCATTAAGAAATATCGAAACCCCATTGAGCCGGTCATAACATGGGTCTACGGAAAATATTTACAGGCAAATAATCAGCCGGCAGGAAGGCGAACGTACAGCGAGGTTATTGCTTTTTTGATTGCTTACCAGAGAAAGTTTGGGGTTCAGTCCCTTTAAATAAAAATGAGCTAAAACTCAAACTGAATTTTATTCGTTTGCAGTAGCCTTAAGGCCGGGGCAAATAGAGAAGTTCTCTAAGAGACTTCAGCCTTCAATAAAATCAATATTGATCAAAGCTGTTTTATTTCAACGATCAGGTCCTGCAAAACCTTTTTTGCATCACCAAAAAGCATGGACGTTTTCTTAGCAAAGAAAAGTTCATTCTCAATTCCTGCATAACCCGGTTTCATGCTGCGTTTGTTGACAATAATTGTTTTTGCCAATTCCACATCAAGGATAGGCATTCCATAAATGGGTGAGGCAGGATCAGTTTTAGCAGCAGGATTCACAACATCATTTGCGCCGAGAATAAGGACAACGTCTGTGGAAGGGAATTCTTCGTTAGCTTGTTCCATTTCTTCCAATTGATCATAGCTGACATCGGCTTCCGCGAGCAATACATTCATGTGGCCGGGCATACGGCCAGCAACAGGATGGATCGCGTATTTTACATCAACGCCTCTGTCAGTTAATAATTTCTCAAGATCGTGACAGGCATGCTGCGCCTGCGCCACTGCCAATCCATAACCCGGAACGATCATTACTTTCTCAGCGTAGGCCATTACCACAGCTGTGTCACTTAATGTAATTTCCTTGTAAGCGCCGTGTTGCTTTTTAGCCGCGGCAGCGCCCCCACCGCCAAAGGAGCCGATCAGCACATTCCCAAGTGACCGATTCATCGCTTTGCACATTAAAATAGTGAGTAGTGTTCCTGCCGCACCAACAAGAATGCCACCCGTAAGCATCACTTTGTTGTTATACAAAAAACCTCCGCAAGCGGCGGCCACACCCGTGAATGAATTAAGAATAGAAATAACAACGGGCATATCTGCACCACCGATGGGCATGACGAAAAGAACGCCATACAATAAGGCGAGAGCAAAGATGCCATAAAAAATACCTCTTACCCATTGCAAGGCTGTGATATGAGCGCCGCTTACAAGAACAAAACCCTGACTGATACCTATCATCAGATAAACAATACCTGCAAGGATCATGAAAAGAAAAAGCAGATTTAATAAATGCTGACCTTTAAATGAATAATCCTTTATCGTTCCATTCAGTTTAGCCCACGCGATCATGCTTCCGGCAAATGAAATTGATCCGATCACTAATCCAATCAAGATGATCAATAACTCTCCTTTAGATAAATAAGTTTCGAGTCTCACCAGGGTCAAATCCGATAAACGAGGATTTATTGTAAAGGATAGGTCATTGATCAAACGATTAAACTCCACGACAGAGATCAATGCCGCACAAGCACCACCCATTCCATTGAACATGCTCACCATTTCAGGCATGGCGGTCATCTTTACCTTTCTTGCAGCCAGCGTTCCGACGGTTCCACCAATTAAAATTCCTCCGAAGATCCACGCATAATTGTGCAGGCGATTTCCCTGATCATCACGATACAAAAAGATTGTCCCGAGAATAGCTATCGACATCCCAAATGCCGCAATCAAATTTCCTCTTCTCGCGGTTGCAGGATTCGAGAGCATTTTCAAGCCAAGAATGAAGGTGACCGATCCCAGAAGATAGCAAAGTGTGAGTATATTAAATTCCATATTTCGTCTATTAAAAAACTCCAAGAACCAAATTCCAAAACCAAAAAAAACTAAATTAAAAGTTAGTCTTTTTGACCCCGTGTCTTTAATATTTAGCCTTCATTCTTGCGATTTGAGATGTTATTTGGAGCTTGTTTTTTGGTTCTTAGATTTGGAGCGGAACATTTCCAGCATCCTGTCCGTTACAACAAATCCGCCCACCACGTTCAGTGTTCCCAATATAACTGCAAGAAACCCGAGTATCAATGCTAAATAATTATCCGGTTCTGCTTTACCCATGACGATGATTGCACCGATAATAACAACTCCATGAATAGCATTGGCCCCACTCATAAGCGGGGTATGCAACACACTTGGCACACGACCGATCACTTCAATGCCTACAAATATCATCAGGATAACTATGTAGATCATTTGCTGATTAGCCGTTATCCAGTTCAAAAAAGAATTCATATTTCTCATTTATTTCAGAAAACAGAAGGTATACTCATCACTCATTACTCATTACTCATTACTCATTATGCATCACCAACGACCTCACCCTTTCATTCACCACCTCACCATTATGCGTAATGCAACTTCCCTTAACCAAATCGTCATCCCAATTCAAATTTATTTGTCCTTCCTTATTTGTGATGAGCTGTAAAAAATTCAAAATATTTTTCCCATAAAGCTTACTGGCGTCGCTGGGCATGGTAGCCGGTAAATTACTGTTGCCAACAATGGTAACACCATTATACCTGACTGTTTCATTATTCTTTGTAAAGGGAGTATTACCCCCGGTTGCCGCGGCAATATCAATAATGACGGAGCCATTGCGCATAGTATTAAGCATTTGTTCGGTGACAAGGACAGGCGCCTTTTTACCAAAGATCTGGGCGGTCGTGATCACGATATCTGCTTTTGCAATACTGTCAGCCACCTTTTGTTCCTGTCTCTGCTTGTATTCCTCCGACTGTTCCACTGCATAACCACCGGCCTTGCTTACATCTGCAGCGCCTTCCACTTCAATAAATTTTGCACCCAGGCTGATCACTTCTTCTTTGACCGCGGGTCTTGTATCTAATACTTCAACCACAGCCCCCAATCTTCTTGCTGTGGCGATCGCCTGTAAACCGGCCACGCCTGCACCAAGGATCAGGACCTTTGCGGGTGCGATCGTTCCTGCTGCTGTCATAAACATCGGGAAATACCTCGGGTACAAATTGGCTGCCTCGAGTGCAGCTTTATATCCTGCAATGTTTGCCTGTGAACTCAGCACATCCATTGTTTGTGCCCGCGTTGTCCGTGGCAACATGTCCAAAGAAAAGCTTGTAATGCCCTGCTGAGCCCATTGCTTCATAAGCTCTGCTTCATAAAGCGGAAAGTAAACACCTATTAAAATTTTAGATTTCAGATTTGGGGCCCGATAGCTATCAGGATCAGATTTACCCGGTGGATGAATAGATAAAATAATTTCTGAAGACTGAATAACTTCTTCCCTGCTGCTGACTTGTGCGCCAACTTTTTCATAACTCGTGTTATCGGCAAACGCCTGTTCGCCGGCCCCATTTTCTGTTAATACAGCAATTCCTTTTTTAGAGAGTGTGGCGACTGCTTCGGGAAGCAGTGAGACTCGTGTTTCATCAGAAGGTTCTTTCAATACGCCTATCGTCATATCATTTCTTAAGGGTTCAAGATAAAGAAAATTTTGAGTTGGCATCAAGTTACCGGCTGTTCAAAAAATTTCTGTTCATTATTTTTTTGTTTTACTAAACAGCCAGGGAAGCAGATTCTTTTCACGGAAAGCATTGATCCAGCTCTCATGCCTGACGCCCGGGTATTCGGTGTATCGCACATCGGCGTCAAGTTTTTTTAATCTTTGATAAAATTGACGCAAAAAAGTACAGGCACCACATCATCATCCGCACCATGAAAGATCCATACAGCGGTTTGCTTTGCAAATCTATCGGCTGTGGACGCTCTTCCCTGCGCCACAGATCGGAAAGGCAGCGGCGAAAATATCCGGATACCTGGCCACCATGTCAAAAACTCCCATCCCGCCCTGCGATAATCCCCCGATATATATTTTCCTTGTGTCTGTAAATGACAAAGACATTAAACTATCAACCAACTTTTTTAACAAGGACGTGATCGCAGTCGGCTTCTTGTGAAACGGGAAAATAGCTCGTTTCAGAGTTCCTGTTGAATCAAACTCCGCATCAAAATAAGCCCATACGTCGTTGGGAGGGACACTGGGGGAAAATGATAACAGCCGGAAAATTGCGACGATTAGAATCTGCTAAAAAGTAGCGACCGCCGACATCCAGTTGTACCTCGTTATCATTTCCCTTTTCATAAGCTCCATGAAGAAAAATTAACAGCGGATACTTTTGTTCGTATCAAACGCCAATGGATAAAGAATGCGGTAAGGCAGGCTCTGTCCATCGTTGGTAAATAATTCCTTCTTATACTCATTAAGATCCTGTCCACACAATGAAAGAAACAAGAGAGACGGAATACAAAGGAAAACAGGTTTCATATATCTATGTCAGAACCTGATCGTGAAATGCTGCTTTTCCTTGAATTCCTGCCTGAAGAAAATGATGCCGATAAAAAAAAGATCAATAGAACACCGCACAGCGGAATGCTCTTTAATATGTTCCCAGGCCTGTTCCATTTCTTTACTCCAATGAATATCGTCAAAAATAAAAATGGAATTTGAATTTGCTTTTTCCAATAGCCAATGAAAATAATTTTCGGTCGCATCGCGGCGATGATTACCATCGATAAAAGCAAGGCCAACAGACGTAAGTTGATAAAGAACAGACGGCAACGTGTAATCAAAATTTCCCTCAATTAGTCTTGTATTCTGAAGTGCTAACGTTTTGAAATTTTGCCTGGCCACATTTGCTATTTCACCTGAGCCTTCAAGGGTAAAAACATTTCCGCCAGGGTTTGCCAGGGAAAGGTAAGTTGTCGTTATCCCTAACGAAGTACCTAACTCAATAATAGAACCTGGCTGATAATATTTCGCGATGCGGTATAAAAGCTGGGCATATTTTTTAGATTTGACCGCGTGTTTGGAAACAGATGAAACGGACCGTTCCTTTGCTCCCGATGAGGAAGATCCAGCCCCATGATCCTCGATGGAAAGAATGGTTTGATCCCTTAAAGATCTTTTCCGTAAATTCTCGACCTTACTGTAATCTTCATAGTTCGTCTTGTCATTTAAAACTTTGGTGACAAAATCGAAAACAAAAGGAGAATGAACACCGTGGCCTTTTCCATTGGCGGCGGTCAGGGAATAATTAAGGTACTTTAATGCTAATTGAAAAGAAGAGTACATAATCAATGACAGAATTAATAATTATTAATTAACAATTATTAATTATTTTCTCTCCCAGACCTGGAACGATAAAGCATAAGGATTTTTCTCGTCAGCTTCGCAATCGCGATTACTTTTCAGTTTCCATTCACCCCTATCCATTTCAGGGAAAAACGCATCCCCATCAAAATTTCCATGTACAAGGGTTAAATAGATCCGGTCAGCTGATGGCAATGCCGAACGAAAAATTTCAGCTCCGCCGATGATAAAAATTTCTTTGGCATCGGTCTGAGTGGCACGAGTAATGGCCTGGTCAATCGTCTGCACGACCTGTACGTCCGGGGCCTTCCAATCTTTATTTCTCGAAACAACAATATTCGTTCTTCCTTTCAACGCTTTACCGAGTGATTCAAAGCTTTTTCGTCCCATGATCACGGGCATTCCCCATGTAACATTCTTAAAGTACCTCATATCAGTAGGCAAACACCAGGGAAGCTTATTATCTTTTCCGATCACGTTGTTCTCCGAGGCAGCTACAATGAAACTAATGACCACAGCAAAAATTTGCTAACAAATCTAGAATCCGAAATCCGAAATCCGAAATCAATTACACAGCGACCGGGGCTTTGATCGCCGGATGGGATTGGTAATTCTCCAATGTAAAGTCCTCGAATGTAAAATCAAAAATATTTTTCACTAAAGGATTTAGTTTCATCGCTGGAAGAGGAAGAGGTTTTCTGCTTAACTGAAGGTTGACCTGTTCAATGTGATTATTGTAAATATGGACATCACCAAATGTATGAATGAATTCTCCCGGTTGCAGGTCACAAACCTGGGCGATAATCATGGTCAGCAAAGCATAAGAAGCGATTTTGAAAGGCACCCCTAAAAAAACATCGGCGCTTCTTTGGTAGAGCTGACAACTGAGTTTGCCGTCAGCAACATAAAATTGAAAAAGTGTGTGACAAGGCATCAAAGCCATTTTCGGAAGATCGGAAACGTTCCATGCACTAACGATCAGGCGTCGGCTGTCAGGATTTGCTTTAATTTGTTTCACCAGGTCGCTGATCTGATCGGTGACCCTTCCATCAGTCCCTTCCCAGCTACGCCATTGTTTCCCATACACGGGCCCCAACTCGCCACTTTCATTCGCCCACTCATTCCAAATACTCACACCATGCTCTTTCAGGTAAGCAATATTTGTTTCACCTTTTAAGAACCAAAGCAGTTCATAAATAATACTTTTCAGGTGAAGTTTTTTTGTGGTAACTAATGGGAAACCTTGCTGCAGGTCAAAGCGCATCTGGTAGCCGAAACAACTCTTTGTTCCTGTCCCGGTGCGATCCGGTTTTTCTACACCATTGTTAAGAATATATTGCAGAAGATCGAGATATTGTTGCATGAACGCAAGTTAGGGAAAAGGGTGAATGCCTGCATGCCGGACAGGCAGGGTGGGTAGTGAATGGTGAGTGGATGTGGGCAAGCTGTGGATGAAATTATTTTCTGTGCATATAAGAGTCTATTCGTTGTTTTACGTTTTCCCTTATGTCCATCCAGAATAAGTTGTAATCTACAATATGAAAATTACCAAGTCTGGAGGCCACTTCGGATTTCTGTTCAATCCCTGCGGGTCTTTCAACCCACAAAATATTTATCCCAGGAGCTACTCTCACGCCCTTTAGACCTCCAGCAGAACAACCGGGGTCAAATACAAAAAACCTCATGACCTTCGAATAGTACACATAATTGCGATTGGGAAATGCTTCTACAAACCTCTGCGCTTCATTTCCTTTTTGATCAATGCCAGCTCTCTTCCTGTTTGCCCTTTTACGGATGTATTTTCCTGCGCACGGCGCATCAGGTAAGGAACAACATCTTTGATAGGACCAAACGGAAGATACTTGCTGACATGGCAACCGGCAATCGCAAGATTGAAAGTAATGTTATCGCTCATACCGTACAATTGGGAAAAATGAACATGTGGATGATCTAGCGGTAAATTTTTTTTCTGAAGCAACTGCGTGGTAAGAAGATTGCTGTACTCATTGTGAGATGCCACTACGACAGCAATTCGATCTATGTGATCAATGCAAAATTGAATGGCATCGTTAAAATCCCTGTCGGTAGTCTCTTTATCAGGTTGAATGGGCGAAGGGTAATTCATTTGCTCAGCCCTTTTTCGCTCCTTTTCCATGTAAGCACCACGAACGATCTTGGCGCCTAAAGTAAAGTTCCTTTGCAGAGCTGCCTCATGAGAATCTTTCAAGAACTGCAAGCGATCATGCCGATACAATTGAAGGGTGTTGTAGACAACGACCTTGTTTTTATTAAACTGTTCCATCATCAGGATTGTGATGACATCAATAGGATCCTGGATCCATGTTTCTTCTGCATCAATAAATACGCCCACATTTTTTTCAGCTGCCGCTTTGCATATCCGCAATAATCTCTCCTGCACCTTCAGCCATTCCTTCTTTTCATCCGCTGTTAAAGACTCAACCGCTTTTGCAAACCTTTTCATCAGCGACCCGGGGTTCAACTCAACGGAACGGTCGAGCTTTTCTAACAGGCCAAATCTTGCGATACCTGTAATTTTTACACTCATGTATGGAATGTTGGCCTGTGTACCCGCATAGTTAATGACACGAATAAATTCATCCGTAGCATGATCAAATGCTTCTTCACTATGTTCACCACCTTCAACACCATAATCTAAAATTACCTGGACACCGAATCCTCCCAGTTTTTTGGCAACGTTTGCCGTTTCTTGCAGCGACTCGCCACCCACAAATTGTTTGAAAATCGTTTTACGGATAAGTCCTTTAATGGGTAAACCGCTGCGAATAGCCCATGGAGTAATGCGGGTGCCGACTTTCACCAGCCATGGATAGCTCATGCTGTTGAAAAGAAAGCGTGCTCTTTTTAATTCGCTATCCGATTTATAAGCAAATGCATTTTGAGTATTGTCAAAGGAAATAGAGGGGTTTGGATCCATAGCAAGTCTTAAATGCTGGCAAAGGTAACAGGCTATTGGCAATTGACAATCGGCAAGCAGTAATAAACAGTAGTAGCTAACAACGGGCTCCATGCTACTCATCACTCATTACTCATTATTGATTACTCCAGCTATCTTTACAAAAACTTCTGCAATGGAATCAAGAAAATCTTCGGAGAGCTTAACGATGATGACGGAGATCGTTCTTCCGAACGATACAAATGTTTTTGGAAATTTAATGGGAGGAAGGTTGATGTATTGGATGGACATAGCTGCTGCTATCGCGGCCCAAAAACATTGCAACGCTCCGGTGGTTACAGCCTCTGTAGATAATATTTCTTTTGAAAGTCCTATCAAACTTGGAAATACGGTGCATATACAGGCAAATGTGACCCGGGCATTCAACACTTCCATGGAAGTACATTTAAAGGTGTGGGGAGAAGATCATATTCAACAGTACAAATACCAAAGCAACGAAGCCTATTATACATTTGTGGCACTCGACGCAAGCACCCGCCCTAAACCGGTACCTCAATTAATTCCGGAAACTGAAGAGGACAAAAAATTATTCGAAGGAGCTTTGAGAAGAAGACAGGTGAGATTGATATTGGGGGGAAAAATGAAACCGGATGATGCCGCGGAATTAAAAGCATTATTTATGCCCCCGACCTCTAAAGGGGTTTAATATACGTTTCATGTCGTACACATTCAAGTTTCAAAGCGCACTTGATTTCTTGTAAATTTTATTCTTCTCCTTTCGGGAGGTTAGGGTGTTTTATTTATCGATCGTTTCCCAATGGTGAGCTCCCATCATCATGTGTGTTTTGCTCTGTTCTATAGCATCCATTACCTGCGCTAAAATTTTTTCCGGTGGTGAATCATAATCTATTTTCAGCGGTTCTTTAAATGTTACAGATAATTGCGAGCCTTTCTTTTTAAATTTCAATCCTTTTTTATTGAACGCTCGCCAAAAGCCGCTGATAACAACAGGCACCACTATCGGCTTGGTCAGCTTAATGATGAACGCCGTTCCTTTTCTTCCCGGGGCAAAGGGTTTGGTTGTTCCTTGCGGAAAGGTGATGACCCAATTATCTCTCAGAGTTCTTGTTACTTTTCTTGTATCAGAAGGG
>Ga0163162_10003047_pt1 | contig 16012 bp, 10 predicted proteins | sample S55metaG_FD_115310 | JGI IMG/M metagenome (GOLD analysis project Ga0163162, IMG submission 115310) | Switchgrass rhizosphere microbial communities from Kellogg Biological Station, Michigan, USA - S5-5 metaG | ecosystem: Host-associated > Plants > Roots > Rhizosphere > Soil | place: USA...
AGTTCGAACAATTTCTTCGCCTTGGAATCGTAGGCAGCTTTGTCAGCCCACGCCTGACGAGGCAGGAGGATCTCGCCTGGCACCCCTGGACATTCAGAAACGACGGTGAAGCCAAAAATCGGATCGGGCACAGTCCTTACGGTTGACAGCGTACCGTTATGGATCGCGTCGATGATGGCGCGCGTGTATGCCAGCTTGATGCGACTGCCGACTCCATACGCTCCGCCGCTCCACCCGGTATTTACCAGCCACACTCGTGTTTCGTGCTTCCTGAGTTTCTCTGCTAACAGTTCAGCGTATTTCTTGGGATGCCAGACCAGGAATGGCCCTCCGAAACACGGTGAGAACGTCGCGGTTGGTTCTTTGATACCTACTTCAGTGCCCGCCACTTTCGCAGTGTATCCACTGATGAAGTGAAACATTGCCTGCTCAGGAGTGAGTGAGCTAACTGGTGGCAGCACTCCGAATGCGTCACAGGTGAGGAAAATCACATCGGTCGGATGTCCGGCAACGCACGGAATCAGACTGTTACGAATGAAGTTGATCGGATAGGCGCCTCGGGTATTCTCGGTAATGCTGACGTCGGCGTAGTCGACGCTATGGTCTTCTTCCAGAACAACATTCTCCAGAACAGCGCCGAATCGTAGAGCAGAGAATATGTCCGGCTCAGATTCACTGGTTAGGTTGACGGCCTTCGCGTAGCAACCGCCTTCAATATTGAAGATGCCATCGTCGCCCCAGCAATGCTCGTCGTCTCCAATGAGATATCGCTTGGGATCAGCAGAGAGGGTGGTTTTTCCTGTGCCGCTCAATCCGAAAAGCAATGACGAACGTCGCGTCTGCTTGTCTGCAGTCGCTGAGCAGTGCATCGAGAGGACGCCACGTTTATACGCGAAATAGTTGGCCACGGTGAATACGCCCTTCTTCATCTCGCCGGCATATTCAGTTCCAAGGATCACGAGTTCCCGGTCTTCAAGACTAAGGCTGATGCAAGTCTTCGATCCGACATCCTCCATAAGGCGGTCCGCCGGAAAGGCGCCAGCGTTGTAGACCACGAAATCCGCCTGATTAAAGGCTGAGAGTTCTTCGGTTGTCGGCCGGATGAGCATCGTATGCATAAAAAGCGCATGATACGGTCTCGAACAAATCACACGGACCTTAATGCGGTACTTCGGATCCCAGCCAGCAAAGCCATCGAAGCAGTAAAGTCGCTCGCAGATGTTGAGGTAGTCAAGAGCGCGCTGGCGGACTGCCCTAAACGACTTTGGATCGAGCGGAACGTTGGTTGTACCCCACCAGACCTCTTTTTCGGAGGAGGAATTCTTGACGATGCGTTTGTCCTTGGGTGAACGACCAGTTTTCTCTCCCGAATACGCGACGAGAGCGCCATTCTCTGCAATGGTCGCGTCCCTGTCATAGCGGATCGCATGTTCGTACAAGACACTGGGTGGGAGATTGCGGTGGATTTCCTTCGCGCTTAGTTCAAGCCGCCCCAGATCGAATGAATCCATAAGCCAATACCTCTTCTCCACTTCGTCATCACACACGAATGCTTCTTCTTGTTCTTGACGCCGAAGACTACCGCTAAGCACTCCGACCTGCCTACTGACAAAAACACTAGTCACAACTGGGGACTCAGTTGAAACGTGGTCGAACACTCAATGCATAGGAAATTCAAAATCTCACGTCACGTGTCCCGGCAATCGCGGAAACGGCCGCATTTCCACGTACAAGCAGAAACCGCGCTTTGCTTCTGTAAAAAGGGGTCACAACAACTAAGACCCGAAGCCAGCCACCAAGGGTAGTGAAAAATGTTACGCTTCTACGACGCAACCGCCCTGATCCCGCCCTTTGTATCCTTTTCAGCTGCAGTGGGTTTCTTTCCAATTATTTCGCCCTCTGCTCGGAGCCAATCTTCGACATCGTGACCGTCTTCGCAGCCGCGTTCCTCGTAAAATCGATAGGCACGAGCACGAATTATGCTCTCGGTCAATTCGAGGGAAACTTCGGTGGGCTTCGAGATTGAGCCCTCTGCAGTTTTAGATCCCATGGGACACCTCCAGCAAAGACGACAACACAAGGGACTGTAAGCTCCGTGAGAGAGTGGCGACTAGCAGTATTGACAGAGACACTCTTCACAATCTGCCACGATTTGAATCAGTTGATGTGACGGGCAAGGCCGGCATCGACCTGGTGACGTGAAATATCGTTTGAACGTTGTGCGATATTTGAACAGTTGTTGAATTCCTGTCAGAACCGCAAAGTGATTCCACCGGTGAAATCGAACTCGTCGAGGTAGTGGTTTACTGCCCACGGCCCAGCACCCGCCCCAGAACGGGTCTCACCAATATCCACCATCCGTGGTAGTGACGCGCAGCAGCTTCCAAGGCTATTTGTCTCAAAGCGGTTACTTATCTGGCAGCGGCCAAGAAAGTGAACCATGTTGGTAGTTTTGACAGCTTTGCTCGCCCATGGCGGTCGGGTAGCCTCAGAGCAAATCCTCGAACTAGGGGACATTGACGATGAAGATAAAGACAATCCCAATCCTCCTGTTAGCGGTTGGTGGTTTTTTTCTCACCCCCGTACTCTCCTTGGCGCAACACAACTTTGAAATCGGCGGGTACATTGGGGGACAAATCAATGGTGGGGTGGATCTCTCAACTACCTTGTTTCATCGCATCGAAGTTCAGAACGGAGCCAACTATGGCATCACAGCAGGTTATCTGCTTGGCGAGCTCGGCGAAGCCGAGTTTCAATGGAACCACAACAATGCCGGCACCACAGCCCAACCGATAGGCGGCGGCACCAGCGTCACAGTGTTCAATCTGACGCAGAACCAATACATGGGAAATTTCCTTTTTCACGCAAAGGACCGAGAGTCGAAGGTGAGGCCCTTTCTCTTAATTGGCCTCGGAGCAAACTCCCTTTCTGCGGACCGGAGCGGCGTCCAAGGGTCGACCCGCTTTACTTTTGCGATTGGTGCTGGCGCAAAATACAACATGGGTAACCATTTTGGGCTTCGGGGCCAGTTTAGATATGCTCCAACCTATCTCACCACAACGAGTAATGGTGGATATTGGTGCGACCCGTTCTGGGGCGGGTGCTGGGTAACTGGGAACTCCCACTATCTCAACGGGTTCGATATTACTGGCGGTGTCACGCTTCGGTTCTGAAGCATCTCCAGTAGGGGGATTCTGGCTTGCATAGACGCCCGCGTTCGGATTCTATGGCCTATCTCCTATGCATACCCTTCTTCAACACTGAAGCAATTCACGGCCTCTTCAGGACGTTACCTCGACGGGGCTTCGCCACAATTCGATGGAACTTTACAGAATTGACTATTTTTCTTGTACAGATTGTCGCATTGTCGAAAACCATGAAGGGCAAAGAGCATACTCGCAAACAGGTACAGGCTGTCCGTTGCCCATCTTGTGGAGCCGGCCCGGGCTCAAAGGCGAACAGTCACTCGCAGGAAGGTAGCCGATATTGAAGTACCGCCGCCGGTGCTGGTGTTCTGTGCGTTCGCCAGTTCCAAAAGCTGGTTGTGGAGTTCTTCCACTTTTCCGCTCTTTGCAGCTGCCTCATACGCGTTCATGGTCGGGCCATAGAATCGTCTGAAGGATTCGATTAGATCTGCCGGACTCTTATCGGGCGAAATGAAGTGGAACGCGTCCTTGACCATGGATATTTTTTCCTTGGGTATTCCGGCCCGACCAAAACGCTCGATGATGTGAGTATCCACACCCCAGGTCATGGGACTGATGAACCCTTCCGGCGGTGGAGGGGTAAAAGTCGAACTTATCTTCAGCAGCTGCGACACGAATGAAGTTGGATCGTTGGGGATCCAGTTGCCCATTACGATGTGGCCACCTGGTTTCGTGACCCGGACCATCTCCTTGGCTACGTCGAAGGGTTTGGGTGCAAACATCGCGCCAAATACAGAGAGGGTCAAATCAAATGTATGGTCGCTGACCCCCTGCAAGTTGCAGGCATCTCCCTCTTGAAATTTGAGCCGGTTGAGGCCCTCCGCCGCAGCCCGTTTGTTCCCGGCGTCAACGAGGTTCTTGGCGATGTCGATTCCAACCACCTCAGCCCCCAAACGGGCGAGAGGAACCGCCGTAGTGCCGTCTCCGCAGCCGAGGTCCAAAACCCGTAGCGGCGTCGTTATTCCGAGAGACTTGACGAGTGCTTCTCCAGATTGACGCATTAAAGCGGCAATCTCGGTAAAGTCGCCTTTCTCCCACAATGCTTTGTTTGGATTCATGATCGCTCGTTTATCTCGATCTTTGAAGCTGACCAAGTGTGTGGCCGCGTGCCATACTGCCGAGATCGATTTTAGCAAAACGCAAGGAATTGGCCCTGCCGTCTACTGCGGAGCGAACCAAGCCGTAACAACACGAAGAAGAACATCGACAGAGGTGCGACAACTGCCAACCGCATTTTGCCGTGTTTATGGAACGGTTGGAACCTCGCTAACGGATTTCCCTTGTAGAACCCAATTGGCACCTTGGTTGGAGCAACGGGGATTGGCGCAAAGCGGCAGGTCCCAGCATCCTGCTCAAGCACGCGACTTGAAAAATCGAATCGCCAAAACCACGATTATCAGTATCGCAACGATTTCAGCGATCCTCTCAGCGGCACGGGAAATTCTCCCTGACTCTTTTGAAGCGAGTTTAGGCCCGTTAATCTGCGACCTATTTCACTAGCACCTGATCGACCAGCTGGCTAACAGCGCGATGCGCCTCTCCGATCGCTGTACGATGATCTGGCGTGCCGGATAGGTCTGTATTCGCAAATGCGATTCGTCCAAAGGGTGCGGACCGCAAAATATCCCGTGCTGGAGGCTTTCCGTTGCTGCCGAAGAAGAATCCGGGCTGCGGGCTCACATATGCATGTCCCCAGCGGTTCAGAACAATGCCGGCAATATCGCGAGCTGCATCGAACCCGTATGCCGAGAACATCTCGCTCAATTGTGTGCGGATCAGTCGCTCGTAATCACGAAAGGGAGTAGTCAGCAGCTGACGACGTCCCCAATCCCCCTGATCCTGGAGCGGCAAACCGTAGCGCGGGAAAAGAACCTTAAGCGTGAGCACGACGGGAGAGTCCGGACCGATTGTCTTTGTGTCGGTCGAAAATAACGGAACCTTTCGAACCGCCGTAAAGCTCCCCAATCCTTCAAACCACTGGCAGCCCGAGATACCCAATTTGTACAGAAAGCGCCAGTTGCGCAGAGCTACGTTCGCCATTATGCATGGTGAGCGATAGAACTGATCGTAAGCTTTGCGATGGGTATCAGGCAGGTCGCGAATCACGCGCTTCGTCGTCCAACAGCCTCCCGCCATGACAACCGATCGCGCTTTGACACGGTACAGCTTGCCGGCGCGCGCGTACGCGATAGTAACGAAATTCGAGGTGGACGGCTTGCCTTCATGCTGCACCCATACCGCCGTGCTCGCCAGTCGAATTCGAGTTGCCTGACCGGGGCGATCTAGCGCTTGAAAGTTAATGTTGTTACGGCAGACGGCCTCGAGCGAGTTGGGACCAGGAATCGAATCCGGGATGAGTCTCTTCACCATATGCCGCGCAATTCCATCGTTTCCGCCCGAAAACGAGAGCGCAGGTTCATCCATCGAGCGATCTACATCAAAGGCATAAATGCAGTATGCTGAGAGCACGTCCGGTCCCGCTCCGAACCCGCCGCCCTCCTCGGCCATAAATGTTTGGATGGTTTCGCGGCTCAGACCGTAGGTGTTCATCAAATAGCGTTCCATCGTAACGCTATCCAACTGCCGCGATTTCTCATCGCCGGGATAAGCAAAAGGTAATCCCGACTTTAGTTGCTCGTTGTACTTGAGTAATTCAAAGCGCATCTTTTCTGGAATGGGCGCGCCTTGCAGCTTTTTCTTCCACGGATCAATCAGCCACATGCCCGGCTGATGCCCAAATTTGGCTCCGAAATAAAACCCGATGGGTTCCCTTGCATCTTCAAAACTATTTCCTAAAGGAATTTCCGGAAACGAACTATTCCACTTCTGATATTCGAACTCACGCCACTTCAGGCCGATCAGCTCAAAAACTCTCGCGATGAAGCTGTGCGGCAAGGGCACCTGGAAATGATCCGCGCCCTGCGGGCCCACGATGCGCTGTCCATCGACCAGAAATTCATTTCGTTTCGCCTCTCCCCCGAATACAGGATGATTGTCGAGAACCAGGCAGGTAGGCTTTGGCCCGGCATACGTTTGGAAAAACACTGCCGCGGAAAGGCCGGATACGCCTCCGCCCACCACAACGCAGTCAAACACTTCATCTGTGTCTATCGTGTCCGACGGAAGTGATTCAAAGAAGCCATCGCGAATCCGGTGGCCCGCGTTCATCACTTCGAGAGTGTTCCCATTCGAATTGGCGTAATCCCCAATGCCGCCGTAACCCGTCCAGTCATCGGCGTCAGCGGCCAGCAGTTGCTGTGGGGTGAGCGGGCCAAGCAAGACACCACCGGCAGCTAGCAGAGTTGAATTCAGGAAGTCACGCCGGCAAATCGGTCGATAGATGCCCAGCGTTCGAGCGTGCGTCTTCTCGTGCGACACTACAGTCCTTTTCTCCCGTTCAGGTCGATATCATCCTAAGTTTAAGGCGATGGTCAGATGACGATCCATCACGAGCTTTTGCGGCGCCTGCCGCTTAGCAACGCGCGCGGGATGGCGCACAACATCCAAAACTCCACGGTTTATCGATAGTGCGCAGGGTAAAAGTAGTGCTCAAGGTAGTAGAGGGCTGCAAACGCAAGAACCACAACGCCAGCTGGAATCGCTGAACGCTCCACGATTCGCACGGGTTGGGCCCAATCCGCCGTGGTAAGGAAGAGGAAACCAGCGGGCAGCAGCGAGACAATTGATAACTGGAAAATATGTGCGCCGGTGCCTTCGTCCGATAGTGGCGGCTGAGTGTAACCGAGAAGCAATACATCAAGCAGCGCTGTGAGAGACAGGACGATGAGTACTATGCCGCTGACCCGGTTGATTTCCTGCGCTCGCATGACCTCATTCCTTTCGATTGGTTGTGACCGATTACATCTTTCGTAATTTCCCTGGCTCTCCTCATTTGTGCTCGCCATTCTACACCGACCCGTGCGCCTGCACCGGAATGCAGATGCGTTAGGAAGCTAACTGTTTAAAAATCGCCATTACACTCATCATCCAACCGGGGGCCTGCCCCGAGGGAGCCCTAGATCGAATCATCGAGATGAGTTAAAGTTCATTTCGACGCACCAGGAAACGCAATGTCGTATCAGCCTATCGAAAATTACGGAATCATCGGCAACATGCGAACTGTTGCCCTCGTAGGCATGAATGGTTCGATGGACTGGTACTGTTATCCTCGTTTTGATTCGCCCAGCGTTTTCGGAGCAATCTTAGATGATAAGAAAGGCGGGCGGTTCCAAATCTCTGCTGGCCCTGACGAGGTGCGGCACAAACAGTTTTATTGGCCTTCCACCAATGTCTTAGTGACTCGATTCCTGCTCCCAGACGGAATTGTCGAACTTGAAGACTTCATGCCGGCCGGGCTGCCCTCCGACTCGCTTGAGTATCGCATTTACCGCCGCGTTCGCTGCGTTAGGGGAGCAGTGCGCATTTGGGTCGCGTGCCGTCCGGCTTTTGATTACGGACGGCAAGTTCACGAGATGGCGATTGAGACTAACGGGGCGACGTTCAGGTCAGGCAGCTTGACCTTAGCTCTTTCAACTGCTGTGCCGCTCAGCGATGATGGGCAAGGTGGGGTGTCCGCCGAATTCGCACTCACCGAAGGAGAATCACAGACTTTCATTCTTGGGGAAAACAGCGACGGGGACGGTGTTCCCACTCTGCCGTCAGAAGAAGGTGCTGAGCAACTGCTGAGGAGCACCGTGAAATTCTGGCATGACTGGCTCTCTGGCTGCACGTACCATGGGCGCTGGCGAGACCAAGTGCACAGGTCGGCGTTGGCGTTAAAGCTCCTTACGTTTGAACCTACCGGGGCGATTATTGCTGCGCCGACCGCGAGCTTACCCGAGGTCATCGGAGGCGTTCGAAACTGGGATTATCGCTACACGTGGATGCGAGATGCCGCCTTTACAGTCTATGCATTTCTGCGGATCGGTTTCCGAGACGAAGCGGCGGCCTTCCTGCGTTGGCTCGAGGATTACGCGTCCAAGCACGCCCGCAGCAACGAGCCTAGTCCGGTGATGTTCACAATCGAGGGTGAGACTCATATTCCCGAGCTGATGTTGGACCATTGGGAAGGGTACCGGGGATCCCGCCCGGTCCGAATCGGCAACTTGGCGGTCTCGCAGTTTCAAGGGGACATCTACGGCGAACTGATGGACGCCCTGTATTTATCCAATAAGTATGTCAGCCCGACGCCGTACGATATGTGGGTAAAGATCCGCAATCTTATGGAGTGGATCTGCGAGAACTGGCAGCTTGCGGATGCCGGCATTTGGGAGATGCGCAATCGGCAGGAGCATTTCGTCTACTCGAAGGTCATGAACTGGGTAGCTCTTGATCGTGGCATCCGGCTCGCCGATAAGCGTGCTCTTCCAGCTGACCGGGCAAAGTGGATCCGCGAGAGGGACCGCATCTATGAAGAAGTAATGACCAAGGGCTGGAACGAAAAGCGCAAATCATTTACACAGTTTTACGGTAGTGAGGACCTGGATGCGTCCCTCCTTATCATGCCGCTCGTCTTTTTCATGGCTCCGACCGATCCGCGGATGCTCAGCACTATAGACGCCATCCTTGAAAGTCCCAGTCACGGAGGCCTGGTCACCGACAGCCTCGTACATCGCTATCCGCCGCATCCCCGTATTGACGGACTCCCGGGCGAGGAAGGTACTTTTAACATGTGCTCCTTTTGGCTTGTGGAAGCGCTGACGCGCGCAGGCCAGGCGTATCCCGAAAGGCTGGATCAAGCCAGATTGCTGTTTGAACGAGTGCTGGGCTATGCGAATCATCTTGGGCTTTATGCAGAGCAGACCGGGCCGCAGGGCGAGGCGCTGGGCAATTTTCCCCAGGCCTTCACTCATCTCGCATTGATCAGCGCCGCATTCAATCTGGATCGCATGTTGGGTAGCCAGATTTGACCAAGTGTCGCAACGCTCATCGAGATCGCCGCAAAAGTGCTCTTTAGAAGTGAAAGCCAATCGACGCTAACCGGGGCTAAACGTCGCTATAACAGCTGCAAGAGTTTTGGGCAGCCCACCACAGCGATGCGCGATCCTGTTGAATTGGTTACTGTTGAGGCTTTCGTTCGAGAGCGCAGCTCTTCGATGTTTTTGCGCTCTGATTTTCGAAGTGGCGCAGAAACTTAGTGTTATTCAAAAAAGTGCTTCTATGCGGGTTTTGAATTGGGATCCTGCAATGGTGGACTTTGCGAATGAGAGTATTTGTCAGACGAGATTGGACGCCAGTGCTTTCGCTGAGTATCGATCGGAAGGATGTTATCGTCGAGATCCGAGCTCCCAAGCGGGTGTTCCGTCAACTTGCCTGATTGAGAGTCCGGGGTTGGGCCTCGCCGATCGCCCGGTCACCTCCGTGGCGACACGGCCGGCCAGTCTCCTCTCCAAGCATCGGGTTCCTTGGCGTTCAGGTACCGGATGCGCACCGGCATGGCGGCAAGCCGCTCAGAAAGGCGAGCCTCATCGCGGATCGGCCACCAGTCGTACAAGAAGATCTCAAGAGGACGCCACATAGAAACCCAGCCACCGATCGTAAAGCTTTCCCGTACGATCTCCCCAATAGGGCTGCCCTTTATTAAACCAGCTAAAAAATCGCCTAGGGCAATCGCCGATGCAAGAGCAACGAGTCCAATTACGAGGCTGGTCCTGCCAACCCTAAACAATCCGCGCAGACGCCGTCGATATGCCTGTGAGCGTTGACTGAAGAACTCGTGAATCGCGTCTCGAAGAACAGCAGCCTCGTCCGGTAGCCCAGCCTCGCGGTCGAGATCAACGACCAGAGCCAGAGTTGCGTCACGAGGCAGGTCCTTGGCCCAACCCACGATGAACTCCTCAGCTTTGGGGTCCAGATCCTTGTCGCGAAACGGAGAAGGGTCGATGGCATTGAATAACTGCTTCAATTCGCCTACATGTACTTCGATGACAGAGCACTTGGGAGGAAGCGGGTCGCCAGCAGACGGTTTGTCAGTGCTCCCGGAAGCGTTTGTCATCGCGCCAGAATACGCCATAGTGCCTGGTTCATGCAGAAGTTCCGGGGCAGGACTGACAGACTAACTTTTGCACCTCAAAACTCAGCCTAATGCGAAGACACAGTGGTGAGTTCTTTCCGGAGGATTGGAGCAACGCCGGTTCCCAGTAGCTCGATTCGACCTTAACATTTTGTTGTGAGGGAGTGCCGAGACGCCCATTTGCAACGTAATCCGCGATCGTTTCAGCATCGCCTATCAGCAGGGCGCCGGTGGGTCCTCGCAGAGCGTCAAATTGTGCCCGAGTCGCCGCTGGCCAGCCGCGTTCTTTGCCGATCTGCGTGAAGGTGCGTGGCCGTCCTCCGTCAATCGCTATCGTAGAACCCTAGGCTTTCAAGAAACTGGTCGTCGGTAGTCTAAATATCTTGCGCGAATCAGTACCGGTAAACGCGCTAGCGAGTATTGACGGGATCTCCGTGACGTCAATCCCACAAGCCGACCTCTCAGTACCTATCCAGCCGACTTTCTTCGAAGCCCTTTTTTCATAGCCTCCGCAACTATCCGCTGAAGTTCTTGGCGCGACAGGGTGGTTACTGGTCTCCGATGGAGCCGCGTAGCACCGTGATGGACGCCATCGGAAGCGTATAAAGTGTTTCTGTGCTGCCGCTTACCTTCGACTTGGAAGGCGGGCCGTCGGGGTCTGCGTGGCCGCGTTCTCCTTGCGGGTGCCACACGTATTCGGCGGATCCGAAAGTAATCCGGTCCACTGGGCCAGAGAAATATCGGTTGCGCTTGGTTTCAGCATCGTTGAAAACCACCTTCACTGCGTGATCGCTGTACTGGTCCCGGTTGACCAACATCACGGACCACTTACCGTCCGGCCGCTCGACGGCGTAGGCAGTGACTAGTAGATTTCCGGCGGAGTCGGTCACGTCGCTGGAAACTTTGAAGAGTTTGTGTGGAGCATCGACGGGTTGAACCCACTCCTTGGTGATCAGCTGCGACGCCAAATACTGCGGAGGATAACCTGTCACTTTGTAGTTTTCATCGATCAAGAGAATGGGATATGCGCCATAGTTTCCGGGATAAGGCATGTAGTGGAAATAGTAAGTAGCGCCGGCGCCGGCGGCCATCATGGACCCGACATAGTCGGCGAGCCATAGCGCGCCCTTCACCGTTGAAGGCCCAGCTCCACCTCCGATGTTGCCCTCGGTCATGAAGAATGGAATATTCGGCGGCAAACCATTGTCCTTCCAAACCTGAACAATGTGGCTGACGTACCCCGGCTCGGGGTACAGGTCGGCCCAGGAGTAGGTGGGCTTATCCTGATAGGGATAATGCTCGAAGGAAAAGAAGGTGAAGTCGTTAAGCCGGCCGTGTGCTTTAAGGTAGTCGACGAACCGTCCCAGCCATGAGACTTTTCCGGCCGCGTTCGGCCACACTTCAACGTCATCAAACGTGCCTTCGAAGGGGGGGCCACCCAGCTTTGCCTCGGGAACGAGCCGGTGAATCGCGGTGGCGAATTGCAGGTACAACGCGCCATAGTCTTCGGGCAGCATGTGCTGTCCGTCGGCCTCTTCTCCCATCTCGATCCATGAGATTGGATAGTGGCGTTTGTACAGATAGGCAATCTCGTTCGCTGCATCCTCCGGCGTGGAATATAACATCGCAATCGGAACCATCGTGGGAAGTCCGCGAGTGACTCCGCTGGTGAAAAAGAAATCGAATCCCACCTGGTCCCCTCTCGATTCGTCCATGTCGGTAGCTGCGTGCCACGGGTCAACGGAAGAAGGCCACGTCACGGTCTGATTACGGCTGGGGAAATGAGTAACATAATCATTGAACTGGCCATCCGCCGAGAGCGCCCCCACATAGAGTTCATTGATGGCGTAGCCCATGCAGTTTCGCTTGTCGGCCGAGCCATGCGTGTCGCAGGTGTTGGACGACTCCGTCATCCAGATGCGGAGGTATCTTACGGGAATCGTCCAGGAAACCAGCTTTAGCGTGGCGGTGCCGCCCTTGCCTTCGGTGATGTCGCCCAAGGGAAAAGTTTGCCAGGTGCCTTTCGTGGTCCCGTCATAGAAGGGCTCCAGTTCGCCGGTCCAGAACTGAACAGAGAAGCGCCTCGCGTAGGGCTCGGCCCATGCAAGTCTTATGGCATTAACGGGGCTTTTGCTCCCCAGATCGATCATCACCCATTGCGGATGCAGTGAGTCGTCCTCGCCAGTGAAGGCCTTGGTGAGATACGGATTGCTCTTCCAGTAGGACTTCGGATCGCCATCGGTGAGCCGCGACCAGCCGTTTCCGTCGCCCCGACTGAAGCCGCGATGCGGCAGCGGCGCTGCCCACGAATGGCGAATCAACTCCGCTGCCGGCTCCGCGGTGCCGACGAAATACCCTTGCTGTTTTTCTTTGTCGCTCCAGACGCCCTGAGGGTTCCAATGCCAGGCCTCGACCATCAGCTCAGTGTTTTGTCGGTAAGTCACAGTTTGCCATCCCGCACCCAGGATTTCCGTGAGAAGGGGGTCATTCAAGAGATGGTCGGGCGCCCCGGTTTTCAACCGATCGATCGCTGCGCCCAAAGAGCGGATGGGACTGAACGTGTTGGCCACGTGAGTAGGCGCCGCGTCGATCACGATCGTCCGAAAGTTTGCCGCAGTGGTTGCCGCCTTGTCCATGTTTGCAGCGACCACCGCGCCCGACCGATCAGCCACCATGCCAGCCATAGAACCGGTATAACGTTGAGCGCCGACGGGAAGGACCCAAGCCTCCAACGCGAGGCAAAAGGCGACGGAACAACGGACAGCCTGGGACCATGAACTGTAAGGCATGACGGAGACTCCTCGACCACTTCTTGCACGGCAAGGTTCGAATCTGCTGAAACACCAAACACGACACGGATTCAAGAAAGACGGGAATTAAATCGTTTTATTATCCTTGCCGCGGAGCGAAGTCAAGCGAAAACTTCCGGTTGCTCCGCACGAGGTGCGAGTCCAGGTCTCTTTCCAGGCGTGTTCGGCGATCTGCTCACCGTAGAGTGAGAGGTGCAGGAACTACTGTACGTCGACCACACTGAAGCCGCAAAACCCTACGTCCCACGTTGAGTGAGGTCAATAACGGAAATCTGAACTATGTCTTCTGGATTGGTGCCGAGAAACGCGCTTGTTTCATCTGATGAGCCGAATTGGGGATTGTCGGCAACTCGGAAACGATGCCCACAATTTTACGGTCACCCAGAGGAATAAATCAGTCGCTGATAAATCGCCAAGATGCTGATGTTCTCCATGATTCGTATCCCAGACGTTTCGGGCCCTTCAAGTTGATGATCTCCTCATTTCCCAATTCCCTTGTGGAGCTTGACGAATTTCAAATAAGCCTCTTCGATATGCACGCCTTAGGGAAGGGTGTTTTCGATGAAACAAAAGCGAGCAGCACTCTACGTGAGAGTGAGTAGCGGTGAGCAGCACACCGAAATGCAGGAACGGGCATTACGTCAGTACGTGCAACGCCGGGGATGGTCGCAGCACAAGATTTATCGTGACAAGCGCACTGGGACCATTGCCAGCAGACCGGGCCTCGACGAGTTGCTGAGGGATTGTCGCCGCCGAGTGGTCGACGTAGTCGTGGTCTGGAAGTTTGATCGCTTTGCCCGTTCTCTGAAGAATCTGATAGCTGGCCTTGAACTATGCAGGGCGTTGGGCATCGATTTTGTGTCGGTGACTGAAGCGATCGACACTTCGCTTCCGGCAGGAGAAATGTTATTCCGATGATCGGCGCCGTTGCGCAGTTCGAGAGATCGCTGATCGCAGAACGAGTGAAGTCCGGTCTAGCGAATGCCAAAGCGAATGGAAAGATTTTGGGCCGGCCGCCGCTGCGCAAATTGACGCGCAAAGAGGTTGCTGATCTCAGGAGGCGACGTGTACACGAGAAGCTGCCGTTTAGAGCCCTGGCTGAGAAGTTTGGGATTTCTGTTTGGACCGCGCACAGACTATGCGCAGGAAAGGCCAACCAGTTGCTTGGAGAAGTGCGCAAGAGATTTTCTATCCTGCGCACCCTTTGTAGCACTATGATCGCTGTCGGGGAATCAAATCCGCATTGACGATCATGACATCGTCAGAAGTTGAACTTGAATCCCAGTTGGATTTCGCGTGGTCCCACTGACGTGTAACTTATCGTCCCGAAGGTATCATCGCCGACCGAGGTGTCCGGTGTACCGAACACCGGATGATTAAACGCATTGTGCGCCTCGACCCGGAACTCGAAGTTCATTTGCTCACGGATTGGGAATTGTTTCCCCACCGACAGATTGGTCGTGAACGACCATGGTGAACGAACGCTGCCCAGCGTTCGCCGAGCATTACCCAGGGTGTAAGGTGCCGGACGCTGGAACACGCTGTTATCCGCAAAGTAGTTGTCCACCCAATCCGAACCGTGGTTACGCTTGGGCGTTCCCACAATATTGGGTCGCTGTGCTCCATATGTGGGTAGTGGCTGTCCGCCGTCGTTAAGGAAGAAGGGCAGCGGCCGTCCATCAGAGATGCGCCAGATGCCGCTGGTCTTCCATCCACCGATGATCAAGTCCGCCCAGCGCGGCATGTTACCCAGGAATGCTCGCCCGCGCCCAACCGGCAGATCGTAGCTGTAGCTGAACTGTATTACATAGGGAATGTCGAAGCTTGACAAACTCCGTTCCAGTTCCGGCTTGTTGGGATCCTGCAAGCTGTCGAAGCTACCCGCCCACGACACATTGGTGTCGGCAGCGGAAGCGTCGTCGATCGACTTCGACCAGGTGAACGTTGCCAGTAATTGCAATCCATTGGAGTACTTCTTCTCGGCGGTCAACTGCAGTCCGTGGTAAATGGAATTCGCGATCATCTGCGGTTCTGTAGAAACCCCGGTAAATTGAGGAAACGGACGCAGCAACTGAAAGTACTGAATCTGCGGAAAGCTGCTGCCTATGGTGCTGTTCGGGTCGCTGATAAGCCCGGCGAACGGATTGGTTACCGCGGAACTGAGACATGCGATTGACAGACCGGCCTGGCATGGGGTGGCTGCGGTGAAATCTCCAACCGGCAGACTCTCCACCCCGGGCCCCAAAAAGTTTCGCTCTGTGGAGCCGCTGAACGGCAGGTGAGTGCCTTTCTTGCCGATATATTCTGCGTTGATCAAGATATGACTCGGCAATTCGTGCTCGATCCCGAAGCTCCAGCTCTGCTCATAGGGTGTTTGGTTCCAGGCCGGGGTACGAATCGGACCGTTGGCACCAAAACCCACATCGTTCAACAGCCCGAGCGAATTCCCTGCCGGTTGAATCAACCCAAACTTAAACGGATTGTTCAGGTTCACAAAAGGCGTTGCAAGGTCGTTTGGATTAACAGTGATCACATTTGTGAACTGATTGAAACCTGCACTTCCGTAGGGGACAACACCAGTGACCCCGGAGCGCGACTGCCCGTAGTAAATGCCGTAGCCTCCGCGTACGACTGTGTTTGGAACGACCTGGTAGGCGAAGCCGAAGCGCGGCTGGAAGTCGCTCCAGTCGGTTACGTAGTTCGTGCGTTGTTTCGAAGAGGCGAAGACTTCCCCCCCCTTCAAGACAAGGTTCGCGGGCTGGCCGGTAACGGGGTCGGTATACGTCACGCTTCCACCATTCAATGGACTGGGGGCATTCGTATCAAAGTGATCCTGGTGATTAAAGCGATCTGTGCGCGGCAACGTGACGTCATAACGCAAGCCCAGATTCAATGTAAGTTTGGGCGTGACCTTCCAGTTATCTTGTGCAAAGAATCCGTATTGGTAGTTCGTAGTGGCCGGACGGAATTGGATTTCTTCGTAG
>Ga0163162_10003052_pt1 | contig 16000 bp, 12 predicted proteins | sample S55metaG_FD_115310 | JGI IMG/M metagenome (GOLD analysis project Ga0163162, IMG submission 115310) | Switchgrass rhizosphere microbial communities from Kellogg Biological Station, Michigan, USA - S5-5 metaG | ecosystem: Host-associated > Plants > Roots > Rhizosphere > Soil | place: USA...
GGTGCCTTGCTATGAGGCTGAGATCGAATAATTTCGGATCCCGTTGAACCTGATCAGGTTAGCGCCTGCGTAGGGAACAAGATTTCTCGTCACCCGGCGAGTCCTCTTGTGCTTCGTCCGGGAAATTGTTCGACAATCGAACGCTCGACGACGATGCACAGCACCGGTCCTGGTGCGTCCGTGCCTCTCAGGTTCTGCTCCGACAATCCACTGCCTGGATGCTGTCTGGAGAGCCCGTGATGACTACAAAATCAAAAAACGCGATCAACCTGAGTGACTCGGCCAAGGTCGACGAGCAATCGGTCAAGCCGTTCACCCGTTCGCAAAAAGTCTACGTTCAGGGCTCGCGCCCGGACATCCTCGTGCCGATGCGCGAAATCACCCTTGATGTGACCCCGACTGACTTCGGCGGTGAAATCAACGCACCGGTCACCGTTTACGATACCTCGGGCCCCTACACCGATCCGAACGTGGTGATCGACGTACGCAAAGGCCTGGCCGATGTGCGTTCGGCGTGGATCGATGACCGTGGCGACACCGAGCGTCTGGCGGGCCTGAGTTCCAACTTCGGCCGCGAACGCCTTGCCGACCCGGAACTGACCAAGCTGCGCTTTGCCCACGTCAACAACCCGCGCCGCGCCAAGGCTGGGGCCAACGTCACGCAAATGCACTATGCGCGTCAGGGCATCATCACGCCCGAGATGGAATTCGTCGCCATCCGCGAAAACATGAAGCTCGAGGTGGCCCGCGCCGCCGGCCTGCTGGATCAGCAGCACCCGGGCCACAGCTTCGGCGCCAGCGTGCCGAAAATCATCACCCCGGAATTCGTGCGTGACGAGATCGCCCGTGGCCGCGCAATCATTCCGGCCAACATCAACCACACCGAACTGGAACCGATGATCATCGGCCGTAACTTCCTGGTGAAGATCAACGGCAACATCGGCAACAGTGCCTTGGGTTCGTCCATCGAAGAAGAAGTGGCGAAACTGACTTGGGGCATTCGCTGGGGCGCGGACAACATCATGGACTTGTCCACCGGCAAGCACATTCACGAAACCCGTGAGTGGATCATCCGCAACTCGCCGGTGCCGATCGGCACGGTGCCGATCTATCAGGCGCTGGAAAAAGTCGGCGGCGCGGCCGAAGACCTGACCTGGGAGCTGTTCCGCGACACGCTGATCGAGCAGGCCGAGCAGGGCGTCGACTACTTCACCATTCACGCCGGCGTGCTGCTGCGTTATGTGCCGCTGACCGCCAAACGTGTGACCGGTATCGTTTCCCGTGGTGGCTCGATCATGGCCAAGTGGTGCCTGGCGCATCACAAGGAAAACTTCGCCTACACGCATTTCGAAGAAATCTGCGAAATCATGAAAGCCTATGACGTCAGCTTCTCGCTGGGTGATGGCTTGCGTCCGGGGTCGATTGCCGACGCCAACGATGCTGCCCAGTTCGGCGAACTGGAAACCCTCGGCGAACTGACCAAGATCGCCTGGAAGCACGACGTGCAAACCATGATCGAAGGCCCGGGCCACGTGCCGATGCAGTTGATCAAAGAGAACATGGACAAGCAACTGGAGTGCTGCGACGAGGCGCCGTTCTACACCCTCGGCCCACTGACCACCGACATCGCCCCGGGCTACGACCACATCACCTCGGGTATCGGTGCGGCGATGATCGGCTGGTTCGGTTGCGCGATGCTTTGCTACGTGACGCCGAAGGAGCACTTGGGCCTGCCGAACAAGGATGACGTGAAGACCGGGATCATCACCTACAAGATCGCCGCGCACGCAGCGGACTTGGCCAAAGGGCATCCGGGCGCACAGATTCGCGACAACGCCTTGAGCAAGGCGCGTTTCGAATTCCGTTGGGAAGACCAGTTCAACCTTGGTCTGGATCCGGACACCGCGCGTTCGTATCACGATGAAACCTTGCCGAAGGATTCGGCCAAGGTCGCGCACTTCTGTTCGATGTGCGGACCGAAATTCTGCTCGATGAAGATCACGCAGGAAGTCCGCGAATACGCGGCCAACCAGCGGATCGACGCGGTCGACGTGGACGTCGCCCAAGGCCTGGCGGAACAGGCCGAGCGGTTCAAGAAGGAAGGCAGTCAGCTGTACAAGAAGGTTTGATCTGACCTGAAAGGGTGGGCCTGCAAGGGCCCCTTCGCGAGCAGGCTCGCTCCCACTTTGGAATGCATTCAAATGTGGGAGCGAGCCTGCTCGCGAATGCGATCAACACAACAACAAATGTCCCTCTGAGATAACACCCTTGAGCATTCAACCCAGCACCTATTCCCCCGACCTCGCCGTACCCGCCGACAAGCGTGTATTCGGCGGTCGCGATCTGTTTTCCTTGTGGTTCTCCCTCGGCATCGGCCTGATGGTTTTGCAGACCGGCGCATTACTCGCGCCAGGCCTGGGCCTGTCCGGTTCGCTGCTGGCGATTTTCCTCGGCACGCTGGTGGGCGTGCTGCTGCTGGCCGCTGTCGGCGTGATCGGCAGCGACACCGGTCTGTCCTCGATGGCCGCGCTGAAACTCAGCCTCGGCAGCAAAGGCGCGAGCCTGCCGGCGTTGCTCAATCTGCTGCAACTGATCGGTTGGGGCTCGTTCGAAATCATCGTCATGCGCGATGCTGCCAGCCTGCTCGGCACCCGTGCTTTCAGCGAAGGTTCACTGTGGTCGAACCCGATGTTGTGGACGCTGTTTTTCGGCGCGCTGGCGACCTTGCTCGCGGTCAGCGGGCCGCTGACTTTCGTGCGGCAGATTCTGCGCAAGTGGGGCATCTGGCTGCTGTTGGCGGCGTGCCTGTGGTTGACCTGGAACCTGTTCGCCAAAGCTGATCTGGCCGATCTCTGGTCGCGCGCCGGTGACGGTTCGATGCCGTTTGCCGTGGGCTTCGACATCGCCATCGCGATGCCGCTGTCGTGGCTGCCGCTGATCGCCGACTACTCGCGTTTCGGCAAGCGTGCGAAGAATGTTTTTGGTGGCACTGCGGTCGGTTTCTTTATCGGCAACTTCTGGCTGATGAGCCTCGGCGTCGCTTACACGCTTGCGTTCGCGCCGAGCGGTGAAGTCAACGCGTTGCTGCTGGCACTGGCTGGCGCCGGGTTGGGCATTCCGCTGTTGCTGATTCTGCTGGATGAGTCGGAAAACGCCTTCGCCGATATTCACTCGGCAGCGGTTTCCAGCGGGGTTCTGTTGCGCCTGAAAGTCGAGCATCTGGCCTTGGCCATCGGCGTGATCTGCACGCTGATCGCCCTCCTGGCGCCGTTGGCGCAGTACCAGAATTTCCTGCTGCTGATCGGCTCGGTGTTTGCGCCGCTGTTCGGCGTGGTGCTGGTGGATCACTTCATCCTGCGCAAGCGCAGCGCTCAGGTCGCGTCAGCCGCATTGCGCTGGCCGGCGTTGTTGGCGTGGCTGGGTGGCGTGAGCACCTACCACTTGCTGGCGAATCATCCGGATGTCGGCGCAGCCCTGCCGGCGCTGGTCCTGGCAGGGCTGTTGCAGCTAGTGCTGGGCCGGGCTTTCAGTTACGGCCGGGAAACAGCTCGGGCTTGAGAATGCCGTTCAGACGCGGATAAGGAATCTTCAGTTCGACGTGGCCCAGCGCGTAAGGCGCAATGGTGGTCACGTCGTACTTGAGGATCACGCCACCATAGGTCAGCGCCACGTTCGGGGTTTTCACGAACGGCCAGTTCGCCACGAACTCCGGCTCCTGATCGAGCTTGGTGCTGATCAACCAGCTGTTGTGCGCGACCTGCGCCGCCTTCCAGAACGCCTCTTCCTGACCCGGCACGAGCATGTCGGACAGGTTCAGCACCTTGTGCTGCTGGCGCGAATAGTTGATGAAACCGCGCCCCGGGGTGCCATGCGCACCGCCGGTGTCGAGGTAGCTCGACACCTCGATGATCACCAAGCCGTCATGCTGCTCGCGTACTTTCGCTTGCAGGTAGCTGCTGTTGCGCGGGCCGGCACTGGCCAGAAACTGCTCGCGATAGGCCGCCAGGGTTGGCGCCACCGGGGCGTTTTTCTCGGTGCGGGTCATTTGCAGCAGGCGTTTTTCGATGATGCCGTCCAGCGCAGGTTCGGCCGGGAAGCGCAGGGTGTCGATGTTCACCAGTGGGCAATCAGGGTTGGAACAATCCGGTTTCAGTTGTTCCGATGCATCGCGGGTGGTTTCCAGCGGCGTGCGGTAGTTGGGCTGGAACAGGCTGGCGCACGCGCCCAGAGTCAGGGCAATGGCGGCCACGGAGGCAATTTTGAAAAGCGACATGGGCGTCCTTTCGAAAGCAGGGGAAGGCAAAAAGATATCCGCTTCGACTCTCGCAGAAGCAGTCAGTTCGCCACTAAGCTAATTAGAGTGGGTTTCGCCTCCACCGTCCATCCCGCTGACGGTAAAGGGGCTGCATCAAACGGTGCGGGCGCGTTAGGATGGCGCGAAGTCGAGGTTGCCAGTAACAAGCGGGAATCTCGTAATGGATCTGCAGTAAAGAGGATGCTTATGACTGATTTTGCCAACGCCATTCCGACCACCGTCGACGTCGTACGGCGTGAACGCTGCTACGAGGGTTTTTACAAACTCGACCGTTTGCACCTGCGTCATGAATTGTTCGCCGGGGGCATGAGCCGCGAGATCAACCGTGAAGTGTTCGTGCGCCACGATGCCGTGTGTGTGCTGCCTTACGATCCGCAGCGCGACGAAGTGGTGTTGATCGAACAGTTCCGCGTCGGCGCCATGGGCAAGACCGACAATCCGTGGCTGGTCGAACTGGTCGCTGGTCTGATCGACAAGGATGAACAACCGGAAGAAGTTGCTCACCGCGAGGCGCAGGAGGAAGCTGGGCTGGACATCAAGGCCTTGTGGCCGATGACCAAATATTTCCCGTCGCCGGGCGGCAGCAACGAGTTCGTGCATTTGTACTTGGGGCGTTGCAGCACCGAAGGCGTTGGCGGCCTGCATGGCCTGGAAGAAGAGGCAGAAGATATCCGCGTCACGGTCTGGGCCTTTGAAGATGCCTTGCAGGCCGTCCGTGATGGACGTATTGCCAACGCGGCGAGCATCATCGCCTTGCAGTGGCTGGCGCTGAACCGCGCCGAAGTGAGGGGGTTATGGTCGTAAACAAGCTGCGCGATCGTTATCGAGTCGACCTCGCGGGGCCCAAGCCGCCTGCGAGGCCAACTACGCGCGCCTGATGCGACTGCTGCCGGACATGCGCAGCGAGCCCGAGGCGCGGCGCATCGCCGTGACCCAGGGCGAGCAGATGCTTGGCGTGCTGGCCCTCGAAGTGCTGCAAACCTGTCCATACACCACCACTTTGCAGGTGCGCCAGGAACACAGTCTGCCCTGGCTGCCGGTGCCGCAACTGGAAGTGCAGGTCTATCACGACGCGCGCATGGCCGAAGTGGTCAGTGCCGAACATGCACGACGCTTTCGCGGCATCTATCCTTACCCGAATGCGGCCATGCATCAGCCGGATGAAAAGGCCCAGCTCAATCTGTTCCTGGGGGAATGGCTGAGTCATTGCCTGGCGTTGGGGCACGAGTACGAAGTCGTACGCTAGTTGTGAACTGCGTCCGGTTCGGCGGTTTCCTCTTTCAGTGATCCCCCAGCATAATTGCGGCACTTGATCGATTCCGTGCTTTTGCCTTGGGAGAGTGCCTTGCCGAGCGTATCCACGTTGACCTCCGCCGATTCGCCGCTGCTGGTGCAGTTGTCCGACAGCCATCTGTTCGCTGAAGCGCACGGTACGCTGCTGGGCATGAACACCCGCGAGAGCCTGCAAAAGGTGATCGAGTTGGTGCTGGAGCAGCAGCCGCAGATCGACCTGATTCTGGCCACCGGCGATATCTCGCAGGACGGCACGCTGGAGTCGTACCAGCAGTTTCGCCAGATGAGCGCGCAGATCGCTGCGCCGGCGCGCTGGATTCCCGGCAACCACGATGAACCGATGATCATGGCCCAGGCCGCCGTGCAGAGTGCCTTGCTGGAATCGGTGGTCGATATCGGTAATTGGCGGGTGACTTTGCTGGATTCGGCGGTGCCGGGTTCGGTGCCGGGTTTTCTGCAGGACGATCAACTGCAACTGCTGGCCCGCTCGTTGAGCGAAGCGCCGGAGCGCCATCATCTGGTGTGTTTTCACCATCATCCGGTGTCGATCGGTTGTGCGTGGATGGAGCCGATTGGCTTGCGCAATCCTGAGGCGTTTTTCGAGGTATTGGATCGCTTTCCACAGGCTCGCGCGGTGTTGTGGGGGCATGTGCATCAGGAGATTGATCGCCAGCGCAATGGCGTGCGCTTGATGGCTTCGCCGTCGACGTGCATTCAGTTCGAGCCGGGGAGTGAAGACTTCAAGGTGGGGGAGCAGGCGCCGGGGTATCGCTGGTTGCGGTTGTTGCCGGATGGGCGGCTGGAAACCGGGGTTGAGCGCGTGACTGGTTTTGCTTTTACCGTCGACTACGGCTCCGAAGGCTACTGATCGAATCAAAAGCCCCTCACCCCAGCCCTCTCCCCGAGGGAGAGGGAGCTTACCGAGGTGTCTGGCATGATCCATCGACCTGAAAGAATGTGTCGATTATGGATTCGCTGAAGTTCGCTCAAGTCGGTGTAGCTCTTGAATTTCCCCCATTCGGTTCCCTCTCCCTCCGGGAGAGGGCTAGGGTGAGGGCAGCTCGTGCTGTCACACCAAATTATCGAGCCCACCCCCAATCCGCTCTTCTCTCCCTGTAAACTCCGCAAACCCAAACCGACACCCAGGGAGCTCAAATGTCCGGTTCGATCCTCTATATCCACGGTTTCAACAGCGCTCCGGCCTCGAAAAAGGCCTGTCAGCTGGTCTCCGTGATGGAGCAGCTGGGTTTGAGCGACAAATTGCGTGTCCCGGCCCTGCATCATCACCCGCGCGAAGCCATCGGTCAGTTGGAACAAGCGATTGCCGAACTGGGCAGCCCGCTGCTGGTGGGAAGCTCACTCGGCGGCTACTATGCGACTCACCTGGCCGAGCGCCATGGCCTGAAAGCCCTGCTGGTCAACCCGGCGGTCAGCCCGCACCGGATGTTCGACGGCTATCTGGGCACGCAGAAAAACCTGTATACCGATGAAACCTGGGAATTGACCCACGACCACGTCACCGCTCTGGCCGAACTGGAAGTGCCGGCGCCTCAGGATGCGCAGCGCTATCAGGTGTGGTTGCAGACCGGCGATGAAACACTGGATTATCGCCTCGCCCAGCAGTATTACCGGGCCTGCGCCTTGCGTATTCAGGCCGGCGGCGACCACAGTTTTCAGGGTTTCGCCGGGCAATTGCCGGCGTTGCTGAGTTTTGCCGGTATTGGCGCCGATTTGTATCAGGCAATCGATTTCACCGCATTGTGAAGTCTTGCCCCTATTTCATGAATGACTGACGACGAGACCCTATGGCCACTCCCAGCGCTAGCTCTTATAACGCCGACGCCATCGAAGTCCTCTCGGGCCTCGACCCGGTGCGCAAACGCCCCGGCATGTACACCGACACCAGTCGGCCGAACCACCTTGCCCAGGAAGTCATCGACAACAGTGTCGACGAAGCCTTGGCCGGCCACGCCAAATCGGTGCAGGTCATCCTGCACGCTGACCATTCTCTGGAAGTCAGCGACGACGGTCGTGGCATGCCGGTCGACATTCACCCGGAAGAGGGCGTGTCGGGCGTTGAACTGATCCTCACCAAGCTCCACGCGGGCGGCAAGTTTTCCAACAAGAACTACCAGTTCTCCGGCGGTCTGCACGGCGTGGGTATTTCCGTGGTCAACGCCTTGTCGACCGAAGTGCGCGTGCGCGTAAAGCGTGACGGCAACGAATACCAGATGACGTTTGCCGATGGCTACAAGGCCACCGAGCTGGAAATCGTCGGCACCGTCGGCAAGCGCAACACAGGTACCAGCGTGTACTTCGCGCCGGATCCGAAGTATTTCGATTCACCGAAATTCTCCATCAGCCGCCTCAAGCACGTGCTCAAGGCCAAGGCTGTGTTGTGCCCGGGCCTGCTGGTCAGCTTCGAAGACAAAGGCACCGGCGAGAAAGTCGAGTGGCATTACGAAGACGGTCTGCGCTCCTATCTGGTTGACGCCGTCAGCGAATTCGAACGCTTGCCGGACGAGCCATTCTGCGGCGCTTTCGCCGGTAATAAAGAAGCCGTCGACTGGGCGTTGCTGTGGCTGCCGGAAGGTGGCGACGCGGTGCAGGAAAGCTACGTCAACCTGATCCCGACGGCGCAGGGCGGTACCCACGTCAACGGTTTGCGTCAGGGCCTGCTCGATGCCATGCGCGAGTTCTGCGAATTCCGCAGTCTGCTGCCACGCGGCGTGAAGCTGGCGCCGGAGGACGTCTGGGAGCGCATTGCGTTCGTCCTGTCGATGAAAATGCAGGAGCCGCAATTCTCCGGCCAGACCAAAGAACGACTGTCGTCCCGTGAAGCGGCGGCGTTTGTCTCCGGAGTGGTCAAGGATGCGTTCAGCCTGTGGCTCAACGCCAACCCGGAAACCGGTCTGGCGCTGGCTGAACTGGCGATCAACAACGCCGGTCGCCGCCTCAAGGCGAGCAAAAAGGTCGAGCGCAAACGCGTTACACAGGGCCCTGCATTGCCGGGCAAACTGGCGGACTGCGCTGGGCAGGACCCGATGCGCTCCGAACTATTCCTGGTCGAAGGTGATTCCGCCGGCGGTTCTGCCAAGCAAGCGCGGGACAAAGAGTTCCAGGCCATCCTGCCGTTGCGCGGCAAGATCCTCAACACCTGGGAAGTCGACGGCAGCGAAGTGCTGGCCAGCCAGGAAGTACACAACATTGCCGTGGCCATCGGTGTCGATCCGGGCGCGGCGGACATGAGCCAGCTGCGTTACGGCAAGATCTGCATCCTCGCCGACGCCGACTCCGACGGTCTGCACATCGCGACCTTGTTGTGCGCGCTGTTCGTCCAGCATTTCCGCCCCTTGGTGGATGCCGGTCACGTCTACGTGGCGATGCCGCCGCTGTACCGCAGCGACTTGGGCAAAGAGATTTACTATGCCCTCGACGAAGCCGAGCGCGACGGCATTCTCGACCGTCTGGTCGCCGAGAAGAAACGCGGCAAACCACAGGTCACCCGATTCAAAGGTCTGGGTGAAATGAACCCGCCGCAACTGCGTGAAACCACCATGGACCCGAACACCCGGCGTCTGGTGCAACTGACGCTGGGCGAAGACTTCGCGCAAACCTCGGAAATGATGGACATGCTGCTGGCGAAGAAACGCGCCGGTGACCGCAAGACCTGGCTCGAATCCAAAGGCAACCTCGCCGAGGTGCTGGCCTGATGCGGTTTGGCTGGGCCTTGGCGGGTGCCTTGCTGCTGAGTGCGATGACGGTATCGGCCGAGCCGTTACAGGAGTTGCGCCTGCTTTCCGAGCATCCGGTCGACGGTATGCGCGGCGGCAACCTGTCGGGGCTGGCGCTGTGCGGCAATGAGTTATGGACGGTGTCCGACCGCGATGACGACCAGATCTACCGGCTTAAAACCGCTGAGCAGGTCTGGCAGGCGCAAACTGTGCACATCGACGTGCCGCCGGTGCCTGACAGCGGTTTGCCATGGGGCTTGAGTTCGCGCACCTGGGCGGCGTCGTTCATCCGTGGCGGTGATCTGGATTTCGAGGGCATTACCTGCGACAGCGCCGGCAATCGCTACATCGTCAGCGAGGCCCATGCCGCCGTGTTGCAAGTGCCGCCACAAGGCCCGGCGTCGTGGCTGAAAATCTCACCGATGCTGGTGAAAGAAGCCCGGGCCAGTGGCACGTTGTTGCACTTCAATGCGCTGTTCGAAGGTGTGGCGATCAATCCGGCGGGCGATCAGTTATGGCTGGCGGCCGAGCGCGAGCGTCGTGGCTTGCTGAAGATCAAGCGCCAGCAAACGCTCTGGGATTGCGACGGTGCCTGTGTGCTGCTCAGCGAAGCCGGGGTCGAGATGCAGCCGCCGCAGTTTCCCAAGGCTCGCGCGGTCACCCGCGATTTCGCCGATCTGTCGCTGTTCAACGGCAAGCTGTTTACCCTTGAGCGCAACGCCTTTCAGATCTGCCGCCGCGATGCGCTGACCGCCAAAGTCGAACAATGCTGGTCGTACGCCGAAGATGCCTTGCAACCACAGCGCCTTTATTCCCAGGCCTACGGCTTGGCGGAAGCGCTGGTGGTGGATGCGCAGGGTGCATGGATTGGTCTGGACAACAACGATGGCGTGCGTGTCGATGGCGAGAAACGCCCTATTGTCTGGCGCTTCGCCGCACCTGATGGCGGCTGGAGCGCCAAGCCATGAGTCAACAGCCGCCGGGCAAGCGCGCCGGTCGGGTGCTGATGATTCTGGCGTGGTGCGCTGCGCTGTTTCTGGCCACGCGGTTTTTCGGTCAGTGGGAGCAGCGCCAGCAGAATCCGAACGTGGTGGTCAGTTCGGAGCAGGGCGAAGGTTTTATCGAAGTGAAGCTGGCCGGCAACGCCCAAGGGCATTTTGTCGCCAGCGGTCAGATCAACGGTGAGCCGGTGGAGTTCATGCTCGACACCGGCGCGACCGATGTGGCGATCCCGGCGGATCTGGCCAAGCGTTTGAAACTGGAAGAAGGTTTCGGAGTGACCCTGAGCACGGCTAACGGCCTGAGCCAGGGCTATCGGACCAAAATCGACCGCCTGCAGCTGGGCGACATCGTGCTGCGCGACGTCCGCGCACTGGTGGCGCCGGGGCTGCATGGCGATCAGGTGTTGCTCGGCATGAGCGCCCTGAACAAACTTGAATTTACTCAGCGCGGTGGCACCATGCTGCTGCGCCAGACAACGAACCGATGAGGCCCGCATGAGCGACATCCTTGCAGACAGCTTAGACGGCGTAGAGCGCCGATCGCTGGCTGACTTCACCGAAAGTGCCTACCTCAACTACTCGATGTACGTGATCATGGACCGTGCTCTGCCGCATATCGGCGACGGCCTGAAACCGGTGCAGCGGCGCATTATTTATGCGATGAGCGAGTTGGGCCTGGACGCCGATTCCAAGCACAAGAAGTCGGCGCGTACCGTCGGCGACGTGCTCGGTAAATTTCACCCCCACGGCGACTCGGCGTGCTACGAAGCGATGGTGCTGATGGCCCAGCCATTCAGCTATCGCTACACGCTGGTCGACGGCCAGGGTAACTGGGGTGCGCCGGACGATCCGAAATCCTTCGCCGCCATGCGTTACACCGAAGCGCGTCTGTCGCGTTATTCCGAAGTGCTGCTCAGCGACCTCGGCCAGGGCACTGCCGACTGGGGCCCGAACTTCGACGGCACCTTGCAGGAGCCGCTGGTGCTGCCGGCGCGCCTGCCGAACATTCTGCTCAACGGCACCACCGGCATCGCCGTGGGCATGGCCACCGATGTGCCGCCGCACAACCTGCGCGAAGTCGCGACAGCGTGCGTGCGTCTGCTCGATGAGCCGAAAGCCACGGTCGAGCAGCTCTGCGAACACATTCAGGGCCCGGACTATCCGACCGAAGCGGAAATCATCACGCCGCGCGCCGACCTGCTGAAAATGTACGAAACCGGCAAGGGCTCGGTGCGCATGCGCGCCGTGTACCACGTCGAGGACGGCGACATCATCGTCACCGCGCTGCCGCATCAGGTCTCCGGTGCCAAGGTGCTGGAGCAGATCGCCGCGCTGATGCAGGCGAAACCGTCGAAAGCCCCGCAGATCGCTGATCTGCGCGACGAATCCGACCACGAAAACCCGTGCCGCATCGTGATCATTCCGGTCAACAGCCGTGTCGATCACGAAGCGCTGATGCAGCACCTGGTCGCCAGCACCGAGCTGGAGTAGACCTACCGGGTCAACGTCAATCTCAGCGGTCTGGACGGCAAACCGCAGCTGAAAAACCTGCGTGCGCTGCTGGTCGAGTGGCTGGAATTCCGCGTGCAGACCGTGCGTCGCCGCCTGCAATTTCGCCTCGACAAGGTCGAGCGTCGTCTGCACCTGTTGGACGGTTTGTTGATTGCCTACCTCAATCTGGATGAAGTGATCCACATCATCCGCACCGAGGAGCATCCGAAGGCCAAGCTGATCGAGCGTTTCGCCCTGAGCGAGATTCAGGCCGACTACATCCTCGACACCCGTCTGCGTCAGTTGGCGCGATTGGAAGAGATGAAGCTGCGCGACGAGCAGGACGAACTGCTCAAGGAGCAAGCCAAGCTGCAAGCGCTGCTGGGCAGCGAAGCCAAGCTGAAAAAACTGGTGCGTACCGAGCTGATCAAGGACGCCGAAACCTATGGCGATGACCGCCGTTCGCCAATCGTCGAACGCACCGAAGCCAAAGCGTTGACCGAGCACGATCTGCTGCCGAACGAGAAAGTCACCGTGGTGCTGTCGGAAAAAGGCTGGATCCGTTCGGCCAAAGGTCACGACATCGATGCTACCGGCTTGTCGTACAAGGCTGGCGATGGCTTCAAGACCTCAGCGGCGGGGCGTTCCAACCAGTCTGCTGTGGTGATTGACTCCACCGGCCGTAGCTATTCGGTTGCCGCACATACGCTGCCGTCAGCGCGTGGCCAGGGTGAACCGTTGACCGGTCGTCTGACGCCGCCGCCGGGCGCAACCTTCGAATGCGTGCTGATGCCGGAAGATGAGGCGTTGTACGTGATCGCCTCCGACGCCGGTTACGGTTTTGTGGTCAAAGGCGAAGACCTGCAAGCCAAGAACAAGGCCGGTAAAGCCCTGTTGAGCCTGCCGAACAATGCCAAGGTCATCGCGCCACGCCCGGTCGTTGATCGTGAGCAGAACTGGCTGGCGTCGGTCACGACCGAAGGTCGCCTGCTGATCTTCAAAATCAGCGATCTGCCACAATTAGGGAAGGGCAAAGGCAACAAGATCATCGGTATTTCCGGTGAGCGTGTGGCCAGTCGCGAAGAATATGTCACGGACATCGCCGTGCTCCCGGAAGGCGCCACGTTGGTGCTGCAGGCCGGAAAACGGACCTTGTCGCTGAAGGCCGACGACCTCGAACACTACAAGGGTGAGCGTGGACGTCGCGGGAATAAACTCCCGAGAGGCTTCCAGCGGGTCGATGCGCTGCTCGTCGAAAACCTCAATTAGGCGCCCTAGAGCGTCCGATCTACGATTTAACGCGTAGATCGACGCTTTGGCGCTGGAGTCGGAACGCATATTCACGGATGATATGGCCTTTCCAAGCGCCGGCGTGGACGAGAGTTCTTCATATTTATTGAGTATTTTCACTGTGGTCAGCCTTGTGGCGGCCACCTGGACGGGATGATGACTGCTCTGCGCCCCCTTATTTTCCTGCTCGCCGGCGTTTTGGGCCTGGCGGGTTGCAGCGTTCACCAGCCGGTGTCGCTGTATCAACTGGACAGCGGAAGTCCGGTTCAGCCTGCGCAAAGCGCAGGCATGGCGGTTTTGTTGGGTCCGGTAGTCGTAGCCGATTACCTGCAACGTGAAACATTGCTGCAACGTCAACCGGACGGCAGTCTGCAAGCGGCGACCGACGGTCGTTGGGCGGGCAGCCTTTCGTCGGATATCGATCAGTTGCTGATGCGTCAGGTCGCTGGCCATCTGGACAGCCAGCGTGTGGTGCTGGCACCGGCCACAACGGGGTTCACTCCGGATGTGCAGGTGTTGTTGACCATCACGCGTTTGGACTCGGGCGAAAAACAGCCGGCGATTCTTGATGCGCAGTGGCGCTTGATTGATCGCCGTGGTCAGGTGCGTGATAACCGCATCGTGCATCTGCAGGAGCTGCATGCCGGCAGTACGGCGTCGCAGGTACAGGCGCAGGGCATTTTGCTGCAGCGTCTGGCCGAGCAATTGTCGGTGGCGCTGAAGCCGTTGGCCAATCAGCCTCCGGTGGCCGAAGCGCCGCGTAAATCGGCACCGAAGCCGGCCGCGCCAGCGGCGGAAGCCGAGAAGCAGCCGAAGATTCCGATGGCATCGCCGATTCGGACGGATATGGAAGTGTTCCGCTTCTAAGCTGGATCGAGTCAGAACAGAGCCCGCCTTGTGCGGGCTTTGTTGTGTCTGGGGTTTGGTAGGCAAGATCAACAGCCCCTCACCCCAGCCCTCTCCCAGAGGGAGAGGGAGCCGACCGTGGTGTCTCGCTTTATACTTCGACCTGAAAGAGCATGGCGATTATGGATTCGGTAGAGCAAGGACTGACCGAGGGGGCTGGCGCTATACATCGACCTCAAAGAGCATGGCGATTATGGATTCGGTAGAGCAAGGACCGACCGAGGGGGCTGGCGCTATACATCGACCTCAAAGAGCTTGGCGGTTAGGGATTCACAGCTGGGCGTCCAAGTCGCTGTAGGTCTTCAATATCCCCGGATCGGTTCCCTCTCCCTCTGGGAGAGGGCTAGGGTGAGGGGCTCTTAAGACCTGACACCCGCAAAAAAGCCCGCAGACAATCACTCGTCTGCGGGCTCCCGTGTTTCAGGCCTGAGGCTTACGCCCGACGCTCATGCATCCGCGCCAGTTGCCGCTCGAGCATCGACGGATAAGGCTCCATCAACCGCTCCACGCAGCAAGCACCCTCAGGGCTGGCGATCGGGCGGATCCGCGCACGCTGACGAATCAGCGCGTCATCACTGATCTTGCGCTCAACCAGCAGCAGGTTGCGGCTGTGTTGCGACAAGGCCAGTGCATCCTGCGCCGAATCAGTCAGCAGCAGATCAATCTGGCTCAAGCCGAACAACTCATCGCCCAAGGTCAGGCCCAGCTGCAATTGCAGAGTAATGCCGCTGTCCGCGACTTCAATCTGCAACTGATGACCCAGTGCTCGCAGCAACTCGCCGCAGCAGATCGCGTTGGTCAGGTAGTCATCGCCGCTGTCTTCGGTGTGGAACAGCATCAATGTGCTGCCGTCGTTCAGGGTTTCGATTTCACCCTGATACAGCGAAGCGGCCTGGTCGAGGCAGTCGCGATAGCGCTCCTGCAACTCTTCCAGGCGTGCCCGCGGCAAGCGGCGCAGTTGTTCCTGCGAGCCCAGTTGCACGGCCAGCACGGCGGTGTGCTGCGGCACGCTTGGCGACGGTTGGCGTACGACGGGTTGCGGCGCGACATTGAGCGATTCGTCGCGCAGGTCGGCGAATGCGTCATCGTCATCATCGTCTTCGACGGTGCTGACCAGATGTCGCGGTGCAGGCTTCTGCGCGGCCATCGGACGGGTTTCGTCGAAACTCGGATCACGCAAGTTGCGCACCTCGAATTCCGGCTCGTCTTCTTCGTCCTCGAACTCAGGCTCCGGTTCAGGTGCTGGCTCCGGCGCGTAGTTGGCGTGCAGCTGACGTGCCAGATCGCCGATTTCATCCTGACGGTCGATGCCCGGCGTGTGTTCGTCGATACGGCGCAACCAGACGCGCAATTGCAGCAACGGCGTCGACAGGTAGCGGCCCATTCGCAGGCTCAAGGCCAGCGACAGTGCCAACAGAATCCCGCTGAGAATGCCCATGCTTTGCAGGCTGATGGTCATCGGCTGCTGGAACTGATCCATGTCGAGGCTGATGCGCAGTTGCCCGGCGGTCACGTCCTGGAACGTGATCTTGCTCTCGTACATGCCTTCGGCTTCGCCCAACAGGCTGTGCTTGGGCCGCTGACCGGACTCGGCGAGGATGCGGTTATCCACGCTGTAGATCGCCGCGTGGGCCACCAGTTTGTTCTTGGTCAGGTTGTTGAGCAGCACGTTGAGGCTGAGGATGTCGTTGGACACCAACAGCTCCGTGGCAGAGGTCGCGGTCTGCGTGGTCAGGCTTTCGCCCAGCGCATCGGCCTGCTGGTGCATGGCCTGCTTGAATTGCAAACCCATCACGCCGGCATAGATCACCAGGGCCAGAGCGACCAGGATCACGTTATGGCTGGCAATGCGCAATGCAATCGGTACACGGCGGTGGCGCAGTGCACGGAAGATCAGCAGAAAGAAGTTATCGGTTTTTACTGGCGTGGGCCGGTTCACTTGAGCTCGGCTCTTTTGTCCGTGGAGTTGA
>Ga0163162_10003053_pt1 | contig 15999 bp, 16 predicted proteins | sample S55metaG_FD_115310 | JGI IMG/M metagenome (GOLD analysis project Ga0163162, IMG submission 115310) | Switchgrass rhizosphere microbial communities from Kellogg Biological Station, Michigan, USA - S5-5 metaG | ecosystem: Host-associated > Plants > Roots > Rhizosphere > Soil | place: USA...
CTAGACGCCTATCTGGCTGAAATCCGTAAACCCGGATCTCAACCTAGAAAGTCCGACGATTCTGAACCGAAATCAGACAACGTCTAGTTGAGTAAGACTTGCCCCATTCGCGAGCGTGTGTTAGGCATAGGAAATTGCGTTGGGGTGTCGCCAAGTGGTAAGGCACCGGGTTTTGATCCCGGCATTCCTAGGTTCGAATCCTAGCACCCCAGCCAAAGTTCGTGATTAGCTATCAAGGATAACAGCGTGCCTGAAATAATGATTTTTAGCGGTAACGCCAGCCAGGCGCTCAGCAAACTTGTCGCCGAACACTTAAACCTTCCTATTGGTAAAGCAGATGTCGGCACCTTCAGCGACGGCGAAACCATGGTAGAAATTCAGGACAACGTGCGAGGCAGAGATGTCTTTATCATTCAGTCCACCTGCGCCCCTTCTAATAATAATTTAATGGAATTGATCTTGTTAGCAGATGCACTACGTCGTGCTTCTGCTGCGAAAGTCACTGCCGTTGTGCCCTATTTTGGTTACGCAAGACAAGACCGTCGCGTACGCTCTGCGCGTGTGCCAATTACAGCAAAAATCGCGGCAGACATGATGGCATCCGTCGGTATTAGCCGCTTGGTTACCGTGGATTTACACGCTGATCAAATCCAAGGCTTTTTTTATATGCCAGTGGACAACTTATATAGCACCCCCATCATGTTAGAAGATATTCATCAACGCGCTTACCAAAACGTCATGGTCGTTTCACCAGACGTCGGCGGTGTCATCCGTGCCCGCGCGATTGCCAAACGTATTAATGGCGCTGACCTTGCCATCATAGATAAACGTCGGCCACGCCAAAATGAAGCGCAAGTTATGCACATCATTGGTGATGTAAAAGATCACGACTGTATAATTGTTGACGATATCGTCGACACCGCCAGCACACTATGCCGCGCAGTTGAAGCTTTAAAAGATCATGGTGCCGCCAGAGTTGCCGCTTATATCACGCACCCAGTTCTATCTGGCGATGCTATCAAAAATATCGATTCTTCTTTATTAGATGAAATTGTCGTGGCTGACACCATTCCTCTCAACGAAGAAGCCAAAAAATGCTCACGTATTCGCTGCATCAGCTTAAGCGACACGATTGCTGAAGCAATACGCCGCATTAGCGGCGCAGGATCATTGAGCCGGATGTTTTTGGATTAGACCCAGCCTTTATCCCACCCTTACTTCCCCGTAAACGTGCCCGGGCACGTGAAGGCCGTAAAAGCTTTTATTTATCCTTATTCCGTGTAAAATACCCGGTCCTTATCCTGGTCGCGGGATAAGATTTTTTATTTATATCTATTTACTTAGTGGAGTTAAAACAATGGCATCGAAAAATAAATTTGAAATCGAAGCTACTGTTCGCCAAGAGATAGGGAAAGGTGCGAGCCGCCGCCTACGACGCGAAGAAAAAGTTCCTGGCGTTATTTATGGTGGTGGAAAAGCTCCTGTCTCTTTAACCTTCGAACATAACAAAATGACAAAAGCGCTTTCTAATGAAGCCTTCTACTCTCACATTTTGACCCTAAAATTGGGTAGTGATTCTGAGCGTGTGGTTTTAAAAGACGTGCAACGTCATCCTTTCCGTGCGCAACTTTTGCATTTGGATTTTCAACGCGTACGCGCTGATGAAAAATTACATATGCATGTTCCTTTGCACTTTACTGGCGCAACTGATGCACCTGGCGTCAAAGATGCAGGCGGTATCGTCTCTCACATTATGAGTGACGTGGAAGTTTCATGTCTTCCTGATGATTTGCCAGAATATCTGGCAATAGATATTTCCCATATGGAACTCAACCAGATTCTGCATTTATCCGATATCAAATTACCAAAAGGCGTAGAACTCGTTGCTATTTTACATGGCAATGATAAGCCTGTTGTCTCTATTCACATGCCTCGTATTGAGGTTGAGCCTGAAGTCATTCCAGATGAAGCACCAGTTGCTCCATCCGAAGTGCCAGCTATCGAACAAAAAGCTGAAGGCGAAGGTGAAACCAAAGGCAAAGGTAAAGAGTAAGCGGTTAACGGATGAGGTGTTATCACCTCATCCGCACCACGGAGGCAGCATTGTCGTCTATTCAGCTTATTGTGGGTTTAGCCAATCCTGGCAATGAATATGCAGAAACGCGTCACAATGCGGGTGCTTGGTTTGTCGAAAAGCTTGTTAAAGAAGCACATGCACGTTTGCAGCGTGAAACAAAATTTCACGGTATGCATGGCTTAGTCACCTTACATCAACAAGCTTGTCATTTACTTATTCCTACCACATTCATGAATCTAAGCGGTCAAGCAGTGCGCGCATGCATGAATTATCACAAGCTAACGCCGGATACGATTTTAATTGCGCATGATGATATTGATTTGCCAGTTGGTAGTGTCAAACTCAAATTCGATGGCGGCGCCGGTGGTCATAATGGTTTAACCGATATTATTAGTCATTTGCATACCAAACAGTTTTATCGCTTGCGCATTGGCGTTGGTCACCCTGGTAATAGTAAAGACGTGGTTGATTTCGTGTTAAACAAACCATCTAAAGCCGATAAACAAAAAATTGATCACGCTCTTTTAGATGCGCAAGATGTTTTACCGCTCATCCTAAATGGTGAAATGTCTAAAGCAATGCAAGCCCTACACACACTGAAACCTATTTAATAACGAGTTTAATAACGAGAGAAAAACCCATGCCCTTAAAATGCGGTATTGTTGGCCTGCCAAATGTTGGCAAATCCACTTTGTTTAACTGTCTGACTAAAGCAAGCGTTGCTGCAGAAAATTATCCTTTCTGCACCATAGAGCCGAATGTCGGCATTGTTGCCGTACCAGATTCACGTCTTGCAAAATTAGCAACGATTGTAAAACCAGAACGCATTTTACCTACCACCGTAGAATTTGTTGATATCGCTGGCATTGTTAAAGGTGCCGCGGAAGGTGAAGGTTTAGGAAATAAATTCCTAGCTCACATTCGTGAAACCGATGCGATAGTACAAGTCGTGCGTTGCTTTGAAGACACGAATGTTATACATGTCGCTGGTCGTGTTTCACCTGCAGAAGATATTGAAGTGATCAACACTGAACTTGCGCTTGCTGATCTTGAAACCGTAGACAAAGTCATGTTACGCGTACAAAAAAATGTGCGCTCCGGCGACAAAGCTGCGCAAATTGAATTTGATATTTTAGAGCGCATCAAAAAACAATTAAACCAAGGCAAGCCAGCGCGCGCGCTTAGTTTTAATAAAGAAGACAAACCGTTTTTACAATCATTGCAATTACTCACACTGAAACCAACCTTGTACGCAGCAAATGTGGCAGAAGATGGTTTTACTAATAATCCACTTTTAGATGAAGTAAAGAAAATTGCTGCTGATGAAAACGCCCAAGTCGTTGTCATTTGTGCTGCTATCGAAGCTGAAATCGCGCAATTAGAAGATGATGAAAAAGATGTATTTCTTGCTGAATTAAAATTAGAAGAACCAGGCCTAGACAGACTCATACACGCCGGTTACAAATTATTACAATTAGAAACGTATTTCACTGCCGGCGTAAAAGAAGTCCGCGCTTGGACCGTCCCAGTCGGCGCCACCGCCCCACAAGCTGCCGGCGTTATCCACACCGATTTTGAAAAAGGCTTTATCCGCGCTGAAGTCATCGCTTATGACGATTTCATTCGCTACCAAGGCGAACCAGGCGCAAAAGAAGCTGGCAAATGGCGCTTAGAAGGTAAGGAATACATCGTAAAAGACGGCGACGTCATGCATTTTCGCTTTAATGTCTAACCGTAGCCTGGACACGTTTTTTGTGTCCGGGGGACAGCGTTCACAGAGATGCCGTCCCCGGACACAAAAAACGTGTCCGGGCTACATTTGCTTGCATCTCTCGCTTAAATCCAGCAAAATTTGCGCAATTATTTTTTTAATGCACTAATACGAGGCATGAAAAATGAAATTATTAGCTTGGGTGGTTGCGATTATTCTTTTAGGTTTCAATGAATTAGCTATGGCTTATACCCAGCCTTTTCCTGTTAATGGCTTGTCTTATACCAACCCGCCGCATAGGCAGGTTATTAAAACTGAAAAACATGATGTTTATTTTTCTGTGACGCTGCCAGTTGAAGAAGACGATGATCCCGGCTTTACTTTGATCACCAAAAAACAACACCTTTTCCATCATCAAGCTCCGCGCTGGGTTGAGATGTCAGAAGGCCAAGCCCTACCGGCTTACACAGTGATTGGCGGTAGCCAGCCGCATCCAGCAGCAACCTTATTTGTTTGTCGCGTCAACTATAACGGCGGCATACACCCCGGCAAACTTTATCAAGGCCATTGCAATATTGGTTGGGGCGGCAAAGAAATTAGCCTTGATCACTACCAAGTGTTAGTCAGTCGCACGCCACTTTCTTGGGTTTCTAGTAATTATGGTGATATTCCAGATCATGCCATTCAAGGCGGTTATCAACATGATGGCCCGCTTTATATATGCCAAGCAGAAGTTCATGGCGGCATGCATATTGGTAAATTATATGGTGAGAACTGCAATATTGGTTGGGGTGGTAGAGAGATTTTAGTGCCTTATTATAATGTGTTGGTTAAAGGGCAGTAAACTACTGGCGCTGGCGTAGCACTTCAAACAAAATAACGCCGGTGGCGACGGATACGTTTAAACTTGAGACGCTGCCTAACATTGGTATCTTTACTAACACATCACAATGTTCGCGCGTTAAACGTCGCAAGCCTTCGCCTTCGGCTCCCAGCACAATCGCAGCAGGTCCAGTCAAATCAGTTTGATAAATTGTTTGCGTAGCATCACCTGCTGCGCCATATATCCAAATGCCTAATTCTTTTAATTTCTCAATGGCGCGCACTAAATTTGTTACTTGCACAAACGGTATCGTTTCTGTTGCACCACTTGCTACTTTGCTCACCACGGGTGTGATACCAACTGATTTATCTTTGGGCGCAATAATCGCATGCACACCAGCAGCATCTGCTGAACGAAAACAAGCACCTAAATTATGCGGATCTTGAACGCTATCTAAGATCAGCACCAAGGGCTTAGTTATATTTTGCAATAGTCCTTTTAAATCAGACTCTGCGTAACTACGCAACTTCTCGCAAAAAACCAGCACACCTTGATGATTGGCATCTTGGGTCATGCGATCTAATTCTTGTCGCGGCATAGACTCAATCGGAATATTTAATGATTTGGCCAGCACCATTAAGGTTTCGATTTTTTGGTCACGGCGCTCTTTTTGCACGCATAGCCTTTGCGCTCGCTCTGGCTGGTTTTGCAAAACAGCTTGAACAGCATGCAAGCCGAAAATATATATTTTGTTTGAGCTCATAAATCTCTAATTGTTTGACTAATAATGGACGCATTATATAATCACTGCCTGGAAAATGACACGTTCTTGGTGGGTCGGATGAAATGTTTTTTCAGCCGAGCCACCTATAAAACTTATTAAAACGAGAACAATATGTTAAATAGCATTCGAGGAATCACAGCGCTTATTCTTTTTTTTATCCCAGCCATTTTATTCGGGTCAGAGCCGCATTACGCTATTGTCATTGATGCTGGCAGCACAGGTTCGCGTTTACATCTTTTTCAATATGATGAAGTGAAAAAAATCCCTGCCATCACGGAATTATTTTCAGAAAAAATTACGCCCGGTTTAGCGAGCTTTGCCAGTACGCCAGAAAAAGCAGGGCCAGCTTTAGCGGTATTATTAAATAAAGCCAACGCAACCTTAGCTACTAAGCAAATCAATCCTCAAGATGTATCGCTTTACTTGTTTGGTACAGCAGGTATGCGCTTACTTGCCAAAGATTCGCCTGAAAAAGCACAAACGATTTATGCAGCCGTATCAGAATACATCAGTAAAAATTATACCTTTCATGTTGCCGACATCAATACGGTACCGGAAAAAATGGAAGGTGTTTATGATTGGTTAGCAGTAAATTATTTAATGCATCATTTTGATGCGAACAGCGATGAAACCGTTGGCATCATTGATATGGGTGGCGCATCAATGGAAATTGCTTATTCAACACTAGATAAAAATCGACTTGCGGATGAAGTCCCTATCAAAATTGGTGGCCATGTTTATACCGTATTTAGTCAAAATTTTTTAAATTTAGGGCAAGATCAAGCATTAAAAGCAATTAATCGCCGCCCTGAAACTGCGGACACTTGCTATCCAACGAATTACAAGCGCGAATATGACCGCATTGGGAATTATAACTTTAATGTTTGCAGCTCGCTTTATCGTGATTTGCTTGCTGAACAACATGTCGCAGAAAAAATCTTACCTTTTGCTAAACAAAAATTTATCGCTTTTTCAGGAATTTATTATACGGAGCATTTCTTTTTAGAAACAGAAAGCGCGCCTAATTATCAAATGTTTTCTGAACGTGTTCGTTCGATATGTCAGATGTCTTGGGAACAATTAAAAACCTCTTATCCGCAATCATCTGAAAATTATCTTGCTGCTTATTGCGCTCACGGCGCTTATGTAACTGAATTACTGTATAAAACCTATGGCTTAAATCCAACGCAATTCAACATACAAAATAAGATTGAACAAAAAGATATTGATTGGGCACTAGGAGCATTGTTGTATCAGTTGGCTAACGTCGACGCTTCTTTTTCTTCTTCTTTTTCTCGCCATTAGCTTCATCAGTAGATGTTTTATTGCGTGGTGTCTTTTTGCTTTTCTTCTTTTTATTGCCTGTATCGCTGCGTGGGCGTGAGCCTTCAGCTAATACAAAATCAATTTTGCGTTGATCCAAATCAACTTGCGCAACGATAATTTTAATTGGATCGCCTAAACGAAAACGTCTGTTGGTGCGCTCACCTTCCAATAAATGTTTGGCGGAATCAAATTGATAATAATCTTCTGGTAAAGTGCTGATATGGATTAAGCCCTCGACATACACTTCAGCCAACTCCACAAACAAGCCAAAACCAGTTACACCAGAAATAACACCAGTAAACGTTTGCCCCACTTTATCCATCATGAATTCACACTTTAACCAATCAATGGCTTCTGAGCTGGCATCATCTGCGCGTCGCTCCGTCATGGAACAATGCTCGCCCGCTTTAACGAAAGCTGCCATATCAACAACTGGCGGTTTCTTACTTAACACATGTTTGATAGCACGATGGACTAACAAATCTGGGTAGCGACGAATTGGTGAAGTGAAATGGGTATAAGCATCGTAGGCTAAACCAAAATGACCGATATTATTGGGGCTATAAACGGCTTGGCTCATTGAGCGCAATAATACGGTTTGTATCATATGCGCATCGGGTCTCTCTTTGGTAGCACGTAATATCTTTGCGTAATCACCCGGCACAGGATCGCGATGGCCTGGCATTTGTAATGCCATTTCATGGAGAAAACGGCGTAAATCATTAAGTTTTTCTACCGTTGGCCCTTGGTGTATGCGATATAAACTAGGTTGCTCATGTTTTTCAAGAAAGAGTGCCGTGCAAATATTTGCGGACAACATACATTCTTCAATGACACGATGGGAATCGAAACGTTCGTAAGGAATAATTTTTTCAATTTTTTTATTGCTGCCATAAACAATTTTGGTTTCTGGCATATCAAAATCAATCGCACCGCGTTCTGCACGTGCAGCTTTGAGAACGTCAAAAAGATCATACAAATATTTAAGCTGCGGCACGATAGGCGCAAAACGTTCTTGCATGCGCTTATCATTTTTTTCCATCATGGCATGCACTTGATTGTAAGTGAGACGCGCATGCGATTTAATGACGCCTTCAAAAAAATCATAATGTGTAACACGGCCAGATTCATGAATTGTCATTTCACACACCATGACTAAACGATCTACGTCAGGGTTTAATGAACACAAATTATTGGATAACACTTCTGGCAACATCGGAATAACACGGCCGGGAAAATAAACTGAATTGCCGCGTTCATAAGCTTCTTTATCTAACGCTGTATTAGGACGCACATAGTAACTAACGTCAGCAATGGCGACGTATAAAGTCCAGCCACCTTTTTCGCGTGGCACGCAATAGACAGCATCATCAAAATCTTTTGCATCATCACCATCAATGGTGACAAAAGGAATAGCGCGATAATCTTTACGGCCAACAATAGCATCCTCAGTAACTTTTGCACCGAAGCGTGATGCTTCTGCTAACACATCTTCTGGCCAATGTGTGCGTAAATCATGGTTGCGGATTGCAACGTTAATTTCCATACCAGGTGCCATGTGGTCACCTAATACTTCAACAATTTCGCCAAGTGGCCAGGTATGCTTAGTGGGTTGCGCGGTCAAAGCAATCACGACAATTTGGCCGTGGGTGGCATTTTTAATTGCATCTGGCGGGATTAATACTTTTTGAGTAATACGCTGATTGGAAGGCTCGACAAAGGCAGCGCCTGATTCACAAAAAAAGCGTCCGACTAATTGTTGCGTATTATGTTCTAACACTTCGACGACCATAGCTTCACGTCGACCACGTGTATCAATGTTGGCAATACGTGCTAATACACGATCACCGTGAAATATTTCGCGCATTTGCCGCGGGCCTAAAAATAAATCATCGCCACCATCATCTGGGGCAAGAAAACCAAAACCATCTTTATGGCCAATGACGCGACCCGCTATTAATTCCATATTGGCAGCAGGGCCATAAGCGCTTTTACGATTTTTTAATAGTTGGCCATCACGCACCATCGCAATTAAACGTCGGCGTAATGCTTCTAATTCGTCTTCAGTCGTTAATTGAAATTCTTCTTGTAACTGATTATATGTAGCGGGACCACCTCGCTCTGCAAGATGATCAAGGATAAATTCTCGACTAGGTATGGGGTTTGGATATTTTTCCGCTTCCCGGGCTGCGTGTGGGTCTTTGTTTTTTATCTTTGCCATTTATTACCGCCTTTCGGCTTCCCTTTGTTTTAATTTCATTCAAACTTATTAGGAGAATAAGCGCTATACTGCGTGAATGCAATCTTTGAATTTAGACTATAAAATAGTCAAAATAGCTACCTAGAAAAAGGAATCTCTCATGAAATTACTCTTTACTTCACTTGCCTCTCTTTTCATCCTCGCTGCCTGCGCACCATTTAGCCCGGATAGTTCTCATGCGGGTATGTGTAACGAATTAAACAGCCAGATTATTTTTAGTGGCAGCACATCCAATATTAGAAATGCCGAAATGGACGCCGCCGAAGAACCTATGCTGCAACGCTCCTATGACACCAAGTGTGACAATGTCCCTAAGCGTAAAAACACCCTCTTTAATCATTAATTTGCTGGGTCCAGCTTTTATTTCAGCGGGTGAAATTTAAAAACCTGGATCCCGCGCCTGCGCGCGGGACGACGGCGAGAGCGGACACGCAATACCAAGCTGGCTTTCAGCTGTATTTTCCATCTAGGGCAGCTACACAGCTACTAGGCCTTTGATGTGGGGGTGGGATTCGTAGTTGAGGATTTCTATATCTTCAAACTTATAATCGAATAATGAGGGTGGGCGTCTTTTGAAATTTAAAGTGGGTAAAGGATAAGGGGTGCGGCTTAGTTGTAGTTGAATTTGCTCGATATGATTGGAATAAATATGGCAATCACCGCCGGTCCAAATAAAATCGCCTACTTCAAGATCACACTGCTGCGCAACCATGTGCGTCAACAATGAATAGGATGCAATATTAAACGGTACGCCAAGAAAAGAATCGGCGGAACGTTGATACAACTGGCAAGATAATTTGTTATTTGCCACATAAAATTGAAACAACAAATGACAAGGTGGCAATGCCATTTTATCTAATTCGCCGACATTCCAGGCATTCACGAGCAAACGACGCGAGTCTGGGTTCGTTTTAATTTGCTGCAATACCTCACTGATTTGATCGATAACACGACCATCTGCCGTACGCCAAGCTCGCCATTGTTTGCCATAGACAGGGCCTAAATCACCTTTTTCATCAGCCCAGGCATTCCAAATGCTGACACCATTTTCACGTAAATAAGCGATATTAGTTTCGCCGCGTAAAAACCAAAACAATTCATGGATGATGCTATTGGTATGTAGTTTTTTAGTTGTCACCAATGGAAAACCTGCGCTTAATGGAAAACGCATTTGATAACCAAAAACACTATAAGTGCCAACACCAGTTCTATCAATTTTCTTTTCTCCGTGTTGCAAAATGTATTGCAGATACTCGAGGTATTGTTTCATGCTCTTCTCTCTTTTCGATAAGCTCTCATCATTAAAATGATACCAACGACAATTAAAGGCAATGATAATAATTGTCCTTCAGTCAACCAACCAAATGCTACATAGCCAATTGGCGCATCCGGCTCGCGAAAACATTCGCAAATACAACGAAAGACGCCATAAGCGATGGCAAACAAACCTGATACCGCGCCTTCCGGTCTGATCTTACGAGAATAAATCCATAAAATAATAAATAACACGATGCCTTCTAGCGCAAATTCGAATAATTGCGAAGGATAACGCGGCAACGCTCCCGCTTCAGGAAACACCATACCAACAGCAGAGTCAGTTACGCGTCCCCATAATTCGCCATTAATAAAATTACCAATACGGCCTGCTCCCAAACCTATAGGAACAGCAGGTGCGATTAAATCAGTTAACGTTAAAAATGATTTGTTCACTTTTTTCGTACATAAAAATAAAGCGATTAAGACGCCCAACAAGCCACCATGAAAAGACATGCCGCCTTTCCAGGTTTGAAAAACAAATAAGGGATCAGAAAAAAGTGTCTGCCAATTATAAAAAAGAATATAGCCAACTCTGCCGCCTATAATCGCGCCAAGAGCGGTATAAAAAACAATATCAGATAATTGATCTTGAGAAATACCGCGCGGTGATGAACGCAAACGTCGTGACAAAATAAACCAACCACCAAAAAATCCAACTAAATACATTAAGCCATACCAATAAACTGGCCAGGAAAAAATGTGAAACGCAACCGGATTAATCGCAGGATAAGTTATCATGAGCGACCTACTCTGATTAAATTACCAAGCCCGGCTTTCTCTAAAGCTGATTCAATATGACAACGCACCATGACCGCGCTTTCCATGCTTAATACCTCTTGCAATAATTTTGCTGCTTTCTTTTTCGTAAAATGGCGAATAACCCAGCGTATTCGTCCGACTGATGATGCGTTCATGCTTAACGAGTCATATCCCATTGCAAATAATATAATAGCAGCAACAGGATCGCCGGCCATTTCACCGCAAATGCTGACGTGTTTACCTTCTTGGTGAGAACTATCCACCACTTGCATTAAGGCGCGCATAACGGCGGGATGCAATGAATCATATAAATTAGCAACGCGTGGATTATTTCTATCTACCGCAAGAATATATTGTGTTAAGTCATTACTTCCCACTGACAAAAAGTCAACGCGTTTTGCCAAGGAACGTGTTTGATAAACCGCAGAAGGCACTTCTATCATCACGCCAATTTGTGGCATTTCAATATCAAAACCTTCATCGCAGACTTCTACATAAGCTTTTCTCAAAAGGCGCAATGCTTCATCCACTTCTGACACATCGGTAATCATGGGCAACATGATGCGCATGTTATTTAAACCATCGCTAGCGCGTAACATAGCGCGCGTTTGCGAAAGAAAAATTTCCGGATGATCCAAGGTAATGCGAATACCACGCCATCCTAAGAAGGGATTGTCTTCTTTGATTGGAAAATATGGTAAAGGTTTATCACCCCCAACGTCTAAGGTGCGAATAATCACAGGACGCGGTGCGAACGAAGCTAATAATTGCCGATAAATAATGCGCTGCTCTTCGCCGGATGGAAATCGATCACGCATCAAAAATGGAATTTCGGTACGATACAAACCAACGCCTTCCGCGCCCGCTTCCAATGAAATACTAATATCAGCGCCTAAACCTGTATTAACTAATAAGCTAACGCGATGACCATCTTTACTAACCGCAGGCAAACCGCGAATTTCATCTAGTGTTGCATCTAATTTTTTTTCTTCTTGAATGAGCCGCTCAAATTCAGCACGTAATGAAGGGCTAGGCTGTATGTAAACTTGCCCGTAATAACCATCGATAATAATGTCTTTTTCTGCTAATTCATAAATTGGTGTCTCGCTGACACCCATCACGGTTGGCACGTTCATCGCACGCGCAAGAATGGCAACGTGGGAACTGCCAGAACCTTTTGTTGATATCACACCAGCCAAGAAACCCTCTGGCACTTCTGCTAAATCCGCTGGCGTAATCACTTCACCAATTAAAATTGTTTGCTCGGCATAATGCGGTTTTGTTCTATCGTGTTTTTGCAAATAAGCAAGGACACGCCTGCCCAAATCTTTAATGTCTTCGGAACGTTCGCGCATGTATTCATTATCAAGACTTTCTAAACGACGCGCGTGCAAACTAATCACTTCACGCAATGCACCAGGCGCCCAATTACCTTCACTGATTTTATCGGTGACTTCTTTGCCTAAATCTTCGCTATCTAAAATACGTTGATACACTTCAAACAACGCCCGTTCTTCTGGCGGCAAGGCTGAATATAAACGTTCGCCCAGCACGCGCATGTCTTCACGGACAGCAGCAAAAGCGTTATGCAAGGCTTCAATTTCATTTTCTATGTTGTCAGGCACGACGTCTGGCACATTGTCCAAATCAAGCAAGGCGTGCACGACCACACCTTTACCAATACCTATTCCTGGCGCGCCCGGCACGCCGGTATAAACTTGTTCAAGACGTTTTGTTTGCGAAGTCAGAATTTGGTTTAATGCGCCGGTAGCTTCTGCATGAGCAATAATGGCAGCGAGCTGCATCGCGAGCGTCACTAAAAATGCTTCTTCAGATTCATCGTAGCGGCGCGGCTCTTGTTGCTGCACAACCAACACACCTAGCACTTGCCGGTGATAAATAACTGGCACGCCTAAAAACGCATGAAACGCTTCTTCATTAATATCAGGTACATGAAAAAAACGCGGATGCTTGGAAGAGTCATCGATGTTAATTGGTTCTTCGCGCTCGCCAACCAAACCAACCAAGCCTTTGTTTATCGGTATGCGCGCTTTATTAATTACTTTTGGATTTAAACCTTGGGTTGCTACTAAAACAAATTCGTTATGTTGACGATCTAACAGAAAAACGGAACAAGCCTCTGTCACCAACGCCTCGGCAATGCGTTTGACCATAATGTCTAAGGCTTCGCTAAAATGCTGGGCGCTAGACACTTCTTGGATGATATGACGTAAGGTGTTCAATATTGCCAGGACTATTCCTCCTTAAGATTTGTTGCACGTGCTCCGCGCTTCACTAAAACAATTTTGGCGAACTCTTTTAAAGCCAACATATAAACGCGGCGTTTGAACGTAACCACCTGTCGCAAGGGCTGCCAATATGCTACCCATGCCCACGCATCGAATTCCGGACTACCGTTACCTTGTAAATCAACTTCTGCTTTGGGATTAATAAGACGCAGCAAATACCATTTTTGTTTTTGCCCAACGCAAACTGGTTTAGCATGATGGCGCACCAAACGACTTGGTAATCGATAACGCAACCAGCGCCTGCTAGACGCCAAGATTTCCACATCTTCCGGGTTCAAACCAATTTCTTCTTTTAATTCTCGGTACATGGCTTGTTCCGGCGTTTCCTCTTCTTTCATCCCACCTTGAGGAAACTGCCAAGCGAGCATCCCAACTCGTTTGGCAAAAAAAACTTGCCGCTTGTCGTTTATTAAAATGATGCCTACGCCAAACCTATAACCTGCTTTATCAATCACTTTTCCCACCTAAAAACCGCATTAACCTCAAAACATTCTCTACCCCTATAAAAGGCATACTGCATTGTTCCAAAATATCTCTGTTAGAGCAAACAGAAAGACTGGTATACAATGGGCCAAACAACATTTTGGTGAGATATTTTTATGACTATCAAGATTCTGGTAAATGGCGCCTTCGGTCGCATGGGTCAACTTGCTATAAAAACCATATCGGAAAATCCCAAATTTGAGTTAGTCGGACAAACTGGGCGCGAATATGACTTACCTAAATCCATTAAAGATAGCGGAGCAAACGTCGTTGTGGATTTCACTCACCCCAACGCTGTATTTAATAATGCCACTCTCATTATTGAAGCTGGGGCCCACCCCGTTATAGGCACTTCTGGTTTAAAACGCGAGCAAATCAACACGCTAGAGCAGCAATGCGCAAAACTAAAGCGTGGCGCTATTATTGCACCCAATTTCTCCTTGGGTGCCGTACTCATGATGAAATGCGCCAAACAAATTGCCCGTTATCTACCCCAAGTGGAAATCATTGAGTTACACCATCCAGAAAAAGCAGACAGCCCTTCTGGCACCGCCATGCGCACAGCAGAGCTTATCGCTGAAAGTATCAGCAATAACAAGCAAGCTGCTCGTTCTTCGGTTGAAACCATTCCAGGCGCAAGAGGCGCGACTTATCAACATATTCCTATTCACTCGGTAAGACTGCCGGGCTTTCTTGCTCATCAACAAGTGATTTTTGGCGGACAAGGGGAAACCTTAACCGTGAGTCACAACAGCATGGATAGACAATGCTTTATGCCAGGCATTGCGCTTGCTTGCGAAAAAGTCGTGGAGCTGGATAGATTGGTGTATGGCTTGGAAGAGGTCTTATAACAGGTAACTGGCATAAAAAAGGGCATCCGAAGATGCCCTTTTTCGTTATAGAGGGTTCAGATATTAGCCTCTGCCATCCTTGTAAGGGGCTGGTTGTGGTTGATCACATGATTTTGAATAGCAACCAGTCAATAAAACGCCAACCATCATCATTGCAACAGCTATTCCAACTAACTTTTTCATCTTCAACTCCTTTTGATACCTAAGAAAAGAATAAGAAACACAAAGTTCAGTATAGCGCCAACTATTGGCCTATTGCACTACTAACCCAAGGTTTATAGACTACCTCGATGAAAATAAATCCTTTAGCCTCGCAATCCCCCTCACAACCTATCGGTATTTTCGATAGCGGCATTGGCGGGTTGACAGTCGCTCATGCCCTTGTAAAACATTTACCCAAAGAAAATATTATTTATTTTGGCGACACCTTGCACTTGCCTTATGGCGATAAATCAACCGCCGCCATTCAAGCTTATGCCGTTAAAATTGCGCAAATGCTACTGCAGCAACATTGCAAAATTATTTTGATTGCTTGCAATTCAGCTTCTGCCGCCGCGTATGAATTAGTAAAAGAATATTTGGCAGATAAAGCGCTGGTCATGAACGTGATTGATCCTGTTATTCATGTCTTGAAAGAGCAATACCCAACGAAACGCATTGGTTTGATTGGCACAAGACAAACAGTCAACTCACATATTTATAAAAAGAAATTAGATAATTTAAATCTTGGCATCGCCTTATCATCGGCAGCGACAAATTTATTGGCATCAGCAATAGAAGAATTTGGTAACCACGAAGTGATAGATGCTTTATTAGAAGTTTATTTAACGCATCCCAATTTGCAAGAAATTGACGCACTAGTATTAGCTTGCACGCATTATCCTATCATCAAAGAACGCATTCAAATTTATTATCAAACTCGGCAACAAAAAACGGTTGAATTAATTGATTCGTCAGATATCGTTGCCAAAGCTGTCAAAAACCAACTAGAAAAAAATAATTTGCTGAATGATAACGGCACAAGTCGTAAACATTTTTATGTATCCGATTACACCGAATCATTTGCGACAAATGCAAAATTATTTTTTGGTGATAATATCACCTTAGAACATTATCCATTATGGGATTAATTAATCATCAATGAATTATCGTCACGCTTATCACGCCGGCAGTTACACTGATGTTGTCAAACATGTCATCTTGACTGGTTTAATTGCCTCGTTAGCGAAAAAAGCCGCGCCTTTTTGCTATATTGATACCCACGCCGGTACGGGTTTTTACGATTTACTTTCTAACGCA
>Ga0163162_10003055_pt1 | contig 15998 bp, 16 predicted proteins | sample S55metaG_FD_115310 | JGI IMG/M metagenome (GOLD analysis project Ga0163162, IMG submission 115310) | Switchgrass rhizosphere microbial communities from Kellogg Biological Station, Michigan, USA - S5-5 metaG | ecosystem: Host-associated > Plants > Roots > Rhizosphere > Soil | place: USA...
CCGTTCAGCGCGGCGAGAACTCGGGCGTGAGCTCCTTGCACTGCTGCTTCTCGAAGGGCACGTCGGAGACGAACACCGTGTCGGAGCCCTTCAGCGGCGCCGCGAGATAGACCGGATCTTCGACGGTGTACTCGCGCTTGATGGAGTTGTTGTCGCTCGCGAGCGTGAAGCGCTCGACGATGTGCATCTTGTCGCTGGTGCGCGTCGGCGGCTGCAGCACGCCCGGCGTGAAGCCGACGGTGTCGACGACGAGCGTGGTCCCTTCCCAATGGCCGATCGAGTGACCGGTGTTGCTCGGCGTGATCGACGCCGGGTGCTTGTCCGTCATGTGGATCCGGCGCATGAAGCTGTAGAGGCCGTAGTCGATGTCGATCACCTTCTCGCCGTCGCGCGTCGCCTGCGTGATCCGGTTGATCGGCCAGTCGAACGTCCAGTCGAGGATGATGCTCGTCGGCTTGCACTGGAGGCGCGGATTGTCCTCCGGAGACCACATCCGGAACGCCTTCGAAGCCGCCTCGCCTTCCGCGGTGTATTGCGGCCTCGCCGCCGGCGGATTGCGCGCGCGGATCTGCTCGATCGTGATCTCGCCCTTCGCGTATGCGTCGCGCACGCTCTTCGGCACGATGTCGCCGCGGCCGCCGCTCGGCGGCACGGTGAGCACGCCTTGCTCGATGGCCCAATCGCCCGTGATGTTCGGCTCGCCGGATGGCAACGTCGCCGCCCGCGGCGGCGGCTTCGGCGCGTTCGAGCTCGTGAACTGGTCGTTGCGGTCGACGGTCTTGCCGCCGAGCGTGAACGACTCGAGGTAGCACGAATGCGGGTCGTCGCGGTGCGGATGCCCTTCGATCACGACGTGCGTGCCCGGCACGAACATGTCCGTCGTCCAACCCGAGCGCTTGATCAGCGTCGCGGCGCGCATCTCGCAGCGCATCGCGAACGGCTTGCCGTCGGGACCGGCGACGTCGAAGTGCATGTACGAGTGGGGATTCACGAGCTCCATGCTCGTGAGCGTGCCGGAGTACTCCTTCGGCGTCTCCATCTGGTATAGCCCGAAGCCGTGATGAGCGAGCGCGGGACCGACGAGCGCGACAGCAGCCGCCGGCGCCGCGATTCGCCAAAGATGTTTTCGTGAGCTCACGTGCGCCCCTCCATCATCCGTCTCGATGCAAAAGTATACAGGCCTCGGGATCGCCTCATTTCTTCTGAGGATCCTTCGAGTAGTCCTTGTAGGTCAGGTCCTGGCAGCGATCCGCGGCATACGGCGCGTCGGCCGGCATCACGACGTCGGAGCCCTTGTACTGATCCGCGAAATACACCGAGTCGTCCGCGACGTAGTCGCGCTTGAGCGCGGACGTCTTGGGATCGAGCGTGAAACGCTCGACTACATGCAGCTTGTCGCTGTTCGGCACCGTGCCAGCAAGGCTGCCCGGCGCGAAGCCGACGGTGTCGACGACGAGCGTGTCGCCGTCCCAACTGCCGATCGAGTGCCCCGCGCGGCTCGGCGTGATGGCAGCCGGATGCTTCGCGTTCATGTGCACCGTGCGCGTGAGCCCTCTGCTGTATTCGATCGTGATCGCGTCCTTGGTCTGCGTGATGCGATTGATCGGCCCATCGAACACCCAGTCGAACAGGATGCTCGTGATCTCGCAGCGCGCGCGCAAGTTATCCTGCGGCGCGACACCCTTCAGCACGTCCGATGCCGCCTGACCTGCCGCCGTGAGCGTCACGGGCCGCTGGCCCCAGCCGTTGTTCGGCAGGTCCGCGACGTTCACCGTGCCGGCCTCGACGGCCGCGACTTGGCTTTTCGGGACGAGGCCGCGGCGGCCGACTTCGCCGCCCTGCGCGATCACGTACTGCTCCTGCGCCCAGTCGCCCGCGAGGTTCGGCTCGCCGCTCGGCAGCCGCGCCGGCCGATTGGCCGCGGGCGAGGTCGACGTCGTGAGCTGCTGATAGCGCACGATCGCCGGCGCGTCGCCGATCTTCAAGTCCTCGATGTAGCACGTGCTCGGGTCGTCGCGGTGCGGGTGGCCGTTGATCGTGACGTGCTTGCCGGGCACGAACATTTCCTCGCTCCAGCCCGAGCGGCGCAGCACGGTCGCGGCGCGCATCTCGCAGCGCATCTTGAGCGGCTTGCCGTCGGCGCCGACCGCGTCGAAGTAGAGATACGCGTGCGGGTTCACGAAGTCGACGCCCGTGAGCGTGCCCTCGAGCGTAACGTTCTGCGACCCGTCGATCCGGCCGAAGCCGTGATGCGCCCATGCGGTGCCGGCCAGCGCGACCGCGCCGACGGCGAGCAGTGCAAACCTAGCCATGTCTTCTCTCCCCGTGCCGACCGTGCGTGTCACGACCGGCTCGGAAGTATACCGTCCGAGCCTGCGCTCCGGTGGCGGCGTCCGATGCTCCGCTCAGACCAGGTCCGCGAGAGCACGCGCACCAGGCGCAACCGGACGCCCAAAGGGCGGCTAGAATCGCGCAAAGTCGCTCGAGCCGCCGGCCCCATGGGGGAGGCTCGAGCGCATCGACACCGTCGGGATGGGTCAATGAGCTACCTCGTTTTCTGTGTTCTCGATCTCAGGGCCGCGCACCGCGAGGATCGCCTGTCGGCCTACATGGACCTCGCGACGCTCGGCCTGCGCCGCATCGTCAAGTCCGAGAACGGACCGGACTTCAAGCTGCCGGCGACGGCGGTGATGGGCATGTTCGAGGGACGCAATGTCGACGACGTCCGCACGATGATCGGTGCGAAGGTCAAGAGCATCTTCGACGCGCGGGGCCTCGAGGGCGAGTTCTTCGTGGTCGTGAGCGCCGACTGGGCGTGCGCGGGCGAATCGATCGAACGATGAGCGGGCCGCAGATCATGCGGCGGCTCGTTCGCTGCGTTCTCTGCTGCGTCGCGCTGCACGCGGGCGCGGCGGCCGCGCAGCATGCCGTCGCGATCACGATCGACGATCTGCCGCGGGGCGGCGACGGCGGGCCGCGCGACCTCGCGACGGTGCGCGAGCTCACGCAGCGCCTCCTCACGCCGTTCCGAGAGCAGCGCATCCCCGTGATCGGTTTCGTGAACGAAGGGCGGCCGGTGGACTTCGGCCCCGACGGCCTTCGCGAGGTGCTCGATGTCTGGCTCGACGCGGGCGCGGATCTCGGCAATCACTCGTACTCGCATTTGAACATCAACCATGTTCCGCTCGCCGATTTCACCGCCGACATCACGCGCGGCGAGCCGCTCGTGAGGGCGGCGCTGGCCGCGCGCGGGCGCCCGCTCAAATACTTCCGCCATCCGTTCCTGTTCACGGGACCGACGCCCGAGATCAAAGCGGAGCTGCAGCGGTTCCTCGACGGACATGGGTACACGGTCGCGCCCGTCACGATCGACGACGACGATTACGAGTTCGCGGCGCTCTATACGCGCCCCGAGTTTCGCGAGCGCGTGCGCGAGGCGTACGTGCCCTACATGGAATCGGTCGTCGCGTTATTCGAAGCGCGCGGCGTCGAGGTCGTCAGGCACGAGTTTCCGCAGATCTTGTTGATTCACGTGAGCGAGCTCAACGCGGACGTGATGCCCGAGCTGCTCGCGATGTTTCGCCGCCGCGGCTACGACTTTGTCTCGCTCGACGTCGCGCTCGAGGACGACGCCTACCGACTCGCGGATGCGTACGCGGGAACCGGCGGCTTCTCGTGGATTCACCGCTGGTCGAAGACGAAGGGCATGGCTTCGAAAGGCGAGCCAGAGGCGCCGTCTTGGGTGCGCAAGGCTTACGAGGCGCGCTGAGCGGAACTGCGCCCTACAACACCAAGCTGCTCGGCAGGTCGCGGCTATTGCGTCTTGTGAGGCAGATGCAGCGACATCAACACGACGGTGCCGTCGATTGCGCTGAACCAGTGCGGCGTGCGCTCCGGAACCATCACGAAGTCGCCCTTCGCGACGTGCCGCGACGTGCCGCCTTCGATGCCGTTGCCCGTGAGGTTCTCGGCATTGGTCCGGCTCTCGCCCGTCAGCTTGCCGCCGGTCACGAGCGTCGCGGAGCCGTCGACGACGTAGAACAGCTCGGCCTCGGTCTCGTGCACCGCCGCGTTACCCACGGACGCACGGTACTCGAGACTCACGTTGTACGGCGCGAGCTGGATCAGCGATTGCGCGACGATCGGTTGGTTGTCTTTTCGGTCGGCTTTGGCTTTCGCGATCATCGCGTTGACATCGGCCGCGCTCACCATGGTCCGCGACGCCGCGGCGGAGGCCTGTGGAGACGCAGGCTGTTGGGCGCTGGCCGCAATCGAGAGCACCGACAAGGCGACGCCGGTCATCATTACGCGCATGGTCTTCCCCCTGTTACTGTTCTTCTTCCGACGAGCGACTGCGACGGCCGCAGCCCACGCGAATCGATCGCGCGGCATACATAAGACCTCAACTCGAGTTCGTGTCAAGGCGGCGTGGACCTTCGTCGGCGAAGTCGGCGCCGCTCGAAATCGTTGCCGGAGCGCGGCCAAGGCGTCCACGTCGGAAGAGAAATGTTCAGATCCCGCCTCGCCCGCCCTGTTTCGCGCGCGTTAGAATTCCAAGTGTTTCTGCACCATCGTCGGGGGACATTTGGTGACCGCGGAACCCATCGTTGACCCGTTTCGCCGCGACGTGCTCAAAGCCATCGCTGGCGGCGCGTTGCTCGCAGCAACGGGCAGCGCATGGCGGTTTGCCTCGGCCGCGGACGAGGTGAAGCTCGCCGTCGAGACGCTGCGCGGCGGCCTCACGCTGGTCAGCGGCGCGGGCGGCAACGTCGTGCTGCTCGGCACGCCCGACGGCTCGGTCCAAGTGGACAGCGGCTCGGCAGCGCGCGCCCAGGAGCTTGCGAAGCTCGTCGCCGAACATCTGGGCTCGCCGCCAACCCGGACGCTGTTCAACACGCATTGGCACCTCGACCATACCGGCGGCAACGAGGCGACGGCGCCGAGCGGCACGCAGATCGTCGCGCACGAGAACACCCGGCTCTGGATGAGCACGAAGTTCTATGTCGAGTGGGAGGATCGCTACTACCAGCCTCGCTCGAAGGCGGCATGGCCGAACAAGACTTTCTTCTCGTCGGATCCCCAGCCGCTATTCGTCGACGTCGGCAAGACTCGCGTCGAGTACGGCCACTTGCCCGAAGCGCATACCGACGGCGACATCTACGTGCGCTTCCCCGAGCAGAACGTGATCGTCGCGGGCGGCGCCGTGACGGCCGCACGCTATCCCACGCTCGACTACATCACCGGCGGGTGGATCGGCGGTCTCGCCGACGCGACGAAAAAGCTGATCTCCATGTGCGACGCCGACACGCTCGTCGTGCCGGACGTGGGCCCGATCCAGCGGCGCTCCAACCTCGAGGCGCAGAAGGAGATGCTCGAGACGGTCCGCCAGCGAATCGAAGCGATCGCGCTGCAAGGACGCGGCGTGCAGGACATGATCAAGGAAGAGGTCACCAAAGAGTACGACGCGCGCTACGCCGGCGACTCGAAGCTGTTCATCTCGAACGCTTACGAAGGCCTTTGGTGGAGCCGGCTACGCGGCATCGTCGCGTAGGACTTGAGATGCGATACAGGCCGCTGTCGATAGCCCTGCCCGTTCTCGTCGCGCTCGCTGCGTGCAGCAAGTCACCCGACGAGACGCTCGCGAGCCGTTGGGGCCTTTTGCATCAATACTGCACGGACTGCCACAACGACGCCGAGCAGGCCGGCGGGTTCTCGCTCGAGCACGCGACGCCGGAGCAAGTCGCCGCGCATCCCGACCGCTTCGAGCAAATCGTCCGCCGCCTGCGCGCGAGCGTGATGCCGCCGCCCGGCGAGCCGCACCCCGGCGCGAAAGAAGTCGGCGAGCTCGTTGCGGGGCTCGAGGCCAAGCTCGACGCGGCGGCCGCCGCTCGCGGTCCGATGCCGGGTCGCGTCGCGCTGCATCGGTTGAACCGCTCCGAATACGCGGCCGCGGTCGACGACCTGCTCGGCGTCGACGTCGACGCGAGCCGGCTGCTGCCTCCCGACGCAACGAGCGACGGCTTCGACAACGTCGCCGAAGTGCTCCGCGTGACGCCCACGTACCTCGACCAGTACATCGCGGCGGCACGCGACGTGAGCCTGCGCGCCGTCGGGAACGGCCAGGCGAAACCCGCGCGCGCCGAGTACGTCGCCAACAACAAGAACCGCACCGTGCACATCGACGGGCTGCCGCTAGGCACGCGCGACGGTCTGCTCGTCGAGCACCACTTCCCGGCCGACGGCGAGTACGTGTTCAACCTGAGCGTCTCGACCGAGCCCGGCGCGGAGCTGCGCGCCTATCCGCACGGCTGGCTCGAGTACCGGCACACCGCGATTCTCACGATCGACGGCGTGAAGGTGTTCGAGGCGTCGCTCGGCGGCGAGGACGACCTGCGCGACCTCGACCATCTGCAGATCGTCGCGGTCAACGCGATCAAGGACCGCTTCAAGAACATTCGCGTGCCGGTCAAGGCCGGCGATCGCGAGGTCGTTGCGACCTTCATCGCGCGCGATCCCGCGGAGTCGGATTACCAGCTCGAGAGCTTCGTGCCCGGGGAAGGCGTTACCGACGTGCCGCAAATGCGCGGCTTCGACGTCGTGGGCCCCTACTCGCCGACGGGCATCAGCGTCGAGACGCGGAGCCGCGAGCGGATCTTCGTCTGCCGCCCCGCGTCGGCAGCCGACGAGCTGCCGTGCGCCGAGCAGATCCTGAGCCGGCTCGCGCGTCTCGCGTTCCGGCGCGCGCCGACGGAGACCGAGATCGAGCGGCTGCTCGCGTTCTACCGCGCCGGTCACGACTCGGGGGGCTTCGAGTCGGGCGTCCAGAAGGGTCTGCTCGCGATCCTGTCGAGCACGAACTTCCTGTATCGCGGCGAGCCGGGCGGCACGCCGCGTGGCGTAGAGCCGGGGCAGGCCTATCCGATCAGCGACGTCGAGCTCGCGTCGCGACTCTCGTTCTTTTTATGGAGCGAGGGACCGGACTCGGAGCTGCTCGACCTCGCCGAGGCGAAGCGCTTGAGCGACCCGGCCGTTTACGACGCGCAGATTCGCCGCATGCTCGGCGACCGCCGCGCCGAATCGCTCGTGACGAACTTCGGCTTCCAGTGGCTCAGCGTGCGCACGCTCGACACGATCGATCCGGACCCGAAGCTCTATCCGAACTTCGACGCGGACCTCAAGCGCGCGTTCGAAACCGAGATGCAGATGTTCCTCGCGAGCGTGTTGCTCGACGACAAACGCAGCGTCGTCGACTTGCTCAACGCGCCTTACACGTTCGTGAACGAGCGGCTCGCGCGCCATTACGGAATCGACGGAGTCGTCGGCGATCGCTTCCGGCGCGTCACGCTCACGGATCCGCAGCGCTTCGGATTGTTCGGCAAAGGCAGCGTGTTGATGGCGACGTCGTACCCCGACCGCACGTCGCCCGTGCTGCGCGGCGCGTGGATCATGGAGCACCTGCTCGGCGTGCCGCCCACTCCGCCGCCGCCGGGCCTCAACACGAATCTCCCGCCGGCCACTCTCGAGCAGCCGAAGTCCGTACGAGAGCGGCTCGCGCTGCACCGCACGAACAATACGTGCAACCACTGTCACGGCGTGATCGACCCGCTCGGGCAGGCGCTCGAGAACTACAACGCGGTCGGCGAATGGCGCATGCGCGAGCGCGACACGGGTGTGTCCGTAGACCCGAACGGCCGGCTCGCGAGCGGCAAGCCGGTGTCGAGCCCCGCCGACTTGCGCGCGGCGCTGACCGCGGAGCCCGACAAGTTCGTGCAGACGGTCGTGCAGAACTTAATGACCTACGCGCTCGGCCGCCGCCTCGAGTATTACGACATGCCGGCCGTGCGCGCGATCGTGCGCGAGTCTCGAGAGCACGGCTACACGTTCGAATCACTTGCAGTCGGCGTCGCGAAGAGCACGCCGTTCAGAATGCGGTCGGCGCCCGAGCCGGCGAAGACCGAAACCGTGGCCGACGCGGCCGCGAACGCCGGCGCAAGCCGCGACGGAGCTGGAGGACGATAGACAGACATGTTCATCACCAAGAAGCATTTGTCGCGGCGCGCTTTCTTAAGCGCCGGCGGCGCGACGATCGGCCTGCCGCTGCTCGGCGCGATGATCCCGGCAGCGACCGCGCTGTCGCAGACGGCCGCGGCGGTGAAGCCGCGGATGGGATTCTTCTACCTGCCGCACGGCGCGATCATGACGAATACGCGCTACGGCGCGGAGATGAATCGCTGGACGCCGGACAAGGAAGGTCGGGACTTCGACTTGAAGCCGATCCTCGAGCCGTTCGCGGCGCAGAAGAAATACATGACGGTCGTGAGCGGCCTCGGCAACCGCGCGGCCGAAAGCCCCGCCGTGCACGCGATCCATCCGGGCACTTGGCTCACCGCCGTGCAGCCGCCGCGCTCGCAGACTCCGAACTCCGCGGTGTCCGTGGATCAGATGGCGGCTCGCGTCATCGGCCAGGACACGCCGCTGCCGTCGCTCGAGCTCGCGACGGAGGGCGCGGGCGGCAGCTCGAGCTGCGACGCGACGTTCGGCTGCAGCTACGCGCGCACGATCTCGTTCCGCACGCCGACGACGCCGATGCCGATGGAGGCCGATCCCGGCAAGGTGTTCGAGCGCATCTTCGGCCGCGGCAAGTCGCCCGAGGAACGCACCGAGATTGCGAGCGACTTCACGAGCGTGCTCGACCTCGTGACCGCCGAGGTCAAAGACCTGCAATCGGGCCTCGGTGCGGACGACCGCGCAATCGTCAACGACTACCTCGACAGCGTGCGTGAGATCGAGCGGCGGATTCAGTTGCTCAAGGCGCGCGACCTGTCATCGCTCGACCTGCCGGAGATTCCGGTCGCCGTATCGGGCTTCGACGAGCGGCTGAGACTGCAATTCGACCTGCTCGCGCTCGCGTACCAGACGAACACGACGCGGATCGCGACCTTCATGATGTGCGCCGAGGTCAGCAACCAGTCGTACGCGCACGTCGGCGTGCCCGACGCGTTTCACCCGCTCTCGCACCACGCCGAGAACAAAGCGTCGATGGAGAAGCTCGCGATCGTGCAGAACTACCACAGCAAGGTGTTCTCGGAGTTCCTCGCGAAGCTCGCGGCGACGCCGGACGGCGACCGCGGCTCGATCCTCGACAACTCGGTCTTTCTGTACGGCAGCAACATGAGCAACAGCAACAACCACGACTCGTTCCCGCTACCGACAGTCGTGTTCGGCAACGCGGGCGGAAAGATCAAGGGCAACCAGCACCTGCGCTACGCGGATCACACGCCGATCGGTAACCTGCTCTACACGCTGCTGCTGCGCGCGGGCGTGCCGGTCGACAAAGTCGGCGACAGCACGGGCGAGCTCGCGGAGGTTTGAGGTGAGCCAGCGCGCGACGGGCATCGGCGTTCGCAGCAGACTCGCCGCCGTCGCGGCAGTCGCGCTCGGTGTCTGCGCATCGCCGGCGCTCGCCGCATCGCTCCTCGACGCGGCGCGCCATGGCGACCACGCAGCGGCGGTCGCGGAGCTCGAGCACGGGGCGGACCCCAAGCAGAAATCGCCGGACGGGACCACGGCGTTGCACTGGGCCGTCTACCACGACGACGCGGACCTCGTCGCGCGACTGATCAAGGCCGGGGCCGACGCGAACACCGTGAACGACTACGGCTCGACGCCGCTCACGGAGGCGGCGACCGCGGGCGACACCGTCGTGATCAAGCGGCTGCTCGAAGCGGGCGCGGACGCGAAGACGCCCGGCAAGGACGGCGCGACCGCGCTGATGCTGATCGCACGCGGCAACAACGTCGAGGGCGCGCGGCTCTTGATCGAGCACGGCGCCGACGTGAACGCGAAGGAAGCCTGGCGCGGCCAGACGGCGCTGATCTGGGCCGCCGCGCAGCACCAGCCCGCGATGGTGAAGCTGCTGCTCAAGAGCGGCGCCGACGCGAACGCGCGCTCGAACAGCAACGACTGGGACCGCCAAGTGTCCGGCGAGAAGCGCCGCCTATATCGCCCGTTCGGAGGGCTCACCGCGCTGATGTATGCGGCGCGCGAAGGTTGCGCCGAGTGCGCGCGCGCGCTCGTCGAGGGCGGCGCCGACCCCGACCTCTCGGGTTATCGGAACATCACTCCGCTGATCATGGCGATCGACAACCTGCACTTCGACACCGCGGCCTATCTGATTCAGGCCGGCGCGACGCTCGACATGTGGGACTGGTGGGGCCGCACGCCGCTCTACATGGCCGTCGACATGAACACGCTGCCGCGCGGCGGCCGACCCGATCGCGCGTCGACCGACAAGACGACCGCGCTGCAGTTGGTGCAAACGATCCTCGACCGCGGCGCGAACCCGAACGTGCAGCTCAAGATCCTGCCTCCGTACCGAGAGCGCGGCGCGGACCGCGGCTGTGACGCGATGCTTGTGACCGGCGCTACGCCGCTGCTGCGCGCCGCGAAGACGTTCGACACCGATTCGATGAAGCTCTTGATCGCGCACGGCGCGCGGCTCGATCTGCCGAATCAGAGCGGTATCGCGCCCACGCACGCGGCCGCGGGCTACGGCTCGCTCGAGTGCGACATCCGCGGCTACGGCCCCGGCATCCCGCAGTACATGACGGCCGACGTGCAGCAGCGCTCGATCGCCGCGCTCCAGGTGCTGCTCGACGCGGGCGCCGATCCGAACGTCGCGACGACCGGTGGCGGTCGCGGGAAAGGCCCGGGTCAGACTCCGCTGTTCGGCGCGGCTTTCTGGGGCTGGAGCGACGTCGCGCAGTTCCTCGCGACGCACGGCGCGAAGGTCGGAGCTACGGACGCCGAAGGACGCACGGCCATCGACGCGGCGCTAGGCAAAGCCGGCGGCCACGAGCGCGGCTCGTCGATCAAGGTGTTCGAGCAGACGGCCGAGTTGCTGCGCTCGCTGTGCCGTGATCAGCCCGGTTGCACCCCGCTGCAAGCCGGCAACTGACTGGCGGCTCGGCGCCGCGGCACTCCGCGCGCACGCGGCCCGAACGGCGATTCGGCGCGCCGAGCCATGCGCTCAGCGCTTCAGCACCGGCACCGTCTTCTCATCCGAGAAGCCGAGCAGATCGATCTCGCCGTCGTTTGCGACCTCGCTCTCCGCACGCTCGATGAACGCGGCCTCGTCACGCACCGTCGCGCCGAGCGCACCCGCGGTCTCGAGCAGACGCGAATGTCCGGACAGCACGAGCGGACGCGCCGCCACGGGCTCGATCGACCGCACACCGCGCTCGATCGATCGCGGCTTCTTTCGTCCCTTGGACGACACGAGCGCAAAGCGCTCGTTGCGGCCGGCGTCGACGACCACGCGGTCGCGCACGAGCGTCATCGCCCGACCCGCGCGCAGATGCGCCGCGACCTCGTAGCGCAGCGTGAGCACGTAGAGCTTCTCGGCGGGACCCGTGATCCGCACGCACGGACCCAGGGCGGCGCGCGTCGTGACCTTCGCGTCGGCATAGAGCGGAAAGCTGATCTGCAACGGCGCGCCCCGCGCTTGCTTGTTGAATGCGAGGACGGCGAACACGAGGTCGCGCACGATCGCTTGCTCGTGATCAGGCTGCATGATCAGGAAATCGAGGTGGTCGTGGATCGTGGCCGCGGAAATGACGGTCATCGTGACTCCATGTCGTGCGCAGACCTGTGGTTGTCGGCTCCGCGACCTACGGTTGAGCTTGCGTCGCGGCCACCCACTGAGTGACGGCCACCGTCGCCTGCTCGGGGCATGAGAGCGAAGCTCGGTTGGTGCCGCCGAGCGCAGAGATATGCGCGTTGTTGGCCGCGCAGGTCGTCATCGCGTTGCGATAGCGCCGATATATCTCGGCGGTAGCCGGACGCACTTCGTCGAGACTCCCCGCGAGCGCCAATCGATCACAGGCTTCGAGCCCCTGCGTTACCACGGCGATCCGGACAGTGACGGTATCGCTTCCTTTCCGGCTGCCGTCACGGAACGCGCCGTTGCACGCGGCTACGAGCTGAGGCAAGTCAGCGTCCGTGGCGACGGCGGAGCGTTCACTCGTGCCGGCACAGCCTGCGAGCGCGGCGCCGAAAAGCAACAGCGAGAGCCTTAACATCTTGCGTCTCCGATGACGCTCTACATTCGGAGATTAACGCAGGAGACAACGAGCGTGCCATCGACTGAGCAGGACGCGCTGTGAACGAGTGTTCGCTCACGGGGTCAGTCCGCCCCGAGCCTGCTTCATTGCACTGAGCGCCACCGCGGTCGTGCGTCTCGTGCTCAGATGAACGTGTCTTTGACGCAGGCCGCCACGGGGGTCGGCACCGCCGTTTCCGGGACTTCGACTGTCTCGGCGCCCGATGCACCGTCGCGTGAGATGCGGTAACGGAAGGCATCGCGCAAGACCGGGGCCGCCCTAGGCGGGTTGCGGAAAAGCTCTTCGACCGCGGCGCGATCGGCTTGCGAGAGGTCGCTCAGAGAAATCTCGCCGCAACTTCGCAGGCGCGACCGCGGGTTGCCGACCCCTGGCAGACCTCCGAGCCGCTCGACGTGCAGAACGGTCATGAGTGGAGCAGTCCGCGGCTATAGGCCGACCGCCTTCCATGCTCGGTCGACGGCGGTGGACGCGCTCGCGTCGCGCGGGAACAGAAGCTTCGCGACCTTCCGAGTTTTCTGCGCAAAGGCTTTCATCTTCATGTTCGGCTGCGGTCCGAATCCTGTCAGTGCCTCGTACCAAATCTTGCCGGCTTTCTGCCAGCTGTATCCACCGATCGCGACGGCCGCGTTGTAGAACGCCAGATTCGGGATACCGCTGCTTTCGTGCGGATCCATTCCTGATCGGTATTCGGAGAAGTGTGTCGGCTGTGGCGCGAGGCAATGCTTGGCGGCAGGATTCGACATGTCACGCAGACATTCGAAGCCCCTCGCCTTCGCGCCTCGTCCGATGATCTCCTTGCCGATGAGCCAGTCGGCCTTGTCGACGGTCTCGCCTCTGCGCCACTGCCTGAACATCGAGCCGAACACGTCCGACACGCTCTCGTTCAAACCGCCGGGCTCGTCCGAATACTCGAGCTGCGCGCTGAACTGCGTGACGCCGTGCGTGAGCTCGTGGCCGATCACGTCGCTCGCCTTCGTGAAGTCGACGAAGATGTCGCCGTCACCGTCGCCGTAGACCATCTGCGTGCCGTTCCAGAAAGCGTTGTTGTAGCGCACGCTGAAATGCACGGACGACATCAGTGTCTTGCCCGCGTCGTCGACCGAGTTTCGACCGAACAGCTGCGCGTAGAACGCCGCGACCGCCGCAGTCTCGGCGAACGCGCGCTTGCTCGTCGCGTCGTTCCCCGGCGCGCGAACCGCGATGCCCGGCAAAGTCGTGCCCTGCCTGCAGTTGAATACCGCGATCTCGGGCGCGGCGAGAGGCGCGCCGCGCTCCAAGCGAGAGCTCGCGGCCGAAAGCTCGGTATGGACGGCTCGTAGCTTGCGCCACTGCTTCTCGTATTTGATCGCGTCCGCGAACGCTCTGCGCGCCTTGGCCGACAGACGCTTGTCGCGCGCGAATCGCCTCAGCACCTTCGTCGGAACGATCGAGCACGTGCAAATCATTTTTTTCCCGCTGCGACGCAGCTTCACCAAGGCCCGACGCCGCGAGTACGTCGTTCCCCCTTTGTTCTCGAGCGACGATCGCAGAGCCCGTGGAGCGCCGCGGTCAATTTCCGCTTCAGCGCGGCTTCGTCGTGTCCACCTGGAAGATCGGCAAGTCCCAGTGATTCGTCGTGAGCTCCCAGCGGCGGTTTTCCTCGCGCTTGCGCGTCGCCGCGTCGGGGAATAGCTGCTGCGCGATCTCCTCTTCGTGCGACGCGGCGGCCGCATCCTTGTAGACGATCTGGATGCGGTAATCCCAGCGCCCCGCCTCGTCGGTGTGCAACTGCGGATGATAGACGCGGTAATCGACGATGTAGCCGAGCTGCTTGGCGCGATCGAGGATCGCGATCTGATACTTGCGGAAGAGATCCCACCACTCGTCTATGTAGCCGTAGCGGACTCGGTAAACCCATTCGACCTCGTAGCCAGTGACACCGGGCTTCGGCGGTTGTGCGAGCGCCGTGCGCGCGGACAATAGCGTGAGAGCGAGACCGGCGAACGCGAGCGATCGGAGCAGCGGCGTCGTAGCCATTCGCGTGATTCCCCGAAGTGCGGCGAGACGCGGTCACTGCAACACAGCGCCCGCAATGCCGCAAGCGCGGGCCGTAGAGAAGAGATTCTTGGAAGGTGCGTCGGGAGGGCGGCATCCGTGCCACCCTCCCGAGCGCCGGGGACGCTACGAGTTGGTCTTCCTGCGATGGATGCGGCGGCTCTGGTGGTTGTCGGACCGCTGCACGTTCGCCTGCTCGCCGGCGCCGACGTGGCCGTCCTTCGCCGCGACGCCTTCCTTGCGATCGACGTGCGCTTGGCCGGCCTCGAGCGAGCCGACTTCGCGGTTGGTCAGCGTGCCGTTGTCGCCGCCCTGATCGATGCGCTGCTCTTGCTTGATGTTGCGCGCAACGTCCGACTGCATGCGCTCGGACGACTTCGAATCGGGATTGCCGTCGACCGCGTTGTGGCGATCTCGATAGATGTTGCGGCTCGCCTGATTCTGCATCTGGTTGATGTGGGCCTGCTCGGCCGGCGACAGCTTGCCGTCCTTCAGATCGTGCGCCTCCGTCTGATCGATCCGCGATTCCTCGCGCTCGATCTGACCGGCCTCGCGCGTGCTGAGCTGACCTTGCTGTAGGCCTTGCTCGACGCGCTGTTGCTGATTCACGTCACGATCGACGACCTGATCGGTACGCGGTCCATCCGCCAGCGCGCTCGTGGCAACCCACAGCGCGCCGAGCGCGCAAAGTCCGACTCCCTTGTTCATTGCGACCCTCCTTTGGGTGCGGCCGCGACTACGGCCTTGCGCAACACAACGCGCGATCCGCGCTCGGCGATGACAGCGCTACGTTACAAAAGCTGGCTTCGACTATAATTTTGCGCCTCGAAATGAGGCCGACGGCCGGGGCGGCGCTGGGGGAAGCGCCCGTCGCGGACGAGGAAAGGAAGCAACGTCAACGATGACTCTAGACTCGCTAATCGATGTGCTGCTGTCGTGGCGTTTCATCCTGCTGGCCGTGTTCGTGTCGATGGCGCTCTACGCGCATTTGCGCGGCCGGACTCATCAACGATTTCTTCGCGAGGTGTTCGGCCCCGCGACGCTGCTCGCACCGATCAATGTGCCGATCTATCTCTCGTCCGCGGTTCCGAGCACGGCTTTTTTGAGCATCGATTTGGTCCCAGGCTTGCGCTTCCTCGAGCAGCACTGGAAAGAGCTTCGCGAGGAGGTCGAGCGGCTCTACTCGCAAGGCGGCATTCGCGCGTCCGATAGCTACGACGACGCTGGGTTCAACTCGTTCTTCCGGCATGGTTGGAAGCGCTTCTATCTCAAGTGGTATGGCGAGCCGACCCCGTCCGCGAAGGAGCTCTGTCCGCGCACGCTCGAGCTGCTCGCGCAAGTACCGGCCGTCAAGGCCGCCATGTTCGTGCGGATGGCGCCGAAGAGCCGCCTGCCGACGCATCGCGATCCTTTCGCGGGCTCACTGCGGTTTCACCTCGGCTTGCGAACGCCGAACTCCGAAAAATGCCGCATCACTGTCGACGGGCAGACTTACTGGTGGAAGGACGGCGAAGGCGTGCTGTTCGACGAGACGTTCCTCCATCGCGCCGAGAACGAGACGGACGAGGATCGTCTGATTCTTTTCTGCGATGTCGAGCGGCCGCTGCGCACGCGCGCGGCGCGGGCGTTCAATCACTTCATCGGCGACACGCTGATGCGCGCGTTCAGGACGAAGAACGTGCAGGGCGAAGAGGTCGGCGCGCTGAGCAAGACATTCGCGGCGCTTTATCCGATCCGGGTGCTCGGCAAGCGCATCAAGCAGTACAACCGGCCGCTGTACTTCACGCTGAAGTACCTGATGGTCGCGGTTGTGCTCTTTCTGATCTTCTTCTGGCGCTAGAC
>Ga0163162_10003058_pt1 | contig 15988 bp, 10 predicted proteins | sample S55metaG_FD_115310 | JGI IMG/M metagenome (GOLD analysis project Ga0163162, IMG submission 115310) | Switchgrass rhizosphere microbial communities from Kellogg Biological Station, Michigan, USA - S5-5 metaG | ecosystem: Host-associated > Plants > Roots > Rhizosphere > Soil | place: USA...
AAGCCCGGTCTGGACGGGTGGAAGGAAGTCGCCGACACGCTGAACTCCGCCGCCGACCAACTCAAAAATGCGGGGTTGAAGACCGGCTACCACAATCACGAACTCGAATTCACTCCGGTGGAAGGCAAACGTCCAATCGAAATACTGGCGAAGAATACAAAGTCATCGGTGGCCTTGCAGCTTGACGTCGGGACCTGTCTCAAGGCGGGATCGGACCCGGTGGCGTGGATTCGCAGCAATCCCGGGCGAATCAAATCCATCCATTGCAAAGACTGGGCGCCGGGAGCAGACAAAGGCTACACCGTATTATTTGGCGAGGGCTCCGCGGACTGGAAGGATATTTTCGCGGCAGCGGAAAGTGTTGGCGGCGTGGAATATTATTTAATCGAACAGGAAGGCAGCCGTTTCTCCGAATTCGACACCGCCAAACGCTGCCTCGAAATATTCCGCGTCCAGCACCCCGCGTAAGAGTAGCGCCGGCGTCCCGCCGGCCCGATGGGCGGGCAAGGCCCGCCGGTTTTGCGGCGTAACGAAATCTAGAGATCGGCACGATCGGGGGGGCGGGACGCCCGATCTACGAACCGCCGAATACCCGGAATTTGTTTTCAGCCTGCCCGCTAACCTCACATTGAATCGCAAACAGCCCTCCCGCGAGACGCTCACCGGACGGCGCTGCCGCGGACGCGGTCGTCACAAAAAGAGTTTTCAGATCCGCGCCCCCAAAAGTACAAGTGGTGATCTTGCTCACCGGCATCTCAATCACGCGATCGATTTTACCGTTGGGCGCGACACGAACAATGCAGCCGCCATCGTAGCGACAATTCCACAGATATCCGTCGGCATCTACAGTTGAGCCGTCCGGCAATCCCCGCTTGAAGCCAGTAAAGAAATCAACCTCATTCGCGATCGCGCCCGTCGCCTGATCGTAGTCATACGCCCACATCGTGTTCGCAAGCGAGTCTGCAAAGTAGAAGCGGCTGCGATCAGGACTCCACCCGAGAGTGTTCGAGCATCCAATTTCCCGCCGATGAACCGTCGTTCGGGAGTCCGGATCAATCCGGTAAAGAATCCCGTGCTTTCCGACGATTTCTCTTGTAGACCCGTCGGCAAGCACGTTGTTGTACATCGATCCCACCCAGAACGAACCGCGCGGATCCGCGCGCCCGTCATTGAGGCGAACCTCGGGCCATCCTTCGAGCCGGAACATCGGTTCGTGCCGAACATCCGAAGCCGGTTCCCACAGGATCACGCCCGAGCCGAGTGCAACTACCAGCACATCGTCGCGATCAGTGAGAGCGATCGCAGTCACCGGTTCGTCGAAAAACCATGTTCGAACGCACTGATCCGCAACAGTGAAACGATGGATGAGAAAGCGATTGATGTCCGTCCAGTAAACCGCCGAATGTGCGGCATGCCAGGCCGCGCCTTCACCGCACTGGTCGCCGGTGGGCGCCACGCAAACTGGCGGCGAAGTGAGCGGTCCCAAAGTCATGTTTTATTGCACGCCGATGCCGGCCAGAAGGCCGCCATCCACCAGGTAGTCGCCGCCGGTGCAGAATCCTGCTCGGTCTGAGATCAGAAATGCGGCAAGCTCGGCGACTTCCTCGGCCGTCCCGATACGTCCTATGGGATGAGACTGCCCCCAGCGTTCGAATACTTCCTCGATCGGCACCCCAGGAGCGAAATTTCCCGCCGAGCGCTCCAGCATCGGCGTTCGGATGGATCCCGGGCTGATTGAATTCACTCGAATTTTGTCGGGCGCATGATCCAATGCCAGTGCGCGGGTAAGGCTGTGCACCGCACCTTTCGAAGCCGCGTACGCCGCCACCCCTCGCTGGCACGCATGTCCCTGTACCGATGCCAGATTGATGATCGATCCCCCGCCGCGCTTTTTCATTTCAGGCACACCGAAATGCGCCAAAAGATAGATGCTGCCGACATTCACCATCATGCACCGATTCCAGGTTTCGAGATCAGTCTCAACCACGGTGCCGAAAGGATGAAACGCGGCCGCATTCACGATGATATCGAGCCCGCCAAATTCTTTGACCACCCGGGCAATCGTCGCCTGCACGGCGTCCGATTCGGTGACATCGCATTTCGCCACCAGCAGGCTCAGTCCGCCCGCCTTCGCTTCGAGCGTCAATTCCCGGTTTGCGGAATCTTCAATCCCGCACGCCAGAACATCGGCGCCGCCAGACGCCAAACGCTTGGCAATCGCACGGCCAATGCCTGTCGTCCCGGTGACAATGGCGACTTTTCCGTCAAACTCGTTCATGTAAGAAACCGCTCCTGGCTTCTAGCTCCTGGCTTCTAGCTCCTGGCTACTAGCTTAAAACTGTTCCCGGCGTTTGAATGGCTAGAAGCCAACAGCTAGAAGCTAGAAGCGCTCTTTTAGTGACTCTCCCTGGGTATTCCCGCTCCGCGCGATCCGACGAGGAAGTCGAGATCCGCTCCTTTGTCAGCCTGCAGAACGTGGTCGATGTACAGCTGCTGGTAGCCGCCCTTTGCCCGAGGTGCAGGTGCTGTCCAGGCCGCGCGTCTTCGAGTCAGTTCGGCCTCATCGACGCAAAGCTCCAGCTTGCGGCCTTCCACGTCGAGTTCGATTTCATCTCCATCGCGTACCAGTGCGAGAGGGCCACCGGCCGCCGATTCCGGCGTTACGTGCAGGACAACAGTTCCATAGGCCGTCCCGCTCATGCGCGCATCGGAAACGCGCACCAGGTCTGTGATCCCACGTTCCAGAAGCTTTTTCGGAATCGGCATATTTCCCACTTCCGGCATGCCCGGATAACCTTTCGGCCCCGCGCCTTTCAACACCATCACCGAGTTCTCGTCGATGTCGAGATCCGGATCGTCCACCCTGGCCTTGAAGTCTTCGATGTCGGCAAAAACCACCGCGCGTCCCCGATGCTTCAAAAGGTGAGGACTCGCCGCCGAAGGTTTTACTACCGCGCCTCCCGGCGCCAGGTTCCCACGCAAAACCGCGATTCCGGCATGCTCCTTGATTGGCTTTTCACGGCTATGGATGACCTCTGCATTCCAGCAAGGCGCGTCGGCCGTGTTCTCGCCCATCGTTTTGCCATTGACGGTCAAGGCATCGCGATGGATCAGTTCGCCCAATGCGCGCACCACGGCAGGAACGCCGCCGGCGTAATAAAAATCTTCCATCAGGAATTTGCCGGAAGGCATCAGGTTCACGAGCAGAGGAAGCGCATGTCCGAGACGATCGAAATCGTCGAGCTCAAGTTTGACGCCTATACGTCCTGCCAGCGCGAGCATGTGCAACACAAAATTGGTCGATCCGCCAATCGCCGCATTCACGCGGATCGCATTTTCAAAAGCCTTCCGGGTCAAAATTTGCGACATCTTTACATCGTCGCGAACCATTTCGACAATGCGCCTGCCCGCTTCCTGCGCCAGCACGTAGCGCCGCGAATCTACCGCCGGAATGGTTGCATTCTGCGGCATTCCCATGCCCAGTGCTTCCACCATGCAAGCCATCGTCGAGGCCGTTCCCATGGTCATGCAGTGGCCGGCCGAGCGCGACATGCAGGATTCAGCGTCCATAAAGTCGGCGCAACTCATCTTGCCGGCACGTACGTCCTCACTCATCTGCCACACCGCGGTGCCGGACCCGATGGTCTCGCCACGGAAATGGCCATTCAGCATGGCCCCACCCGACACAACCAGCGCCGGCAGATCGCAACTGGCCGCGCCCATCATCAATGACGGCGTGGTCTTGTCGCATCCGCATAACAGGACAACTCCATCGATGGGATTGCCCCGGATCGATTCCTCCACATCCATGCTCACCAGGTTGCGGAAGAGCATGGCGGTCGGCCGTAGGTTGGTCTCCCCCAGCGACATCACGGGGAACTCCAGCGGGAAGCCGCCGGCCTCGTACACGCCGCGCTTGACCCGATCAGCAATCGTGCGGAAGTGGGCGTTGCACGGTGTCAGCTCCGACCATGTGTTACAGATTCCGATCACTGGCCGGCCGTCGAACAGGTCGGAGGGAAACCCCTGATTCTTCATCCACGAACGATGAATGAAGCCGTCTTTATCCTGATGGCCAAACCAGTGGGTGGAACGAAGAGGAGTCTTTTTGCCGTTATCCATAAGTGTTTGGTCTTGTGCCCACAGAACTGCCAAAACATATTACACGCTTGCGTTGAAGGAGTTATGACCTCCGCTCGATCTCGCATGAGGACGCCTGACGAGACCGGCATGTAAATTAGCAATTATTAAAGCGACCTCGGATGTTATCCAAGTATTCCCGCCCAACCTGCTCCGTTTGCGGTGCAAAGAGAACAACGATAAACTCAAGGCGAACCGAATATCAGCGAGGCAAAGCCATGTTAGTTGTGATGAAGGCGCAGGCTACCGAGGAGCAGATCCGCTCCGTTTGTCAGAAGATCGAAGAGTTGGGATACCGGGCGCATTCCATGCCGGGTGCGCAGCGTACCGCCATTGGAATCACAGGGAACCGCGGCGAAGTCGAGCCTGGAACGCTCGACGAAATGCCGGGTGTACAGGAACTCATCCGCGTCAGCAAGCCCTACAAGCTGGTAAGCCGCGACGTAAAGCAGGAGAACACTGTCATCTCCTTCCCTGGCACGGACGCAACCTTCGGAGGGCCCGGACTGGGCGTCATTGCCGGCCCGTGCGCCATTGAAAATCGCGAGCAGACCATGGCCGTGGCCGAGGTAGTCTTCCGCGCCGGGGCGCAATTTTTCCGCGGTGGCGCGTACAAGCCTCGTACTTCTCCCTATTCCTTCCAGGGCCTGGGCGAGCAAGGACTGCAAATCATGGCCGAGGTGCGGGACCGGTTCGGCATGAAGATTGTCACCGAAGCCATCGACAACGAATCGATGGACCTGGTGGAAAAGTACGCCGACGTGATCCAGATCGGCGCCCGCAACATGCAGAATTACTCTTTGCTCAAGCGCGCCGGACGAGCGCGGATCCCTGTGCTGCTTAAGCGCGGCATGTCGGCCACGCTGGAAGAATTTCTGATGGCGGCCGAGTACGTGATGAGTGAAGGCAATTACAAAGTCATCCTGTGCGAGCGCGGAGTCCGCACTTTCGCGGACCACACCCGCAACACGCTAGACCTCAGTATCGTGCCTGCTGTCCAACGGCTCAGCCATTTGCCGATCGTGGTCGATCCCAGCCACGGCACCGGAAAACGGAACAAGGTCACACCCTTGTCGAGAGCCGCGATTGCCGTGGGCGCTGACGGGTTGATCGTCGAAGTCCACCACGAACCCGACCGGGCAATGTCCGACGGGATCCAGTCCCTCTACCCCGAGCAGTTCGACGAATTGATGAAGCAAGTGCGGCAGATCGCGCCCGTGGTGGGGAGGATGGTACCGGCAATCGGCAACCATCCTCGAGCAAGCGACGCCTTATCGGCACAATCCGGAGTACATTCGGCGGTCAGCCCAGTAGCTTGAGAACCTTTCTTCTCCTCGTCGTAGCCCTGACCGTCGTGGGCGGTCTGGGATGGTGGTATTTCAGCGAACGCCGTCTGCCCACGTACGGCCCCGCCTATCGCGAGTATGCGTACGTCACCAACGGCAAGAGCAACACCGTCTCGGTGATCGACCTGCGCACCTTTCAGCCCGCCCGGACCATTCACGTCGGCAACGAACCGACCGGCATTGCCGCCAACGGAAAAAAGAATGAAGTCTACGTCGTCAATACTCAATCCAACAGCGTGAGCGTGATTGATGCGGAACGCAATGAAGTAGTGGCGACGATCGGCGTGCATGCCGCTCCCTACTTCATCGATGTGTCAGCCGACGGTAAACGGGCTTACGTCGCCAATTCCAAATCCGCGAATGTATCCGTGATCGATCTGGACAAGCGGCTGGTGCTGGGCAATATACGGGTCGGCGCGGCACCTGGACTGGCACGGGTTTCTCCGGATGGTTCCACGGTTGTAGTCAGCAACCGAGGCGACCGCACGATTTCCCTGATTGATGCGATACAACTTAAAGTGCGGAGTACGATTTCTGTTTGCGATCAGCCCGAAGACATCGCCATACTCCCCGACAGCAGTAAAGCGTTCGTGGCATGCGCCGGCTCAGCCCAGGTCGCATCGATCGACTTGAAAACTGACAAACTGCTTGCCTTGTTGGACGTCGGCAAAACCCCGGCCGATTTGGAACTGAAACCTGACGGCGGAGAATTGGTGGTCACGAACTTTGACGCCGACAGTATTTCGATCATCGAGACATCAACCAACGAAGTTGGCGGCAGCTACCTGATCGGCACGCATCCGACGCGTGGCCTGGTAACGAGCGACAGCACATTGTTGTACGTCAGCAACTTCGGTTCGAACACGATCGCAGTCTATGACATAGAAATCGGCAAGCTGATTACGACGCTACCGGTGGGCAGCCATCCCGATGGCCTGGCGCTCTCGCGGAGCCAAAATTACTTACTGGTATTGGATTCTCAATCGGGTGACGTCACGGTCATTCAGAAGCGGGAACCCACTAAACTCGAGCCTAGACCATACTCCCTGCTGACGATGATCCCAGTGGGCGTGCAGCCCAATAATATTGTGGTGAAGTCGTTCGTGCTGGCTACGCCTGCGCCATAGAAATTCAACAGCGGCCACGGATTACGCGGATCTTCACGGATTTTCAGAGTAGCGCCGCCGTCCCGGCGGCGCTACAACTTCCTAAGAGTTTCTTCGCTCAGCTTGATTGGGCGCCGCAGCACTTCTTGTACTTTTTGCCGGAGCCGCAGGGGCAGGGATCGTTGCGGCCGACTTTTGCAGCACCGCGCACTACCTGCTGGACGGTCTGGGCTTCACCAGCTCCGGCCATTCGGGCCTGTTCCAACTCTCGCTTCTTCTTGCGCTGGAAAGATTCTTCGAGTTCGTCCACCGATGTGGCTACGTTTCTTGGCGGATGGCTGCCATTGCCGTCAGAGCCAGCACCGTGCGGCTGAGCTTCAGGCGGTGTGGCTGGTCGCTCCAGAATTTGCATCAGGTAGAGATATCTCGCCGTCTCTTCCTGGAAGCGCTGCATCATGGCTTCGAACATGTCGAAAGATTCGCGCTTGTACTCGACCAGGGGATCGTGCTGTCCGTAGCCGCGCAGGCCGATGCCTTCCTTCAGGTGATCCATGTCCCGCAGGTGGTCTTTCCACTGCGAATCGAGGACGCTGAGCATGATCATGCGCTCGTGGTAGCGCATGGCATCGGGGCCGATCAGCTTTTCTTTTGCGTCGTAGCGCTCTTTCAGTTTGGTGAAGATGGCATCGCCGAGTTCTTGTCTGCTCAAGGACTCAGGCTTGATCCCTTCCGCCAGAATATCGACACCGAAGCGGGTGAAGATGGCATCTTTCAAACCCTTGATGTCCCAATTGTCGGGATGGACTTTGACGCCGCAGAACTGGTCCATTACATCGCTGAGAATGCCGGAGACGTAATCCTCGAGGATGAGTTCTTTCTGTTCGACACCTTCTAGTAACTGGCGGCGCAGGCCGTAGACGGCCTCGCGCTGCTTGTTCATGACGTCGTCGTACTCGAGCAGATGTTTGCGGGCTTCAAAGTTCTGGGCTTCAACGGCCTGCTGTGCAGTGGCAATGCGGCGGGTGATCAGCCGCGATTCAATCGGAATGCCCTCTTCCATGCCCAACCTCTGCAGCAGGTTCGAAACCCACTCTTTGGCGAAGATGCGCATCAGGTCATCTTCGAGCGAGAGATAGAAGCGCGAGGAACCGGGATCGCCCTGCCGTCCGGCACGGCCGCGCAGCTGGTTATCAATTCGCCGCGCTTCGTGACGCTCGGTGCCGAAGATATGCAGGCCGCCGACTGCCGTCACTTCGTCGTGCTCCTTGTCGGTTTGGGCCTTGTAGCGACTAAAGATTTCGGACCACTGATCGGTAGGGACAACGTATTCATTGCCAGCGTAGTACCAGACTGTGCTCTTGGTTTCGTCCACGTCGATCTGAATCTTGCCCTGTGCTGCCCTCAGAGGCTGCGCGATTCCCTTCTTCACGCACTCCTGCTTCGCCATGAATTCGGGATTGCCGCCGAGCAGAATGTCGGTACCGCGGCCGGCCATGTTGGTGGCGATCGTGACCATGCCTTTGCGTCCGGCCTGGGCAACGATTTCGGCTTCGCGTTCGTGATACTTGGCATTCAACACGACATGCTTAATGCCTTTTTTCTTAAGAAGCTCGGACAGTCGTTCTGACTTCTCAATCGACGTGGTGCCGACCAGCACCGGACGTCCCGTGCCATATAGCTTCTGGATTTCGTCGGAGGCCGCGAAATACTTTTCCTTTTCTGTCCGATAGACGACATCCGGGTTCTCTTCCCGGAGCATGATCTTGTTAGTCGGCACAACCATAACTTCCAGACGGTAAATCTTGTCGAATTCAGCCGCTTCCGTTTCCGCCGTGCCCGTCATACCTGCCAATTTGCGGTACATGCGGAAGTAGTTCTGGAAGGTGATGGTGGCCAGGGTCTGGTTCTCGCGTTCGATCTTGACGTTTTCCTTGGCCTCGACTGCCTGGTGCAAGCCGTCCGACCAGCGGCGCCCTGGCATTAAGCGGCCGGTGAACTCGTCGACGATGATGACTTCGCCGTCTTTTACGACATACTCGACATCGCGCTTGTACAGGGCGTGAGCTTTGACAGCGGTATCGACGTGATGTTTCAGGTCCCAATTTTCAGGATCGGCAATATTTCCGATGCCGAGGAGTTGCTCGACTTTCTCCCATCCAGCGTCGGTGACCGTGATGCCCCGGTGTTTCTCATCGACCACGTAATCGCCGGTGAGTTCTTTGGGTTCGCCGGGCGCAGTGTCGATCTCCTCGCCTTTTTTCAGTTTTGGAATAATGCGATTCACTCGGGCATATTTGTCGGTGGACTCTTCGCTGGCGCCTGAGATGATCAGCGGAGTGCGAGCTTCGTCGATCAGGATGGAATCGACTTCGTCGACGATGGCGAAATTGTGTTTGCGTTGCACACAGTCGCGCATGTCGAACTTCATGTTGTCGCGCAGGTAGTCGAAGCCGAACTCGTTGTTGGTGCCGTAGGTGACGTCCGAGGCGTAGGCTTCGCGGCGCTCTTCATCATCGAGATCGTGCACGATGACGCCTACGGTCAGGCCGAGGAAGCGGTAAAGCTTGCCCATCCACTCAGAATCGCGTTTGGCCAGGTAGTCGTTGACTGTGACCACATGCACGCCGCGTCCGCTGAGCGCGTTCAGATACACCGGAAGGGTCGCAACCAGCGTCTTACCTTCACCGGTCTTCATTTCGGCAATCTTGCCTGAATGCAATACCATGCCGCCGATCAGCTGTACGTCGAAGTGGCGCATGTTGAGCACGCGGCGGCCCCCCTCGCGGACTACGGCGAAGGCTTCCACCAGGAGTTCGTCCAATGATTCGTTGATAGCCTTGGTCCGTTCGTCGTCGAGCAGTTTGAGGCGATCCGGGTCGGCGTCAGGCTCGTCCGCAATCTTGGACAGACGCTCCTGGATGCGCGTGCGAAATTCGTCCGTTTTGGCGCGCAACTGGTCGTCCGAGAGCTGGCGCATCTGCTGCTCGAGAGCGTTGATGGCGTCCACCTGAGGCATCAGGCGCTTCAGTTCACGCTCGTTCTTGGTCCCGAAGACCTTACCTAATAAAGTGTTAATCAAATCAAATGACCTTTTGGAGGCAGCACAGCCCTTGCTAGAAGCCTAGCATATTAGATGCGGGAGGAACGCGTAAGTCGCTGAGAGGAGTCAACAGAGTAGCGCCGGCGTCCCGCCGGCTGTCGGGGGGCATCTGGCCCGCCGCGTTCCGAGAGCGGACGCCCTCGGGACAGCCGGCGGATGCCGGCGCTACTCGGAGACTGCAGTTTCGGCAACAGCGCCGTTCTCATGTAATATTTCCGCGAACCAATGCCAACTTTTTACGATCGGTTTGTCGAGTGCGTCGAGCACTGGCCCAAGAACGTCGCCCTGGAGATCCAGCGCCGCGACCGGGTAGAGAGTTACACCTACGCTGAATTGCGGCACATGGCGGAGTCGGTAGGGACGTGGCTGGGCACGAACGGATTCAACTCCGGCGCACGAGTCGTAATTCTGGCCGACAACCATCCCCGCTGGGTGGCTGTATTCCTCGGCGTGGTTGCGTCGGGATGTACCGCGGTGCCGCTCGACACCGCTTTGCACGCCGACCAGATCACCACGTTGCTTAAGGACAGCGGCAGTTCGCTGCTGTTTTGCGACGTCAAACACCTGGCTACCGCGCAGGAAGCGATCGGCGATCTGCCAATCAAGGTTGCCCTCATCAATCCCTCCGAGAGTCTATCCGAACAACCGGATGGCAAATCCGATGTAGTCAAATCTTCTCTGCTTGGCGATCTCGACAGCATCGTTAAGGCGGGTCCATCCGGTTTCCGGCCGGCCGCGGTAGACGCGCACGTCGTCGCCTCCCTGCTCTACACTTCGGGCACGACGTCGGATCCCAAAGGCGTGATGCTCACTCACGCCAATCTGCTAGGCGAAGTGGAATCGGTCTTCAGGTGGGCTCACGTTACACCCGATGACGCTGTGCTGGGAGTGTTGCCGCTCTTCCACGTCCTCTCCCAGATGGCAAATCTTTTGCTGCCGTTGGTAAAGGGCGCCCGAGTCGTTTACCTCGAAACTCTGAACACTACAGAACTCCTCCGAGCTCTCAACGAACGTCAGATCACGATCTTCGCTGTCGTTCCGCAATTCTTTTACCTGATTCACGAACGCATCTTCAAAGAAGTTTCCAAGCGCGGCAAAGTTGCAGGATGGGCGCTGAAGACTTTGATGTCACTGAATCGCGCTCTTCGAGCTATCGGCTTCAACGCCGGCCGGATCTTCTTCGGGAAACTGCACAGCACCTTCGGCAACCGCATGCGCTACCTGATCACCGGCGGTTCGCGCTTCGATCCTCAAATTGGATACGACTTCTACGCTCTCGGCATCGACGTCCTTCAAGCTTACGGTTTAACCGAAACCACCGGCGCAGCCTTTGCCGCACTTCCCCACGATAACGTCATCGGTTCTGTCGGACCGCCTCTGCCCGGCGTTGAAGGAAAAATTATCGATGCCAAGCCGGGAGAAGATGGCGGACCTCCCGTCGGCGAAATCGCCATCAAAGGCGCGATCGTCATGAAGGGATACTGGAACCGTCCCGACGCCACCGCCGCCGTTCTAAAAGACGGCTGGCTGCACACTGGCGATCTTGGCTACTTCGATTCCGGTGGCAATCTGTTCATCACCGGACGCGAAAAAGACGTCATCGTGCTGAGCAACGGCAAAAACGTCTATCCCGAAGAAATCGAGTCTTATTACCTGAAGTCGCCCTACATTAAAGAAATCGGAGTGATGGCACTGGAGGCCCAACCCGGGAATCCCGCCTCGGACAGACTGTATGGCGTGGTGGTGCCCGACTTCGACGTCTTGAAAGAACGCAAGATCGTGAATGCGAAGGAAGTCATTCGCTTCGACATCGAAGGCATCTCTGCCAAAATCCCTTCCACCAAGCGGATTGGTAGTTACGAAATCTGGCAAGACCCGCTGCCGCGCACCACCACTCGCAAGCTCAAACGCTTTGAACTGGAAAAGCGGGTCCGTGCAAACCAGAAGAAGGGACAACCTGATTCCACGATCAACTCCGCACCGGCACTGACAGCCGAAGACACCCAATGGCTTGAGCTGCCGGATGTGCAGCAGGCGATAAAAGTCATTCGCGAATCCAGCAAGACCGCTCCCGAAGTCATCCGCCCCAGCGACAACCTCGAACTCGACCTCGGTCTCGATTCCATGCAGCGTGTTGAGTTGCTGGTCGCGATTGAACAGGAACTCGGCGGAGACGTCGAAGAGTCGGCCCTTGCCGAAATCTATACCGTCCGCCAACTGGTCGATGCGATTCGCGAAAGCTCGGCCTCCGGTAAAACCAGAACCAATACTGGTCACCAACCCGCGGGGTGGACCTCCGTGCTCCGCGAAAATCCAACTGATCCGGAAGTCCTGCGATTGGCCGAGCCCGGACGCGTGGCGGAACATTTCCTGTACACGGCCTTCCAGCCCCTACAGATTTTTGCCCATGACCGTTTTCACTTGCGGGTCAGCGGACTGGAAAAACTCCCCAAGCAGGGTCCCTACATTATTTCGTCCAACCACCAGAGCTATCTGGACCCCGTGCTGATGGCGTCAGTCCTGCCATGGACAGTTTTCCGCAATCTCTTCGCCGTAGGCACCAGCGAAATTTTCGGTTCAGGTTTCATGCGCCGCCTGGCACGCTGGATTCGCGTGATCGTAGTCGATCCCGATGCCAACCTGGTTTCCGCCATGCGCGCCGGAGCCTTCGGCCTGCGCAATGGCCGAATCCTTATTCTCTATCCGGAGGGCGAACGCAGCATCGATGGCACGCCCCGGACCTTCAAGAAGGGTGCAGCCATCCTTTCCATCCACCTTCAGGTGCCGATTGTTCCGGTGGCGATCGAGGGATTCTACGAAGCCTGGCCGCGGGGCAAGTCCTTCCAGAAATTCGCGCCACTCAAGATGCAGTTTGGCGATCCCATTCTCCCTCCGCCGGAAACGGAAGCATCCGAAGCGGCTTACGAAGAGCTCACTGCGGAATTAAAATCACGCGTGGTCCGAATGTGGAAGGGATTGCGTGGAGAAGAAATAGCTGCATCGGCAGATGCGACACACCCGTAACGATCGCCGCCTTTACTGCGCGGCTGCCTGGGCTTTTTGTCCGAAGGCTTTCACGAAGGCATCCACAACCATCGAGTCGTAGTCTCCCGGGGATTCTTTCGCGATCTTTTCAACCAACTGGGAGGTACTACTCTTTTCTGCCCCTTCACCGTGCATCCGGCTATCGAATTTTTCCGAAAGGTTCAGAATCTGCACTTCGATCAGGGCTGAAGCCGGACTGGCGCCCGTCGAACGCAACTGCTGGGCAGCCACCAGAATAGGAATCGCGCGACTCAGCGATCCACCCATGAGTTGCGCCTGAGTAGCTCTCGGCTTGCCCTTGCGCATGCCGCTCTCCAACTCTTCCTGCGACATATTGACGGCCTTGTAGAGCAGTTCGTTGCTGATACCAATTTCATTCACGTTTCGCAGCAGCGCCGCGGTGCGGAGATCTTCAGAACTCGCCGGATCCAGTCCCAGCGCATCAGCGATCTTGCTCGCATAGGTCGCTACGCGGATCGAATTCGCCTCGCTGTTTTTCTGGTTACCGAGAAACTGTTGCAGAATAACCAGCATGCCATCGTATCCGTTCTTCAAGTCTCGCAAGCCCTTCTGATTGTGCTCGTACAGCGTGCCCATGGCGTAAGCGGTCACCACCAGCACTCCACCCCAGACCGTGATGTCAAACCAGCGACTGTCGAGCGGCATGTAGTCCAACCGGTAAGTGAGCATCGATGGGGTGACATAAGTCAGCAGGATGACGACGCACACGCTGGCACACGCGGTCAGAGTGGCATGACGCCGTCCAAAGTGGTATGCCGAATAAAGAGTGGGCAGAAAAAAGAACACCAGGGCCACAGCCTGAGAAGCCACGAGAAAGTGGATCATGGCCGCGATCAGCACCAAGGACAGTAGCAACCACAACTCTTTATTGATTGTTCGCAAAGTTTTTCCGGTCACCCGTCGCCAGTCCCTGCCCGACAGCAGGCAGAGAATCCCCCAGCCTAGCTATAGTGGCGCAAAGTTGGTGACCGTCCAAGTTACCCAGGTAACGAAGCTACTTGGCGCGCGGATGTGTCTGATCGTAGACGTGCAGAACGTGTTTGATGGAAAGTTGTGTGTAACGCTGCGTGGTGGAAAGACGCTCATGGCCGAGCATCTCCTGAATCGCGCGCAGGTCGGCGCCTTCCTCCAGCATGTGGGTCCCGAAGGCATGCCGCAAGGTGTGCGGATGCACATCCGGTGACAACCCTTTGGCAACCGCGATTTTTTTGACGATGCGCCCCACGCTGCGGGTAGTGAGCCTGCCGCCCCGCAGATTGATCAGCAATGCTGACGAATGCTTCTTTTGCTCAGCCAGGATTTGCTGACGGACCGGCAAGTACAGCGCGAGGGCGTTCTTTACAGAATCTCCGAAGGGTACATAGCGTTCTTTTTTTCCCTTACCACGAATGAGGATCGCTTCGTTGCTTAAACGAATGTCTTCCAGGTTGATTCCGATCAGTTCCGAATTCCGGATACCGCACCCGTAGAGCAACTCGAACATCATGCGGTCGCGCTCAGGGAAGGCGGCGAGTTCCGGCATCTGACCGTCGAGGACGCCGTTCATCTCCTCGATCGTCGGGATCCTGGGAAGCTTCTTTGCAAGTTTCGGTGTCGAGACCAGCGCGGCTGGATTTTGTTCGACCACTCCTTCCTGCGCCAGCCAGCGATAGAGCGACCGCACCGCCGCCAGGGCGCGCGCTACGGAAGTCTTCCCTAATCCTTTTTCGTAGAGACGGGATAGAAATCCGCGGATGGCAACATGGTCGATCTGCTTCCATCCACGCGAGCCTACGTAAGTGACGAATTCGTGCAGATCGCCGCTGTAAGCCTTGATGGTGTGGGCGGATGCGTTGCGCTGGCGTAGCGCCTGCAGGAAGTCACGGACGGCTTTTTCGACGACAGTAGATTTCATATCGGCTGTTTCTTGTAGCGCCGGCATCTTGCCAGAACTACTTAACCCCGCGCCTTCGCTCGGGGATGATGCTTCTGATACACCGTCTTTAACCGATCCAGCGCCATGTGCGTGTAGACCTGCGTCGTCGAAATGTCAGCATGGCCCAGAATAGTCTGCACCGTTCGTAGGTCGGCGCCGTTTTCGACCATGTGGGTTGCACAGCTGTGCCGGAGCATGTGCGGACTGGCTTTGCGTCCTGCGCCTGCCGAGGCCGCACGAACCATCTGCCAGACTCGCTGCCGCGTCAATTTTCTGCCGCCGCGTCCCAGGAATAGAAGTGGCGAAGTCTTCCCTTTTGCCAGGATCGGGCGCGCCTCTTTCATGTAAGCAGCTAGAGCATCCTGCGCCCCTTTCCCCAGAGGCACGATCCGCTCCTTATCGCCCTTGCCGCGGACCAATAGACATCCGAGATCGAGTTTCAGATCCTCCAACTGGACACCCACGATTTCAGAAACACGCAGCGCTGCCGCGTAGAACACTTCCAGCATGGCATGGTCGCGGGCTGCTATCGCCTCCGCCCCTTTGTTATGTGAAGCCGCATGCGGAACGAGCACGGTTTCCATTTCGTCCCGGGCGAGGGCCTTGGGCAAGACCTTCCACTGTTTCGGCGAATCAATGTTCAGCGTCGGGTCGTGTTCGATCATCTTGTCGAGCAGAAGATAACGATATAAGTGACGCAGCGCGGAGAGTTTTCGTCCGACTGACCGGCCATCGACAGCATTGCCGAACAGTTGCTGGATAAATTCGCGCACATGGTTGCGCTGGGCATTGAGCAGAGTGCGTTTTTGTTTTTCCAGGAAGGCGGTGAATTGTCCAATGTCCGTGGTATACGCCGCGACGGTCAGAGGCGCCAGACCCTTTTCGATCTTGAGGTAGTCGCGGAATCCGTTGAGGACGCCGGAATTAGGTGAGGAAGGCACATACCAAGTATGCGCGTTATCGGACTCTCGGGGAAAGTGCCAAGAAAGGTTAACCACGGAGGACACGGAGGGAGGATTGAATCACTCTGTGTCCTCCGCGGTTAATGAATCTCTTTCAAAATCTCCACGGCGTAAAGCGCACCTTCCGGCGTCTCCTCATGCTTGAAGTATGCGAACACGTTTCGTTCCTGCCCCAGATGTTCGCGGATGCGATCGACCATCACGCGCCGTTCGTCGGCGGTATAGGAAGGCTTGCGGTAGCGATAGTAAGCGAAGTCGGCGGTTACCACATCAGGCGTAGTCCGCTCTTCGGTTTCGGCAATGCACAGCGCCCGATTATGGCTCCTCAATACATTGAAGACTTCATCCGTAAA
>Ga0163162_10003059_pt1 | contig 15983 bp, 9 predicted proteins | sample S55metaG_FD_115310 | JGI IMG/M metagenome (GOLD analysis project Ga0163162, IMG submission 115310) | Switchgrass rhizosphere microbial communities from Kellogg Biological Station, Michigan, USA - S5-5 metaG | ecosystem: Host-associated > Plants > Roots > Rhizosphere > Soil | place: USA: Michigan...
AGACAGTTGTGATTGCACCTGATGTGCCATTTCAGAACCGCGAGCGCAGCGACGGCTGGATGTAGTTGTTCAGCGTCGCCGTCAGTAGGTGCGCCCCGGTTACAGAACCGCGAGCGCAGCGACGGATAGCTGTAGTTGTTCAGTGTCGCCGTCAGTAGGTGCGCCCCCCAGTTACAGAACCGCGAGCGCAGCGACGGCTGGATGTAGTTGTTCAGTGTCGCCGTCAGTGAGTGCGCCCCCAGTTACAGAACCGCGAGCGCAGCGACGGATTCGTCTCGACCTCCGAGACATGGTCGAAACACGAAGAGTTATATTTGGAGGACGCTACAGTCGCTGCGCTCCTGGTTCCGTAACGGAGTAGTCGCGAGTGATGCTACAGTCGCTGCGCTCCTGGTTCTGTAACGGACTACTCGCGAGTGATGCGAGTCAGGGCGCTCGTGGTTGGAAACTGACACTAGTCAGATTGAAGTGATACAGTCTGCACACGTGATGCGCTCATCAACTCAATCCCCTAAACCTGTGGCCCAAACACAACAAACATCTTCAACTCCGATGCTCGCGCGACGGCTTGGATTGTTCGATGCCACCATGATTGTCATGGGCGGCATTATCGGCTCCGGCATATTCATGAACCCGTCCGTCGTGGCTCTTCAGGTTCATACTTCTTTTCTAATTTTGGGCGCCTGGATAGTTGGCGGCCTAGTCGCGTTAATAGCCAGTTTCATTTGGGCGGAACTCGCCACCGTTAGACCTGACGTAGGTGGCCAGTATGCCTATCTGCGTGAAGCATTTCATCCGGGCGTAGCTTTTGTTTATGGATGGGTATTGCTACTCGTTATCCAGACCGGAGGCATGGCGGCTGTTGCGGTGACCTTCTCACATTACTTTGTTGAGTTGACAGGACTTCAGCTCAACTACTCAATTGTCGCGGCCACCATCTTAAGCGCCTTAACTCTTATCAATTGTCTCGGAGTGCGAGCCGGAAGTACGGTCCAAAGCACTTTGATGGTGTTGAAGATCCTGGCCATCTTATTACTGGTAGGGTGCGGTCTCTTGCTGGCGAAGAGCACGCCGAACACCACCACTCTTTTGGACCAGCCTCCTTCATTTGGATTGCTTACTGCTTTTGGAGCAGCCATGGTTCCGGTCCTTTTCTCATACGGCGGTTGGCAAACCGCTACATTTGTTGCCGGGGAGATCAAAGAGCCCTCGAAAAATTTACCCCGCGGCTTAATTCTCGGTGTAGGCGGTGTCGTGTTTTTATATCTTGCTGCCAATGTAGTCTATCTGCGGGTTTTAGGTGTGTCCGCTCTCGCAGTTTCGAAGGCGCCGGCTTCTGAGGTGATGCGACTTGCCCTGGGAGATGTCGGCGCCGTCACGATAGCTGCTGGAATTGCAATTTCGACACTGGGATTTCTTAGCCAGAGCATGCTAACAGCGCCGCGCGTATATTTCGCGATGGCCCAGGACGGAATATTCTTTAAGAGCGTCGGCGCGATCAATCCGCGAACAAAAGCTCCAGTAGTAGCGATCGCCCTTCAAGGAGCGCTGGCAATCGTGATCGCGCTGGTTGGCAGGTACGACCAGATCCTCGATTATGTGGTATCGATGGATTTCATTTTCTTTGGGCTTACCGCCTGCTGTATTTTTATCTTTCGCCGCAGACATAGCGCTGATTTAAGTTTTACTCGAATTCCTGCTCATCCAGTCTCAACCATCGTCTTTATCCTCGTCTGTTGGTTAGTCGTAATAAACACCATCTACCATAATCCGAAAAACACTTTGATTGGTGTTGCCATCTTGTTGGCAGGCATTCCCGCTTATATGTTCTGGGCCAGGAGGGCGAGGTTGTGACTGCTGCTCGCGACGTAATGAAATCAACCTATATGAATTGGGCCAAGACCAGTTCGCAAGGGCAATTCAATCTAGCGACGAGCGGTCTTGGTAATTTAAGTATTCACGATCTCGAGGTCTCGCTCGACGATCTGGAACTAACCGGTGGTGGTTACGGGTATGGACCACTTATGGAATTGATTGGTCAGCGTTACCGGGTTGATACCGAGTCGATTGTGACTGCGGCCGGAACCAGTTTTGCCAACCATCTTGCAATGTCGGCGTTGATCAAACCGGGGGATCGAGTTCTTTTCGAATACCCGGCTTATGAACCCATGCTGGCGACCGCTGCTTATCTTGGGGCGGACATTGAGCGTTTTTCGCGGAGCTTTGACAATGGATTTGGTATCGACGTCGATGAACTCCAATCAAAGTTAACCTCGGACACGCGCTTGATTGTGGTTACAAATTTACACAATCCGAGCAGCGTGCTGCTCGACGACGATACCTTGAGGCAGTTGGGAGAGATGGCTCGTGAAGTAAAAGCTCGCGTACTGATTGATGAAGTCTACTTAGAAACTCTGTTTGAGCAACATCCCCGAACAGCGTTCCACTTAGGAAACGAGTTTGTAATTACAAGTAGCCTGACCAAGGCGTTTGGGCTAAGCGGATTACGCTGTGGCTGGATTTTTGCGGAGCCAGAGCTCGCGAGACGAATGTGGTTGCTGAATGATCTCTTTGCAGCAACTCCGGTCCACACCGGGGAACGGCTGAGTGTGCTAGCTTTCCAGCAACTCGATAGAATTGGAGCCCGCGCCAGGTCACTGCTCAATCACAATCGACAACTCGTCTTCGATTTCCTCGATGCAGCGCCGCAGCTTGCAGCAGTTCGACCTGACTTCGGAACTACCGTGTTTCCTCGTTTGTTGCATCCGGATGTAGACGCGTTCTGTGAATTATTGCGAGAGAAGTATCAGACGTCGGTTGTGCCCGGATCTTTCTTTGAGATGCCGGACCATTTTCGCCTGGGATTTGCCGGTGATACCGAGTCGTTAATGGCCGGGCTGGAACGTCTGCAACTGGCGCTTGCTGAGGTTACTGAGGATTAACCCTAATTCTTACCCGCGCCTCGCTTTGATTCCTGGACAATCAACCAATCACGGATCTGTTCCGCTGCTTCTATACCTACTGCCTCAGTCGTAATCCTGATTGGAGTTCCATTGGGCCAATTGTCTCTCTTCAACATTGGCCCACCGACGGCCTTGTAATAGACTTTTCCTTCGAACTTCTTTTGTCCGGTTTGCGGTGCAAATACCTGAATTCGCACATCGAGGTCGGGTGAGTTCAAGATTATGGTACCACTCTGAAACTCATCGACGTCGAATTGGACCAATACTACAAAACGTTCGCTTTCTGCCTTAGCACGCTTAAGTGCGTCGCTGCGCTTCACGGCTCCAAGAGAGGCTGCGCTGATATTTTTGGACTCGCTCAGATGGCTGATCATATTCGACAGAATTGCATCTTCACTCAACAGGTGTTTCGAGCTGAATTCGCCACCGATCAGGAGCGAGACTCTGTGGTTTAAGGCTCGGCCATTTTCCGAGTTAGGTCCGTCGACTGGGTCTCGTTGAAGCTCTGGTGTAGCAGCTGGCGTTTGCGGAGGCTTGGCGGTACGTCGACCGGATTGAGCGAGGGATTGCGCCCCCAGCAGCAAGACAAGACCGGAAGCTGCAAAAAGCGCTTTTCGTTGACCTTTTCGCTGAATATCGGGGAGCCTTTTCATTGGATCTCTCCAGCGGTTTTGGCTTTAGAAGCAGTGAGCGGCAAATAGGTTTACCACCCCCGCAATGATAAATCAGTTAAGTCCAATCACCCCTTAGTTAGGTCCGACTACTTTGGCAACACGTTTTGGATAGCGAGCTTCAACTCAGCATAACTTTGCCCACTCGTACGCTTACCGTTTATAAAGAATGTTGGAGTGTCAACTACACCAATTTTAGCTGCCTCTGCAATATCGAGCTGGATCTGATCGTTGAAAGTACCTTCGTCGAGCGCCTCGTCGAATGGGCCTCTCTCAAGGCCAATCTCTGCGGCATATCTCTTTAGCTTATCAAGCTGCAAAGCTCCCTGATGACTGTAAAGTTTCTCAGCGTACTCCCAGTATTTTCCTTGCTGATGTGCTGCCTCAGCAGCTTCAGCAGCCTTGACGCTGTATTTGTTGTAAGGATCGGGGAAATCGCGGATGACAAAACGAACCTGAGTGCCAAACTCGGCGATGAGCTGTTCGAGAATGCGAAACTGAGCGGCACAACGTGGATTATCAAAGTCAGTAAACTCAACCACGGTGACGGTTGCGTCGTCATTTCCTCGGGAAGGTTGGTTGGCGACGGAGATTCGGTAAGACGGCTGTGGAGGCGGTTTGAGGAATACCTGCACAGCTGCGCGACTTCTTAACTCGTCGGCATAAGCGTGGGCAAGTCGTTGCTGCTGCTGGGCCAACAAGTATTGAACGATCTGCAGTTGCACCTTCGAAAAGTCTTGCTTGAACTGCGTTTTGTTCTCGTTGTAGAAGGCCAGCACTTGTTGGTCCGTTATCATCGGCATCTTGCTGCTAATCTCTCGGCTGACAAGAGCTAAAGGCGCAACGCCCTGTTTTCTGGCCTCCTGGTCTAAGAGAAGGTCATTGATCTTCAGATCCAACTCAGCCTTGCGATATGCATAGGTCTGTATCTTTACCTGAAAAATTAGGGGAGTCAGACTGTCTTCGATGTCTGCGGATGTAATTGGTCGACCGTTAACAGTTGCGATGACCCGTCCGCGCTCGTTCAGGTTAGCGGGAGGGGTAATCCGATCCACCAAAATCTTTATATCGGCTGCAGCTCGTAAAGCGTTGGCGAATTTCTGAGCCTCCTGGACTTCTCGCTCACTTTTCAGCTGGGCCAGAATGCCTGGCTTAGCTTCTTTGTAGTCCTGCACAATCCTTTGTTTGTTGGTCCGGTAGAACTCCTGGACTTCAGCTTCGGTTGGTGCAACGACTTTACCGGTAACTTCAATTTGCAGCAGTTTACGCGCGGTTATGCCACGCGCCCGGGCGGCAGCCTCAAGCAGGCTGGAAGCAATTACCCTATCGAGTGCGTGAGTGCGAGCATCGACAACAGTGTCCTGCAACAGTCTGATTTTAGATCTGGTATCAACACCTAGATCGTCGTTGCGAATCTTTACGCCATTGACGATTGCCAAAACGACGAGTTGGGGATCGTCTTCGCAACCGCAGTCAGCTTGCGCCTGAGCCTGAGGCGCCGTTTGTTGGTTAGTGACCGCCGCCGAGGGTGAAGCAGCAGTGCTGAGGGCTAACAAAATTAAAATCAATATCTGAGTGGACTTCATGAAAGAGCTCGGATGACTTCACGAGCATAGTAAGTAAGTATGATGTCCGCTCCGGCCCGTTTAATGCTGGTCAAGGTTTCCAGCATGACGCGCTGCTCATCAATCCATCCTTTTTGTGCGGCCGCCTTGATCAACGCGTATTCCCCAGAGACATGATAAGCGGCCAGTGGAACATCAAACCGGTCTCTTACCATTTTGAGCACATCAAGATAAACAGTCGCGGGTTTGACCATCAGAATATCAGCGCCTTCTGAATAATCGAGTTCTGCTTCGCGCAGTGCTTCGCGCGCATTAGGCGGATCCATTTGGTAAGACCGACGATCCCCGAATGAAGGGGCACTATCAGCGGCCTCGCGAAATGGTCCATAGAAGCCCGACGCGTATTTGACGGCGTATGCCATTATCGCGATGTTCTCCAGCCCAGCATCGTCCAGCGTTTCACGAATGGCGCCAACTTGCCCATCCATCATGGCAGAGGGCGCTACGACATCTGCACCTGCTTCGGCCTGACTTAGAGCGGTGCGGGCCAACAATTCGAGCGACTCATCATTAAGAACTTCTCCGTCGCGAATAACGCCGCAGTGACCGTGGGATGTGTACTCGCACAAACAGGTATCGGCCATGATGATCATTTCAGGTGTTGTCCGCCTGATCGACCTGATTGCCTTTTGTACGATGCCGTCTTCTGCAAATGCTCCTGATGCGAGTTCGTCTTTCGTTTCCGGCAACCCGAAGAGAATTACGCTGCGCACTCCCGCGTCAAATGCAGCTGAAACTTCGCTGGTAGCTTCATCGACGGACAAGTTATGCACACCTGGCATCGAGGAGACTTCATTTCGAACACCAGTTCCAGGGCAAATGAAAAGCGGTAAAACAAAATTATCTGCAGACAGGCGTGTTTCCCGAACCAGCGAGCGCAATGCCTCGGATTTTCGTAAACGACGGGGACGATGAATTATTTGGACCACAAGTTACCTCTTGAATTTTCACTTCGTTTACCAGCGGTGATAGGCAGGGTGTCCAGGCTTTACGGCCACAAAAGTGCCTCTGCACGTCGCGCAAACCTTGTCATGAGCCAGCAATTCTCCTTCGACCACTGCGCGATCATCCGTCGATTCAACCACACGCGCTCGTAGCGTGATTGTTCCATCGGTTGGGGTGGGGCGTCTCAAGGTGATCGCATAATCGGCTGTAACGGTGCATGGTGGCTTATCAGCGCCGGTCTTTTTCATCAAATACCACGTGGCTGCCCAGTTGCAATGGCAATCGAGGAGAGTGCCGATAATCCCACCGCTCAACACGCCTGGAAATGCTTCATATTCTTTTTTGGGCTCCCATTCGGCAACCACCTCATCGCCGTTAGGAAAGCTTCTAATGTGCAGTCCTTTTGGATTTGCAGGTCCACAACCAAAGCAAGCCTGGTTGGGAGCATATGTCTCCTGAATACTTTTATTTGTCATATCGTTAGGAACGGCGGTTTCGCAGCTCTATTCTCAACTTGAATCTTTGAATCTTACCTGTCGCGGTGTAAGGTAATTCGTCTAAAAAAATATACCTTCGTGGACGTTTGAATCTAGGCAGCGATTCGGCCGCCAAAGCACGAAGTTCCAGTTCAATCTCGGGTAGGTTCGATTCTACATCCTCGCTCACGATAAAAGCACATGCGCAGGGAAGTTGTTCGTCATCAAAATCTTCTACAACAGCGACTCGAGCGACACGCTCATGTCGTAACAAGATACTTTCAACTTCAACGGGCGAAACCCACCGCCCACTGGATTTGAAACAATCATCACTTCGACCCATGTGAAACCAGCAGCCATCCTGGTCGTGCACATAAAGGTCACCGGTCCTGACCCAATCATTTACAAATGTCTTCGCTGTCTCCTCAGGCCGGTTCCAATAGCCTCTAGCTGCGCTGGCGCCTTTGACCCAGAGATGACCTTCCTGATTGGCCGTCGTTATCAAGGATCCCTCAGCGTCCAACAATTTTGCTTCGTAACCGTCAAGGACTTTGCCGCTGCTACCGTACTTAAGATCGTTTTGATGATTCGACATGAACATGTGAAGCATTTCCGTCGAGCCAATGCCATCAAGGATTGGAACACCAAACGTCTTTTCCCAGATTTCACCAAGATGAGCCGGCAAAGCCTCGCCAGCTGAGACGCACAATCGCAGACTGGAACAATCGAGCTTGGTTCCGTTGTTGTGATGTTCTAGCAACAGATTGTAGACAACGGGCACTCCAAAATAAATTGTGGGCCTATCACGTACAAAGATTGTGCTAATGACCTCGGGCGTAGGTTTTTCAGCGCAGAGAATCGTGGTGGCGCCGTTTAGCAGTGGGAAAGAAAGGCTATTGCCCAGGCCATAAGCAAATGGCAGCCGGGATGAAGAAAAAAGTCGGTCAGAGGAAGTTAAGTTCAGTACTTGTTTGCAGAATCCCTCATTCGTCGCGAAGATGTCCGCCTGAGTGTGGATTGCGCCTTTGGGTTCACCGGTACTACCTGAGGTGTAGAGAATGAAGGCCGGATCATCGGGACCCGGTGAAATCATTCCCCGTGCTGGTTGACTAGAACTCTCTATTTGCCGGTTAACCTGTTTCCGGCGAATCTGCTCGAATCCGGCGGGGTGATCACTGTTTTTGCGATCAATTAGGACTACAGAGTCAAGGTCATGCAACTTTTCAAACGCATCTGTCAGGAAAAATTTGCGGATGTCGGGTTCTGCAAGGGCTAACCTGGCTCCGGAGTTGTGAAGGATTGAACATTGCTCTTCGGGCCGTAAAGCCATATTAACGGGTACAGCGATTGCACCCAGCGAACAGGTGGCAATAAAGGCACTAATGAACTCAGGTGAATCGTTTAAAAGAAAGGCGATCCGGTCGCCGCGCATTACGCCCATTTGGGAAATCGACTCTGCCATTTGCAAAGTATTTTCCCTAAGGCCGGCATAACTGATTTCTTTGCCGCCGAAGATGACAGAACAAGCATCCACTGGCTGTGTAAAGATTGCTTCGAACAGATTCATTTTGATTTCATCCAATGGTGCCCGTTGATTATAAGCAACCGAACATCTAATCGAGAGCTGACCTTTGACTCGGGCATCTAAAACAGGAGTCTGCTAGCCGCCGAGGTGCGACATGATAGAGCTATTGATCTTATTGGCCGTGTTACTGATCGTCTTCTTTTTCATGGTTGCGTTAGGACACGGAGTTTGGTTGATAGGGGAATCGGTGGTCCGTTCTTTGAGGACCTCAAATACTTCTCCAATCTCCATTACGAACGAAGCTGGTGTAACTAACGCGGCTCTTGGTGAGCTCCTAGTAACGGAACGACAACTCTCGAAACTTCATCTGACAGGATCTCTCGACGACGCCACTTTTCGGCATTTAGTCGAGTTGATCGATATCGAGCGCTCCAAGCTACGAAACCCGACTCCAGCATATTCTGAAGTAAAGATCCTTAAATCGCTAACTGAAACATCCCAGGTTGAACCTTTAGAAACTGAAAAGCCTGTTCCTATACCTACGGCAACTTTTGCTGACAGCGAGTTTGCCGAGCCACCAATTAATACACCAGCCTCCGCGACCAAGGTAGATAACGACCGAACCATCTCATTCGAACAGACTACGCCTGAACCCAAAACGAAGCGTTCGTTTTCCGAAATGCTCAATTCTTTCATGGAGGAGAGCAATATCCGTTGGGGCGAAATTATTGGCGGCCTACTGATCATAGGATGTTCCACTGCGCTTGTAGTTAGCTTATGGGCCCAGATCTCACAGATCCCGGTCTTAAAGTTTCTAATCTTCACGACTGTAACTGCGGTTCTCTTCGGGATCGGGCTCTACACAGAACATCGCTGGAAATTGCCAACCACCAGTCGTGGCATCCTTACTATTGCAACGCTGCTAGTGCCGTTGAACTTTTTGGCGATTGCCGCTGTGTCGTCTGGTAACTCCGCTGGTGTTCTAGTGCTCGTCAGCGAGTTGGTTGCACCGGCGATCTTTCTGGTCCTGGTCTATTTCGCCGGCAGAGTTATCACGCCGGGGTGTGCTCATCTGCTATCGGCCGGTGTCCTCGGATCTTCAATTGGGCAGTTGTTAGTACGCCATCTTGCCTCTATCGAAACTCAGCCTGACATTCTATTCCTGCTTGGTGCGTTTCCAGTTATTTGTTATCTGGCAACGATGGGTCTGGCATTGAAGTTTGTACTGTTGGACCGTGAGATAGACGAATCAGAAACGACCATTGTATTCACTATGCTCGGAGCGATGAGCTTCGCCGCAGCGTTGCCTTTTGGCTTACTGTTATACAAAGCAGGCGCACTTTCGCTCACGCTGCTCTATCTCGCACCGCTCGTGACGTTGTGGGGCGTACCGATGCTGGCGACAGGGACCATTCTTTGGCGACGTATTAACGACGATAGATTGGTCGCGTCCCGTACGGCGGGTGGTGCTTTAGCATTGCTCGGCATGCTCACCGCAGTCATGGGTGTTTTTCTGGCGTGGCCCAATCCGTCCAGTGTTGTTCCTGCAGCGCTTCTTAACTTCGCCATCATTTCAATTCTCGCTTTCGCTTTAGAGTTACCGATCGCTCATTTGGTCGCAATTCCATTTTTTGCGCTTGCTTCTCTAGTGGGCTTTCAAGTTGTTTCCGGGGATGTTGCCTGGCACAACTTGCGGGTCACCTCACTGCTGAATGCTTGTTTGACTGCCGGCAGCGGAAACATGCTGGTTGTAGTTTTCTTGCTTCCAGTAATCGGCGCAGAGTTGTTGGCAAAGCGGGGCCGCAAGGAAGATGCGGAGAGCTATATAGCCTCAGCTTGTTCAATCGCTGTCCTCAGTCTTGTACTTTCGACTTATTACACCACGCACCTCGGACTGTGGATTGTCTATTTGGTCTACGCGATCAGTTGTTGTTGGTTAGCCGTTCGATATGGTTATCGATCTTTCTCATGGTTAGGCTCGACACTTCTTCTCATTGCGCTCGGTGAGGCTATTGCTTACACCACGGGCTGGTCGTTCCCATGGCAAACAGCATTTTTGGTCCATACTACGATTTTCGCCGTCTCGGCGATTCTTTGTTCCAGATTCCAATCGGTTCGAGTCCTTGTAAGAGCGTTCAACACGACTGCATTGTTAACCTGCGCCATTGCAGTCATCAGTCTATTTCAAACTAATCCGTGGCAGGTTACGTGGATGCAGTCTCAGCGTGTGTTTTGGATTGCAGGTGTAACGCTACTGCTGCTCTGGTTGAACAGGCGAAGGCTTCTGTTCACGGCGTTCCAAATGGCAGTCACTTGCGGCGCAGTATTGACTGTCAAGGCGGCATTGCAAGAGTACGACTGGTACACCTATCTAGCGCACGCGTTTTTGCATCCAGCGGCGTTACAAACTCAGGGAACAGTCTTGGCCTTTCTTGGACTTTTGTGGGTAACGCTGCGACTGGTCTTGACACGTTCAGCCTGGGCCAACGATCACCAGGCGTCGTGGCTTTCTGACCTGCAAAGAATCGTACAGGGCAAATATGCAATCGACAGAATCATTTCGTGGGGCCTCGTTGCTGTTCTTTTACTACTTGCTGGTTATGGTTCGTTCTCAGGTGTGACTCAGGAATTGGCCGCGCGTGGTAGTGAGTATCCGGGTTTCAATGTTGCCGGATTTCCACACGCGGAAGCACTGTCGCTGGGTTCGTGGATCGTAGTTGGTTTGGTATCTGTGCTGATGTGCGCGCATGCCTACGAACGACGCGGCAACCGATTTTTACTTGGTGCCCTTGTTGCCTTATCCAGTGCGGTACCACTTCTTGCCGGCTTATTTGAAAAACAGATTGCGACTGCTACAGCGTGGCGATGGCTCGCGGCGCTCTTTCTCGTAGTAGGGTCGATTGTGATCTGGTGCCGGAGAAGGTTTAACTCCGCCACATTCCTCGGTCTCGAATTTTCTGAATCCTTTGCCCATCAGGCTCGCGGCACTTTGCTGGGGGTCACGATTATTCCGCTGCTGGCGTTGACGCTTTATCCGGCGTTGCGGGCGATTTATTACTTGCCAGTTGAAGGTCCGGCAAGTGGCATCTTTTCATTTCTTAACGACACAGTGTCGTACAGTGTTCCTTTAGTCTTTGGAGTATTGGCGCTTGCAGGTTTTGCAATCCGAGAACGACTCCCACGCTTCGCGTTATGGTCTGCGTTGTTACTCAACGCGACAATTACACTCGGCTATTTGCTGACGATGGTGGGTGGTCATCGCCCGATGGACCGAGTGGTATTCGAAACTGTGGTCCAACTGAACGCGATCGCCTTCAGCGCTTATTCGTTGCCGTGGCTTGCATTTCGCAAACACTGGTTGCGTCATCTCGGCCAAACCGCAGCAAAGACCGCTGATCGCCTATTGTCGGTCCAGATACTGCTCGCAGTGTTATTGAATTTAACGTTAGTTGTTGTACTCGGAATTAACTTGCTAGTGACACCCGAAACGGCTGGATTGGCAACCGTAGCCGGTGGTTCAGCTACAGGTTGGCTTGCGTTCGTGATGACTCTGACCAGTGTCGTCGCCATTTCATTCATCCATCGATCGCGAATGGCTGTGTTGGTGGCGGCTGTTGCCTTAATGGAGACGGTCTGGCTGTGCGCATTTATGGCGAGCCACCAGAATGGATTTGTTGGGCTGCATACGCTCGCAATCGGTTCTGCGATTGCTTCCTGGCTGCTGCTCCTGGCGGCCCGACTCAGGAGGAACGATCCTCGTTACGGGCAGTATGCAGATCTCTTTCTCTATCGGCGCTGGACCAGCCATTGTTGGACAGCAGCCTCGATACTTGGTGCATTAACCGTCTGTTTTTCAATTGTTGCCTTAACCGATGGAGGCGTGAGTGATTGGTGGTCGTTAGGTCCAATCGTGTCCATTAGCGTGCTCGCTGCGACTCTGAACTGGCAAACACGACGGCCAGGCTATCTCTTCGCCGCCGGATCGCTGGCGAGTGGGGCCTTCGCGATCTGGTGGGCTAATCAACATCTGCTCGATCAGTTTGCTATCGCTCCATTTTTGGAAGCCAATGTCATCGTCGCTTGCCTGTTTGGCATCATCTGGTTGGCGCTCGACCTACGTGCACGTTCGATAACGCCTATGGATTCTCCAGTGGCGTTTCACATGGTCATTGCAAGCGCTTCGTTGGTAATCCTCACGGGGATCGTGTGGGGGCGATTCCCAGAGCTTGATTCACAGTCTCAATCTCTTATTTGGCTGGCTCTTCTGGCTGTGATTGTGCTTCTGACAGCTTGTCTTTGGGACCGCAGATCTCGATTTGCTGTTGCTGGTCTTTACTTCGTTGGCTTGCTCTCCGGCTCTACAGCTTTGCAGACTGCAGGCTTCCATTCGTGGAATGCTTTTAGCTGGTGGTCAACGCTCTTCGTTGCTGGTTACGCGCTTTTTACTGTGGTGTTATGGCACCACCGCGCAAAACTAAGCAAGATTATTAAACGTCTTCGCATTCAACAAATGGTTGAGTGCGACGGATTGCCACCAATCTGGTTCTCAGTTTTTACGAGCGTGCTGCTGGCGAGCGTCGTTTGCGCCTCGTTTCTGATCAACTTGAAGTTCGAGTCGTTCGTGATGCGTTGGAGTTCGGCCGTTGCGGTGATGGCCTCGTCGTTGTCGATCTATCTCCTCTGGAGAGACTGGAAACGTTCAGAGTGGCAGTTTGCTGTTATCGCTAATTTTCTCACCGGGCTGACACTATTCGCATGGTCCTGGATATCGCCTGGTGGTACTAACGCCTCGTTCAATCGTTCTGTAATTCTCATGAGCGTGGTCCTGGTAGTTACCGTTGTCTACGCAATCTTGAATAAACGGCTCAAGTCTCGAGACGCACGCTGGTTTGGCTCTGCTCGTACAACTATGCCATGGGTTCTGCTAGCCGGAGCAGTGGCATTGTTCTTCAGCCTGGGTAGTGAAGTGGTCTACCAGCTTAGTTACGGGTCTGTGGTGGTCAGTCCGGCTGCGTTGACGGCAATCGTTGTTACCTTAATAGCGGCTGTGATCTGTTGTGTACTCTTTGCCTGGTCCAGAGAGTACGATCCTCTTGGTCTATCAGAGAGAAATCGCTCAAATTATGTGTATGCGGCGGAAGTCATACTTGCGCTCCTTTTTCTCCACGTACGCCTAACCTTACCCTGGCTGTTCACGGGTTTCTTTGAGCGCTATTGGCCGTTTGTTGTAATGGGCATTGCTTATCTGGGTGTCATAACGAGCGAGGCATTGCGCCGACAGAAGTTGACTGTGATCGCTGAACCGCTTTCGCGTACAGGTGCTTTCTTGCCGCTCCTACCAGTCTTAGGTTTTTGGTTAGCAGCCTCGGAAGTTGATTTCTCACTTCTGCTATTCCTGGTAGGAGGTTTATACGGTCTGCTTTCGATACTGCGAAAGTCCTTCGTCTTTGGCGTGTTTGCGGCTATCGCGGGAAATGGTGGTCTCTGGTACCTGTGGCATCGCACTGCTGACTTCCAGTTATTCCAACATCCGCAGTTATGGCTGATACCGGTGGCGCTCTCGGTACTGGTAGCGGCATATCTCAACGAAAAGAAATTGAGCGACGATCAGTTGGCGAGCGTTCGTTATCTCTCTTTGGTAACAATCTATGCCTCTTCGACTGCGGACATCTTTATCAATGGAGTTGAGAACTCGCCGTGGTTACCGTTGATATTGAGCGTGTTTTCTCTGGCGGGAATATTTTCCGGAATTATATTTCGCATCCGGGGATTGTTGTTTCTGGGATCGGTGTTTTTGTTATTGTCGATTATCACGATGATCTGGTTCGCCTCTGCGAATCTCGGCTGGACATGGTTGTGGTATGTAGCGGGAATTATGACTGGAGCAACCATAATCTTCATGTTCGCCTTGTTCGAGAAGAAGCGCAGCGAAGTCTTGCGAGTTGTAGAGGGATTAAAAGACTGGGATAAGTAGCAGCCGATTGAATTATTAAAGTCGCATGTTGTTCATCTTCTAACTCGCCTTCCTGACTTCTCTGCCTCGACACCACCCGACTAAAGGCGGTGGTGTCACGCAGACAAACTCGGCGGGGCTAGGCAGAAGTTGAAATACCACGCGGCTGGTGTCGGGGCGGGGGGTTCGAGTATTCTCTTCGAATTCACCCTTTGGAGAACAAATGATGAAACTACTATCCATCCTTGCGGCGCTCTCTTTGATTTGCTTGTCGGGAAGCGCTACTTTCGCTGAAGGCTTCGGTGTCAAAGAATACGATGAGTTTCATCATGTCCTTCACCAACTGCAACATGAAGCACTCCCCAAAAACGACATGGCGACCATTCGTACCAAAGCGAACGAGCTCATTCAACTCGGACAAAGAATTACCAGTCTGGGCGTTCCGCAGGGTACAAAACCCGAACACGTCGACAGTTTTAAGAAAGAGCTCGCTAGATTTGATCAAGCCCTCGCCAAATACGGCGCTGATGCAAAATCGGGCAATGATGAGGATCTGCGGAAATCCTATGTCATCGTCCACGACTCGTTTGAAAATTTAGCGGAGATGTTACCCGCCAGGAAAAGTTAGTTTAGTTTGCAAATAAATTGGGCCGCCACACCGGAGTGTTGGCGGCCCATTCAGTTTTTAGCCGGCGGCTATTTCTCGTCGAGCTTCCTGCCGGCGTTCAGGTTATCAAAGTTCATGATCGCATTAAACACCAGAAAGTAACTGCCCTTAGTTTGTCCACGCCAGAATGGATTGGTCGAGAAAAGCAGCACGTGGCCACTGCCACTCGGTACATCTATGACTGCTGCGCGTTGCGCAATCTCGTCCCCACCATCTAAGAGTCCTGAGACAAACAGATCGCGACTGTCCGCGTAACGCAGCACAACTCGTGGCCGTTGATTTGGTGGGATAAGTCCAATCGCATTCCGACGTTGTTCCTCCGAAACTGGTGGTGCTTCCCATACCTCAACTTTCGGAGGAGCCTCGGGCAATTCAGCCACGGGCCTGCCCTGCGGAACATCAGGATCATCCGGCGTACCTCTTCCAGTTGCTCTGCCTGCCGGTCGACCACCGCGACCCCCGACTCCGTTGCTAATCCCAAAAAGTGGTCCATTGGAACAATACATTGCCAATGAATCGCCGTAGCCATAGGCTATCGGACTAGATGAATCGACAGTTTTGGTTCTTAAAATCACGCCGACGGCACGCAATTTTTGTGAGCGATTGACCGAGACGCCAGCCGTGAAACCGTAATTCACTGCGAAGTCAGAAGTGTCGTCAACCGTTATGAAAAGTCCGCCATCCTTCACAAACTTCTGCAAGTTCTGTAGACCATTCCAGCCCAGTCCCGGCCTCATGTCGTCGGTTTCGTCGGTGTTGCCGAGGTTTGGTGTTAGCTGCGTCTTCTTCCAGGGGAGTGGATTGCCATACATCGGCATACCGTTGATGATTGCCTGAGAACCCCTGCCGACAGGTGCAAAAAGGATCACATCATATTTGCTCTTGAGATTGGCATCTTTCGAGACATCCTGAGTACTTATATAAGCAAATGGCACTTGTAGTTGGTCCAATCCGATCCGGTACCAACCTTCGTCCTGAGTGCTCAGCCACGTATGCATTACAGCGATGCGAGCAGCCCTGACCGGGTGAGTCTTAACAGATGGAGCATCAGCCACGGCAACTATCTTGATACCGAGCTCATTTGCGACCCGATTGATTTCGTCGGCTGCGGCCTTTCGGATGATGAACGAGCCGCGGTTAAACTTAGTGCCCCCAGCT
>Ga0163162_10003060_pt1 | contig 15979 bp, 15 predicted proteins | sample S55metaG_FD_115310 | JGI IMG/M metagenome (GOLD analysis project Ga0163162, IMG submission 115310) | Switchgrass rhizosphere microbial communities from Kellogg Biological Station, Michigan, USA - S5-5 metaG | ecosystem: Host-associated > Plants > Roots > Rhizosphere > Soil | place: USA...
CGCATACTTCGCACAACCCGCAAGAATCCCGGCAATGATGACGTAGCTCAACGCCACGGTGGGAGTCTGAACGATACCAATCTGTTCACCGTGCATGAATCCAAAAAAAGTCATCGTCGCGCCCGCTATCGCGAAGCCCGCAGCCTTCATGAACTCGCGTTCGATGACGAAAACGGCAATCGCCCCCAGGACGAGGCCGCCGAGAATCGAACCACCTCCGAGAATCTGCAGCCCGTCGTAGAGAACTCCCTGATCGCGCATTTTTGCAATGAGATCGCCCATTTGTGCGTGGCTGAGTGCCCCGACCGTTGTGCCCGCCGCCGCGAGCGAATTATTGATCATGCTGAGACACCAGTTCGCCAGGTGTGGAACCAAAGCCAGGATAATGGCCGGCGCATGCCTGCGTGGAGTCTCCTGAAACGCCTGCGAACCGATCAGCATGCCGATATACAGAAGGATGGGCAGGATCGCAACACTGGGAATCAATGCGAGCATCACCGAAATCGTGCCGAACCAGCACAGCGCAATGACCATCAGGCCGGTTCCAGCGGAGTAACCGATTCGGCCACCCATGGCTTTCCACCCGGGATGCCCGATATACACGGCGTTGATGTACGGATTGCCCATCATGCAGCCGATCAGACTGACCACTCCGTCGGCCGTCAGAACGCGAGTCGTAGGATAACTGTCTCCTGCGACCGATGCGCTTTCAACGTTGTCGATGGCTTCGACCAGGTCATAAATGCCATAGGGTATGGCGGTCACGAGAATGACGCCCAGGAATTGAAACCCGGAAAACACATGCCCGAATGCGGGAATCGGAAATCGGAATCCGAAATCCGTTACGGAATCCGTGAGGCCTTTCAGCGTCATACCTCCGAAATGCAGACCAAGCGCAGATGATCCCCACGCAATTGCCGTTCCCACACCGATCGCGACGAGACCCGCAGGGATACCACGATAACGAACGCCTCCAAACCAGCTGAGCAGGATAATCGCAAAACATGTGATGCCAATCACCGGAGTGAGAAACGCTTCAAGAGCCGGCCTCATGGAGATGAACGTAATGGAAACTCCGGCAAGCGTTCCAAGCAGGGCCGCGCGAGGCGTTATCTTTCGAATCCAGGGACCAACGAAGCCGCCAATCATCAAAACGAAGCTTTGAATGAATACCCAGGTGAGTCCCGCTTCCCAGCCCTTCACCGGGTCGCCGGTCTTGAGCGCGATCGGCAGCATCACCACAAACGTCACGATGAACATGTGCGGCACGCTGATTCCGGACGGTAGAGCGCAGACATCTGTCCTTCCGGTCTTCTGAGATAGACGGTAGGCCAGCCACGCGTAATAGAACGTCGAAAGGCACAACATCAGTCCCGTTGCAGGAAGGATGCGATGAAAAACCAAATCGTCGGGCATCTTCAGAACGAAACGCAGCAGTCCGGTCAGGGTGAGCAGGTTCACCAGGATGTTTGTGCCGAAGCCGAAAAACGCGTTCCAGTCGCCAGGTACCCATAACTTTGGTTTCATCTTCGTTACCTTTTCCTTTCGTCAGAGGACAGCCAACAACTTCTCAGAGCTCGACACCCAACCGAAGATGCCACCCTGAGCTTTGATCATTTTCAAACCCATCGCTTGAAATTCGGGGAAGTACGAACCGACGCAATCCGACGGAACAAGACAGTCGTAACCGCGGTCGTTGGCTTCGCGGACGGTGGTATTCACACAGACTTCCGTTGTGACTCCGGTCACAATCAGCTGCTGAATTCCGCGGTTCTGAAGAATTGCGTGCAGATCCGTGGCGAAGAACGCACCCTTGCCGGGCTTATCGATGATCGGCTCGGATGGCAGAGGATAAAGTTCGGGAATGATGTCATGGCCGGCCTCGCCGCGAACGAGAATGCGCCCCATTGGCCCCTCGTCTCCAATGGTCGTCTTTCCGCGGCCACGAATTTTCTTCGCTGGAGGAAGATCGGTCAGATCCGGACGATGCCCCTCGCGCGTATGCATCACGGGAAGCTGCTTCGACCTCCATGCCGCAAGAAGCCGCCGATTGGGTTCGATGGCGGAGCGCAGCTGTGACACATCATTGCCCAGCATTTCGCCAAAACCACCGGGTTCGAGGAAATCCCGCTGCATGTCGATGATCAGCAGGGCACATGTCGCCGGAGAGAATTCGAATGGGTAGGGTTCGGCTTCAACCGTGAGAGTCCTTGTCTTTTCCATAATCATGTTGTGATGGCCTTAATGAATGCCGTGGAATCGGCCACGGCTCCGAATACACCGCCCTGCATCGTGATCATCTTCAGCGCGGCGCGATAATTGCCGTAATCGGTCGCGCCAGTACAATCGGAGAGCATCAGACACTCATAGCCGCGATCGTTGGCATCGCGCATCGTGGTGTGAACGCAAACGTCGGTGGTGATTCCACCAAGCACGATGTTTTGAATTCCGCGCCGGCGAAGAAGAAGATCCAGATCTGTCGCATAGAAGGATCCTTTTCCCGGCTTGTCGATAACCGTTTCGCCTTCGAGCGGCGTCAGTTCAGGTATGATTTCCCAGCCTGGCTCACCGCGAACGAGAATCTTCCCGCAAGGCCCCTGGTCGCCGATACCGGCACCGATGCGTTGGCTGCGCCATCGTTTGTTTGCCGGCAGGTCCGCCAGATCCGCACGATGGCCCTCACGCGTGTGCATGACATGAAATCCTTTCGTGCGGGCCTGGCAAAGAACACTCTGAATTGGCCCAATTGGCGCGCGCGTGAGGGAAATGTCGTAGCCCATCTTGTCGACGTAGCCGCCTTCACCACAGAAATCGGTCTGCATGTCGATAATCAGGACGACCGTGTTATCGGCTCGAAGGTCGCCGTTGTAGGGCCAGGGGTACGGGTCTGCATCCACGTGACGATTCATTGCATTTCGATTCAATAAAAAAACGCCTCGAAATCACCACTGGCGGGTCATTCCGGGACGTCGTTGTCGTTTAGTATTCTGGTATGGAAAATTCGGACGGCGGTGTCGGCTGAAGTACGACCGTGTACTTAAGTTCTTTTAGAGCGAAAGAGCGGATGGTGTCAAGGCGATTATCGTGGCCTGGGGCAGGGTAATCGGGAAATCGTACGTACGATTCCTGAAGTCGTCCGCTTTCTCAATTCCCTTACCAACTGAAAATCTGCAATCGACTTGTTTCGTTTCATACGATAATAAACTCCGTCACAGGAACAATGGTGTCTGTGCAAACAACGAGGTTTTCGGCAGGACTCTCCCGCCGAAGACCTTTTTTTTACTGCGAGGTTGAAAGACATGACACAGAAAGAGAAGAAGGCGGTCTCCAAATCCACGAAACCAACGAAAGTTACGGCGAGGCCGAAAACCCGGACTGGCAACATCGCAAAGTCCGTGTCAAACATTGAGCTGCAGCAAAAAGCCTATTCCCTGTGGGAGAACCGGGGACGCCCCATCGGCTCGCCCGAAGTCGACTGGTACAGCGCTAAAGAGCAGCTCAGCCCTGAAAAATGAACAGGCTGCAAGCTCAGGGCCCCCCAAAGGTGCCAGGCACGGGTAGGGACTTTTGGGCAATATCGCATCCGCACGAATTCACGGATACTCGCTGCATGAAAAACATAACACTCAACCGATATCAATCTCAGTTTCAGGACAATCGCGACAGCGAACAGATGTACGACTATCTGGAATCCAGGATCACCGTACTGAAGAAACGTATCTTCGAGCTGGAAATGGAGAACGCGACGCTGCGATGCCAGCTTGAGGATTCCCGGATTGCCGAATCCGTCAGCGAATACGAAACCTGTGCCTGAATCTCCGCCATGGGTGGCGGTGAATGGCCGGTGAGCGCGCGTTTTTTTGGGCGATAAGCGCATTTCCAAAGTACTATTCCCCGGAATGAATCTGACAACATTCAGGAGAAAAACAATGCGTTTAATTCGCCCCAGACTTCACGGTGCCGCTATTTTGCTGGTGGCCGCCTGTACCATCACGGCCCTGGCACAAACTGCCGCAACGAAGCTGCCCGCGGATATCAATCCGGATTCACGCGCGCGGCTTCCGTACCTTCAACGGAAAAACCTGGATGAGGCAGGCCAGAAGATTTTCGACGTTCTGCCCGGTCGCAGTCCCGATGGCGTGCTGAGCGGACCGCTCGCGTTCGCCGCGTACAACCCGGCTGTCGCAAAGGCTCTGTTTGATCTTCACAACGCGGCTGTGGCGGGAACACTGAATGCCCACGTACGCGAGCTTGCCATCATGGTCGCCTGTCGGGAAACCAACTACAACCTGGAATGGAATGGCCACGAGGCAACGGCATTGAGATCTGGCGTCGATGCCAAAGTCATCGATATTGTGCGGCGCGGCGCACCGCTCACGGGTATTGGGGAAGAAGACGCAACAGTCATTCGCTTTGGCCGCCAGCTCTACACCGATAAGAAAGTCGACTCCGCCACGTTCGCAAAAGCCGTTGAACTTTTCGGACAGCGCGGCGTGATGGATATGGTGGCCGTGATGAACACTTATGCGGTCAGCGGATTCTACGGTATTGCCGTCGACGAGCAGGCAGCGGCAGGCAAAACGCCTCTCGAACAAATCAAGCGGTAGGTACTGTAGGAGCGATTGGAGGAGAAGGATAAGCAGCTCCCCTCCTGGAACAGGAGACATCTGAGGTTTACGTTCAATAGGAAATTTCATATGCGACTCAAAGCTTTTCCACAGCAATAGCGATTTTTTGCACGAGCGGTGACTGTTGTTTGGCCAAAGACCGCAGATAGATTTCTTCCTGGTAAGGGAGTCGCTGCTTCCAGCAACGGAACAGAAGACGAATCCATTTATATGCCAGGGACCGGACTGCCGCGTTGTGCTTCTTTCCACGTTCGATTTGGATTTGGTAATAGGCCTTCGCCCAACCGCACCATCGTCTGGAGTGGTCCGCAAATTCATGAAAGGTCTGTCGGATAAATTTGGGGCAGGCCATGCGCCAATGTACCCAATGCTGCTTGCCACTTTTTTCAGTAACCGGCGCAATTCCGGAAAACTGCTGCATTTCGGAAGCGGCCTGATATCGATCCCGATCCGCGCCGAAGGCCGCCAATAGGCGTGGAGCCAGAGCTGCACCCGCCCCAGGGAAGCTTTCAAAGATGGGGCGATCGGGATGCTTGCGAAAAACTTCTGCGATCTTGCGGTCAAATTCTTCAATGCTGTGGAGTAAAGCCCGCAGTTGTGGAATCAGCGCTTGAACCATCAGCGTGCTGTACTCCAGAACCGCTTCATCCGCAGTCAGTGGCAGCGCCTGATGGAATTGCTGTAGCTGCTGCTCCAGATCCAGGTAGGGACGCGGATGTTTTTCGTAAAAACGAAGAATCTGGCGGCGGCTGCTCTGTTGCAAGGCCTGCAATGTGGGCCACTGTTCGAGGAAGTCGCATGCCCATTGCGTATCCAACGCGCCGCTCCAGAGCAAGGCTTGCGGATAATAGCTTTTAAGCAAAGCCGTCAGCTGATTGGTCAGCGCGGTGGCCTGGTTGACCAGATTCCGCCGTCCCTCGGTCATTAACCGCAGACTTCGTGTCTGCGCGTCATCGGCTCTCCAGGCTCGAAAACGGTCTGGGTTTTGCCGCACCATCTCGCCCATCAACTCGGCATCGACCGGATCGCTCTTTGCTCCGCTGCCATAAAACGCTTCCCGGTAACGGCTCAGCGATTTTGGATTGATAACGTACAACACCAAAAATTCGCACCCCATTAAGACATTCAGCAAGGGGCCCTTGCCCTGCTCCAGTATTACCGCGACCTTGCCTCGATTCCCATACCGCAGTCGCAACTGACCGATCCATTCGGCCAACGCCTCTGGAGACTGCTCGACCTCCAGATGTTGCCTCCGACCTGTCGCCACATCATAGAGACTCATGTCATGCTTGTCGTTTGCCCAATCGATACCTATCCACGCTTGTATTTGCTCATCTGCCGCCATCTTCTGAATCTATTTCCTTTCTAAAATTCACGATCATCACCGCGGCTCAGGAACACATCGCAGCCCTTATAGCCGAGTCCTCGAAGGACAACATCTGAGTATGCGTTTGGCTCCTGGCTTGGGCCGAATCCGAATGTCTCCTGTTAACCATGCCAACTGGTCGGGGTGGGGTATTCGTAATCCGGCCCTGCGGGCTTGTAGAAACTTTTCCACATTTCCACAGCCATCCACAAAGAAAGAAAAAGAACCAAAAAGAAAGAAACGCGACGACGGTTCCCTTTCTTCTCCTAATTTTCTTACTTGTTTTGAACTATAAGGGGTGGCGCGCAGCGACGGGGTGGTAGATGAATCGAACAACTCTCCACCCCATTCGTTTTCGACCTTGCTACCACCCCGGCCTTCGGCCACCCCTCCTGTTCCAGGAGGGGAGCTGCTGCTTCTCCTTCTGCTCCAATTCATTCCCAGCTTTTCCCTCAAATTCGTAGTTCAATTGGCCGGTAGAATCGCGAAATTCCTCCTATCCGCCGCATAGGATCAAGAATTCCTACGAAACTGTAGGCGATTGACTTCTCCTCCGACACAAATGAACGTTTCTTTCGCATTTTTCTGCGTGCTATAACTGCTCCACTTGGGAATGCAGGGCTGCATTCGCAGGTTTAACAAAGAAGTCTTTGGGCTCTCTCCCCCCGCGAGTTCAAAGGCTTTTTTATTTGTCGGTAATGGCCGAGGGCGTCCCGCTGCGGTTTGTTGTCGAAGCGGGACGTCTCTTTTCGTTGTAGTAGAATTTCGCGATGCATTTGACCCCCCGTGAGTTAGAGAAGCTGATGATCTTCACCGCCGGTGAAGTTGCTCGCAAACGAAAGAGCCGCGGACTGAAGCTCAACTATCCGGAGTCGGTGGCCTTGATCACCTCAGAACTTCTCGAGGAAATCCGCAATGGCAGGACCGTTGCTGAACTCATGACCCTGGGAACTCAAATTCTCAGTGTTGCAGACGTCATGGAAGGAGTTCCTGAAATGATTGGCGAGATCCAGGTCGAAGGCACGTTTCCGGATGGAACCAAACTCGTTACCGTCCATCAACCGATTCGACCCGCCATGGGCCAGGCGCAATCATGATTCCCGGAGAATATTTTCTCCGTAAGGAACCCATCGAAGCCAACATCGGACGCGCGACATTTCGCCTTGCCGTGACGAACCGTGGAGATCGTCCAATTCAAGTTGGGTCTCATTGTCATTTCTTTGAAGTGAATCGTCTGCTGGATTTCGATCGAAAAATGGCCTATGGCACGCGGCTGAATATCGCAGCAGGAACTGCCGTCCGGTTCGAACCCGGGGACACGAAGGAAATCGATCTGGTCGCGCTTGCCGGCACAAGAACTGTTTATGGGATCAATGGTCTGGTGAACGGAAAACTGAAATGAAAATCAACCGGCACACTTATGCCGATCACTATGGTCCGACGACGGGCGATCGTGTGCGACTTGGAGATACGGACATCATTATCGAAGTCGAGTCCGATCGAACCATTTACGGCGATGAAGTGAAGTTTGGCGGAGGCAAGGTCATTCGAGACGGCATGGGGCAATCCTCCGAAGCCACACGAGCCGGCGGCGCACCGGATCTCGTGATCACAAACGCCCTGATACTGGATTACACCGGGATCTACAAGGCCGACGTCGCCATACGTGACGGCAGGATTGCTGCAATCGGAAAGGCCGGAAATCTCGGAATCATGGATGGCGTCACGCCAGGAATGGAGATCGGAGCGTCTACCGAAATTCTTGCCGGTGAAGGCCGTATCCTCACAGCCGGCGGCATCGACACACACATTCACTTCATTTCGCCGAACCAGATTCCGGAAGCCTTTTATTCCGGCATGACCACATTGATCGGAGGCGGCACCGGGCCCGCCACCGGTACGAACGCGACAACCTGCACGCCTGGCGCATGGAATATTCGGAGAATGTACGAAGCCGTCGAGGCATTTCCGCTCAACTTCGGTTTTCTGGGAAAAGGGAACTCCTCGCTCCCCGAGTCGCTTCGAGAACAGGTCCGCGCCGGCGCCCTGGGTCTGAAGCTCCACGAGGATTGGGGAACAACCCCGTCTGCGATCGATCAGTGCCTGAGCGTGGCAGATGAGTTTGACGTGCAGGTTGCCATTCATACCGATACCCTGAACGAAGCGGGGTTCGTCGAAGATACCATCGCTGCATTCAAAGGGCGCACCATTCACACGTACCACACCGAAGGCGCCGGTGGTGGCCATGCTCCGGACATTATTAAGGTGTGTGGCCTGCCGAATGTTCTCCCTTCGTCCACGAATCCGACCATGCCCTTTACCCGGAACACGATGGATGAGCACATCGACATGCTGATGGTCTGTCATCACCTGTCGCCGTCAATTCCGGAAGATGTCGCGTTTGCGGATTCGCGCATTCGCGCGGAAACCATCGGCGCGGAGGATATTCTTCATGACATCGGCGCGATCAGCATGATGTCCTCGGATTCGCAGGCCATGGGACGCATCGGCGAAGTCATCTGCCGCACCTGGCAGACCGCCGATAAGATGAAACGCCAGCGTGGAAAGTTGAGCGAAGACGCGCCAGACAACGATAATTTCCGAGCGAAGCGCTACATCGCGAAGTACACGATCAACCCCGCGATCACGCATGGGATCCGAGAGACGGTCGGTTCGATCGAAATCGGCAAGCTTGCGGATCTTGTTTTATGGAAGCCCGCGTTCTTTGGAGTTAAACCCGAACTCATCATCAAGGGCGGGCTCATCGCCGGATCGTTGATGGGAGACGGCAACGCATCCATTCCAACGCCACAGCCGTGCATTTACCGACCCATGTTCGGTTCCTATGGACTGGCGACAAACCAGACGGCGGTTCACTTTGTTTCGGAGGCGGGCGCCAGAGGCGAGAATCTTCGAACGCTTGGTCGTGCGCTAATCCCCGTGCGCGGCTGCCGCAATTTGAAGAAGACGGATCTGAAACTTAACGACGCGCTGCCCCGGATCGACGTCAATCCGGAAACCTACGAGGTCCGCGCCGACGGAAAGCTGCTGCATTCCGATCCGGTCGAGACTCTACCGCTGTCGCAACGTTATTTCCTTTTTTGACCGCTTATGACAATCGTGGAGAAAATTTGGGCGCTTGCTTCGGTAGGAGCGCAGTATCCCAACTATCCTCACGACACCGTGACGCTGACCTGGGAGGAGCGGCGGCAAGGTCACGGAAAGCGACGGTCGGATGGTGGAATCGTATTTGCAATTTCACTTCCTGATGGAGCGGTTTTGAAAAGCGGCGACTGTTTCATCCTTGAAGACGAGCGGACGATCATCAAAGTGCGCGAAGCACTCGAGCCTGTATACATTGTCCGCCCGGAATCGCCCAGGCAGTGGGCGTTCTACGCCTATCACGTGGGCAACAGGCATCAGGCTGTCATGATTGGCGAGAGCGAGTTGATTTTTCTTCAGAATCCCGCGATTCGAAGCCTGCTGGAACAACTCAAGGTGGTCTATAGCGCCGACTCCCGACCGTTTTCCGGCGCGCTGACGCTGGCAGGGCACTCCCATTGAATGTTGTAGGGGCGGTCTATGACCGCCCACAATCTCTGGTTCGAAAAATCTGGGCGGTCATAGACCGCCCCTACAGTAGCTCCGAGCGAAATTTGTTAACACCAATGATGACACCGCTTCAGTTTGTTCACGCACTTCAACTCACCGACTCATTCTTCCCCGTCGGAGCCTTCGCGTATTCTGATGGACTCGAAACCGCTGCGGCGAACGGAGCTGTCCACGACGCGGAGTCGCTGAGGATCTGGATGAACCACTTTCTGGACAACGTTTTCGTCCCCTGCGACGGCCTTGCCTTGCTGAATTGTGCAGAAGCTTTTCGTCGCGGCGATTTTCAGACGATCTACGCGCTCGACGACGAACTGACGGCGATCAAGCCAGCCACTGCCGTGCGCAACGCCAGCCGGTCTGTGGGCAAGCGGCTTTTCGCGGCATATTCGGAAATATCCAAAGATGCCAACTTCGCGAAATGGGTCCAGACACTTCCTCAATGCAATGCTCCAGTCGCTTATGCTGTCGTGATGACCCATCGCGGGATGAATAGCCGTGAAGCTCTTCTCGCTTTCGGATACGGCCGGCTAACTGGTATTGTTTCCGCTGGGCTGCGGTTGATTGCTATCGGACAACAACAGGCACAAATCCTGCTGGCAGAACTATTGGAGCGGCTCCCGGATGCGGTGGAGCGCATTGTTCAAATCGAATCCGAACCTCTCCGTTCGTTTGCTCCGATGATGGATATCGCACAGATGAATCATCAATACGTGTACAGCCGGCTCTTTCGTTCGTAGATCATGAGAAAGCCACTAAAGATTGGTGTCGGCGGACCCGTCGGGTCCGGCAAGACGGCGTTGCTGGATTGTCTCTGCAAGTCGATGCGGGATTCCTACGAGCTGGGTGTCGTGACAAACGACATCTTCACGCGGGAAGATATGGAATTTCTCACGCGAAGCAAAGCGTTGACTGCGGATCGCATCATCGGCGTCGAAACCGGCGGTTGTCCGCATACCGCCATCCGCGAAGATGCATCCATCAACTTTGAAGCGATCGACGAAATGAAATGGCGATTTCCCGCTCTCGACATTCTCTTTCTTGAAAGCGGTGGCGATAATCTTGCTGCCAGTTTCAGTCCGGAACTCGTCGACGCCTCAATCTATGTGATCGACGTGGCCGGCGGAGACAAGATTCCGCGCAAAGGTGGCCCTGGCATCACTCGCTCGGATCTTCTCGTTATCAATAAGACCGACCTGGCGCCCTTCGTCGGTGCGGATCTCGCTGTCATGGATCGCGATTCCCGCATGATGCGCGGTTCCCGGCCGTACGTCTTTACGAATCTCAAAAAGCACGAAGGTGTTGAGGCGGTGATTTCATGGATCCGGCACGAACTTTTATTTGAGAATCCCGCGTGACCGTTTCGATAACGGAAGTCGGCCGCAAGGGCCGGCTCGATATCGCATTTGCCGTTCGCGATGGACGAACTGCCATCCGACACAGCTATTGCGAAGTGCCATTCAAGATCACACGCCTTCTCGATGCGGATCTTCCCGGTTTCGCTCATTTGATTTTGATGCAATGCACCGCTGGACTGTTTGGCGGTGACAATATCGACTCTGTTATTCATGTCGATGCCGGTGCCCGCGTCGTGCTCACCCAGCAGGCGGCAACAAAGATTCACCCTTCCGGAAACCTGCCGGCGACGCAACGCACGCGGATCGTTGTGGAATCCGGCGCCGTCCTTGTTGCGGATTTCGAGCCTGTTATTCCATTCACCGATTCGCGCCTGGACCAGGCAACTCATATCGAATTGGAGACCGGCGCAGTTCTTGTGTTCTGGGAAGGCATGATGGCCGGTCGTGTCGGCAAACATGAACGCTGGCAGTTCGCGGAACTGAAGTCGGAAACACGCGTCGACCAATGCGGCCGGCCGCTATATCTCGAACGCATTTCATTGAATCCGAAATCGCAGGCACTGCAATCCGAATGGGTCATGAAAAACTCCGACTATGTTGCCACCGGCCTTTGTTTTTGCGAGGGAGCGGATCAGCTTGCCGTACAACTTCACGAAGCACTGCCCGACGCCGGTGTGGCTGTTCTTGGTCCGAACCTTGTGGCTGTACGCGTCGCCGCCGTTTCGGGTCCCAACTTTCATCGATATCGCGAAACGTTTCGGTCTATTTCTGCCAATTTTGTACGCCAGACGGCCTGAGTTCCTCGATCCTTCCCGCCTAAGCATGGCAATAACAATCAAATCACCCATCAAAAATGTAAGACTGCGCCGATTGAGGGATTGGATCACCTACAAATAAGTAGCCTGTTGACGGAATCCGCTCGTCCATCCCGTTTTTGTTTTCAATCTGCTTTTCATCGCCGAGTGGAATGGACCTGACGATCCATCGGTGTCGAGGCGGACCCAGGCCGGATAGACGGATGCGAACTCGTTGTATGACGGCACAGCTTTTTCGAGCGGGAAGTGGGCCGGCTTTATCAACATTTTTGTAACTCGGAATTCAGTGGTCATACAAAAATGTCGGCTGTTGAATTCCCGTCTTTCGCGTTCTCCCCCTTTAAACATTGGGTTTTTTTGTTCGAAACCTTTGGAACGGCGAGTGCATAAGCCGGTACGCCTGATCATGGATCAGGCACACGAACAATATTTAAAACAGGTGCTTCGTGCGCCGCAGAAGAGAGGACTACTCATGCTCATGCTTCCGCTCAGACGATGTGTTCCCGCGCTACTGGTGGGACTAATGGCTTGTGCCGTATCGGTACAGGCTCAAACTCCGCTGCCGGTTTCCGTTGGTGCCGGAATGCGATCCAGTTTCGTGCATACCGGAGCACAGGAGAATACTGGTTCGACGGACCGATTCCTGCTCGACAGCGCTCGCATCTACTTGAATGGAACAGTGACGCCTCAGATCAAGTTCACGTTCAATACCGAGTACAACGGAGTGACGAACGCAATCGGCGTGATGGATGCTATCGGACGCTTCGAGTTGAAGAAGACGTTCAATATCTGGGCTGGCCGTTTCCTGCCGCCCAGCGATCGTGCAAACCTGCATGGGCCTTACTACGCGCATGAATGGGGATCCTTTATCGATGGCATTCAGGACGGATATCCCACAACGGTAGTCGGGCGGGCCGATGGCATGGCTTACTGGGGTGACTTCGGAAAGGCGAAGGTATCTCTTGGCGCTTTCGACGGGCCGAACACTACTGGAACTCCCAAAGTTCTGACGGCAGCCAGATTCCAATACGACTTTCTGGATCCGGAAGAGGGCTACTACCTGAATGGAACCTACTACGGTACCAAGAACGTGCTCGCACTGGGAGGTGCAGTTCAAAATCAGTCCGGCAACACCGCAGCAACGGCGGATCTTCTTTTTGAGACGAAGGTCGGCGGCGGCGGAGTGATCTCGATCCAGAGTGAATATTCCTACTACGACAATCTCGGCGGGTGGAACTCGAACTATGCGTTGAGCCGCGGCGCATTCATCATGGGCAGCTACATGTTCGGGCAGAAGATCGGCACGGGCAATATCGAAATTCTTGGCAAGTATGCCGAAGCCACCTTCGACAGGGGTGCGACTGCCACCGATATTTACTACAAACAGAAAACCAGTGAAGGGGATCTGAGCTACATCATCAAGGAGTTCAATGCCCGCGTCACTGCGTTCTACACGAACCGGAAATTCTCCGCTGTGAAATCCGATGTCTGGACTGTTGGGCTCGGCCTGCAGATCCAGATGTAAATCGTTCCCCAACTGAATATAGAAGGAGTTGATTCAATGAAAAGCAGATTGATGTTTGTGGTTGCCCTGATGCTCGGTGCTGTCGGGATGTTATTCACCACGAAGGTTAGTACAGCCCAACAGCCCACCATCAAGATCGGCATCATGCATGCACTTTCAGGCACGATGGCCATCAGCGAAACCACGTTGAAGGACACTGTTCTCATGCTGATTGAGGAACAGAACAAGAAGGGCGGGTTGCTGGGACGCAAGCTCGAAGCCGTCGTTGTCGATCCGACGTCCGACTGGCCGAAGTGGACTGAAAAGGCGGCGCAGCTGCTCGAAAGGGACAAAGTGGCTGTGGTGTTCGGATGCTGGACATCGGTTTCCAGAAAGACTGTGTTGCCGGTATTCGAGAAGGACAATGGTCTGCTCTTTTACCCCGTTCAATACGAAGGTGAGGAGTCGTCTAAGAATGTGATCTATACCGGCGCTGCTCCGAATCAGCAGGCCATTCCCGCGGTGGATTACCTGATGGGCAAGGATGTCAACGTCAAGCGCTGGGTGCTTGAAGGAACCGACTATGTCTATCCGCAGACAACCAACAAAATCCTCAAGGCATACCTGCTCAGCAAAGGTGTGAAGGAGGAGGACATCTCCGTCAACTACACGCCGTTCGGATTCTCCGACTGGCAGTCGCGTGTCGCCGCCATCAAGAAGTTCGGCTCAGCCGGCAAGAAGACCGCCGTCGTATCGACGATTAATGGTGACGCCAACGTCCCCTTCTACAAGGAACTGGGCAACCAGAAGATTTCCGCTCAGGACATTCCTGTCATCGCCTTCTCCGTCGGCGAAGAAGAGCTGTCCGGTTTTGACACCAAGCCGCTTCTCGGCCACCTTGCCGCCTGGAACTATTTTCAGAGCATTACCACTTCGCCATTGAACAAAGCGTTCATCGACCAGTGGCACACCTACATCAAGAATCCGAAGCGAACCACCAACGACCCCATGGAAGCGCACTACATTGGCTTCAACATGTGGGTGAAGGCGGTCACGAAAGCCGGATCTGTCGACGTTGAAAAGGTGCTTGCGGCGCTTCCTGGCACGACAACTCCAAACCTGACGGGCGGAACTGCCACGCTTTTGCCGAACCACCACATCACAAAACCGGTGTTCATCGGTGAAATCAAAGCGGATGGCCAGTTCAACGTCGTTTGGAAATCGACAGCCCCAGCACTGGTTCCTGGCGATGCCTGGTCCGACTATCTGCCGGCCAGCAAGGATCTCGATGCCGATTGGGTGAAGCTGAAGTGCGGAAACTATAATACAGTCCAAAAGAAGTGTTTATCACTGACCAGCAAATAACAATGCGCCACCTTCGGGGGGGCGGGCGGTGGCTATTCATGTTGCTGCTCGTCCTCTGGGGCGTGCGTTCTGCGCACGCCCAGTCTCCATCCGACGCCGGTTTTCTCTCGATCCTGGGAGAGCTGCGCGAAGCCTCATATCCAGATAAGGAAGCGATCATCGATCGGCTGAGCCAGACCGGTCATCCGAGTGTCCGCGCGGTGCTCACGGCGTTCATGGAAGATCGTCTCTTTTATCGCACTGCGGAGAAACCTGAAGACCAGAAGATCGTCATCGTCAAGTCTACGGAGGGAGATCCCGCTGTCCTCGACCTTATCGATCCGCTGACGTTGAAGGCGGCGGGCACCGCCCCGATGGATAGCCTGACCGGCATCAACACCAACAATCATTTGCGGCAGGTGCTGGGAACCGTCGTTGCCCACTTCGCACTTGCAAGTCCCGATGCATCGGTACGGCTCGAAGCGGTTCACAATATGATGCGTTCCCCGGACGAAGCGACGCTCAAACTTCTTCGCGAGCAAAGCGGCGTGGAAACCAACGCCCGCGTCCGGAAGGAGATCTCCATGGCTCTGGCTCTGGTTGCACTCGACGACATGAACCCGCAAGTGCGACTTGAAGCGGTGCGCACTCTCCGGGGCAGCACCGGCCAGGATGTCCGCAACAGGCTTGCTCTTCTGATGGAAAAGTCCGCAGACGGAAAATTCGCGGAACCGGACGATCAGGTGAGGGCGGCTGCCACCACCGCCGTCAAAGTCATCGACCAGTGGCGAACGTTCTACTCCGTGATCGAAACGTTGTTCTTCGGCTTGAGCCTGGGCTCGGTGCTGGTTCTGATCGCCATCGGCCTCGCCATTACATTCGGAGTGATGGGTGTAATCAACATGGCTCACGGTGAATTGATGATGCTGGGCGCTTACACGACGTATGTGGTTCAGACGCTGATGCCTGGACACATCGCCATTTCTGTTCTTGTTGCCATTCCGGCCGCATTCATCGTTTCGGCTCTAACCGGAATTGTGATCGAGCGCACGATTATTCGATTTCTTTATGGAAGACCACTCGAGACGCTGCTCGCGACGTTCGGCGTCAGCCTGATCCTGCAACAACTCGTCCGATCTATCTTTTCGGCACTCAATAAATCGGTCGTCACGCCCGAATGGATGAGCGGCTCGCTGCAGATCAATGATGCCTTGAGCATCACCTACAACCGCCTTTACATCGTCATCTTTACGCTGCTGGTGTTCGGGGCAATCATGGCGGTGCTGAAACGCACCCGGCTCGGGCTCGATATCCGTGCCGTGTCTCAGAATCGTTCCATGGCCAGAGCCATGGGC